>Ga0209577_10000858_pt1 | contig 30491 bp, 21 predicted proteins | sample GraSoiAngelo_109_FD_185874 | JGI IMG/M metagenome (GOLD analysis project Ga0209577, IMG submission 185874) | Grasslands soil microbial communities from the Angelo Coastal Reserve, California, USA - 14_0903_12_20cm (SPAdes) (version 2) | ecosystem: Environmental > Terrestrial > Soil > Grasslands...
AGGAACGGCTCCACGCCGCTGGCTGGATCGACGAAGCCGTTCATCGCGCGCCGCCAGTGGCCGCCGTTGTCGTCGCTGCGGTGCGCGCCGGAGCGGCCCTCGACGGTCAGCACGCTGGGGCCGCGGTACCGCGCCCGCGTGAAGTAGTCGATCCAGGTTCCCGGCGGGATCCAGACCGTCGCCGGCGCGGGGTCGCCGTCGGCGGTGACCGGTTCGACGACCATATCCGGGCCGAACGTGTACTCGGAGGCGTGCCGGTACGCGTCGGTGCGTCCCGGCCACTGCAGATACAGCGCGCCGGTCAGTGGCTGACCCGTGTCGTAGGTCCGCCGGGCGATCGTGTACAGGTAGGGGTTCAAGGCCTCGCGCAGGCGAAGGAACCCGGAGGCTGCCGCGTCGGCCGCGGGACCGTACTGCCACGGCAGCCGGTCGCCGTGGTCGGAGTGCAGGCGGTCGAGCGGCTGGAAGGTGCCGAGCGCCACCCACCGCGCGTACAGGTTGTCCGGGAGATGCGCCGACAGGGCCGACGTCCCGAGCGGTCCGCACTGGCCCCGTTGAGGCTCTCCGTGGAAGCTCCCGATGTCGTGGCTGACGTACGGCAGCCCGACGTTGCCCTCCTCGGCCGTGAACTGCGCCTCGAATGCCAGCATCGACCAGGTGGCGCAGGTGTCGCCCGTGAACTGGATCGTGTACTGGTGCTCGGCGAAGATCCCCGCGCCCCCGTTCAGCCCGTCGCCGTCGTCCGGCGCGGAGGCCACGTAGGCGCCGCCCACGCGGGCGAACGCCGGCCATCGCAGCCCGCGTGCCCGCTGCTCGCGCGCGTACAGCGAGTTGATCCAGGTGTCGGCGGTCAGCCCCGGCGCGATCGCGCTCGAGTCATCGCAGCACCAGTCGAACCAGAACACATCGGCGCCGTCGCGCTCGAACCCCCGGTGAAGCGCGAAATACGCGTCGAGCTGCCGCGGCTTGGTCCAGTCGAACACCGCGCACCGGCCGGTGGGATCGGCGATCAGGATCCTGCACTGGCCGCTCGAGATGGCCAGCCCGCCCGAGGCGGCGTTCGTCGCCGGGTACTGGGGATCGTTGGTCGAGATCGAGGGATGGATGTTGAGCGCGACCGACAGGCCCTGACCGTGGGCCCAGCGCAGGAAGCCGGCTGGGTCCGGGAACAGGCTGGTGTTCCACTCCCACCCGTTCCAGCTGTAGGGCTTACCCGGAGCGCCCGCCACGATCGCCGCCGCCGCGGCGCCGACCGCGCTGCTCTCGCGCTTGAAGTCGGTGTCGACCGAGAGGGTGTCGAGCGGGACCCGGTTTGAGCGGAACTGGCCGAGCAGGTCGCGGGAGTCCTGCGCCGAGTAGGGCCAATAGCGGGAGAACCAGACGCCGAAGGCAGTCCGAGGAAGCAGCGGGGTTGGCCCGGTCAGCGCACGGAGGTCCGCGAGCGCCCGAGCGTATTCGTGGCCATACGCGAACAGGTACCAGTCCTGGTAGGCCCCTCGATGCGCCGGCCGCGTCGAGAATCCCGGCGGGGCTTGCGTGATCAATACCGTCGAGCTGTCGTCGAGCACGTACCAACCGGCGTGGGACAGCAGGCCGTCGTTCAGCGCGACCGGACCGCTGAGCAGGTCGAGCGCGCGCCGCCAGCCGCCCAGGTTGCCCGGGGCGTTGGCCGCGGTCGGGCGGACGGCGCCACGCCGGGCGCCCAGCTCCAACTCCAGGTTGCGGGAGGTGAACGGCCCCGATCCCAGCCGGTAGCGAAGCGTCACGCGCCGCGTGCGGATCCTCAGCCAGCCGCTCGAGCGGGTCGTCGCGTAGGCGGGTACGCGCATCGGGCCCTGGCCCGCGGTCGTCTGCGTCGGTCCGTTCTCGAACCGGCGGTCGGAGGCGTACTCGAGTCTGATCAGGGTCGGGGTGAGCACCTCGAAGCGCGCCGCGCCGGCGTGTACGACGGCGGTGCGCGCGGCTGCGCCGGGAGGGGCCCCGAAGCCCAGCCATAGCGCGAACAACGCGCTCGAGCACCCGGCGCGCCAGCGCATGCGCCCACGCTACCTTGTCCGCGTGGCAGGCGAGGGAGTGAGGCGTCGCGAGCTGCTTACGGGGAGCGCGGGAGCGGCCGCCGCGGGCGCTTTGGGCGGCGCGGCCACCGCGCTCGGCAAGCCTCCGACGCGCAGGCGTGTACCGAGGCCGAGGCTCTACGACGTGGCGGTCCTCGGAGCGGGGCTGGCGGGGTTGAACGCCGCGCGCGCCATCCGGGCCGGTGGGCACTCGGTGATCGTGCTCGAGGCGCGCCACCGCGTCGGGGGCCGCAACCTCGACCACCCGATCGCGCCCGGCAAGGTAGCCGAGCTCGGAGGCGAGTGGGCGGGCCCAGGGCAGGACCGTGTGCTCGGCTTGGCGAAGCAGCTCGGCGTCGCCACGTTCGACACCTACTCCGCCGGCGACAGCGTCTATTACGCCAACGGGAACGCCCAGACCTACAGCGGCGACATCCCGCCCGCCAACCCGGCGGCGCTCGTCGAGCTCGAGGCCGCGATTGTCGAGCTGAACAACATGGCGGCGTCGGTGCCGGCCGAGGAGCCGTGGAGCGCACCCAAGGCCGGCAGCTGGGACCAGGGAACGATCGCAACCTGGATCTCCGAGAACCTGCACACCCAGGAGGGGCAGAACCTCGCCTCGCTCGCGATCCGTGGCGTGTACGGCGAGGAGCCGACGGAGATCTCGCTGCTCGACGTGCTCCAGGCGATCTCAGGGGTCGGCGGGGACTTCAACACGCTGATCGGGTCGGCACAGAGCATCAGGTTCGTCGGCGGCCCCCAGCAGCTGTCGCAGAAGCTCGCCCGGCGGCTGGGCCGAGCAGTCCACCTCGGCGTCCCGATCAGGGCGATCGAGCAAGGCCGGCACGTGACCCTGCACGCTGCCCACCAGGCGTTCTCTGCCCGCCGCGCGATCGTGACCACCCCCAAGACGCTCGCGGGTCGCATCACCTACGACCCGGCGCTGCCACCGGCCCACGATCAGGTCCTCCAGCGCGAACCGATGGGGTCGGTGCCGAAGGTCAACGCGATCTACCCCACGCCGTTCTGGCGCGCCGCCGGTCTCAACGGGCAGGCCATCTCCGACACCGGGCCCATACGGATCACGTACGACAACTCACCGCCGGACGGCAGACCGGGGGTCCTGGTGGGCTTCATGGAGGGCAACGACAGCCGCGCGTTCTACGGAGCAGCGCCCGCTGCGCGCCGTCAGGCGGCACTCGAGTCGTTCGCTCGCTACTTCGGGCCGCAAGCGCTCCACCCGGTCGGCTACCTGGACCTGATGTGGGCCCAGGAGCCGTTCACGCGCGGGGCATACGGCAGCTTCAACCCGCCGGGCGTGCTCACCTCGCTGCAGGACCCGCTGCTCGAGCCGGCCGGATCGCTGTACTTCGCGAGCTCCGATCTCTCGGCGCAATGGCCCGGGTACATGGACGGCGCGATCCGCTCCGGCGAGCAGGCCGCCTCCGCGGTCCTGGCGACGCTGTAGCGCAAGTTCGGCGCGCTCAGGCCGTTAACCAGGTGGCGTGAGGAGCTTTTGGGCAGCGGCTGGGATGGCGCTCGCCGTAGCTGGGGTCGCGGGCACGGGCGCCGCGGCCCGCACCACCTTGCCGGCGCCCGCCTCGTTCACTGCCGGCGCCGCTACACCCCGCCTGCCGCGGGCACGCTCCAGTCCGACCCGGCCGACTGCCTGACGCCGGCGGACGCTCCGTTCACCGGCAAGCGGTACTTCGCGTTCGAGGAGCCGTACATCGACCAGCAGGGCGACGGCCACTACGACGTGGGCGACCCGTTCATCGACTGCAACCACGACGGCCGGTGGGACGGGGACACGCTCGGCGGCGGCTCGGGCGCTCCCCGCTACTACGACCACGTCGCCGACCAGGTCGGCGCCCGGGCTCTGGTGGTCTCCAACGGGCGCCGGACGGTGGCGATGGAGGTGGTCGACAACGAGGGCCTGTTCAACACCTACGCCGACCGGATCCGCCAAAAAGTCGCCGCCGACGGCTACCACCTCGACAACATCCAGATCTCCTCGACCCACGACGAGTCGGCCCCCGACACGATCGGGCTCGGCGGCCAGGACAACGTGATCTCGGGCACCAACGGGTACTTCGTCGACTTCCTGGTCGCGCGCTCGGCGCTGGCGATCGAGCGGGCGTACGCGGACATGCGCCCGGCGCACATCCGCTACGCCGAAGCGCGCGAGCCGGCGAACCTCCGCCAGTGCTGGTCCTCCTACCCGTTCATCGACAACCCGCTGATGCCCGTGATGCAGGCGGTGGCGAACGACGGGACCACGATCGCCACCCTGGCGAGCGTGGGGCAGCACACCGAGACGCTCGGCTTCAACGGCGGCTCCCAGCTCGATCCGGGGACGCCCTACACGCTCGATCAGGAGAAGCTGTGGGTGACGGCCGACTGGCCGTACTGGTTCCGGACGGCGCTCGAGAACACCTACGGCGGCGTGGGGATCGAGATGGCGGGGGCGGTCGGGAGCGTCGAGACCCCCGAGGTGTTCTCGGCGCCGCTGTCCAGGACTCCGCAGCGGTTCATCGACGAGGGCCATCCTGCCGGCTGCCGCACGCTGTTCGGCTCCCCCTCCGGAGCGACCATGGCCCCGCTCGGCTACTTCAACGAGACCAAGGCGCTCGGGCAGCGCCTCGCGGGTGCGGTGAAGAGCGCGCTGTCCATAGGAGCCGCGTGGTCTCAGAGCAACGACATCTGGGCGGACACCACGAACGTCTGCGTGCCCGTCGCCAACGCGCTATTCAAAGCGGCCGCGCTCGCCGGCGTGTTCGCGGAGCGAGCCGCGTATCTCCCCGGCTGCCGCAGGGTCGAGAAGGTGCCCGCGCTGCCCACCGGGCAGACCGCCGGGACCTCGGTGCAGTCGCAGGCCGCCGCATGGCGGATCGGTGACGCCGAATTCATCGGCGCGCCCGGCGAGGTGTTCCCGTTCACCTACTTCCGGGGCCCGGTCGGCCCGGAGGACATGAACTACCCCAAGGACGGGCTGCCGCAGTGGCCGCTGCCGTACATGCACACCCCGTGGCGGTTCTTCGACGGCCTCGACAACGACATGATCGGCTACATCTTCCCGGCCGGCAACGACGCCGGCGTACCGGGCCAGCACGTGGCCCAAAATCCGACCGCAACCGGAACCGACCGCTTCGGCTGCGGCCACTCCGACGATTCCGAGGCGGTCAACGACAGGGCGGGAGACATCGTCGGGAACGCGCTCGTCGGGATCCTCGCGCAACACGCGCGGTCGCCCGAGACGGTGGCGCAGGGCCGCTACGTGCTGCCGGACGGCAAGCTCTCCCGCAACCCGGAGGGGACAACCGACACGATCAAGTGCACGCCGCCGACCGATACCACGTTCGCCGCCGACGGCCCCGCGGTGGCCGTGTGGGTGCCCGGCCGAGGCCTGATCCGGCCCGCGAGCTGGATGGACCTGCTCGGTCGCTCGCAGTCCTCGCCGGACCGCGACACCCGCGGCTGGATAGACGCCTCCGGGCGCAGGCACTGGCTGGACGTGTTCGCCGACGTCCCCGGGCAGCCGCAGGGCGTCAAGCCGTAGCCCGCCGAGCTACGCCGCACCGAGGGCCGCTACCGGTTGATCGTCACCCGGCGCCCGGCGGTCAGCTTGACCAGGTTCCCGCCCCCGTCGAGGATCGCCCCGAACGCCTCGGCGAAGATCGAGCGGTGGTGCGCCAGCGCCCTGCGGAGCCGTCCCTCCTGCCCGGGGTTGAACCGGATCGGGATCGACCGGGCGTGGTTGCGGGCGAGCCGGAACGTCTTCGACTGGGCGGTGAACGAGCCCCCGCCGCCGATCGAGACGACGGCCAGGGCCGCCGCCATGCAGCGATCCGAGCAGGCCATCTTGACGACGACCTTGTGGCTGCGGACCGGATGCTGGTGACGCGGGACCGACAACGACACGTTGGGGATCTTGGGAAGCAGCTTCACCGCAGCCCGGTCGAAGCTCGTGAAGTCGAGGCTGCCCCACCCCGACGCGTCATCGAACCCCGGTCCGGCGCTGCAACAGCCGAGCAGCTCGCCATTGCCCTGGATGTACGGTCCCACGTCGTTCCCGTACGAGGTGACGTCGGAGAACATGGTGCTCGCCAGGCTCGAGCGCCCGAGGAGGTAGAGCAGCGGACCCAGCTGGCCCACGAACTGCTTGCCCTGCCGGTGCAGGTCCTGGTTGACCAGCGCGATCCCGCCCGCCAGCAGTGGCGTGGCGGCGCTGGTGCCGCCGACCGTCTGCCACGGATTCGAGCTCTGCGAGTTGATGCACTCCGGCCGGGCGGTGCAGTAGGTCGCGTAGCCCGGTGCGACATCCGCCAGAGCAGAGAGATCCGGGACCACTCGGCGGTTGAGCGCCACGGTCCCGTTCTGGTAGGACGGCCGCAAGAACAGCTGGCTGATCCCGCCGCCGCCGGCGGCGCCGGGGTCCTGGTCGGTGTCGTTCCAGACGATCTGGTTCTGGATCTGGTTGGCGGAGTTCAGCACCAGGTTGGTACCGCCGACCGACGCGACCCAGGGCGACGAGCCGGGATATGAGATCGCGAGCTCGTCGAGGGGCTGTCCGTGCTGCCCCAGGCACGCCGCCGACCCCGCGTCGCCGCTGGCCGCGAGCACCGTGATGCCCGTCGCCGCCATCAGGCTGAACTCGCGCTCGGCCGCGCGGATCGAAGCGCCGCCGTCGACCGCTCGCGAGGCGGCCTCGCACAGGCCGAGCGAGATCGAGATCACCTGTGGCTTGGCGTCCGGGGTGAGGAACGGCTGCACCACGCCGCGGAGCAGCCCCGCGCTGTCGGGGTTGTTCTCGAACACCTCGAGCTCGTCGAGGTCAGGGACGACCCCGTCGAGCACCTCGAGGTCGAGCGTCGTCTCACCGCCGGGCGGGAGTGGATGTCCGACCGCGCCGAAGTACGTCGTGATCGACGGGACGTCGAGCCCGAAGCAGCGGGCGTAGGAGTGCACGTCGGAGTACCTGAAGCCGTCGATCTCGATCAGCGCCACCCGCTCTCCCTGACCTGCCAGGTGGGCGGCGCGCAGCGGGGCGAAGTCGTAGGCGGTCATGTACTGGTTGGGCGTGAATCCCTGGCTCCCGACGCCCGCCGGGCATCCGGACGGGGTGCCGGTGATCGGCACCTCCGACGACGGCTGCGCCGAGGCCGCACGGGCCGCCGGACGGTGTACCGGCCGCCGGGCCGGGGCGCTGTGCAGCACCGGCTCCGTGTCGAGGCCGACCACCCCGTTGACCAGGCCGCGCAGCGGCGCGGGCACGGTGACGCTCGACTCCGGGGCGACGAAGGCGGCGCCGCGGGCGCGGAACCTGGCCAGATGCGTCTGGAACAAGCGCTGCGCCTCGACGGCGTTCATGGTCGCCTCGGCCAGGAGCCCGGTGGGGTCGATTCTGGCATCGCGCGCGCCGCGGGCCCGGAGGTACGCGAGCACCCGCGAGCTGGTGGCGCTGCTCGCGCCGAAGCGCCCTGCCAGCGTCTGGACGGACTCGTACTGCCCGTACAGCGGTGAGCCGGGAGTCGAGACGGCGCGGGCGAACGCGGCCAGCCCGGCGTCGTCGGCCTTCAGCGGAAAGACGAGCCCGAGCCGTTGGCCGGCCGGGACGGCCCCGACGCGGGCGGCGCCGGCCACGGGACCGGCTCCGAGAGCCGGAGGCGCGGCCAGTGCCGCGACCCCCGCCGCGCATGCAGCCAGCGCCGTCGCCTCCCTGATCCTGCGCCGCATTTCTCCAGACCCCCTTGCGAGTACGATGGCCCGCGGTGATTTTCGCAGAGCGAATCGCTCGGGGCAACGGGGGCGGGAGCACCCTGTCGCTCTGGTCGGAGGACTCTCTGCTGTCGATCGCCTCCACCGGATCGTTCCTGTCGGTGGGCTGTGTCGGCTCGGCGGTCTCGGTCGGTTCGATCGGGTCGGTCGGCTCGGCGTTCTCGGTCGCCTCCGCTGGGTCGTTCGGCTCGGTGCTGTCGGCGCGCGCGAGGTCATCGGTGATGTCCCACGCCACGAGCGGCGCGATCCTGGGCGAGGAGCGAGCCGGCCGGACCGCGCCCGCCGATAGCACCGCCGCGCTGAACGGCGCGGCCAGCGCGATCGTCAGTCCCTGGCGCAGCTGAGCGCCGCTGAAGGTGCCGAGCACCGTGCCGGTACGGACGTTCGCCACGGTATAGCTCGCCGCGGGATCGACACCCTGGAGCGACACGGTGTCGGTGTCGCCGGCGCCCGCCTGGCGGAACGCGAAAACGTAGCCGTGATCGCCGTCCCAGGGCTCGAACGCGGCCCACGACGTGCCGTCGATCGGGTCGGCGCTCGAGTCCTCGTACACGACGCCGCCGAGCTCAGATCGGTGCGCCTCGTACCAGGAGATCCACCACGCGGTCTCGGTCCGGTCGGCGGGCGAGACGTGGGTGAGGTCGTCCCAGAAGGTGACGTGCCCGAGCAGCGCGAGCGGCATCAGGTAGTCGACCGAGTACGTGTCGAGCACGCTGCCGTCATACGTTCCGAAGCCCAGCGACGACGGGGGGATCCAGGGGGCGGCCGACCACACGTCGTGCAAGAGCCGGCTCGGATACGACGAGCCCTGCAGATGCCCGTTGTCGAACCAGGAGGGTCCGAGCGCGGCCGACCGCAGCGCCCACAGCCGCTGGTCGTTGGTCTCGTCGAGCTCGAACGTCACGCCCGGGTGCCGGAGACGCTGCTGCTGAACCCAGGAGGCATAGGCGTCCTCGTAGTCGAGGTAGTCGTGCGGCGGGCAGTCGACCCAGGTCACGTAGTCGAACTTGAACTCGCGCACCCGGTCCTGGGCGACCAGCCGGTTGATCACCTGCGACAGGTATGCGCGCAGCTGCGGATTGGTCATGTCCCACACCCCGAGCCCTGCGTCGTCGGGGATCTGGGCGGTGACGTCGCCGGTCGGCGCGCATGCCCAGCCGGGGTGGGCCTTGTACGTGGCGCTCGATGGATTGAACTCGGCGGGCGACATCCACAGCCCGAGCCGGAGCCCGAGCGAGTGCAGGTAGTCCACGAACCGAGGAACCCCGCTCGAGTCGAGCGGGAACCGTGCGGCGTCCCACTGCCAGTCACCCGAGCTCGAGCCCTGCCACTGATCGTCGAGCATGAACACCTCGCCGCCCAGCGCCTTCAGGACCTGTGCCTGCGGGCGGAGGTTGGCGTCGCTCAACCCCGGGCCATGCTCCCAGGGATGGAATGTGTTGAGATCGACGGTCTGAGAGCTCGCCGCCATCTCGTGCGCCGCGAAGTCCTGAGCGAACGTAGCGGCGGCCTGCTGCGCGCCGCCGTCGTAGACGCCGAGGTATCCCCGCCCGAGGTCGAGCGTCGCGCCCGGCAGCACCGTGCGCTGTCGGACCGGAGCTGGATATGCGGGGTTCTCCTGACGGTTGTAGTTCGGCGGGCTCGTCATCACCGGCCCCCAGTCGAACGCGTCGCGCGCGTTGTCGACGCCGACCCACGTGCGGCCGTCCGGATCGCGCCCCACCCGGCTCATCGCGCCTCCGCGGCGCTGCCCGACGAGGAACCACCCGGCGCCGTCGCCCTCCTCGAAACGGGCGATCTCCCCCTCGTCGTCGAACGTCCCGGCCTCGGTCTTGGCCGCCCGGAAGTCCTGGCGCCAGTCCGATCCGCCGTGGAACGCGTCTACCTCTGCGGTCGCGCCCACAGCCGAGGTCAGCTGCGCGAGCGAGTACTTGCCCACGCGCAGGACGCCGGGTGTCCGGTTGACGAGCGTCGAGGTGACGGCCTCGACCCCCTCGCCCGCGTACAGGCTCCAGGTGCGGTCGAGCTCGACCAGCCCGCGGCGGACCGCCAGGCCGTAGCGGAACACGACCGCGGCGCCGGCGTCGTCGGGCGCCCACCGGGCTTCGGCACCGATCAGCCGCCAGCCGAGCGTCGAGGAAGTCGGCGCAGAGTCGAGCAACAGCGAGAACTCCGGCGCGCCCGGCGTTGCCAGCTGCTTGCCCGTCGTCACGTCGGTGACGCCTGAGACCGTGACCTGGCCGCGAGCGCCGACGCTCCAGCTCTGCTTGATCCGGCCGTCGGCGAGCAGCACCTGGTTGCCCTTGACCTGGGCGACGGCGCCGCCCGTGCGGACCCCCGCGTGAGCGTGCGCGCCACCGAGCGCGAGCGTGGCGATCGCTGAGACGGCAGCGATCATGCCAGGCTCGCCGCGCAGCTATCGACGGGGACCGAGGGCGCGCTCGCCGACGGAGGCGCGGCCGACGGGTCCGCGCCCCAGCGGCGATCGGGCAGCGGCCCGAGCGAGAACGTCAGCCTCCCACCCGCCCGCAGCTCGCAGCTCGTGAGGTACGTGCGCTCGATCGCCGACCCGTTCAGCCACACGGCGTGCAAGTAGGGGCGCGCGTTCCCTGCGGCCGGGGCGTCGATCGTCAGATGCGGGGCGCGCAGGGACGCTCGCGGGAACAGGGGGCTCGACAGCTCCCAGGCGTCGACTCCCGGAGCCGCGTGGTAGATCCCGAGCGCCGCCAGCACGTACCAGGCCGACATCTCGCCGGTGTCGTCGTTGCCCGGGAGCCCGTCGGGGCGGTCGTTGTAGACCGACATCTCCGCGCGGGCGACCTTCTGGGTCTTCCACGGCTGCCCCAGCCAGTCGTAGTACCAGGGCGCCCACAGGTCGGGCTCGTTGGCGGGGGTGTACTGGTCGCCGATGTAGTACACGCCGAAGAAGCTCGAGTACTGCTGGGCGATCGGGACGGCGGGCGCCAGCGGTTGGTTGAGCGCGGTCGAGAAGTAGCGGTCGAGCCTGTGCAGTACGACCGGCGCGCCGCCGGTCGCTTGTGCGAGCCCCGCCACGTCGTGCGGCACGGCCCACAGGTACTGCCAGCCCGTCCCCTCCTGGTAGCCGTCCTGGAAGTTCGGGCTGTACGGCAGCTGGACCGGGGGGTTCATGGTGCTGAACCCGGGGTCTGTCGAGTGCGGCGGGTTCGCCCAGCTGCCGTCGCTGTTGCGCGGCTGGATGAAGCGGTTGGCGGGGTTCACCAGGTTGCGCCAGTAGCCCGCGCGCGCCTGTAGCGCGCTCGCGTCGGTCGTGTCGCCGAGCGCCGCGGCGAGCTGCGCGACGGCGTCGTCGTCGATCGCGTACTCCTCGGTCAGCGAGGTCCCGATCCCGTCGACGTCGTAGGGCACGTAGCCGTACTTGAGGTATGCGTCGAGGTGCTCGCGCGGCCACACCGGCGGGAGCGTCGTCGCCTGGCGGACGAGGTCGGTCAGCGCCCGCTGGGCGTCGGCGGAGCCGAGCAGCCCCTCCGCGGCGCCTTCTGCGAGCGTCGCCGACCCCGAATCGCCGCCCATGATGCCCCGGTCGATGTTCGCCTGCACCCAGCGGGGGATCACCCCGCGGTTCTGGTCGGCGTCGTCGAGCAGCGAGACGAGCACGTCGTGGGCGACGCCCGGCTCGATCAGCTCGAGCAGCGGCGTCTGGGACCGGTAGGTGTCCCACAGCGACAGCGCGGTGTAGTGGTGGTGTCCCGGCTCGACCTGGTGGACCGCGCCGTCCATCCCCGGGTAGCGGCCGTCGGCGTCGTCGAGCACCGACGGCATCAGCAGCGCGCGGTACAGGTTGTCGTAGAAGGTCCGCTGGGCAGAGGTGGTGCCCCCGGAGATCGCGACGCCGCCCAGCTGGCGATCCCACGCCGCGCGGGCGGCCCGCCGCGCCTGCTCGAACATCTCGTGCCCCGGAATCTCCGACGCGAGGTTGCTCGCCGCCCCCGCCTGGTCGACGTAGCTGATCCCGACCCGCATCGTGACGGTCGGATCGGCGGTGGTGTCGAACGTGACGTGGCCGGGCCCCGACGAGCTGAACGGCCGGTCGAACACCGCGTCGAAGTAGACCGTGTAGCCGACGCCCGACTTGGTCCACCCCTGCAGCTCATCGCCGCCCACGACGGCTACCGACCCCGTCTGCGGGCCGTCGATGCCCTGGCCGACCTCGGCGAGCACGTTCGCCCGCGTGGTGCGCGGGAACGTGAACCGCATCATTGCCGCCCGCGTCGCGCCGGTGAGCTCGGCCCGGATCCCGTAGCGCGCGAGCGTCACCGCGTAGTAGCCGGGCTCCGCGATCTCGCTCGCGTGGCTGTAGGGGGAGGCGAACGCGGCCGGGTCGCTCGCGGACACGGCGCCCGTCGTGGGCATGAACGGCAGATCGCCGGCGATCATGATCCCCGCGCCGTCGAAGTGCGTCAGCGAGAACCCGCGTATGTCGGGGTCCTGCCAGCTGTAGCCGCAGTAGTCGACAGGATCCTGCCGCCCGTTTGCGAGCGCCGTGTCGGGCCCGGGCTGGATCATCCCGAACGGAGCCGCCGCGCCGACCATCGGAAAACCCGCGCCGAGGCTTCCGTCGCGCGTGTCGACAAGCGAGGCCGGGTCGGCTGCCGCTGCCGCCGGCACCGCGAGCGCCGCCGCCGCGAGCACGGCGAGGGCCAGTCTAATCATCCCGCCGGCAGGCCCGACTGCTCGAACTGCTGCTGGGTGCAGTTGGTCGACGGCGGCACGGACCCAGGGCCGTAGGCCGCAAGCGCGCGCCCTGAGACCTTGAATCCGAGCGCCTTCGCGTTCGCCCGCTGGAGGCGGACGACGTCGGAGCCGAACACCGGCGAGATCGTGAAGAACCACTCGTCGGTCGTCGAGCATTGGAACGCGCCGTTGTAGTCCGCGACCTCCTCGGCGTAGCCAAGCTGGTCCTGGGCCAGGCCGAAGATGAACGACACCGACGGATTCGAGTCCTTCGGCGGGTTCCCCACGTTGCGGTTGAGCGAGAACTTGAGCGACGGGTAGGGCTCGCCAGGGACCGAGAAGAACGGCAAGTTCCCCACTCGGAGCGCCGTCACCGGTGCGATGAACACGTCGCCCGCGCCCCACGGCGGCGTGATCGAGCGATCGATCTTGTAGCCGCCGAGCGGCGTCGGGTTGGCGGGCTCGGTCGCGGCGGCCAGCAGGATCGGGTTCGTGTTCTCGACGTACACCTTGCGCTCGGTGCCGGCCACGGTGGGGTCGGTCAGCCAGAAGCCGCGGCCGCCGGCCAGCGCGCCGATCGCCTGGCGCGCGACCGCGTTGCCGTACAGGTCCGCGGGATAGTTGTCGGTGCCCGGCGACGGGTCCACGGAGGGGTCGCCGTCGCCGCTCGGAACGCCCGCGGGCCAGGTGTGGCCCATCGCGCCGACGGTGACGATCGCCACCGAGCCCGGGTAGCCGTACGCGGCTCCGGGCTGGGTGTTCTGCTCGACGCCCTCGAGATACGTGGCGGTCGCGCCCGGCCAGTCGGGCGAGACCTTGTTCAGCGGCCCGTAGACGGTCGCGTGCGTGGAGTAGTTGACGAGCGTCGCGATCACCTGCGAGGTTCCGGGGCTCACCGCCTGCAGCACCCGGAGCTGCTGGTCCATCGGGTAGTCGGCGTTGTCGCCGGTGTTCGTCGGGTCGGTGTTCGAGCCGAACGTTCCTGAGAACCCGGTCATATCGGCCGTGCCCACGTGCAGGTTCGCCGGCTGCTCGTTCTGGACCGCTGTCGCGATCGCGGTCTCCATCTGCTTGGTGACGAACGCGAAGTACGCGTCCGGCACTCCCCCCCACACCCCGATCTCGTCCGGTCCGTTGTGGCTGTGGGTGGACTGCAGGATGATGTGGCTCGCCGGTATCCGGAGCTTGCCCTGGATGTAGCTCTCGACGTCGCGGAACCCGTACGGCCCGTTCTGGTAGGCGACCGAGTAGCCCTGCGAGTCCAGCGAGCCGATCACCACCTGGTGACCGTGCCGGTCGCGGATCGCGATCGTGCGGAAGTAGATGTGGCGGAGCACGGACTTCGCCTCGTGCACGGGCCCGATCCCGTACCCGCCGAGGTAGAAGCTCGTCAGGTCCGTCGGCGTGACGTCGGCCCTGGCCGCGCCGACGTAGAACGTCGCGGGTTGCTGCATTCGCGCGTGCGCGGAGGCGGCGCTTCCCGCAAGCGCCGCACACACCACCGCGCACAGCAACGCGTAGCGAACCACCCGTCTCTCTCCCTGGACCGGAAGCACTACATCGAAGGAACGTGCGCGCCGGGCGAAACTTGCGACCGAGCACGAGCTCGGCGTCGCTTGTGATCGCCGATTTCCCGCTGTACGGTGGGATTGGTCCGGGGCGTGTTGCGCCCCTTTTGCGCGATGGGCTCCTGGGGTTCTCGGCGTCGTAGCCCCGTCACGCACTGGGGCGGAAGGAGGGGTAGTCATGGGTGCTCGGTCGATGTCGCGCTCGGCGGAGGGGACCGCCGGTGCGGTGATTTGGTGTGGCGTGCTGGCTGGTGGGGCGTCGGCTGCGGTGACGCCGGGGTGGGAGTGCGTTCCCACCACCGCGGGTCAGGCCGTGGTCTCCGGGGGAACCGGTTCGGCACCTTCGTGTGGGGCCGGCGCTACGGCGGTGCTGGCGCCGACTTACTTGGCCTCAGGGGTGGGCAGCAGGCCCACGGTCCGGTTCGCGGCGGTGAATGTGCAGATCGTCAACGGGTCGGGCTCGACCGCCTCGATCAACGGCACAGGGAATCTCGTGATCGGCTATGACCAAAACCCCTCCCCCAAAACACAGTCCGGCTCGCACGATCTGATCCTCGGCGCGGGGAACTCGTGGACCGGGTATTCGCAGCTGGTCTCGGGCTTTGACGACACCGCCTCGGGCAACTACGCGACTGTGCTCGGCGCCTCGAACAGCGCGACCGGCACCTATGCGACGGTCACCGGCGGTCAGAACAACGCCGCCAGGAACACCGCGGCGAGCGTCACCGGCGGGAATTCCAACGCCGCCACGGGCGGCTGGAGCAGCATCACCGGCGGCTGCTCGAACATCGCCGGTCCGGGCACCGTCTCGGTCAAGGGCACCTGCGTCGACACCGCGGGCCGTACCACCGCGTTCACCGCGGTCAGCGGCGGCGTGGGCAACCAGGCGCTCACGACCGCCTCCTCAGTGACGGGCGGAGTACAGAACGGCGCGCAGGACCCATTCGCGTCGATCGCTGGCGGGTGCGGCAACCTGATTCTCGCTACAGCGACCTCCGCGCCGGAATTCACCGTCTGCGACAGCGCCTCCGGCGGCGAGATGGAGAGCATCACCGGCGGGCTGAACAACCTCGCGACGGGCACCATGGCGACGGTCGCCGGCGGGTCGATCAATACCGCGAGCGGCCCAGAGGCCTCGGTGACGGGCGGCTCGGCTAATACCGCCAGCGGCGGCGAGTCCTCGGTGACGGGCGGGGACAGCAGCACCGCCAGCGGCAATCAATCCTCGATCTCGGGCGGCACCACCAACACCGCCTCGGGGCACGAGTCCTCGCTGACCGGTGGAGGCAACAACATCGCATCGGGCTGGATGTCCGCCGTCACCGGCGGCTGTGACAACCTCGCCGGCCCTGGTACCCGTTCCGGGACGACCTGCCCAGCGAGCGACATCGAGTCGGTCCTCGCCGGCTTGGCCAACGTCGCAACAGGCACGGGGGCGGTGATCAGCGGCGGCGTCGCCGGGAAGTCGTCCGGGATGGGGTCCGCGGTCAGCGGCGGCTACGCCTCCACCGCCTCCGGTGAGGAGGCGTCCGTCAGCGGCGGCGACGAGGTGAGGGCCTCCGGGAGCAGTTCGTCCGTCGTGGGCGGCTCCCTGAACACCGCATCCGGACTCAGCTCTTCGGTCCTGGGCGGCTCCTTCAACAACGCGTCAACCCAGTGCCTGTCGATCCCGGCCTCGCCTGGCGCGGGGTGCTAGAAACGTGCGGGTATGCCAAAGCTGCCGCACCCGCACGCGACGTGGTCAGCTCGCGATCGTGAGCGTCTTGGTCACTTGCTTGATGTTTCCGACCGTATCGACGAGCGTCAGGACCACCTTGTAGGTGCCTGCCGTCGCGAAGGCGTGACTGACGGTCAAAGGCGCCCCGCGCCTGAACGCCGTCTTGCCGTCTCCGAAGCTCCAGCTGACGCTGGAGTAGCCGCGGCTGCTCGAGCTTGTCGACGGGTTGAAGCTGATGCTCGACCCCGCCGTGAGTGAGCCCGTGTCGGTGAACGCGGCGACGAGCTGAGTGGGTGTGTTCTTCGTCTTGCAGTTGACGTCGCCGTTGCTCCACTCGGTCTGGTTGTAGTAATCGTCGGAGTTGACAATCTGATCGAACAGGCTGCCGGCGCTCGCCGTCCCGCCCAGGGTCGGCGCGTACGCGAGCTCGCTGGTGCCGCCCAACGGATCAGACGGCTTGCCGTAGGTCGCGCAGATGTCGCCGACCTCCTGACCGTTGCCCTGGTAGGTGTTCCACCATCCCGTGCCGAGCGGGTCGGTGATCGTCTCGCTCATCTCGTGCGACATGTTGTCGTTGATCTGGTAGGCGTGGTCGCCTTCGGCGTTCGGGGTCTGGTATTTCGTCGTGCCGTCGGTCTGACAGCCCTTGGTGTGATCCAGCGCCCAGACGATGAACGGGTCGATCGAGTAGACGACCTGCTGTCCGGAATCGACGAAGTTCGAGTGGTACGCGCAGAAGGCGTTGTCCCCGCACGTCGAGCCGCCGGCGTCGAAGCAGACGTTGACGTTCTGTGGGGTGATCACGGCATACATCGGCGCCTTCGCGCCAATCCCCTTCGGCAGGCCGCGAGCGGCGATCAGGCGAGTGAGCTCGGCCTGGATCTGGGCATCGGTGATGCACACCGGGTAGGCCGTAGACGTCGCGGGGCAGCGATTGGTCGTCGGATACGCCTGGGTGTCGACGATCGCGTGCGTACTCGTGAACGTCTGGCTGTAGTTGGCAAACCCGCTCCCGTCGGTGTACTGACGCAGCACCGGGAACACGTTGCCCGACCTACCGCTGTCGTGCGCCAGGTCTGTCAGGTACTTCGACATCAGCGCCTCGGAGGCGGCGGGAATCTTGCTCGCCGGGTCCCAGAAGATCAGGTACGGCGCCGTCGAATGCAGGATCGGCCCACCGTTGTAATCCACGTTGCCGTTGCTCGCGAGCGGAGTCGCGCCGGTCGGCGCGGGAACTTGCAGCCCGGCGAGGGACTCCGGAGACGCGTTCTGGCGCAACGCGACGCCGAAGAACTGCCCGCTCGAAGAGTGGACGACCACCGCGCCCGCCGCCGAGGCGAGCACCCCCATCAACACCGTCACGAGCGCGGCAACCAGCGCGCTCCGCTTCTGCGCCCTCATTGAAACCCCCTCAATCGGATTGCCGGATGCGACGGTAGCGCGTCGGCAGCTCCGTCACCACGCCGGTTTCAGCCGTAGCGGCGCGCGTAGGGCTTGAGCGGCGGCTCCGCTCGGACGCCCGGGTGGTCGAAGAACGCGATCGCCGCGCTCCCGTACAGGAGCGCGTTGCCCGCCAGCACACCAGAGGCAGTCGTGTACGGCATCTCCGCCTGCAGGCAGGCGCCACGGTTGATGCGTCCGGGGTCGGCAGGCCCCGTGTGGGTCATCGCGTCGAGTACGAGCTCCCACACCGCGGGGTCCGACAGCAGCCCCGCGTGGTGAACGACCCGGCCCGGGCAGATCGACTGGATCGCGAGGTTGGCGGTGTTCGCACCGCCTTTCAAGGGCGGGCTCCTCGACGGCTCCACGAGCTCGTCGGTCTGGGAGTAGATCTGTGTGTACGCGGTGGTGCCGGGCGTCTCGGAGACGGAGTCGAGCGCCTTCAGGAAATGCGACCCGCTCGCCATCTGCCACACCGCGGGCCAGCAGTTTCCCGAGTCCACGCACCAGTTGGCCGCGTAGATGCCGTGGTTCGGGCTGGCCAGGTCGATCAGGTCGGCCGTGTCGGCGCGGGCACTCGTCCACCAGCGCATCGCCCACCTGCCCTCCATCCCGCCCTGGCTGTGGGTGATCACCGTAAGCCGGCGATGAGTGAGCGCGTGGATCCGCTCGATCGCGTACACGACGTACTCGGCGGAGACCTGGATGTCCCCGAGCGCGCGGTCCGGGAGCGTGACCGCGCACCAGTCGTAGCCCGACGGCGGGAGCGCCAGCTCGTAGTTCCAGTCCCAGCTCTCGTCCGCGTTCAGGCCCGTGCCGTGGACGAGCAGAACGGGGTTTCGGTCCCGGTGCCCGAAGTGGGAGGGGCACTGGAGCGCGGCGCGGAGGGCACCGGCCGGGATGTCGAGGCGCGGGTCAGCCCGTGCGGGCGCCGGCACACCTAGCCACATCGCGAGTGCCACGACGAGCGCAGCGAGCGCGGCCCTCAACACGACGCGTTGCACCCGCCCCAGTAGATGTGGCTCGTGTGGAGCCTCGCCGCCGGCGCGGTCAGCAGGGTGAGAGATGATCGCGCGCGGTCGATCTCGTACCGGCCACCCGCGAGCCGCGGGACCTGAGCCGCGGTCGGCTGAAGCGCGGTGTCGCCCGAGGTGAGCTCGACCCGGAGGCGCTCGCCGGGGGCGATGCGAGCCACCGTTGGATACACCTCCACGTCGAGCCGCTCGACCGTTCCGGGCTTCATGTCGCGCGAGCTCGCCGAGCTGTACGGATGCCACGGGAGGATCAGCCGGCCGTGGAGTCGCCAGCTCAGTCGCGGATCGAGCGCGCGCAGCGAGCCGAGCAGCGCACCGCTCGAGATCGGGTACGAGCTCCCGTCGGGCTCGACCACCTCGACGTCCGCGACGACCTCGGCGTCCGGGGTCGTGCTGGTCATGTAGAGCGTCACGTCGATCGGGCCGGCGACGGTCGTGGCGGTCTTGAACGGGGCGCTCGTGTATGTGAGCGCCCCGGCCTGCGTGCTCGAGTCATTCTGGGCGCACGGATCGCCGCTGCCGCCGAGCTCCGCGATCACGTACGCGGGCAGCCCGGTGCTCCACTGGTCGGTCCCCGCGTTGCACGGGCTGCGGGCGTCGGACCACACGAGCGTGCCGGTGCCCGTACCGACGCGATAGGCGTGGGCGCCCGTGCGCGCGACCGGCCAGCGCGCGGTGTCGATCCACCGGTTCGCTCCCAGCTCGAAGATGTGCAGGGGCGTGGTCGTCCGGTCGATTCCGTCGGGGGCTCCCTTCAGCCACCGGTCGAACCACGCCAGCTGGAGCTGCTGGAAGGTCAGCCCGAGCGTGGTCGGATTGTGGAACCACGGTCCGATGACCGCCTGGTAGCGGCCGGTGGGTCGCTGGGCGCCGGTCATCGGCGGCGCGTCGCTCGCCGGGCGTCCCGGACCGCCGTGCAGGAGCGACCAGGCGTTCTGAAGCCCCGCGTAGTCGAGCACGGCGCCGCGCTGGTACACGTCGTGCCAGCCGCTGACCACCAGCGCGGGGATGCCGTTGCGCACGACCCGGTCCAGGTAGGAGGACGGCGCCCGCGAGGACCAGAAGTCGTTCTCGAACGCCCGCGGCCCGCCGGTGTCGACCTCGGTGTACAGCCGTGCGTCGAAGTCGGCCAGCGTCGCAACCCGGGATGCCTCCGGCGGGCTGCCGACCATCGACGCGCGCAGTCCCTCCCACACGGTCGCGAACTCAAGGTTCGAGATCCCGCCCCCGAACGCGAGGTCGCGGTACAGGTTGCTCCCGACTGTGGAGGGGATGATCGCCTTGACGGGCGAGTGGGGTCCGCCGAGGGCTGCGGTGAAGATCTGGTTCAGCCCGACGTACGAGGATCCCGCGAGCCCGACGCGGCCCGTCGACCCGGGGAGCGCGGCCGCCCATCGAGCGAGCTCGACACCGTCCTGGCGCTCGCGCGGGCCGAACAGGGAGAAGTCGCCCTCGGAGGACCCGGTACCGCGCACGTCCGCCACCACGTCGATGTATCCCCGCTCGACCAGGTACGGGTAGAACCCGTCGCCGCCCATGCCCTGACCCATCGACTGCGTGGTCACGGACGACCGCTTGCCATACGGCGTCTGGGAGAGGATCACCGGGAAGTGCCCGGGAGCGGGGGCGCCGCTGGGCAGCGTCGGCCGGTAGACGTCCGCCGCGAGCTTGACGCCGTCGGACATCGTGACCATGTGCTCCACGGGCTTGGACACGCCGTATCTCGCCGCCTCGGCGTGCCAGGGCCCGTCCGCCGCGGCCATCGCGGGGACGGCCGCAGCCGCCACGGCGGCCACGCACAGGATCGCCGGCACAGCCGTGCTGAATCGTGCCTCCCTCACGCAGACCGTTAAATACCCGTATCGCGCGTTCCTCGCTCCGCTTCAAGTTCACCGAGCTCACCGACTCCGAGCTCGCGCTCCAGGCCGAGGTACGCGCGTTCCTCGCGGCGGAGCTGCCTCGGGGCGAGTTCACACCCGGGCTCGGGATGGCCGCGCCGCGCGACCAGGAGTTCTCACGAAAGCTCGCCCGGCGCGGATGGCTGGGGATGGCCCTCCCGAGCGAGTACGGCGGCCGCGACGGCAGCGCCGTGGAGCGGTTCGTCGTCGTCGAGGAGCTGCTGCGGTGGGGAGCGCCCGTCGGCTTCCATTGGGTGGCCGACCGACAGACGGGCCCGGTGATCGCGCGGTTCGGCACCGAGGAGCAGAAGCGGCGCTTCCTGCCCGCGATCTGCCGCGGCGAGCTGTCGTTCTCGATCGGGATGAGCGAGCCCGAGGCGGGCAGCGACCTGGCGTCGGTCGGCACGCGCGCCGTCCGGGTCGATGGCGGGTGGAGCGTGACCGGGACCAAGATCTGGACCGGAGGCGCCCACCTGAACGACTGGTTCGTGGTGTTGTGCCGGACCTCCGAGGAGGAGGATCGCCACGCCGGCCTTTCGCAGCTGATCGTCGATTTGAAGTCGCCCGGCCTCGATGCCCGGCCGATCCCGTACATGGACGGCAACGCGTTCTTCTGCGAGGTGACCCTCGACGAGGTGTTCGTGCCCGATGAGCTCGTGCTCGGCGAGATCGGGTCCGGGTGGATCCAGAACACCTCCGAGCTGGCGTTCGAGCGGGCGGGGCCGGAGCGCTGGCTGTCGACGTACCTGCTGGTGGAGCAGTTCGTGCGCGAAGGTCGCGTGGCCGATGCGGCCGCTCACGAGGCGGTCGGTCAGGCGCTGGGCGAATGGTGGGCGATCCGGGCGCTGTCGCTCTCGGTCGCGCGGCTGATCGACCAGGGCGAAGCCCCCGCCGCCGAGTCGGCGCTGGTCAAGGAGCTCGGGACGCGGTTCGAGCAGCGAGTGCTCGACTCGGTGTGGCGACTCGTGGATGTGGAGCCCGCGCTCGGGTGTGGGTCGGAGTTCGAGCGGCTGCTGGCGGCGTCGGTCCTGATGGCGCCGTCGTACACGATCCGCGGCGGCACCAACGAGATCCTGCGGTCGGTCGCGGGGAGGGCGCTCCAGGGATGAGCTCCTGGCATGAGCTGCGTGAGCGGGGCCCCTCGCCGGAGCTCGAGCTCGAGGCGCTGGGAGGATTCGCGCTGGTGCCACGGACGGCGCGCGACCTCGTGGCGCTTGACGGATTCTCGGTGTCGGGCACGGTCGGGCGGGTGCCCTGGGCCCGGCGGGCCGAGCGGATCGCGATGGTGCTCGACCGGCGGGTGTGCGTCGTCGCGCGCGACGACGTCGAGGTCCACCCCGGCATCAACCTCGCCGGCGAGGAACGGGACACCGTGGTGATGGACCGGGCCGAGGCCGAGATCCGAGACGACATCGACGCGGACCGGCTGCTGTTGCGCGGAGCGCTGGCCCGCGTCGCGCTGATGGCGGGCGCGCTCGAGCGGGCGAGCGCGATCGCGATCGAGCACGCGTCCAGTCGCGTCCAGTTCGGCCGGCCGATCGGGCGCTTCCAGGCGGTGCAGGCGCACCTGGTGACGATCGCCCAGCAGGCGGCGCTGGTGTCAGTCGCGGCAGACGCTTCGATCGAGCGGGAGGGCGCGTTCGAGATTGCCGCCGCCAAGCTCCTCGCCAACCGCGCGGCGGTGACCGCGGGCAGGGCCGCTCACCAGGTGCTCGGCGCACGCGGGGTCACGCTCAAGCATCCGCTGTCGCTCGAGACGCGGCGGCTGTGGTCGTGGCGGTCCGAATGCGGGGACGAGCGATTCTGGAGCGGGCGGCTGGGCGCCGCCGCTTGCCACGCCGGCGCCGACCGCCTATATCCCGCGATCACCGCCGGCTCGGCCGAGCTGGAGCTCTGACCCTTGCCGATAGCCCACGAGCTGCACGGCGTGCCGTCGGATCGAGCGCCCATCCTGCTCACCCACGGCTACGGCCAGAGCGGGCGAATGTGGGAGGCGAACGTTCCCGCGCTCGCGCGCGACCGGCTCGTGATCACCTGGGACCTGCCCGGCCATGGTGCATCCGACGCCCCCGAGGACACCGCGGCGTACACGCACGAGGCCTGCCTGGAGGCCATGTGCGCCCTGCTCGATTCGACCGGCGCCGGGCGGGCCGTGCTGTGCGGTCAGTCGCTCGGCGGCTTCCTGTCGCTTCGGTTCAACCTCGAGCATCCGGACCGCGTAGCGGGGCTGGTGCTGGTCGATACCGGCCCGGGGTTCCGCGATGACGATGCCCGGGACCGCTGGAACGCCGACGCCCGCAACCGGCCGGATGGGCACGTCCGGGACCTGCTCGTCCAGCACGACAGCCTGGTCCTCGACTCGCTCGATCGGATCTCGGTGCCGGTCCTCGTCGTCGTGGGCGCGGAGGATGAGATGTTCCTGCCGGCCGCCGAGGTGATGGAGCGACGGATCCCCGGCGCGCGCAAGCTCGTGCTGCAGCGCGCCGGCCACACGGCGAACGTGGACGCGCCGAACGAGTTCAATGCCGCAGTGAACGACTTCCTGGAGGGACTGTGAGCCAAGGAGCAGTGAGCGAAGAGGTATCGGTCGAGATCCGTGACGACCACGTCGCGTTGGTCGAGTTCGACCGCCCGCCCCACAACTACTTCGACGCGGCGCTGATCGAGCAGATCGCCGACGCCTACGACGAGCTCGACGGCGATCCGGCTTGCCGCGCGATCGTGCTGTGCTCGGCCGGCAAGCACTTCTGCGCCGGGGCGAACTTCGCGGCCAAGAACCCCGCCGAAGGCGGAAACCTGTACGAGCAGGCCGCCCGGCTGTTCGCGGCCAAGACCCCGGTGGTCGCGGCGGTCCAGGGAGCTGCCGTAGGCGGCGGCCTGGGCGTCGCGCTGTCCGCCGACTTCCGGGTGGCGAGTCCCGAGTCCCGGTTCAGCGCGAACTTCGCCCGCCTCGGGATCCACCACGGCTTCGGGCTGACGGTGACACTTCCGCTCATCGTTGGCCACCAGCGCGCCCTCGAGCTCCTGTACACCGGCGCGCGGGTGCGCGGAGAACAGGCCCACGCGATCGACCTGTGCGACCGGCTGGTCCCGGCCGACCGGCTGCGCGAGGAGGCGATCGGGCTCGCTGCCGAGATCGCCGCCTCCGCCCCGCTCGCGATCCGCTCGATCCGCCAGACGATGCGCGGCGAGCTTGCCGAGCGCATTCGCGCGGCCACCGACCACGAGCTCGAGGAACAGGGCAAGCTGTTCGCGACCGCGGACTTCGCCGAGGGCGTCGCCGCGAGCGCCGAGCGCCGGCCGGCGCAGTTCAGGGGGGAGTGATCGTCTCCCCGCCCGCCGGCCCCCGGCTCACGGCCCGGGCGGCGCCTCTCTACTTGACCTGGAAGTAGACCGAGGCGCCCGGTAAAGCGTCCGGGCCGAGCTGCGAGGATGGCGCGCGGGGCGAGTAAGCGGGCACGACCCCCAGCTCGTACCGGCCGGCGCACCAGGTGTCGCGGTGGAGGTCCGCCGGCCCCAGCCGATACACGTACGTGAGCTTGCCCGCCACTCGGATGCCGGCGGAGGCGACGAGGGGCGGTAGGCGCGGCAGGAAGCCGGCGAAGCACCGGGCCGGCGGCGTGCCGATCAGGAGCCAATCGAGCGCAGGCGCCCGCCGCGCTTGGCCTCGGGCGGGGATCTTCAGTCTGAACGCCGTCGTGGGATTCCCGACCGCGGGAGATATGGCAGGCGTCTGCGGTTGCGACGGTGCGCCGGCGGGGCGGATCGGGCTGATTCCCCTGGGCAGGGTGGAGGCCGAGTCGACGACGCCCTGCGCGACCACGGCGACGTGCGGCGCGTTCTCCAGCAGCGCACCCGTTGCCGGGTCGAAGATCATCCGCCCGAAAGCCGGGCCGGAGGAGGCGCTGACCGCAACGCCCGGACGTCCCAGCGAGTCACGGGCGTGCCGGTCGACCGTCGCACCGGGCATCGTGGCGAGGGCATCCAACAGGGCGCGCCGGTCGGCAGCGGGAAGCGGCGAGGCCAGCAGGCCGGCGATGTCGCCGAGCGCGCCGAATGCGCCACCCCCGGGCCCCGCGACCCCATGTGCCCCCGTTCGAGCCTCCCGCCGCGCCAGCCGTCGCTCCGCCTGCCGAACGCGCGCGCGGAGCGCCGCCGGCTGGGTTGGCAGTGACAGCAGCTGGCGGTAGCTGAACAGGCTGTCGCCCACATCCCAGCCTGACGGCCCGAGCCATTCCCCGCCGAAGGGGTACCACGGCCGGGCCGGGAAGCGGTCGCCGCCGACGGCGATCGAATCGTGGCTCATCCATCCCAGCCAGAGGTGATTGAAGTTGGGCACGGGGCGCCCGTGGGCCGCCCACCGCGCGCGGTCGGCCGGGTACGCGAACCGAACGCCGGCGACGATCATGCGGTCGCGGATCGTCCCATCGACTCCCACCCACGTCTCCTCGCTCACCCGCAGGTCGAACAGGACATGCGGCCCGCGCCAGTGGACGTAGCCGCGGCGGTCGATGGTCATCCCACCGGCGGGCATCCACTGGTGCTGAGAAGTGATCGTGCGCGTGTACCAGAACTGGCCTGGGCGAAACGCCTGCGGCCCGACGGCAGGAGGGGCTCCGGCGCGGGCCGGCTGCGCGAGGTGGCCGTTGCCGCGCGCCAGGAGGGCATATGCGACGGCGCCAGCTCCGACAGCCACCAACAGTGCAGCCGCGTTGCGCCGGCGGCGTCGACGCGCACGCCGGCGCGCCTCCTCGATCAGCGCTTGGAGCTCATCCTGGTCCGGCCTTCGGGGTGGCGCTGTGACCGTCGACGTTACGCTCCGCACGCGGCCATGATGATGCTAGTGTAGCTAGCATCATGCTCGGGGTCAAAATCGATCGTGAGAGCTCGACCGGTCTGCATGCGCAGGTGGCGGCCGAGATCCGGCGCGCGATCGCGGACGGCGAAGCCAAACCCGGCGAACGCCTACCGCCGGCACGGGACCTCGCTGCCGTGATCGGGGTCAACACCAATACCGTGCTCCGGGCGTTGCGGACACTTCGAGACGAAGGACTGCTCGAGTTCCGTCGCGGCCGTGGCATCACCGTGGCCGGCACCCCCGACCGCAGCGCGCTCACCGCCCGCGTGCGCGAGCTCGTGGCCTTCGCCCGCACTCGCGGATACGGACCCAGAGAGCTGATCGAGATCATCGAAGATCTCGGCTGAGCCAGCTCGTAAGGGTGCTCTTCCGGGCACCATTGAGCCGTAGTGGACAACGCCGAGATCGCCGACCGGCTCGACGCCTTCGGGGCCGTGCTGGAGCTCGGGGACGCCAATCCGTACACGATCCGTGCCTACCGGCGGGCGGCCGAGACCGTTCGCCACAGCGCGGTCCCCGTCGCCGAGCTGGTCGCCGCCGGTCGCGGTCGCGAGCTTCGGGGCATCGGCCCCGGAATCGAGGCCCGTCTGCGCGAGCTCGTCGCCACGGGACGGATCGCGGAGCTCGCCGAGCTCGAGCGCGATCTCGTGCCCGATCTGGTCGGCCTCGGCCGCTACCTCGGGCTGAGCGCCCAGCGCGTGATCGACATCGCCCGCGCGCTCGATCTCCACACTGCCGAGGAGCTGCGGGAGGCGGCCGCCGCAGGCCGCCTGCGCGATGTGCCCGGCATCGGCCCCATGACCGAGGCGCAGATCGCCTCGGCGCTGGCCCGGGAGACCGAGGCCCGCTCGCCACGGGGCGTGTGGCTCAACCGAGCCTGGGATCTCGTAGGCGGCATCGCGCGCGCCCTCGATGCCGAGCCCGCCGGCGACGTGCGGCGCTGGTGTGACTCCTGCCACCGGCTCGCGGTGGTCCGTGCAGCGTCGCGCCCCGATCCCGTCCTGGCGCGGTTCGCGGAGCTCCCGCAGATCGTCGCCGTGATCGAGCAGGGCGAGCGCCACGCGATCGGCATCACCGTGGACGGAGTTCCGGTGGAGCTGACGGTCCCGGAGCCCAACCGGTTCGGGGCCGCGCTGATGCGTGCGACCGGGTCGCCCGAGTATGTGGCGGCGCTCGAGCCACTCCCGGATGGACCGAGTGAAGAGGAGGTCTACGCGGCCCTGGGCGTGCCCTGGTGCCCCCCCGAGCTGCGCGAGGCGCCCTTCCGCGACCCACCGCCGCCGCTCGTCGAGCTCGAGCAGATCCGCGGAGACCTGCACTGTCACACCACCTGGTCGGATGGCCGGGCGAGCGTCGCGGAGATGGCGCGCGCCGCTCGCGCACGCGGCTACGAGTATCTGGCCATCTGCGACCACACCCCCGCGGTCGGGGCGGTGCGGGGGCTCACACCCGACGACGTCCGCCGCCAGAGCGAGGAGATCGCGGCGGCCAATCAAGAGCTGGCCCCGTTCCGGGTTCTGCGCGGGATCGAGTGCGACATCCTCCCCGACGGGCGGCTCGACCTCCCCGACGACGTCCTCGCCGAGCTCGACTGGGTCCAGGCCAGCGTGCACGGCGGTCAGCGAATGCCCCGCGCGGAGATGACCAAACGGGTAGAGGAGGCCCTCCGCCACCCCGCCGTCCGCTGTCTCAGCCACCCCACCGGTCGCCTCATCAACCGCCGCCCGGAGAACGCGCTCGACCTGGAGCGAGTCTTCGACGTCGCGCGGGCGCAGGGCGTCGCCCTGGAGGTCAACGGCCTGCCCGCCCGGCTCGACCTGAGCGGCGAGCACGTCCGCGACGCGCTGCGCGCCGGCGTCCTGATCGTCTGCTCAACCGACGCGCACTCCCCGGCGGGCCTCGACAACGTCACGCTGTCGCTCGCGACCGCGCGCCGCGGGTGGGCCACGGCCGCCGACGTCCTCAACACCCGGCCGCTGGAGGCGCTCCTGCGGCGCTCCGGCGAGTAAAAGGACGCACCCGGCGCGGGTCGAGCGACGTGGCTCTCCGCCGGCGTGCCTGCGACAGTCGCGGAGGTACAGCCAAGCGGTCACCGGCCACTTGGAGCCCACGGGTCGCACGTGCGGCCCAGGAGAGGAGATGAGTGCAGATGACCCGCCGACGCAGACACATCGCGAGGTTGGTCGCGGCGGCGCTTGCGGCCGCCACCAGCATGACCCCTCCTGCGATGGCCCAATAACGACACCTCTCCAGCCCCCATCGACCTCAACGACCACGGACAGGTCGTCGGCACGGTCGGCGGCAACGGCTCCTTCCGGGCGGTCATGTGGCAGAACGGAACGCAGGTCGACCTGGGGGCGCTGCCGGGTCGGCTGAAGGAGTGTGCGGCCGCCGCGATCAACAACGCCGGCCAGGTGGTGGACCAATGCTCGAATGCCCATTTCACCCTCAGCCACGCCTTTCTCTGGTTCCGCGGCAAGATGCGCGATCTGGGCGCACTCCCCGGCTCATCTGACGGGGGCGCAACGGGGCTCAGCTCGAGCGGCGACGTTGCCGGCGTGAGCACGCCGCAGGGCGACAGCCGCCTGCACGGAGTCCTGTGGAAGAACGGCCAGATCCGCGACCTGGGCGTACTCGGCAGCGGCTACGTCCAGAGCATCGCCCGGGGTGTCAACGTCCACGATCAGGTGGTCGGCTGGAGCACCCAATCATCCGGATTCGAGCAGGCGTTCGAATGGGCGAATGGGACGATGACCGCCCTGAAGGTGGGTGGAGGCGCACAAAGCGAAGCCTCCGCCATCAACAACAACGGGCAGATCGCCGGCGGCCTGCTCGGGAGCGACGGTCTGAAGCCCGCGCTGTGGGCCGGTGGCCCGGCGATCGTGCTGCCGACACTCGGTGACGATGGAGCAGCGCTCGCGATCAATCAGCTCGGCCACCCCGCCGGGTGGGTAGCGACGTCTGGCGGCGGCAGCCACGCAGCCATCTGGGTGAACCGGCGGCTCGTCGATCTCGGGGAGGTGCGCAACGCCCCCACGGTCGCGGACGCGATCAACGGCGCCGGTGAAGTCGCCGGACGGGTCGATCTACCGGATCAAACCGAGGAAGCGGTCGCGCTCCTCGAGGTGAAGCGCCTCGGCGCGCGCCACGGCGCCAAGCCGCCCGGCCGGGGACACATCGACGCGCCGCCCGGCCTCCGGTGAGCCTTAGCGCGTGACGGGGGCGACAGACCTCGCCCCGGGGGCCGCAGCGGCGGTTCCCGGCTCGGCCTTGCCGCCGCTCGGGGCGCCTCCGGTACGGAGCGGCACCTCGCGCAGCGCCAGCGTGATCGCGAGCGCGAGCGCGGCGATCGGCGCCGCGACGATGAACACGGTCTGGACGCCGTGGATGACACCGGCGCGCAGGCCCTCCTCGAGCGTGCTGCCACCGGTCGCCGCAGCGGTCATGCCGGCGCGCGCGGTGAACACGGCACCCAGGACCGCGGCCCCGACCGCCCCGCCCAGGCCGCGGAAGAAGCTGGTCGATGCCATCGCGGTGCCGATGCGGCGCGGATCGACGCCGTTCTGCACGGCGACGATCAGCACCTGCCCGACCATGCCGAACCCGATCCCGAAGACCGCGAGCGCGATACCAACGCCGGCGCGCGACGGGTGCCCGGCGAGGACCGCCAGCAGCCCGAGGGCCACCGTCATCAGCCCGAGGCCGGCGACCGGGTAGCGCTTGTACCGCCCGGTCTTCGAGATCGCGCGACCGGCGAGGTTCGTGGACAGGGTGATCCCGATCATCATCGGGACGAGCAGCAGTCCGGCCTGCGTCGGAGTCGCGCCGGTCGTGACCTGCAGGTACATGGGTACGAACACATTGATCGCGAACAGCGAGGCCGTGGTCAGGAACAGCGCAATGCTCGCGACGGCCACGGTGCGGGTGCCAAGCAGGTCCAGCGGCACCACGGGGTCGCCCGCGCGACGCTCGCGCACGGCGAGCGCCGCGGCCAGGAACGCCGCCCCGGCGAGTAGTCCGAGGATCGTGGGCGAGCTCCAGGCGTAGCGGTCCCCTCCCCAGAGGCAGGCCAGCATGAAGGCGGCGGTGGCCGCCGCCAGCAGTCCGGCGCCCGCGGCATCGAGGCGGTGGTCGGGCCGCGACGGCTCCGGGGCGGGCAGACGCAGGCGGAGGCCCACCAGCGCCGCAACCCCGATCGGCAGGTTCACGTAGAACACCCAGCGCCAGCTCGCGTGCTCTACCAGGAGGCCGCCGATCAGCGGCCCCGCCACGGTCGCGACGGCGAACGTCGCGGTGATGTAGCCCTGGTAGCGAGCGCGCTCTCGCGGCGAGACGAGGTTGCCCACGCACGCCATCGCGAGCGCCATCAGCCCGCCCGCCGCGGCGCCCTGCACGGCTCGCGAGATCACCAGCATCGTGATGTCCTGCGCCATCCCGCAAACCGCCGACGCGGCCAGGAACAAACCGAGCGACAGCTCGAGCATCCGCTTGTGGCCCTGGCGGTCGCCCAGCTTGCCCCACAGAGGTGTGGCGAGGTCGGTCAGCCGGCCGAGGTCGGTCGCGATCGTCGGCAGCGCCGTCGCGAGAATCGTCTGGTCCAGCACCGCCGGCAACATCGCCAGCACGATCGCCGCGAATGCCGTCCACAGCGTCCGCTGGTCGAATGTCGTCTGAGATGGGTTGGCGTGGGCAGTCATGGCGTCTCCCTGAAGAGTGGTCGCTCGTGCTGCCCTAAAACTATAGTGACCTAAAAGTTATTGTCAAGCTGTCTTTTGTGTGTCACTACCTCCGTGCCGACTGCCCGGCGACTACGCGGTTAGGACTCGAACGACGGCTAAACGCCCGCCAGCGTGACCTGCGTGAGCCGGAAGCTGTTGCCCGACGGGTCGCGGAAGCCCGCGTCGATTCCGTACGGGCGCTCTTCGGGCTCCTCGGTGAACTCCACGCCTCGAGCCTTGAGCTGCTCGTAGTCGCTGCGCACGTCGTCAGTGGTGAAGAACACGGTGCCGGCGAAGCCCTTGGCCATCAGGGTCCGCACCTGCTCCGCGGTCTCGGGGTCCATCACCGGCGGACCCGGGATCGCCATCAGCGCGATCGACACGTCGGGCTGCGCGGCGGGCCCCACCGTGAGCCAGCGGAAATCGCCCAGCTCCGGCAGGGTCACGTCCGAACGGATCTCCAGCCCCAGCTTCTTCGTATAGAACTCGAGCGCCTCGTTCTGGTCGTGCACCCACACCTGCGCGCTTGCGAGCTTGATCATCGTGCCCTCCTGTGGTCGGCTTGATTCATGCCGGCCACGCTATTTCGCGGCGGCCCGCTTGTCTTCTCGAAACGTGCTGTTTGCCGTCCGGCCGTAGAAGCGCACCACGCACGCCGGGATCCGCGCGTAGCTCGAGGCGGGCGGAAACCGTGCCCGATACACCGTCGGAGA
>Ga0209577_10000860_pt1 | contig 30433 bp, 31 predicted proteins | sample GraSoiAngelo_109_FD_185874 | JGI IMG/M metagenome (GOLD analysis project Ga0209577, IMG submission 185874) | Grasslands soil microbial communities from the Angelo Coastal Reserve, California, USA - 14_0903_12_20cm (SPAdes) (version 2) | ecosystem: Environmental > Terrestrial > Soil > Grasslands...
TCGAACTGGCCCTGGGGACGGCCGACGTCGTTTTCGCGGCGGGGCTATATAAGCGAAAGCGATGGGCATGGATGGGAGCATTAGCCGCGCAGGGCATCGGAGCATCCGTGGCTATCTTCGTAGAGTGGCCGGCATTATCTTCGGTCTTGGCCGCGACCATCTACCCGCTCGTGGTTGTGGTACTCCTAAGCGCGCGCTCAGCTCGCTCGTGGGTGGCCTTGAGCTCGGCTACGCTGAACTCGGAACCAAGCTGATGTAGCGCGGCAATAAACGAGTCACGCTTGAAAGGCGATGCCTGGGTCAATTGGGAGACCCGAGGGGCTGAAGGGAAGATGGACGGATGGGCAGCTACGTGCTGGATTTCCAAGAGATCGACCAGACGCAGGTCGCGATCGTTGGCGGCAAGGGCGCGCACTTAGGCGAGCTTTCGCGGATCGAAGGCATTCGCGTGCCGGCTGGCTTCTGCGTGACGACGGATGCCTTCCGGCGGATCATGGCGGAAGCGCCGTCCATCGACGAACGGCTCGATCGGCTGTCGCGCCTGAACCCGGACGACCGGGAGGCGATCCGCAGGCTCAGCGCGGAGATCCGCCGGACCCTCGAGGGGATCGCCATCCCCGACGATCTGGCGGCGGCGATCACCCTCGCGCTCGCCCGGCTCGGCGAGCAAGCCGCCTACGCCGTCCGCTCGAGCGCGACGGCAGAGGACCTGCCGACGGCCTCCTTCGCAGGCCAGCACGACACGTATCTGAACGTCGTGGGGCCGGCGGCGATACTCGAGCACATCAGCCGGTGCTGGGCATCGCTTTTCACCGAGCGGGCGGTGACCTACCGACTGCGGAACGACTTCGACCACCGGAAGGTCCACATGGCCGTGGTCGTGCAGCAGATGGTCTTCCCTCAGGCGGCCGGCGTGCTGTTCACGGCCGACCCTGTCACGTCAAACCGGAAGGTAGCCTCCGTGGAGGCCACCTTCGGCCTCGGCGAGGCCCTGGTCTCCGGCCTGGTGAACGCCGACATGTACAAGGTGCGGGACGGCGAGGTCGTCGCCAAGGCGGTCGCCACCAAGCAGCTTGCCATCCATGCCTCGCCGGCAGGCGGGACGCAGGAAGAAGCGATCGACCCGGAGCGGCAGGAGCAGCCGGCACTGACGGATGCGCAGGTCGTGCGACTCGCGCAGCTAGGCCGGCGGATCGAAGCGCACTTTGGCCACCCCCAGGACATCGAATGGTGCCTGGTCGATGACGGCTTCCAGATCGTCCAGAGCCGGCCGATCACCGCGCTTTTCCCCATTCCCGCGGTCGACGACCAGGAGAATCACGTCTATATCTCCGTCGGTCACCAGCAGATGATGACCGACCCCATGAAACCCCTCGGCCTGTCTTTCTGGCAGATGACGACGCGGCGGCCGATGTACGAGGCGGGCGGCAGGCTGTTCGTCGACGTCGTCCGGGACCTGGGGTCGCCGACGATCCGCGCCCGCCTCGTGGAGCTCGCGGGGAAATCCGATCCGCTGATCGGGGACGCGCTGCAGAGCATCCTCGAACGCGGCGACTTCGTCCCGCCGCTCGCGGACGAGAGTCCCCGCGGCGTCCCGGCAGGCGGCGCGCAAGCTCCGATCGAGACCGATCCCGCCATCGTCACCGATCTGATCGGGCGGAACCAGGAGTCCATCGTCGCCTTGAAACGCGACATCCGGACAAAGTCCGGATCGGCCCTGTTCGACTTCATCCTGGCCGACATCCAGGAGCTGCGGCGAATCCTATTCGATCCGCAGAGCCATGCGGTGTTCATGTCGGCGATGGAAGCCACGTGGTGGCTCAACGAGCAGCTGGACGCGTGGCTGGGCGAGAAGAACGCGGCCGACATCCTCACGCAGTCCGTGCCCCACAACATCACGTCGGAGATGGGGCTGGCGCTCCTCAGCGTCGCCGACGTGATTCGCCCGCATCCGGAGATAGTCGCGTTTCTGCAACGCGTCGACGATGATGGCTTCCTGGACGAGCTGCCCGCGTTGGCGGGCGGTGGGAAAGCGCGGGACGCCATTCGAGGCTTTCTCGACATGTACGGCATGCGCTGCGTTGGCGAGATCGACATCACCAGGCCGCGTTGGAGCGAACGGCCCACCACGCTCATCCCCGTGCTCCTCGGCAACATCAAGAACTTCGAGCCGGGCGCCGGCGCACAGCGATTCGAGCAAGGGCGGCAGGAGGCGTGGGCGAAGGAACAGGAGTTGCTGGAGCGCTTGCGGACCCTGCCGGAGGGAGAGCAGAAAGCCGAAGAGGTCAAGCGGAAGATCGACCGCGTCCGCACCTTCATCGGGTACCGGGAGTATCCGAAGTACGGCATGGTCAGCCGCTACTTCGTCTACAAGCAGGCTTTACTGGAAGAGGCCGGGCGCCTCGTGCAGGCCGATGTGCTTCGTGACAAGGAGGACATCTTCTACCTCAGGTTTCAGGAGCTCCACGAGGTCGCGCGCACGGCCCAAGCGGATGAACAGCTCATCGCCCAGCGCAAGGACGCGTTCAGGTCGTATCAAGCACTGACGCCGCCCCGGGTGCTCACGTCGGATGGCGAGGTCATTGCCGGGGCGTACCGACGCGATGGCGTGCCGGCCGGTGCGTTCGTCGGTCTGCCGGTTTCGGCCGGGACCATCGAAGGGCGGGCGCGAGTCATCCTGGACATGGCGGAGGCCGATCTCGAACCGGGCGACATCCTGGTCACGGCCTATACGGACCCCAGCTGGTCGCCCCTGTTCGTCGCGATCACGGGCCTGGTGACGGAGGTCGGGGGCCTGATGACCCATGGCGCAGTGATCGCACGGGAGTACGGTTTGCCGGCTGTCGTGGGGGTGGAACATGCCACCCGGCTGATCCGAGATGGGCAACGGATCCGCGTGAATGGAACGGACGGATACGTCGAGATCCTGGCGGGGCCGTGACCAAATGTTGAACAGATGCGCTCGACGCGTCTGGTGTTCAAGAAGCGTTCATGGGAGCTGGGGCGCCAGGATTCGAACCTGGGGTGGCGGATCCAAAGTCCGCTGCCTTACCACTTGGCCACGCCCCAGCGCGGCTCCAGAGTATAGGATGCCCTTCCCGGCCAGACGGCCGGCAGGGAATGGATGGATCAGGCGGCATGGTCCTGGGAGATCGTGATCCAGCCCCGGCGCACCGCCAGCGATACCGCCTCCAGCTTGGAGTGAACCTGCAGCTTGGCCAGGATGTTCTGGACGTGGGTGCGCACGGTGTTGGGCGACATCCGCAGCGTGCGAGCGACCCGCTCGTTGTCGTGCCCCTGGGCCAGCTCGCGCAGGACCTGCAGCTCCCTGGGCGTGAGCGGCGCCGGCGCCGCGGCGGGCTCATGGCGACGCTCCAGCCCGTGGAGCAGGCGGGCCAGCATGTAGGGTGCGATCAGCGGCTCGCCCCGGGACGCGCTGCGCACGCACTCGATCACCTGCGTAGACGCCTCGTGCTTGCTCAGGTAGCCGGTGACACCGGCTTGAAGCGCCGTCCGCAGGACGGCCTCGTCGTCGTCGCTGGTCAGGATGACGACCTGCGTCTGCGGCCGCTCCCGCTTGATGCCGCTGGCGGCGTCGATCCCCGAGCCGTCCGGCAGGTGAACGTCCAGCAGCACCACGTCGGGCTGCAGGGCGCGCGCGCCCTCGACCGCCTCGCGCACCGTGCCGCAGGTCCCCACCACCTCCAGGTCGGGCTGGAGGGCGAGCACGGTCTTCAGGCCGTCGCAGAAGACGGCGTGATCATCGACCAGCAGTACCCGGATCCTGGCCATTGGGCGTCCAGAGAGGTAGAACGATGGAGAAGCTCGAGCCCTTGCCCCATTCGCTGGTGACTCCGACCTCTCCCCCGTGCGCCTCGACGATCTCGCGCGTGATGTAGAGGCCCAGACCCGAGCCGGAGATCCGCATGGAGCGCTTGTCGAAGACCCGGCTGAACTTCTGGAACAGCTTGGGAAGGTCCTCGTGGCGGATGCCAAGGCCCTCGTCGTGAACCGACAGCTTGGCCCGTCCCTGCTGGTCGGGAAAGGCGATCACGGCTATGTTGCCGCCCCGCGGCGAGTATTTCACCGCGTTGTTGAGCAGGTTGTGGAGGGCCTGGCGGAGGCGGCGGCGATCGGCCCGCACCACCATCCCGGGCTCCACCCGCAGGCGCAGGGGATGCTTGCGGTTGTCGAGGGGGAACTCGTGGACCACCTCGGGGACGAACTCGGTCAGACCGACCGGCTCGAAGTGGTAGCTGAACTGCTGGGTGTCGATCCGGTTGACGGCGGCGAAGTCCTGGACCAGGGCCGCCAGGCTGCTGGCGCTGCGGTGGATGCCGTCGACCAGCGCCTCGCGTGTCTGCGGGTCGAGACGGTGCTGCTGCGTGAGCAGCGTATCGGCCTGGGTTTTGAGGCTGGCCAGCGGAGTCTGCAGCTCGTGGGCCACCATGGCCACGAAGTCGGAGCGCACCTGGTCGATCTCCTGCAGATGAGCCGCCCGCTCCCGCTCGAACTCCTCCCTGCGCCGCGTCTCGTCCAGCTGGGCGGCCCGCTCGATCGCCGAACGGACCGCCCGGTCGAGGCGGTTGCGCAGGTCGCCCACCAGCAGGCCGGCGACCAGAGCCACGAAGAGGAAGAGAAAGATCCGGCCGACGACGAAGCCCGGCGGCGGGGTGAGGCTGGCGAAGCCGGAGGTCCCGCCCACGACGACATAGAGGATGGAGACGACGACGGCGGTGGCCAGCGCTCCGGGAAGGCCCAGGCGAACCGCGCTGGCCACGATCAGGAGGTAGAAGAGCAGGGAGAAGTCCGTCGGAGCGCCGTAGCCGCCGGCGAGATAGAGGATGGTGGTGGCGACCACCAGGTCGATGCCCGTAGTCAGGAAGCCGAACCAGCGGTCGGGACGGAAGCCCCGCAGCAGCAGGAGCGAGACGGCTACGTTGACCAGCGCCCAGCCGGCCAGCGCCAGGTCCACCGCCAGCACGGAGGTCGCCGGATTCCGGTTGCCGAAGTGGTTGAGGATGACGGCCGCGGCCAGCACCACCCAGCGGCCGACGACCGTGATCCGCTCGGCGCTGGCCAGGATGGTTTCCCGGCCGTCCAGGGCTGGGGTGGAGGCCTGGGGCCGGTCAGGCCCTGCGGGTTCCATCCCTGTATAACGGAATCTCGCGCGCCGGCCTTGTCGAGTCCAGGGGACGGCCGCCCCGGTGCACGGCCGCCCAGCTGAGCCCGACCAGGGCCCAGAATTCGAGGCTCAGGTCGTTCTTGAAGTAGGGGACGTCGACCAGGCCGTGCGCGATCACGGCCAGCATCGCGGTGAAGATTCCCAGGTGCAGCGGCCCCAACGAGCCTCCAGCGCGCCAGCCGCGCCAGCTGTGGCGCAGGACCACCGCCATGACCCAGCCGAAGGAAAGGAGCCCGAGCAGCCCGGTCACGGTCCAGAAGTTGAGGACGATGTTGTGCGGGTAGATCACCCGCGAGAGGTCGAGCCAGTAAGGGCCCATGGCCCGGTCGTAGTTCGAGAGCCCGATGCCCAGGACGGGGTGCTGGCTCATCAGCTTCAGGGTCTGCGCCCACAGATGGAGGCGCCAGTCCAGGGTGTTGCCCTGCACCGAGTGCAGCTCGTAGGCGATCCGGTTACGGATGGGTGGAAGCAGCGCCACGGCGACCGTCGCCGCGATCGCGGCCGGCACCAGCCAGCGTGCCTGCCGGTGGCTGGCGGCGAGCACCAGGACCACCACCGCCAGCGCCAGGTACCCGCCGCGCGAGAAGCTGAGGATGGTGGCGGGCAGGGCGATGGCCAGGAAGGCGGCGCTGATCAAGCGGTCCCGCCGGTCCTGGGCGTAGAGCAGCAGGCTGGCGGCGGCGGCGACCATTGGCACCAGGAACAGGGCCACGGCGTTGGCCGTCTGGTAGATCGCCACCGGCGGCGTGGTGGCCAGGTTCAGCGTGTGCTGCCCGATCGCCTGGACGACCAGGATCAGGTTGGGCACGGCGACGACGACCCCCGCCGTCCACAGCCCGCTGAGCAGCAGCATCGCGCGCCGCAGCGTCCAGACCGAGCTGCCCACGACCAAGAAGAAGGCGACCGGCTCCAGGAAGTAGGCGCGGTAGAGTCCCAGCGCACTGCGGCGGTCGGGGGCCACCAGCACCGAGAGCGCGCCGGCAACGAGGAGGAGCAGGACCGGGATCGTGTACGGGCTGCGCAGCCCGATCCGCTGCCCCTGGCGCACGGTCTCGACTCCAAAGACCGCCAGCGTGGCCAGGACCGCGACCTCCAGCAGCTGCGTCGGATAGAAAGCGACGTGCCAGCGCACCACGTAGGCGGGAGCGAGAGCGCAGGTGATGGCGGCCAGCAGGACGCTGTAGCGGTAGGGAGCGGCAGCGGCCGGCGTGGGTGAGCTGGAGGCGGGCGCCAGTGGCTGGGCGGCCGATCCGGCGTCAGACGTGAGCGATAATCCTAAGAACCATGTTTGGCGCGCGCCGAACGACCGGGCGGATCGGCTTCGACGCTCGCCTGATCGGCGCCCTGGGCATCGGACGCTATATTAGCGGCCTACTTCCGCCGCTGGCCCGGCTGCTGGGCGAGCGGCTGGTCGTGATCGCCCAGCCTCACGACGCCGCCGTCGTCCGCGGCCTCCTCGGTTCCCGGCCTCAGCTGGAGTTCCTGGACGCGCCGCCCTATCGACTCGCCGGCCAGACTCGCCTCCCGCTGCTGCTGGCCCGCCAGGGCCTCGACCTCGTGCACTTCCCGCACTATGACATTCCCCTGCTCGCCCCGGGCCCCTTCCTGGCCACGATCCACGACCTCTTTCCGCTGGAGTACCCGGAGATCCACTCCGGCCTCCTCCCCCGAACGGTCAACCAGGCTCTGCTTCGCCATGCGATCCGGCGGGCGCGCTTTCTGGTCGTGCCCTCGAGAGCCACCGGCGATGCGATCCGCCGCCGATTCAAGGCGACGTCAGGACGGCTGCTCGTGATCGGGGAGGCAGCCGACGCCCGCTTCACGCCGGTGCGCGACGGCGCGGCGGAGGCGGCCTGGCAGACCCGGCTCGGGATCACTCCGCCCTACGTCCTCTACCTTGGCCAGTGGAAGGCGTACAAGAATCTGCCGGTCCTGGTAGCGGCCTTCGAGCACGTCCGGGCGCGCCACCCCCTGGCCCAGCTGGTCGTGGCCGGCGACGACCCGCGCCACCCGGAGGTCCGCCGCCTGGCGGCGCGCCTGCCGCCTGGCGCCGTCGTCCTGCCCGGCCGGCTGCCGGACGCCGCGATCCCGGACCTCTACCGCGGTGCCGGCGTGGTCGTCCTTCCCTCCCGAGCCGAGGGCTTCGGCCTCCCCGTGATCGAGGCCATGGCCAGCGGGGTCCCGGTCGTCTGCAGCGACCTGCCCGTGCTGCGCGAGATCGCCGACGGCGTCGCGACCTTCTGCGACCCGGACGATCCCAGGACCTTCGCCGACGCCATCCTCCGCTCGCTCGCCGATCCCTCCCCCAGCCTGCGCGAGGTAGGCATCGCCCGCGCCCGGACCTTCAGCTGGCAGCGCAGCGCCGAGGCGACCGCCCGAGCCTACCAGCTGGCGCTGGACGGCCTAATACGCGTGCCGCTGGAAGAGGACCCGGGCCGCGGTGAGCAGGAGGATCTTGAGGTCCAGGGCAAGTGACCAGTTCTCCGTGTAATAGATGTCGTAGATGGCCCGGTTCTCGAAGGCCTCGCCCCCGCGCAGATCGTTGACCTGCGCCCAGCCGGTGAGCCCCGGCCGGACCTGGTGGCGCTCCAGGTAGCGCGGTATCTCCTCGGTGAAGCGCTCCACCAGGAAGATCGGCATCGGCCGAGGGCCGACCAGGCTCATGTCGCCGCGGACGATGTTGAAGAGCTGAGGCAACTCGTCCAGGCTGGTGCGGCGGAGCACCCTGCCGATCGGTGTGCAGCGATCGTCGTCGGGACGAGCCACCACGGGACCGGTCTTGGCCTCCGCGTCCGGGATCATGGAACGGAATTTGAAGACCAGGAAGCGCCGTCCGTGGAGGCCGACACGCGGCTGCCGGAAGAGGATCGGCCCACCCGGCGAGGTCAGCTTGATCAGGCCCGCGAGCACCAGCATCACCGGGCTCAGCAGGACCAGCAGGGGGATGCTGACGGCCAGGTCGATGGCCCGCTTGAGGACCGCCGCACCGCCCTTGAGACGGTTGCGCCGGATGCCGATCAGCGGTAGTCCGTCGATGGCGTCGACGGCCGCGCGGGTGCTCATCACCTCGAGCAGGTCCGGCACCAGCTTGAACTCCACCTGCAGGTCGTCGCAGGTCTTCACCAGGTGGAGCACCTGATCCCGTGGTGAGTCCGGCAGCGCGATGAATACCTGGTCGACGCGGAGGCGGCCGACCAGGTCGGGCAGCTGGCTCAGCCCGCCGACCACCGCGGCCCCGGCGAAGGTCGAGCCGTTCTCCAGGCCGTCCGCCAGCACGCCCACGACGTGGAATCCGTACTGGGGAAACATGTTCATGCGCTGGATCAGCAGCTGGCTGCCGGTGCCCGTGCCGACCATCAGCACCCGCTCGGTACCGATCCCGCGCCGGCGCAGGCGGGTCTCGTACTGGCGTAACAGGTAGCGCTCCCCGGTCATCAGCACGGCGCTCAGGATGACGGTGTAGACCGCGGTCAATCGCCCGTACTGGAAACCGCGATAGAGCGACATCCCGGCCAGGATCAGCATTGCCGCCAGCGCGATGCCGCTGTACATGGCGAAGAGCATGTCGACCAGGGTCCGGCCGCGCCAGGAGCGGTATTGCCCGTTGAAGGCCAGCGCGAACCAGTAGATCAGGATCACGACCGGGATGGCGCCCAGGTAGGGCGTGAAGGCCAGCGGCTCCCGGGTGACCTGGGGGATCTGGTCGAGGTGATAGCGGTACCAGTAGCCGACGATCACCGAGAGAGCCACGATCGCGGCATCGCCCACGATCAGCGTCAGCGGGAGCCAGTTGGGACGGCGGAAGATGCGGGCCGCCGCCGCCTCGGAGGCCGCCGGACGCGAGCTCGCCGGCAGGGCTACGCGCTGTTCCAACCGTATAAGCCTAGCGCGCCGCCGCCGGCCTGCGCACCCTGAGGCCGCGGCCAGAGAGACGGCGCACCATCGCGGCGTGGGCGTCGAGCTCCCGGGCGTCGTCCAGGCGAGGCAGCGCACCGCCGCCGGACCGGCCCAGCGCGAGCCCGATCAAGAGGTCGGCCAGCTGAGGGTTCTTGGGTAGAAGCGAGCCGTGGAGGTAGGTGCCGAAGATGCTGCCCGCCCTGACCCCTTCGGTTCCGTCTTGCCCGTTGTTGCCGAAGCCGCGCAGGACCCGCCCCAGCGCCTCGAGCCCCGGGCCCAGGTAAGTCTTGCCGCTGTGGTTCTCGAAGCCGACCAGCGTCCTGGGCTCGATGCCCAGGTTAGAGGCGTCGACCAGGACGTTGCCTATCCGGCGCTGCGGGCCGCGGACGGTGTGCAGGTCGAGGAGCCCGAGCCCGTCGAGTCGCTCTCCCTGGGCCGTCTCGTACCAGCGTCCGAGCAGCTGATAGCCGCCGCACACCGCCAGCACCACGGCGCCCGCGGCGAGCGCCGACTGGATGAACCCGCCCTTGGTCTGGAGCAGGTCGGACAGGATCAGGGCCTGGTCGCGGTCCTGGCCTCCGCCCCAGAAGAGGAGGTCGAAGCCGGAGGCGGCGGGCGCGGCGCCGCGGCCGATGGCCTCGACCTCGACCTCGATCCCTCGCCAGCGTGCCCGCATCTGGAGGCTGAGCACGTTCCCCCGATCGCCGTAGATGTTCATCTCGTCGGCGTAGAGGTGACCGATACGCAGGCGGGGACGACTCACTTCCGGTATGGTACGGGGCGGCCCGATGCATCGCACCCTGGTGTGCACTCCCACCTACAACGAAGCCCTCAACGTCCAGCCGCTCATCGACGCGATCCTGAGCGCAGCCCCCCAGGTCGAGGTCCTGGTGATCGACGACGCCTCTCCCGACGGTACCGGCGGCATCGTCCAGAGCCGGATGCTCAAGGACGCGCGGGTCAACCTGATGCAGCGACCCGGCAAGCTGGGCCTTGGGACCGCGTACCTGGCGGGCTTCGCCTTCGGCCTGCAGCACGACTTCGACCGGGTGATCACGATGGACGCGGACCTCTCTCATCCCCCCGACCGGATCCCGGCACTTATCGCCGCCGCGGACGGGGGCGCCGACCTCAGCATCGGATCACGCTACGTGCCGGGCGGTGCCATCCAGGGCTGGGGGCCGGGCCGGAGGCTGTTGAGCGGCACCGCGAACGCCGTGGCCCGCTCGGTGCTGGGGCTTCGGACCCACGACTGCACCGGCGGCTTCCGCTGCTACAGCCGCGGCGTCCTCGAGTTCCTGGCCGGCCGCCCACTCCGATCCTCGGGATACTCGGCGCTGGTCGAGCTGCTGGCCCGCTGCGAGCGCCGCGGCTTCAGCATCGAGGAGGTGCCGATCACCTTCGTGGATCGCCGCCACGGGCAGTCCAAGATCTCGCGCCAGGAGGTCCTGCGGGCAGTCGCGACGGTCGTCCGTCTGGCCGGCCGCCGGGAATGACCCGGACTCGGGTCCTCCAGGCGGGCCTGCTCCTGGGGCTGGGCCTCCTCGTCCTGCTGGGCCTGCTGCAGGCGGTCTCACCGGGCCGGGTGATCGATGCGCTGGAGCGAGCGTCGCCGTTGTGGATCGCGCTCGGACTGCTCGGCCCGGTCGGGTTCGTCCTGCTCCGCGGCTGGCGATGGAGGGTGATCCTCGGCGCCTCGTCACCTCATGCCACACTCGGGGACGTGACCGCGATCACCGGTGTCGGCTTCGCGGTCAACGCGGTGGCTGCCTTCAAGCTGGGTGACCTGGTCCGATTGGGAGCCATGTCGCGGCGGGCCCGGATCGGCATCGGCGAGGTGGGGGCCACCATCGTCCTCGAGCGGGTGCTCGACGTGCTGGCGCTGATCGTGATCGCCGTGGCCGCCGCTGTCGCTTCGGGATCGGGAGGCCGCGGATCGCAGCTGTGGGGAGGCGTGATCGCCTTCGCCCTGGTGTCGGCGGGCATCGGCGCGGCCGGCGCCATCATGGTCAGCCGGGAGGAGTGGACCTTACGCCACCTGACGCGGCTCGTGGCGGGACTGACACCGCGGCTCGGGTCGGCGGCGGTAGAGATCGGCGGCTCGGCCCTGCGGGGTCTTCGCTCACTCCGGTCAGGCGGCCGGCTGGCGATTGCGGCCGGGCTCAGCCTGGCGGTCTGGTTGGCGTCCGTGGCGGGGCTCTACGCGTTCTATCGGGCGCTGAGTCCGCAGCTGTCGCCGGCCACCCTGCTCCTCGCCGCCGCCCTCTTCACCCTGAGCCAGGCGATCAGCGTCACTCCCGGCTCGGTCGGCACCTTCGAGGGGCTGTACTTCCTGGTGTTCACCGCTTTCGGCGCCCGGCCCCATGCCCAGGTCGCCGCCGCCGCCGTGCTCAGCCACGCCGGCGGCATCGCCGGACTACTTGCCTGCGGCGCCGCCGGGAGTCTCTGGCTCCGGCTGCGCGGAGCGGTCGACCCAGTAGGGCTGAAGAGATCCCTTGTGGGCGAGGACGGCGTGTAGCTCGAGCATGGCCGTGTAGGTCGCCAGCACGAAAAGGGTCTGCCCCGGGGCGGTTCCCTGAACCGCGCGGTCGAGCGCCGCACTCCAGCCCTTGACCACCTCCATCCGGCCGGCATCCACCTGCGCGTACTTCAGGCGCAGGGCCAGGTCCAGCGCCCGGTCGCCGCAGACCACGATCCGCGCCGCGGCCCGGGCCAGGATCTCGAAGTCGACGTCCCAGATCCAGGAAACGTCCTGCCCGTCCGCGATCCGGTCGTTGAGCGCCAGCAGGAAGGAGCGCCCGCCACCGAACTCGACCGAGGTGCGCAGCACCTCGTTGAAGCCGGTCGGGTTCTTGCCCAGCAGGAGCACGGTCGGGGTTGCCTCGATCAGGACGCGCTCCATGCGACCGAAGGCCGGCCTGAAGCCGGCCAGCGCCGATGCCGAACGGCGGAGCGAGATTCCCAGCGCGCCCGCCGCGGCCAGGGCCAGGACCACGTTGTAGGCGTTGTACAGTCCCGAGAGCGGCACCCGAACCTCGATCTCCTCCCGCTCGTCCTCGACGGAAAGCCGCATCGCATCGACGCCCTCGAGCCGGACGGAGGTGGCGCGCACGTCGAGACGTGGCCGGTCGAAATCTCCCCGCGGGCATGAGTAGCGGCCCACGTGGCCGAAGTACACGCCCTCGAAGCCGAGGGGGCTGCCGCAGCGCGGGCAGAATTTCGCATCCGCCCCATGGCTCAGCTCGGGCTGGAGGAGCGTCTTGTCATCGAGCCCCGCGTAGCGCACCCGAGGCAGTCCATCGCCCAGCGCCGCGACCATCGGATCGTCGGCGTTGAGGACGGCGGTGACACCCTCCATGCCATAGGTCAGCGCGGTGCGGAGATGGGAGGCGGTGGTCTCCAGCTCACCGTAGCGGTCGAGCTGATCCCGAAACAGGTTGGTCACCACGATGGTGGCCGGCGCCGCCTCCCGGACCAGGCGGGGGAGGCTCGCCTCGTCGATCTCGAAGAGTCCCATCGCCGCCGGAAGCGTGCCACGCCAACTGGCTCGGTCGACGAGCGCGGCGGTGACCCCGAAGACGAGGTTGGCGCCGGTGTGGTTGGCCACCACCGTCCGGCCCTCCGTCTCCAGGATGTGCCGCAGCAGCGCCGCCGTGGTGGTCTTGCCGTTGGTGCCGGCCACGACCAGGCTGCTGTCCGGGAGAGCGGCGGCCAGCTTGACCAGGATCCGCTCATCGAGCCAGCGGGAGACGTCTCCGGGCAGCGTGGTGCCGCCACCGCGTCTGAGTCCCCGGCTGGCGGCGGCGGTCAGCTTTCCGGCCCAGAGCGCCACCATCCCGCGAGCCCCGAGCGAGGCCCCGCTCACGACCAGGCCGGGACCGCATGACAGATCCAGGCCTTGAGACCGTGGGCGGCGCAGGCCTGGAGCGCCCTGCCGGCCTGGCCGGGGCCGTCGACGGGCGTGAATAAGGCGGCGCCGGTGCCGGTCATCCGCAGGCCGGGCAGCAGCGATCGCAGCGGCTCGAGCGCGCTGGCCAGGGCCGGATAGCACGCCCGGCTCGCCGCCTCCAGGTCATTGCCCAGATCCCGCGCCTTGGGACGGAGGCCCGCCCGCAGCGCCGCCGCCACATTCTGGGTACGGCGCGCGTCGCCGGCCCCAGCCTCGGCCGCCTGGTAGACGGCGGACGTCGAGACCTCCACGTCGGGGCAGACGACAAGAAAGCGCCAGGCGCTATCGAGAGGAGGCAGCTGTTCCAGCGTCGATCCCGCGCCCGAGGCCAGCCCGGTACCGCCCCGCAGCAGGAAGGGGACGTCCTGCCCGATGCCGGCGGCGATGGACTGCAGGCGGCCGGCCTCGAGCTCGAGGCCGTAGAGCGAGGGCGCCACCCGGAGGAAGGCGGCGGCGTCGGCGCTCCCTCCGCCCAGACCCGCACCTACCGGAATCCGCTTGAGCAGGCGGACGCGAAAGGGTAACGCCCGGCCCAGGGACGCCTCCAGCTCGCGGGCCGCGCGCAGGACCAGGTTCTCCCCGCCGATGGACATCCCTTCGCACTCGAAGATCCGGCAATCCGATCGCTCCACGAGCAGGAGGTCGTGCAGGGAGACGGTCTGCATCACCGACGCGATCTCGTGGTAGCCGTCCTGCCGCAGCCCGAGCAGGTCCAGGGTGAGATTGAGCTTGGCGTAGGCAGGGACGATCACGGGCATGAAGTCTACGCCCCGATCTCAGCCGGCCCGATCGCTATAATGACCCGTCGCATGGCGAACACTCTCTCGGCCCGCAAACGCGTGCGCGCGTCGCTGCGCAAACGGCAGCACAACCGCGCCAGCCGCTCGGCGGTCAAGACGCTGGTCGCTCGCGCCCGCCGCTCCGGCGGCGCGCCCGAGGCCAGCGTGAACGGCACCGAGCTGCGGCAGGCCGTGCGTGCGCTCGACAAGGCGGCCGAGAAGGGCATCCTCCACCCCAACAATGCCGCCCGCCGCAAGTCGCGGCTGATGCGCGCCCTGGCCCAGGCCGGTGCGGCCAGCCGGTCCGCCGCCGCGACAGCCCGGCCGGCCACGGCGGAGGAGAGAAAGGGAAAGCGCTAGGCGGAGGTCATCAGCCCTGCAGCGTCCGCTGCAGCACGAATCCCTCGATCGCCAGCCTCCCGTCCAGCTCCCCGAGCTTGATCTGCTCCTCGATCCGCAGCAGCTCCCGAAAGCCCCACTCCAGCTCCTCGGTGCGAAAGCCGGCCGCCTGACGGTAGGCCTTCTCGACTACGAAGGGATGATCCCTGAGCTGCCCCTGCAGGGCCTCGAGGCCCAGGTCCTGGTCGCGGATAGCGCGCGCGTGCAGCAGGCGCCTGTAGTGCGCGACCAGCGTGTAGAGGAGGTAGGTCGGCTCGCGGCCGGCGTCGAGCAGGGACTGCAGCACCGCTCCCATCTCGCCGGGACGATCCGATCCCATGGCGTCACTGAGCGCCCAGACCTCGTCCTCCCTGGACTCGCCGACGAGCGCGTCGACGCTACGCTCTTCGATGCGCTTTTGGGGAAAGGCGGCCAGCTCCAGCTTGACGATCTCCTGCTCGATCACCAGTAGATCGGGGATGACGCGCTGGAGCAGAAGGCGGACCGCGCCCGGGGTGATCGTGAGTCCCCGCTCTTCGGCGAGCCGGCGGACCCAGCCCGCCCGATCGGCCCGCCGTGGAGGGTCGAACCGCTCGATGCTGGCGCGTCGGTCGCGGGCGGCGGCCGCGATCGCCTTCATCATCGGGTTGCCGGGACTGGCGACGTCGTGCAGGATCAGGACCAGGTGGGTGGAATCGGGTATCGACTCCAGGGCCGCGGCGGCCCGCTCCGCCCCGCCTCCCCGTTCCTTGCGGCCGCTCAGCAGTCCGAGCTCACGCAGGACGAGCACCCGGGTGGCGTCGATGAAGGGCAGGGTGGAGAGCATCTGCACGAAGGAGTCGGGGGTCAGGGTCTCCGCCGCCACGTCCTCGTAGTTGAAGTCCACCGTCACCCCGCTCCTCAAGCGGTCCAGCAGCTGACGCGCGGCGCGGTCGACCAGGTAGCTCTCGGCGCCGTGCAGGAGGGTGATCATGCAGTGGCGCCGGCGGAGGTCGCGGCGGGCCGGTGCGCCCCGAAGGCGCGGTCCAGCTTGGCCGCCATCACGAAATCGCTCGTGGTCAGCCCGTCGATCTTGTGGGTCCACAGGTACGCCGTGACCTGGCCCCAGCGGACGTAGAGGTCCGGATGGTGGCCCTCGGCCTCGGCGATGGGAGTGACCTCGTTGACGAAGGCGACCGCGTCCAGCCAGTCGCGGAACTTGAAGGACTTGACCAGCTTGCGTTCATCCTCCACCCGCCATCCCTCGACGCGGGGCAGCAGAACCGCGATCTGGTCCGACTGAAGCGGCGGCGTCCCACCCCTGCAGGGGACGCACTTCTCGTCGGCGAGCTCGGCGGCCATCTGCGCGCTCTCGGAGCGAATCCGCCTCAGCCGCCGATCTGGCTCATCGATCGGGCCGGGCGCACGAAGTCGGCCTGTCCGATCTTGTGCCCCTCCTCTTTCTGCCAGACCGCGGCGGCGATGGCGCTGACGAGCTCCCGGTCCGAGGCCCCGGCCCGCATCGGACCGCGCAGGTCGTGCTCTCGGAGGGAGAAGAGACAGGTGCGCAGGCGGCCGTCCGCGGTGAGACGGATCCGGTTGCAGACCCGGCAGAAGGCGTCGCTCACCGAGGGGATGACGCCGATCCCGCCCGGGCTCCCGTCCTTGAACCTGAAGCGCGTGGCGGGCGCCGGCCGCTCCTCGGGCGCGGCCTGAAGGGGGAACTCGCGATCAATGGCCTCGATCACGTCGCGGCTGGCGACCACCGCGTCGGCGCTCCAGTCCCCCTGCGCGTCGAGCGGCATGAACTCGATGAACCGGACCTCGTAGCCTTCCCGCCGGGCCAGGCGGGCGAAATCCAGGATCTCGTCGTCGTTGCGCCCCCGCATCACGACCACGTTGAGCTTGATCGGGCTGAAGCCGGCCTCCCTTGCCGCCCAGAGCCCCGCCAGCACCCGATCGAAGGCGTCCCGCCGGACGATGGCTTTGAAGCGGTCGCTGTGGAGCGTGTCCAGGCTGACGTTGAGACGGCGCAGGCCGGCGGACCGCAGAGCCGCCGCCTTCTCCTGCAGCAGGATCCCGTTGGTGGTCATGGCCAGGTCCACCCGGGGATCGATCGCGGCCAGCATCGCGGTCAGCTCCTCGATGCCCCGGCGCACCAGGGGCTCGCCGCCGGTCAGGCGGATGGTGCGCACGCCGCACTCCTGGACCAGGAGCACGGCCAGGCGGCGGATCTCCTCGAAGGTCAGGACGTCGTCGCGCGAGAGCCAGGGCAGCCCTTCCGCCGGCATGCAGTAGACGCAGCGGAAATTGCAGCGGTCGGTGACCGAGATCCGCAGGTCGTCGGCCACGCGGCCGAACGTGTCTCGGAGCACGACTGAGGGATGCCCTTCCACCCAGCCAGTGTAGCGCTGCCACAATGGATCGATGCGCCTGCCGATCACTCCGCCCATCTCCTCGATGGAGGCCAAGGTCCAGTCCCGGCTGCCGCGGGGCGAAGGCTGGCAATACGAGCCGAAATGGGACGGGTTTCGCTGCCTGGCCTTCAGAGACGGCGACGAGGTCGCGCTCTACAGCCGGAACGAGAAGCCCCTCGCGCGCTACTTCCCGGAGCTGGTCCCCGCCCTGCAGCGGATCGCCCCCCCGCGAGTCGTCCTCGACGGCGAGATCGTGATCTTCACCGGCCAGGGCACGGACTTCGACCTGATGCTGCAGCGCATCCATCCGGCCGCCTCGCGGATCAAGATGCTGGCTGCCGAGACCCCGGCCTCGTACATCGCCTTCGACGCCCTCGCCGACGGCGAACAGGACTTCCGCCAGCTGACGCTGAGTGAGCGACGAGCACGGCTGGAAGCGATGCTCGGCTCACCTCCACCGCCCGTATACCTGAGCCCGCTGACCGCGAACGTGGACACGGCGCTCGGCTGGCTCAACGAGTACCGCGGCACGGGCCTGGACGGCATCGTGGCCAAGCGGCTGAACGACGTCTACCATTCCGGCGAGCGGGCGATGATCAAGGTCAAGGAGCAGCGGACAGCGGACTGCGTGGTGGGCGGATTCCGCTGGGGCAAGGACGGGAAACGGGTCGGCTCGCTCCTGCTCGGCGCCTACCGGGGCAAGACGCTCGAGTACGTTGGACACACCTCGAGCTTCGATGACGCCCAGCGTGGGGAGCTGGTCGCGCTGCTGGAGGCGCACCGTGGACCCTCGGACTTCGGCGAGGGGCGTACCCCCGGCGGTCCCAGCCGGTGGGCCACCGAACGCAGCATGGAATGGGAGCCGCTGCGCCCGGAGCTGGTCTGCGAGGTGGGCTTCGATCGCCTGGAGGGCGACCGCTTCAGGCACGGCGTGCGCTTTCTGCGCTGGCGGCCGGACAAACCGCCGCGCGAGTGCACCCTGGTCCAGCTCAGGGCCGAGGCGTCGGTCGACCTCCGGAAGCTCTTCGACTGACTCCAGCCGCCTTCTGCTCCTGCTCGCGCTCGTACTCGCCCGAGACCTCGCGATCGACCTCCTCCAGGACCCGCCTGGCCTGCTCGGGCGGGGGCTGACCGGCCATCTCGTGACTCAGCTTGCGTTTGATCCCCCTGGGGTCCTGCGGCCTGAGCTCGGGCTCCTTTTCGCGGCGCCGGCTGATGCGTTCCGCCATCGCGCTCACCTCCCGAACTGGATATACCGCTATCATAAACCAGTATATAGTCAGTGGTATAATAGAGGGCTGAACCCTCAATATCCCGCAACTGAGGAGGTGCGCGCCATGAAGGTCCGTGACGCGATGGCCAAGACCATCACCAAGGCGAAGACCAACGACACGCTCAGGGACGTCGCCCGCAAGATGAAGCAGGAGAACTCCGGCTTCATACCGGTGGTCGAGGGGGACGAGAAGCTGGTCGGCGTCATCACCGACCGGGACATCGTCATCCGCTGCCTTGCCGAAGGCCACGATCTCGCCAGCGAGACGGTGGAGCACGTGATGAGCGTGGAAGTGCAAACGATCAGCCCCGAGGACGACCTCGAGAAGGCGGCCAGGAAGATGGACCAGGCTGAGGTCCGGCGGCTCCCGGTGGTCGAAGGCGGCCGGCTGGTCGGCGTGCTCAGCCACGGCAACCTGGTGCAGGCCACCGGCGGCAAGGGCGCGGCGGAGAAGGCCACGGTCGGCGTGACCAGGGGCGCCTGACGTGATCCGGACCAGAGCCAGAGCGCTCACCGCCCGGGCCAGGGCGATCAAGCCCGGCCGCGAAGCGGACCAGACGCTCAAGGACCTCAAGTCGCGGGCCCGCGGCCGCCGTGGCGGCCCGCGGGTCTCCGCGCTGCTCGTCGGCGGCACCATCGGCGGGCTGCTCGCCTACTTCCTGGACCCCGAGCGCGGCCGCAGGCGACGGGTGGAGGCTCAGGATCGGCTCTCAGGCCTGATCCGCCGCTGGGCGGGGGAGGTGGGCCGGATGGGGCGCGGAATGAATGCCCAGACGGTTGGGCTGAAGCAGCGTGTCGTCCACCTGAGCAGCGGACGGCCCGCCGGAGACGACGTGACCATCGCCGACCGCGTGGAGAGCGAGATCTTCCGGGAAACCGGCCTGCCCAAGGGTGGGATCTCGGTAGACGTGCGCAACGGGGTGGTCGTGCTGCGGGGCGAGCTTTCCCGCCCGGACCAGATCGAGGCCATCGAGCGGGCCGCCCGGCACATTCACGGCGTGGCCGGGGTCGAGAACCTGTTGCATCTGCCGGGCACGGTCTCGCCCAACCAGGCCGACGTGCGCCGGGAGTCGAGCGCCTGATCAGTTGACCGACTGCGCTGAACCGGCGGGCCGGCGGCCCGCCGGCTCAGGCTCATCCCATCCTTCTATTGGTCTGGCGATTCCCTCTGGCCTGGGGGCCGATCTACAATTTGGTCTCCCATGGCGGTTCGTGGCATCCGTGGTGCGACCACGGTCGAGGAGGATTCCCCGCAGGCGATCGTGGACGCCACCCAGGAACTGCTGGGCGCCCTCCTCGACGAAAACGGGATCGTGCGCTCCGACGTCGCCGCCGCCTGGTTCACCACCACCCGGGATCTGACGGCGGAATTCCCGGCCGTGGCCGCGCGCCGGATGGGATGGGCTGAGGTGCCCATGCTCTGCGGCCACGAGATGGAGCTTGCGGCCGGCCAGGACGGCAACGTGCCGCGCTGCATCCGCGTGCTGGTCCTGGTCAACACCGAACGCGCGGCGTCCGAGCTGCGCTTCATTTACCTGCGCGGCGCGAGCCGCCTGAGGAGCCGCCCGTGATCATCGTCATGCGCCACGACGCGACTCCCGCCCAGGTCCGGGCGGTGGTCGAGCAGGTCGAGTCGCACGGGTTCAAGACCCACATGAGCTCGGGTGAGGAGCGGACAGTGATCGGAGTGATCGGGGTCAACCCGGTGGCCTTGCGCGACCTCTTCGAGGAGGCTCCCGGCGTGGCCAACGTGGTCCCGATCAGCAAGCCGTTCAAGCTGTCCAACCGTGAGTTCCGCCCGCGCAACACAAAGGTCACCGTGGGGACCCGCGAGGTGGGAGGCGATGGGCTCTGGATCGTGGCCGGTCCCTGCTCGGTGGAGTCGGAGGCGGTCTTCCTGGAGACCGCCCGGCAGGTTCGCGACGCGGGAGCCCACGCCCTCCGCGGCGGCGCCTTCAAGCCCAGGACCTCGCCCTATACCTTCCAGGGCCTGCGCCACGACGGGCTGCGCATCCTGGCCCAGGCGCGCAAGGAGACCGGCCTGCCGGTGGTGGCGGAGGTGCTCACACCCGCCGACATCGAGGCGGTCGGCGAGGTCGCCGACGTGCTCCAGATAGGCGCCCGCAACATGCAGAACTTCGCCCTCCTCTCCGAGGTCGGCCGGACCCGCATCCCCGTGCTCCTCAAGCGGGGCATGTCGGCCACCATCGAGGAGTGGCTCCTCTCCGCCGAGTACGTCCTCTCCCAGGGCAACTACGACGTCATCCTCTGCGAGCGGGGCATCCGGACCTTCGAGACCTATACGCGCAACACGCTCGACCTCAACGCCGTCCCGCTGGTACGCGAGCTGAGCCATCTGCCGGTGATCGTCGACCCCAGCCACGGGACCGGGCGCCGTTCGCTGGTGGCGCCGATGGCGATGGCCGGGATCGCGGCCGGAGCCCACGGCCTGATGATCGAAGTCCACCCCCACCCTGAGGCCGCGCTCTCCGACGGAGCCCAATCGCTGACCCCGGAGGACTTCCGCAACCTGATGCAGGCGGTGCGTACCATCGCCCAGACGCTGGGCACGAAGCTGTGAGCGCGATCCGCCGGGTCGCCATCGTCGGGGTCGGTCTGATGGGCGGCTCCCTGGGGATGGCGCTGCGCTCACAGCGGCCCCAGATCGCCGTCCACGGCATCACCAGGGACGCGCTCCAGGCGGAGGCGGCGCTCAGCAGCGGGGCGGTCACGTCGGCCGGCACCAGCCTGGACCAGGCCGCGGGGGCGGACGTGGCGGTGATCGCGACCCCGCTCGGGTCGACCTCACAGGTCTTGAGAGCGCTCGACCGGGCCATGCCCCAGGGACTGCTGACCGACCTGGGCAGCGTCAAGGACCGGGTCGTCGGCTGGGCGGTCAAGGGAATGGCCGACCCGGACCGCTTCCTCGGCGGCCATCCCATGGCGGGACGGACGGAGAGCGGGCTCGGCGCCGCCCGGGAATCCCTCTTCCAGGGAGCTCCCTGGATCTTCACCCCGCGGCCCGGCCAGGACCTCGAGCCGTTCGAGGAATGGTTCGCCTGCGTCCGCGCCATCGGCGCCCGTCCCGTCTTCATGGACCCGCAGGAACACGATCGTCGGGTGGCGTTGGTGAGCCACGTGGCCTTTCTCCTGAGCTCCGCCTACGCCGGCGCCGTCGCGGCCTCGGGGGAGCCGGAGCGGACCGCGGCCCTGGGCGGGCCGGGATTCCGCGACATGATCCGGCTGGCGACCGGCGACCCACGCCTGTACGCCGCCATCGCCGAGCACAATCGCGAGGCCCTGCTCTCGGCCGTGGACCGCCTGGAGGCGTCGATCAGCGAGTACCGCCGGCGGCTTCTGGCTGAGGATGCCAGCGTCGAGGAGCTCTTCGAGGCCAGCCGGGCGCAGGCGCGAGGGTGGCTGCGGGCCTGAGCGTCGAGCAGGTCCAGCCAGCCCGCACCTTCCGGGCCGCGCTGCGCGTCCCTGGTGACAAGTCGATCGCCCACCGCGCCCTCCTGCTGGGGTCGATCGCCGGTGGCCGCAGCCGGATCGAGGGCGTTCCGCAGGGCGAGGACGTCGCCGCCACCATCGCCTGCCTGCGCCGGCTGGGAGCCACGATCGAGGCGGACGGAGGCGGCCTGCTGGTCGGCGGACGCCCGATCGCCGAGTGGGACTCCGGGCCCGCGAGCCTCGACTGCCGGAACTCGGGGACGACCATGCGCCTGCTGGCCGGGCTGCTGGCCGGGAGCCCGGTGCGGGCCACGCTCAGCGGCGACGGCTCCCTCAGCAGCCGTCCGATGGATCGGATCGCGTCTCCCTTGCGGCTGATGGGCGCCGCGATCGAGACCACCGAGGGACACCCGCCGCTTCGGGTAGAGGGCCGACGGCTCGAGGGCATCAGGCACCGGGTGTCGCCGCCCAGCGCGCAGGTCAAGTCCGCGCTGCTCCTGGCAGGACTGCAGGCCGAGGGGCGCACCTGCGTGCTCGAGGGTGTTCCCACCCGAGACCACGGCGAGCGGCTGCTGACGGCGATGGGGGCGACCGTCCGCCGGGCGCCGGGCGAGGTCTGCATCGAAGGGCAGGAGGCGTCGCTGCGCCCTCTTGAGATCGCGATCCCGGGCGACCTGTCCTCGGCGGCCTTCCTGCTGGCGGCGGCCAGCCTGCGCGGGGGCTGGACTGCGCTGATCGAGGGCGTGGGGCTCAATCCGACCCGGACCGCGTTCCTCGATCTCCTGGAAGAGATGGGGGTGTCGCTGAGCCGGCAGCCTGAAGCGTTCGAGATCGAGCCTCGGGGGGTGATTCGCGTGGCCGGCGGCGCCTTGCGGGCGGTCCGGGTGGAGCCGGAGCGTGTGGCCCGGGCCATCGACGAGATCCCGATCATCACCGTGCTCGCGACCCAGGCGTCCGGGCGGACGGTCATCAGCGGCGTGTCCGAGCTGCGGGTGAAGGAGAGCGATCGGGTTCGGGCCATGGCCAGGGGGTTGAGCGCGATGGGCGCGACCCTGGAGGAGCAGGAGGACCGGATCGTGATCGAGGGGCCGGCTCCACTGCGGGGGGCTGCGGTGGACGCGGCGCAGGACCACCGCGTCGCCATGGCGCTCGCGGTCGCGGGGCTGGTGGCCAGCTCCCCGACGACGATTCACGGGGCGGATCGGGTCGACGTCTCCTACCCCGGGTTCTTCGACGTGCTCCGCCGGGCGACCGGTGGCTGATCCGCCCTCCCAGGAGGTGCTCCTCCTCGGCGACCCGGTCGAACACTCCCTCTCGGCCGTCTTCCAGAACGCCGCCTTTTCCGCGGCCGGGCTGGACCTGCGCTACGTTGCCCGGCGGGTTCCCGCCGCTGAGCTCGCAGAGGTCGTGCGCACCATCCGCCGCGATGGCGCCGTCGTCGGCGCCAACGTCACCGTGCCCCACAAGCTCGCGGTCACCGAGCACCTTGACCGGCTGGCGGGCTCCGCCCTCTCCCTCAAGGCCGTCAACACCATCGCGCGTGAGCGAGGCCGGCTGGTCGGATACAACACCGATCGCGCCGGCTTCGCGCGCTCTCTGCTGGAAGCCGGCGTCGATCAGCCTGCGCGGGCGCTGATCCTGGGAGCCGGCGGGGCGGCCCGGGCGGTTGCGGCCGAGCTGGGCGACCGGGCCGCGGAAGTGATCGTGGCAAGCCGCTCGGTGGCGGCCGCCGACGACGTATGCCGCCTGCTCCGCCCTCGCCAGGGACGCGCGGTCGCCTTCGACCAGGTGGACCGAATCCTGGCCCGGGAGGCGATCGACCTGGTTGTCAACGCCACGCCCATCGGCATGGACGGCAGGAGCATACCGCTCGAACCGCGGCGGCTCCAGGCCGGGCAGGTGATCGTGGACCTGGTCTACCGGCCGGTCTGGACGAGCCTGCTCCTGGCCGCCCGCGCGGCCGGCGCCAGGCCCGTCAACGGCCTGGGCATGCTGCTCTACCAGGGGGCCGCCGCGTTCGAGATCTGGACCGCCCGGCCGGCGCCGCTCGCCGTCATGCGCGCCGCTCTCGAGGAGGCGGCCGGGGCCTCGATCGCAGAGGATCCCGCCGGGCCTTAGATATGATGCGGCCCACATGACGCTGCGGTTTTTGACCGCGGGCGAATCGCACGGCCCCCAGCTGACCGTGATCATCGACGGCGTGCCCGCGGGGCTCCGGCTCACGGCCGAGCAGCTCGCCGTCGACCTGGCCCGCCGCCAGGGCGGCTACGGGCGCGGAGGGAGGATGAAGATCGAGCGGGATGCGGCCCGCATCGTGTCCGGCGTTCGCGGCGCGCGGACCCTCGGCTCGCCGATAACGCTCGAGGTCCAGAACCGCGACTGGGAGAACTGGCAGGCCGTGATGCGGGTCGAAGCCGAGGGCGTCAAGCGCAAGCCGATCACCCGGGTCCGCCCCGGACACGCGGACCTGGCCGGGATGCTGAAGTACGGCCTGGACGACGCTCGCGACGTGCTGGAGCGCGCCAGCGCCAGGGAGACGGCCGCCCGGGTCGCAGCCGGCGGTGTCGCCAAGCAGCTGCTGGCCCAGTTCGAGATCAGCGTGCGCAGCTACACCAGGGCCATCGGCGGCGTCGAGGCGGCGCTGCCCAGGACCATCCGCTGGGCGGCGGTGGAGCGGTCACCGGTCCGCTGTCCCGACGACGACGCGAGCCGCGCCATGGTGGCTGCCATCGACGGCGCCAGGGCCGCCGGAGACACACTGGGCGGAGTCTTCACGGTGATCGCGGAAGGGGTCCCGCCCGGCCTGGGCAGCTACCGCCAGTGGGATACGCGCCTCGACGGCCTCCTGGCCCAGGCGATCGTCAGCATCCCGGCCTGCAAGGCGGTCTCGCTCGGCAACGGCGCGGAGGCGCCCGGCCTCCCCGGCTCGCGCGAGCACGACACGCCGGTCTATCGCAGGGGTCGCGGCTTCACCCACCCCACCAATCGAGCCGGCGGCCTGGAGGGAGGAATCTCCAACGGTGAGGCGATCGTCGTCCACGGGATGATGAAGCCGATCGCCACCTTGCGACGGCCGCTCGACTCCGTCGACGTGAAGACCCGCCGCGCGGTACGAGCCCATTACGAGCGCAGCGACGTCTGCGTGGTGCCGGCGGCGGGGGTGATCGGTGAGGCGATGGTGGCGCTGACGCTGGCCAGTGTGCTGCTCGACAAGTTCGGCGGCGACTCGATGCGCGAGCTCAGCCGCAACCTGAGCGCCTACAAGCGGGCTCTGCCGCGATGACCAGCGTGGTCCTGACCGGTTTCATGGGGAGCGGCAAATCCACCGTAGGGCCGATCCTCGCCGCCAGGCTGGGCCGGCCGTTCGTCGACCTGGACCAGCTGGTGGAGGCGGAGGCCGGGATGCCGGTCAGCGCCATCTTCGCGCAAGAGGGCGAGGAGGGCTTTCGCCGCCGCGAGTCCGCCTGCCTCGATCGCGCCCTCTCCGGCCAGCAGCAGGTGCTGGCGGTCGGAGGCGGGGCGCCGATGCGCGAGGAGAACTGGTCGCGTCTGCGGCAGGGCAACGTCGTCGTCGCCCTGCTGGCCAGCGAGCAGACGCTGGCCGGCCGGATGGACGGCGCCGGCGAGCGGCCACTGCTCGAGGCCGGTGTGGGCGCAGCCATCGGCCGCCTGCTGCCGGCCCGCCTGCCGCGCTATCGGGAGGCCGACCTGCTGGTCGCCACCGACGCGCGGCCGCCCGAGGCCGTCGCCGCCGCGGTCGCCGATCGCCTGCCTCTGGACGGCCTCTCCCGCATCCCGGTCCGGGTCGCCGGCCATCCTCACGAGATCACGGTCGGGGCGCGCCTGCTGCACCTGGCCGCGCCGGCGCTGGAGCGCGCCGGCGTGCGGGGAACGGTGGCCCTCGCCTCCGATTCGCGGCTGGCCTCGACCCACGCCCCGGCGCTGGCGGAGGCCCTGGAATCGGGCGGCTTTCGGACCGCCCTCCACGCCCTGCCTGCCGGTGAGGCGGCCAAGACCATCGAGGCGCTCTCCGACTTCTATCGGTTCCTGGCCTCGGTGGGGGTCGACCGGCTGGGGGCGATCGTGGCCCTGGGCGGCGGGACGGTCGGCGACGCCGCCGGTTTTGCGGCGTCAACCTGGCTGCGCGGCCTGCCCCTGCTCCAGCTGCCCACCACGCTCCTGGCCATGGTCGACGCCAGCATCGGCGGCAAGAACGGCATCAACCTGGAGGCGGGCAAGAACCTCATCGGGACCGTCCATCAGCCCTGCGCCGTCCTGGTCGACGTCCAGTATCTGACCACCGTGCCGGAGCGGGACTACCGAGCCTCCTGGGCCGAGGTCGTCAAGTCGGCTATCATCGCCGACACGGAATTGTTAGCGGACCTCGAAGCCGGCGTCGAGCCCGCGCTGGCGCGCGATGGCGCCTTCCTCCGCCGGGTGATCGCCTCGACCTGCGCCATCAAGGCTCGCGTGGTGGAGGCCGATCCTCTGGAACGCGGAGTTCGGGCCATCCTCAATTACGGGCATACGGTGGGGCACGCCCTGGAAGCGGCCCTGGGGTACGGCTCAGTGCCCCACGGCGAGGCGGTCGCCTGGGGCATGCAGGCGGCGGCCGACCTCAGCCGGCGGACGGGCCGCTGCGCGCCGGAGCTCGCGGCGCGACAGGAGAGGCTGCTCCGCGCCTTCGGCCTGCTCTCGGACCGTCCTGCCTGCGATCGCGCCCGCCTGCTGGAAGCGATGCGCCACGACAAGAAGGCCCAGGAGGGCGAGGTCCGGTGGGTCCTGCTGGCCGGTCCGGGGCGCGCCGAGTACGGCTGCCGGGTTCCCCAAAGGGACGTCGAGGCCACGCTGGACGCGGTCTTCTCGTGAAGATCCTGGTGCTCAACGGCCCCAACCTCGCCTCCCTCGGCCGGCGTCAGGTCGAGATATACGGCAAGGCGACCCTGGCCGACATCGAGACAGCCATCAGGCAGCGGGCTCAGCAGCTGCGCTGTGAGGTGGAATGCGTCCAGTCCAACCACGAGGGCGAGCTGATCGACCAGCTGGAGCGGCTCGGGCCCGGCTGTGACGGGGTGATCGTCAACCCGGGCGCGCTGACCCACACCAGCCTCGCCCTCTACGATGCGCTCCTCGGCTGCGGCAAGCCGGTGGTCGAGGTCCACCTTTCGAACCTCTACAAGCGGGAGGAGTTCCGCCACCGCTCGGTCACGGCGCCGGCGGCGGTCGGCGTGATCATGGGACTGGGCCCGGCCGGCTACCTCCTGGCCCTCGACTACCTGGCAGGTCAGAAATCGTAACCGGGGTGATCGAACCTGCGTTGCGCCTTCATGGCTCGGATCGCGTGGATCGACGATAACGACGCATCGGGCGAGATCGCCGACGTCTACCGAGAGCTGAAGAAAACCTCGCCGACGGGAAACGTTCCCGACATCCTGCGGACGATGAGCCTACGACCCGACTTCCTGCGGGCTATCGATCAGGCGAGCCGGCTGCACTTCACGGACGGCGCGCTCAGCCGGGCCGAGCACGAAATGATCGCCTCCTATGTCTCGGCGCTCAACCGCTGCCACTATTGACTCAGCAGCCATGCCTGGTTCCTGCAGTTGCAGGGAGAGCAGTACTCGCGAACCGCGGCGGCCTTGCGCGATGGTGACCTGGAGGCCGCCGCCGTTACGCCGAAACATCGACTGCTGCTGGAATTCGTAGAGACCTTGACGCGCCATGCTTATCGCATCAGCGATGGGCAAGTCGAAGGTCTCCGCCAAGCCGGGTGGAACGACGCGCAGATCGCCGAAGCCGTCTACGACGGCGCCCTGTTCAACTTCTTCGTGCGCCTTGCCGATGCCTTCGATATCCATCCCGACCCGTCGTACGACGCCGCAGGCGTGCCCAGAGTCCTGAGCCAGGCCGACGACACCTGATCTGAGAGTGCGGTGCGGATCGCTCTTTACTGCACCGTGGCGCTGTCCAGTAACTGGGCCACGACCGGCGAGCTTGGCTCATCCAGCAGAAAGATGAAGTCGTAATAACGGGTGTCCGTGGTGACCCTGACCTCGTGGAGGAGGGCGGGACAGCCTCTGCCGGCCAGCAGGACGCCGAACACGCGATCGGTGGCGGGGAGATCGCCGACAAGGGCCTGCTCCGTGGAACGCGCGGTCCACGCGGCCCGGCGGGGCAGGCCGGCCGGCACCATTGACTGGGTCGGGGCTTGGGCCCTCGCACCACTCTCCACGTAGAGCAACGGAAGCGGCCCGTTCGCATAGTCCGCCTCCGCCTTACCGGGTGCCACCGACCGGAACTGATAGCCAACAGGCAGCCAGATCTTCAGCGAGTCGGTAGAGGCAAGGCTGATTGGGTAGTTGGTCGTATAGCGGCCGCTCAACCAACCGTCCCGGCCGTCGCTGAGCCGAATTCGATACCAGGTGCTGCCATCGGGGTTGGTCTGTTCGCCCTGAAGGTTCAATTGCGTGCCCGTCGCCAGCGTCGTGAGGCGCGTCGCGGAAGGTGACGGGGCGGCCCGGACGTTGACTCCATCAGAAGCATGAACCCAGGCGCTTCGCGGGATCGTAGCGGGTTCTAAGACCCTGCGGACCACGACGTCCGGACACTTGCCACCAGCGGAGGGGCTGACCAGCCTCGTCGCACCCGGCGACGGCGAGCTGTTGGCCGCGACGAGACTCGAGGTATGCGAGCCGGATAACGACAGGGCGACGTGATGGTCCCACGGCCGGAGCACGGCGAGCCCGACCTCACCGCCTAACAAAGCGATGACCAGGGCCCATGTGGCCAGCTCGAGCTTTGTCACGGTCCTAGAGGCGACCCGGGTTGTCCGGCTTCGCCGTGACGGTGGCCGCGTTTGACTGCTCGGCGGTCACGTTTTCGATAGAGCATGTCACCATCGTCGTCGCGTTGTACGCGACGTCCGGCAGGACCGGCGTCTGGCAACTTCCCAGAACCTGCCGGGAGGCCGTATCCGTCATGGTGAAGATGATGGTGGATGGCGCCTTGGCATGGAGCAGCCCGCCGAGATTCTTGAGGAGAGCCGAGACGGCGCAGGGCGTGCCGCATCTGGAAGTGTCGACCGACACGACCGTGTAGATGGGCGGCAGGGTGCTGAGATTCGAGAAATCAATCACCTCGGCAGGGGCTGCGATGTGGAGATCGCGGTTGTAATTAACGAAGCGAAGGTCGGCATCGCGAATGCCGTCGACGACAACACCATGTCTCAGGCGCACGCGTAGCACCCGATAGGGCGCTTGCGCAGTGATAAAAACCTCTCCCCGCGCGCCGGACAGGTCGACCGCATCGATTCCATCCACCGACACGTGGTCCGTGCGCTGCGTGATTGCCTGCCCAAGGAACGTCGACCGGAAGCCGTTTCCATCGGTCAGGTCCGTCAACTGGGGAACACGACCCGCCGAGCCCTTCCACCACCCGTTTCCCGCCGCCTTGACAAGGCTGAGAGAAACAAGATCGCTGCCCATGTGCGCCGAGAGAAACTGCTGCCCACGAAAATAGGCGTTGTTGTCAAGGATGATGGCTTCGAGCTTGAGATTGGATGTCGCGACGGTCAGCTGCTCGGAGTCCGGGCGGCTCAGCTGCAGGTCGATGGACCACTGGTTGCTGCCTTCGCTGTACGATCCGGTGATCTCGAAGCTGTCGGCCGCGAGCAGAGTGCCGGTGGCGCCGCTCTCCAGGCTGCGGGTCGTAGGCAGGTCGAGACCAAACGGAAGATCACAGGCCGAGAGCGCGGCGATGACGACAGCTCCGATCAACCCGGCCCGTGCTCGGTACGATGCGTACAACAGGAAGCGGAATACTGACAAGGCCTTGGGGTGTAACGGCTTGAGTATTCCAACCGTTACTCAGCCGTGAGCGCCAAGCGCCGGGCAGTTCGGCTGCTCGGCCGGGAGTATGCGGTCATCCTCCCCAGCATCCGCGATCCCCGAATGCACGTAGCCGCGGTACTGGTGACGCTTCAGGTGCTGGGCCAGACGGTGCTCGGCTTCCGGCTCTCGGTGGCGCAGATTCTCATCTGTCTCGCGACCGGCGCCGCGATCGAATTCGTTGTCGCCTTCTTCAAGGACTCGGCGATCATGTGGCCGGCAAGCGGATTGCTGACCGGCAACAGTACCGCGTTCATCCTGCGAACTCCCGGCACATTGCACGGCCAATGGTGGAGCACGCATGGGATCTGGATCTTTATCGGCGTCGTCGCTATCTCGATGGCGTCGAAGTACCTGATCCGCTGGCGTCGGCGGCACATCTTCAACCCCTCGAATCTTGGCCTGGTCATCGCCTTCGTCGCGCTAGGGCCCAAGCTCACAGAACCGCAGGACTTGTGGTGGATCCCGCCCGGGCCATGGCTGATCGTGACCTACGCGGTGCTGGTGATCGGGGGCGTGTTGATCGCGTGGGAGCTGCGATTGCTCGGCCTCGAGCTGGCCTTCATGGCTGGGTTTGCGGCCTTTACGGCACTGGCGCTTGCTCTGGTGCCCGACCACTGCATGGTCGCCAGCTGGCACGTGGCCCCGATGTGCGGACGTGAACTCTGGCAGATCCTGGTCAGCTCGCCTGAACTCCTGGTCTTCGGCCTCTTCATGATTCCCGACCCGAGGACGGTTCCCGACAGCCCGATGGCGCGTGTGGCATTCGGCATTCTCGTCGCCATCTTGGCGGTTCTGCTGATCGGCCCGACGACACTCGAGTTCGCGACCAAGACCGCCATCCTGGCGAGCCTGGTCATCGCCTGTGCCTTGCGCTTCGCGCTGGCGCGGTTTCTGGCCCCACTCGAAGCCCGGGAGAGGCGTAGGGCTCGGTCGCGTCGCCTTGGCTGGCGCCTGCCGGCGGCGCTCGCCGTGGCGCTGCTATTTATCGGCACCCTGCCCGTGGCCGCCGATCTATCGACCCACGCTCCTGAGCCGGCCGCTGGGCTCGCCGATGGGTCGACGCCCGCCCTCGCCCTCACGGTTGGCGCCGGGCCCGCGGTCGGTGACTGGGTCTCGAGGTCCGCGGCTGCTGCCCTGCCGCCGCCGATCGGTTCGGGTCCCGCCTCGGCATCGGCACAGCTGTGGATCCTACCGCCGATTCCAGATGTCACTATCGCCTCGGATGTGGTCGCCTTCG
>Ga0209577_10000861_pt1 | contig 30426 bp, 27 predicted proteins | sample GraSoiAngelo_109_FD_185874 | JGI IMG/M metagenome (GOLD analysis project Ga0209577, IMG submission 185874) | Grasslands soil microbial communities from the Angelo Coastal Reserve, California, USA - 14_0903_12_20cm (SPAdes) (version 2) | ecosystem: Environmental > Terrestrial > Soil > Grasslands...
AGACGGGCGGAGGCTTCGACTCCTTCGCCCTCGACATCGAGTCGAGCGCGGTCCGCTCGCCGGCGCTCCGGAACGCTCGGCTCCTCGACCTCTCGCGCCTTCTGCGCGCCGCGGTCGGGCCCTCCTATGCTCTCGGCGCGATCATCCCCTCGCCGCGCGGCATGCAGCTGCTGCCGCACTACTGGCCGGGCTTCCCGTACAGCGACCTCTACCGCGTCTACGACGTCTTCCTGCCGATGGCCTACTTCAGCTACCGCGCCCGTGGCACGGCGCCGGTCGCACGATACGTCGAGCGGAGCGTGAAGATCATCCGGGCTCGCACCGGCGACCCGGACGTCGCGATCCACGTCATCGGCGGCATCTCGCAGCGGACCGGAGCGGCCGAGGCGCGCGGCTTCATGCGCGCCGTGCACGGCTGCCGCACGCTCGGCTTCAGCCTCTACGACTACTCGGGCACGAACGCGACGGCGTGGCGGACGCTGACCGCATCGGCGGCGCCGGACGACTCGGCCGACTGCTCCTAGCAGCCTCTAACCGTGTCGCCGCGTCGCGGAATGCCCATCCGACCGGCTCGACGAGTCGTCGGTCTTCGGGACGGCCTTGAACGCGGCGCCGAGCAGCATGTCCTGTGCGAGCCGTTCGCTGAAGCCGGCGACGAACGACAGGACGACGTAGCGAAGCGGCGGTAGAGCTTCTCGGCGCGACCGGCGTACAGGCTCCCTCCGGCCTCGAGCTCCTCCTGCCGCTTGAAGTGCGCCCAGGTCAGCTCCGGGAACGAGATCGGCGTCGGGCGCGCGCGGCGAAGGAACCGCGGCAGACGGTGCTCCCGTTCTGCGGGCGTCACGCCCGCGATTGCACCGGCCTCGTCCAACGCTCCTCCGGCGGCTGGAGGCTTACGACGATCCCGGCGTAAGCCGCCGCCGGCCGATTGACAAGGGACGCTCTAGGTCCTGTAGGTGGCGTAGAGCGAGAGCCGCAGCCTCCCCGGCGTGCCTGCGCCGAACGGGTCGCTCGCCCCCGCGGCATAGGAGTTCGCGTTCGACCGCGAGCTGTTGCTCAACCCCGACCAGCGCAAGAGGATCACGCCGGGGGTGGCGCCCGTGATGTAGCCCATCCAGATCGTGCCCGCCTGCACGGCGAAGGTGCTCGGCAACGGGAAGTCGAACCACTTGCCGACGGTGCCCGAGCTGATCGTGACCTCGTTCGATACGGCGATCCGCCGGCCCGGCTCGCCGCCCGCGTCGGCGTAGACGACGGCTCGGATCTTCTGCGAGCCGATCGCCTGCCCGAGGCCGTTGACGAACCCGGTGAGCCGCAGCACCGTGCCCGCCCTCGCCGTGTACTTCGAGACCACCTTGGCGTCGGCGGCCGCGGCCGTCGTCGAGAGGCCCTTCGTGGTGTAGCCGAAGGTTCCGGTCACGACCTTCGTCCACGAGGCGCGGTAGGTGGTCCCGGCCGCCGGCGCGACGACGGTGTGGGTGACGGCGCCGCCGTCCGACCAGGCCGCGAAGTTGTACGTCGAGCCGGCGACGACCTGCGGCGTCGGTGCGCTGATCGTGTTCGTCGAGCCGACGATGACCGTCCTCACGAACGGCGCGTTGAGGAGCTCGCTGTTCAGGGACAGCTGCGTGCCGCCGACCGTGGAGGCGAGCGTGAGGCCGACCGTCTGGGGGTCGAGCCTGAGGCTCTTCGTCGCCGAGAGCCCGCTCGAGTCGGTCGCGGTCAGCTGGAGCTCGAGCCAGGACGGGTAGCCGTGGTCGGGCGCGCCGATCGTCGCGCTCGCGACGCCGTGGAAGGTCTGGATCAGGTGCGTGTGGCAGTTCGTCGACGAGAAGCAGTGATGGAGGATGAGCGTCCAGTCGAGCCGGGAGGGCGCGAGGGTGCCGTCCTCCGCGTCGGTGGCGCTGCCGGAGAAGGAGATCGCCTGCCCGACGTGCCAGTGGAGCGACGACGAGGGCGACGCAATCGTCGGCTTCGGGGGCGTGTTCCCCGGGGTGATGGTGATCGGCGCGGAGATCGACGAGTCGCCGTGGCTGTCCGTCACCTTCAGCCGGGCCGTGACCGTTCCGGCCGCCGAGTACGTGTGGGTGGGCTTGGCCGCGGTCGAGTCGTCGTACGCGCCGTCGCCGTCCAGGTCCCACGCGTAGGTGATCGGGTCGCCGTCGGGGTCGCTCGACGCGCTGCCGTCGAAGCTCACCGTGAGCGGGGTCGGGCCGGTCGTCGGGCTCGCCGTCGCAACCGCGTTCGGCGGCCGGTTGCCCGAGCCCGCGTACTGGATCCGCCGGACCTGCCCGCCTTCGAAGTAGACGTAGTAGAGGTCGCCGCCGGGGCCGATCTCGAGGTCGACGGGGCTCGCCGCGCCGCCGACGAAGAGCGAGACCTGGTGCGGGTCCGGCAAGCCGTTCGACCCGGCTCGCATCACCCAGATGCAGCCGCGCGTGTGGTCGTCGAAGAAGAGCGCGCCGGCGTAGCTCGACGGGTACGACCCGCCGGTGTAGAAGGCGAGCCCGGTCGCCGAAGAGCCGCCGGTCGGGCAGCCGTCTCCGGAGACGACGCTCGCGCCGTGGTTGTACGTGAAGAACGGCGGCGTCGCCGTCCCGGCCGAGTACAGGCTGTTGCACATGCTCAGCCCCGCGCTCTGGTAGCCCGGCTGCGGGCTGTTCCCCTCGTAACAGGGCCAGCCGAAGTTCATCGGGCCGGAGGTGGGGCTCGGGTCGTGGTCGATCTCCTCCCACGTGTTCCAGCCGACGTCGGTGACCCAGAGGTCGGTCGTGGCCGGACGGAGCGTGAACCGGAATGGATTGCGGAAGCCGTACGCGACGATCCGGCGCGCGTTCGCATCGGAGCTCGACGCGAGCGGGTTCCCCGGGAAGGCGGCGCCCGTGTTCGGGTCGACCCGCAGGATCGAGCCGCTGAGGACCACCGGCTGGCCCGCGGGCCGCCGCACGCTCTGCGCGCGCAGCGCGCCGCCCTCGGCGGTCGGCGACGACAGCCGCGTGCCGGTCGAACCCGGAGGATCGCCGCACGGATTGGCGACGGTGGGACTTCCGGAGCTGCCGCCGAGCTGGCCGTAGTCGACGGTGTGGAAGGCGCCGCCCTCGCCGCCGGAGACGTACAGCGCGCCGTCGGGGCCGAAGCGAAGGTCGCCGATCGAGTGGCTCGGGAACTGCTGGCACCAGCCCTGGAGGAGCACCTGCTCGTTCGTGCCGGTGTCGCCGGAGGCGGTGAGCCGGACGAGGCGCCCCTGCACGACGCAGCCGTCGGTGTTCGGCCCCGGGGGCGTCGCGCACGCGTCGTTCCAGGTCGGCGCGGTGCCGCCGGGCGGCGCGTCGTAGGCGTAGAGCGCGTAGACGTACGGCCTCGACGGGAAGCTCGGGTCGAGCGCGAGCCCGAGCAGGCCCCGGTCCCAGTAGTCGTCGACCTCGGTCCGCAGATCGGCGAAGACGGTCGGCGTCGGGTCCGACATGCTGTCGAAGACCTTGATGAGGCCGCTCTTCTCGGCCACGAACACGCGCCCGTCCGACGAGAACCGCACGGCCGTCGGCAGCGTGAGGCCGCTGAACACGGTCGTCTCCTGGAAGCCGCTCGGCAGGGTCGACGCGCCTGCCGTTCGCGCACCTCCGAGCGTCGCCGCCGCGACCGCGACCAGCGCCCCCAGGCGCAATAGGTTGTGCCGCCCTCCCACGAGTTCCCTCCCCGCCCCGGAACACTGGTTGTAGCGCACGCGTGGGCGTTCTACAAGCGGGAACCCGCCGCGCCGGAGGGGTTAGCCCGATTCGATGTACTCGGTCAGGAGCTTGATCTGGAAGCTCTGCTCCTTGGACTTGAACTTCACCAGGTCGCCGATCGAGACGATGCCGACGAGCTCGCGGCCGTCGGTGAAGACCGGGACGTGGCGGACCCTCCGCTCCGTCATCACCGCCATGCACTCCTCGACGCTCGTCTCGGGCGTGACGTAGACGAGCGGCGAGGTCATGATCTCGCGCACCAGCGTCTCCTCCTCGGTGCGCCCCTCGAGCGTGACGCGTCGCAGGTAGTCGCGCTCGGTGACGATCCCGGCGACGTTGCCGCGGTCGGTCACGAGAAGCGCGCCGACGTTCGAGTCGACCATCCGCTTGATCGCGTCGAAGACGGTCGCGTCCGCGTCGATCCGGAGCACCTCGCTTCCCTTCTCCTCCAGGACCTTCGCGACGTCGCTCACGGCCTCGTAGCCTGACGCAGATCGCTCCCGGCGGCAAACCCTCGCCAACTCTTCCGGGTTTTCGTACGTCTTGAAAGAGGGAAAACCCGTTTTGTAAAAATACGCACGAACACCGTGCGAAAGGAGGGGGAATGAGACGACCGTCTCATTGGTGGCTTCGCCTGGGGGTGGTCCTCGCGAGCGTCGGTCTCGTCGTCGGGCTCACCGCGGGCGCGACGATGGCCAAGACCGGCGCGGCCGGCGGCCCTGCGGTGCAGCAGAAGACGACGATCACCTTCGCTCACTGGAACGCGACGGGCGCCGAGCTCGCCGCCGTGAAGGCGACGGTCAAGGCCTTCGAGAAGGCCAACCCGTCGATCGCGGTCAACGACATCAGCCTCGACCCGTACCCGGAGGGGATGCTCGCGCGGTTCGCGGCGCGCAAGCCGCCGGACATCTTCTACGTCGACTCGAACGTCTTCCCGGACTGGGTCTCGCAGGGCGTCCTCGAGCCGATCGGCGACGACCTGGCGAAGGCGCACTTCAGCACGAAGAAGTTCTATCCGCGCCTGCTCAGCGCCTTCCGCTACAAGGGCAAGCTGTACGGCCTGCCGAAGGACTGGTCCCCGCTCGCGATGGAGGTCAACACGACGGCCCTCGCAAAGGCGAAGGTGAAGGTGCCGAAGACGTGGGCGCAGCTCACCGCAGCGGGCAAGGCGCTCAAGGCCGCCGGCCAGCCGCCGATGTGCCTGGGCGTCGACCTGGCCCGCATCCTCGCCTTCATGTACGAGAACAAGGGCGCCTTCCTGAACTCGTCCAAGACGAAGGCGGTCGTCAACTCGAAGGCGAACCTCGGCGCGGTGACGACCTACATCGGCTGGCTCAAGAGCGGAATCGCGCAGACGCCGGCGCAGCTCGGCGTCAGCTGGTGCGGTGAGGGCCTCGGCAAGGAGAAGGCCTCGATCATCTTCGAGGGCAACTGGATCACCGACTACATGAACACGTCGTTCCCGAGCGTGACCTGGAAGACGTACCCGATGGTCCGCAACAAGGCGCGCGGGAACCTCGGCTTCACGGTCTCGTACTCGATCTCCAAGGACTCGAAGCACAAGGCCCAGGCCGTCCAGATGCTGAAGTACCTGACCGGCCCGGCCGGGATGAAGATCTGGGTGAAGACGTCGGGCTTCCTCCCGTCCCGCAGCGACGTCAAGCCGCCGTCGGGTCGGGCGATCTTCCTGAAGGAGGCGCCGATCACCCATCCGTGGCAGTTCGCGCCCGGCTTCTCGAAGGTCTACGACACGGCAAACAACGAGCTCCAGTCCGCCTACGAGGGCAAGGAGTCGATCTCGGCTGCTCTGAAGAACATCCAGGCGGCCGCGACCGACGCCCTCAACCGCGGCCACTAGCGACCGACTAGACTCTCCGCGCGCTCCCTCGGGGGCGCGCGGAGAGTCGTTTCCCTCCACGGGGGCAGTCGCAGTGGCCGTAGCGACAGAGGCGAGACGAGTCGGTCCGAGACGGCTCCAGACGGCCGGCAGCGCCAAGCTGCGCGAGGCGCTCGTCGGCTACGCGTTCGTGGCCGTCCCGATGGCGTTCTTCGTCCTCTTCTTCCTCTTCCCGATCGGCTACGCGATCTACATCAGCTTCTACGACTGGGGCATCCTCGGGAAGATCGGCTACGTCGGCTTCAGGAACTACCACGACCTCTGGCACGACCACCGCTTCTGGCGGTGGCCGCCGCACTTCCACGACGGGACGGCGATCACCAACACCTTCTACTACACCGCCGTCGTCGTCCCGTGCCAGATGGCCCTCGGGCTCAGCCTCGCGCTGATCGTGAACGCGCGCATCCGCGGCAAGGCGTTCTTCCGCGCCGCGTACTACTTCCCGTCGCTGACCTCGTCGGCCGCGAGCGCGGCGATCGCGATCTACATCCTCAACTCGGGCGGCCTGCTGAACGCCTTCCTCGGCAGGATCGTCGGCCACCCCGTGCACACGCCCTGGTTCGGCCAGTCCTCGACGGCGCTCGAGTCGATCATGGGCCTGAACGTCTGGCTGACCTCGGGGACGGTCATGCTCTTCTACCTCGCGACGCTCCAGTCGATCCCGACCGACGTCTACGAGGCGGCCGCGATCGACGGGACGAGCCGCTGGCGCACCTTCCGCAAGATCACCTTCCCGCTGCTTCGGCCGGGGCACTTCTTCGTCGCCGTGATCTCGATCATCGGCTGCCTGAAGATCTTCGACCAGGCCTTCATCGTGGGCGGCGGCAAGGGCTCGCCCGCCTACTCGACCGAGACGGCGGTGCTCTACCTGTACCAGACCGCGATCTTCGACGCCCAGTGGGGCTACGCGGCGGCGGTCGGCGTCGTCCTCTTCCTGATCATCTTCGCCTTCACCCTGCTCCAGCGGCTGCTCTTCGGCCGCGCGGAGATCGGCTACTGATGACCTCCGACCGCGAGGCCGCCCCCCACATCGCGCCGATCGAGCAGCTCGCCCACGGCGAGGAGCCCGCCGCCGGGACGCCGCTCGCGCCGGTGACTCTCGGACGGACGAGGGGCCAGATCGCCGGCCGGGTCGTCCTCTACCTCATCCTCCTCGCGATCGCGGTCTTCTACCTCCTGCCCTTCTTCTGGACGATCTCGACCTCGTTCAAGACGCTGCCGGAGAGCGTCAAGGGCTTCGTCCTCATCCCCCATCACCCGACGCTCCAGGGCTATCGCGAGGCGTTCACGACCGGGCCTTTCGACCGCTACTTCCTGAACAGCGCCATCTTCGCGGTGACGGTGACGCTCTCGAACCTCTTCCTCTGCACCCTCGGCGGCTACGCCTTCGCGCGGCTCCGCTTCCCGCTCCGCGAGCCGCTCTTCCTGCTCGTCCTGGCGACGCTGATGATCCCCGACCAGATGCGGCTCGTCCCGGTCTTCAAGCTCCTCGCCGACTTCCCGTTCTTCCACTGGAACCTGATCGCCACCTACCAGGGCTACATCCTCATCCACCTGCTCTACGCCACAAACCTCTTCCTGATGCGCCAGTACTTCCTGACCATCCCGCGCGACTACGAGGAGGCCGCGAAGCTCGACTCGGCGGGCTTCTTCAAGACGTACTGGAAGGTGATGCTGCCGCTCGCGGGACCGGCGATCGCCGCGATCACGATCCTGAGCTTCCAGGGGACGTGGAACGACTTCTACTGGCAGCTGATCCTGCTCCAGGACGACACGAAGTTCACCCTCAACGTCGGCATCGCGCGCTTCGCCACCTCGGGCGCCTTCAAGACCGAGTGGCCCGCGCTGATGGCCGTGAGCACGATCGCGATCGCGCCGGTGGCGCTCATCTACGTCTTCTTCCAGCGCTACTTCATCGCCGGCGTGACGACGGCGGGGGTGAAGGGATGACGACGGCGCACGCGCTCGAGGCCGTTCGTCCTGCCGGCCTGCCCCCCGGATTGGCCCTTCGGGCTGCGCTCCGCGACCTGTATGCGCACTCGTGGCGCTTCTTCCTGCTCGACGCGGCGCTCTCCGTCTGCCTCGTGCCGCTCGCGGTGGCGGGCTTCTGGGCGCCGCCGGCCTGGCTCCTCCTCCTCGCCGGCGGGCCGCTCGCGGCGGCGCTCGCCCACTGCGCCGTGGTCACGGCGACGACCGGGGAGCTCCGCCTGGGCGAGGCGCTCACCGGCCTGCGCCGACATTGGCGGCGCGGCCTCTTCCTCGGCGCGGTCTTCGCGGGCGGAACGGGGCTCGGCGGGTACGCGGTCGCGTTCTACGGCGGCCGAGGCGTGCTCGTCCTGGCCGTGCTCGCCGTCTACCTGCTCCTCGCCCTGCTCGTCGTCCAGCTCGTGCTCTGGCCGCTCGCCGTCGGCGGCCCCGACCGGCCGCTCCGCCGCGTGCTCGAGGACGCGCTGCGGACGGTGCTCGCGCGCCCGCTCCAGGCGCTCGCGCTCACGCTCGCGCTCGTGCTCGTCAACCTGCTCGGCCTCGCCCTGGCGGTCGTCCCCTTCCTGACGCTGACGATCGCGTACTCGTTCCTCGCGGCCGCGCACTTCGCGCTCCCAGTGGAGGCGACCGACTGATGGCGAGCGTGAGCTACGACCACGTGACGAAGCGCTTCGACGGCACCGCCGCCGTCCAGGACTTCACCGTCCAGGTGGCGGACGGCGAGTTCCTCGTCCTCGTGGGCCCGTCCGGCTGCGGCAAGAGCACGGCCCTCCGCATGCTCGCGGGGCTCGAGGAGGTCACCGAGGGCCGCATCCTGATCGGCGACCGGGCGGTGAACAACCTGGCGCCGGGGGCGCGAGACGTGGCCATGGTCTTCCAGTCGTACGCGCTCTATCCGCACATGACGGTCTACGACAACCTCGCCTTCGGCCTGCGGAACAAGCGGATGCCGAAGGAGGACGTCGACCGGCGAGTGCGTCGAGCCGCCGAGATCCTCGACCTCGGCAAGCTCCTGAAGCGCAAGCCGAAGCAGCTCTCGGGCGGGCAGCGGCAGCGTGTCGCGCTCGGCCGCGCGATCGTGCGCGAGCCGGCCGCGTTCCTCATGGACGAGCCGCTGTCGAACCTCGACGCTCAGCTCCGCGTCGCGACGCGCGCCGAGATCCTCAAGCTCCAGCGGAGCCTCGGCACGACGACGATCTACGTCACCCACGACCAGGTCGAGGCGATGACGATGGGCGACCGGATCGCCGTCATGCGCGACGGCCTCCTCCAGCAGATCGGCACCCCGGAGGAGCTGTACACGAACCCGCAGAACGTCTTCGTCGCCGGCTTCATCGGCTCGCCGGCGATGAACCTCGTGCCGTCCGACGTCGTCGACGCGGGCGGCGGGCGGATCGCCGGCTTCCGGCCGGAGCACGTGCAGCTCGGACCCGGACGCGGCGACGCGCTGTCGTTCGCGGCCACGGTCGAGGTGGTCGAGTACCTCGGGGACGAACAACTCGTCCACGCGACGAGGAAGGACACGCCCCTCCAGGCGAAGCTCCCGGTCGAGGAGCGCGTCGCGCCGGGGGAGGAGCTGACGTTCTCGATCCCCCGCGAGAAGCTGCACCTCTTCGACCCCGAGACCGAGGAGCGGGTCTCCTAGGGCCTCTGGCCCCTAGCTAGCCGTGACAAGCGAAAGGGCGGCTTTCGGGAGCCGCCCTTTCAATGAGAGATGCAAGGAGCGGACTCAACGCCCGGGGCTGCGGCACCCCCACCCGTTTGCCTCCGCGCCTCGGTTCAAGTCATCGGCGGTCCTAGGCCGTTCGGCCTACCCTCAAAAGGGGGAACTTGAAAGCTGTAAGAGTGGGCCCGCCTGGACTCGAACCAGGGGCCAACCGATTATGAGTCGGCTGCTCTGACCAGCTGAGCTACGGGCCCGCACGGTCAGCGTACCCTCGAAATCCGCCGCCCGATGCTCTATCTTCCGGGCGGCCGTAGGGGTCAACCGCACAGGAGGATTCGCATGCGTCTTCGCGCCGTCGTCTTCGCCCTTCTCCTCTTCACGCTCACGCTGATCGGCTCGAGCTCCGCAGCCGCGCGCACGAACGCGCCGCGGCTCGCGCCGAACCACAAGATCTCGCAGAGCACGAGCTCGAACTGGTCCGGCTACAGCGCGATCAACGGTCGGTACACGACCGTCTCCGCGAGCTGGAAGCAGCCGACCGCGAGCTGCACGTCGCAGACGACGTACTCGAGCTTCTGGGTCGGCCTCGACGGCGACGGGTCGAACACGGTCGAGCAGACCGGGACGAGCGCCGACTGTAGCGGCGGCACCCCGCGCTACTACGCGTGGTACGAGATGTACCCCAAGTTCCCGGTCAACCTGAGCATCGCCGTCCGCCCGGGCGACTCGATGAGCGGCTCCGTCACGACCGACGGCTCCGGCCACTTCACGCTTCACATCCACGACGGCACGACCGGCGGCGACTTCGTGACGACGCAGACGCTGAAGAAGGCGCGGCTCGCCTCGGCCGAGGCGATCGCCGAGGCGCCGTCGGGCTCGGGCGGCGTGCTGCCGCTGACGAACTTCGGCACGGCGAGCTTCAGCTCCGTCACCGTGAACGGCCAGGCGATCGGCGCCTTCAATCCCGACCGGATCGACATGGTCGGGAACGGATACACGAAGGCGACGACGTCGGCGCTCTCCGGCGGGAGCGCGTTCTCCGTCACCTGGAGACACTCGTAGCCATTTCCGCGCGGCCACCGGATCGTTCAGAATGCCCACGGCGGAACGAGACGAGGAGGTGAGCGTTCGGTGAAGGTCTTCCAGCACGAGCGTCAGCTGCGAACGTCGGGCGGTCTGGCCGTCCGCGACATCACGGACGAGGTCGCCGAGGCCGTCCGCGACAGCGGCATCGCCGACGGGATCGCCTGCGTCTACTCGCCGCACACGACCTGCTGCGTACGCGTGAACGAGTTCGAGAGCGGCTTCCTCGAGGACTTCGCCGGGATGCTGAAGCGCCTCGTGCCGAGCGAGACCTACTACGCGCACGACGACTGGGACCGGCGCACCGAGAACATCTGCCCCGAGGACATGGACTTCGGCAACGGCCACGCGCACTGCATGGCCATGCTGCTCGGCACCGCCGGCGAGTCGGTCCCCGTGCGCGACGGCGAGCTCTGCCTCGGCACCTGGCAGCGGGTGCTCTTCCTCGAGCTCGACCGCGAGCGCGACCGCCGCTGGATCGTCCAGGTCGTAGGGACCTAAGTTTCAGCCGCAGCGGCCGGCGTGGCTTATCGCCGGGATCGGCCGCACAGCCTCGAGCGCCTGGAAGCACTGCTGGCACGTGCCGACGAGCGCGGCGGCCGCGTGGTCGATGAAGCGGTTCTGGACGAGCAGGCTCACGTGCGCCCGACCGACGTCGAGGAGGAAGCGGTCGGCGGCGCGGTTTACGCGCGCGTTCCCCTTCAACGTGTCCTTGACGGACCGGCGAGCCGCGAGGCGGATCGCGGCGACGTCGGCGCGGAGCCGCGCCAGGTCGGCGGCGGCTCGCGGATCCGTACAGCTGCGCGCCGCGGAACGGTGATGGGCACCACCGCCGCACGCCGCGAGGACGAGCGCGAGGACGAGAAAGATCGAGCGGCGCGCCATCGACGGCCACAGTAGCCTTCTGCGCATGCTCGAGGACCTCACCGTCGACCTGTTCCGCCCGCTGCAGGGCGATCGCTTCTGGATCGCGCCCGACGGAGCTCCGGCCTTCGACGTCGAGCTCGTCGAGGTGACGGAGATTCCGCGCGAGCCCGGCGGCCGCGCGCCGTTCTCGCTCGTCTTCAAGGGCGGCCCGAACCCGCCGCTTCCGCAGCGAAACTACCGTGTCGAGCACGACGGGCTCGGTGAGTTCGACATCTTCCTCGTCCCGATCGCCGCCGACCAGTACCAGGCCGTGTTCAGCTAGCCGGCGGCCGCTCGAGGAAGAGGTACACGCCTTTGTCCTCGGCGACCTTGAAGCCGAGCCGCTCGTAGAGCCGGAGCGCGGGGTTGAACCGCTCGACGTGGATCGTCACGCTCTTGCCGTCCGCGTCGCCCTCGGCCAGGAGCTCCTCGAGAAGCCGCGTTCCGATCCCGCCGCCGCGATGCTCCGGCAGGAGCGCGATGTCGACGATCCGCATCTCGGAGTTGCCCCGGTGAACGTAGAGACGCCCGGCCGGCTCGCCGTCGACGACGATCACCTCGAAGCGGGCGTCCGAGTAGTTCTCGCGCCACCAAGCGTCCTGCGCGTCGAACTGGCTGCGAAGAAACGCGTCCTTCTGCGTGTCGTCCCACGGCACGACGGCGAGCTCCTCCGCGCGCGTGCTGCCGTAGACGCGGAGGAGGAACTCCTCGTCGCCCGGCTCGACCGGGCGAAGCTCGACGGCCTTCGTCAGGTGCGCGGCGGGTAGACGCCCTGGAGCGCGATGCAGAAGCTAAGCGTCAGGTACGGCTGCATGTTGTTGTGGGGCTGGTCGCCGCCGGCAGGGCCGAGTGCCTGCGGAGCGAGCTGGACCAGGTTGGCCGCGCTCGTTTGGTAGAGGTTTGCGCCCACCGACCGCGCAAGCGCTTCGGTTGGGCCTGGGGCGGGATCCTCGCCGGGCTGATTGACCGCCATGAGCCCGTGCGGGTGAGACGGCATTTCCGATTCGAGCAGCGTCACCGTCTGCGAGCCGCCGGTCTCGCCGAGGTCGTGCAGACTCAGCCCCGGCCCCTGCCCCGGATGCATCGGGGCGTTTCCCTGCATGTCGGGAAGGGCGAAGTTCGACTTGCCGTCGCCGCCGTAGGTCGTCCCGAGCAGCGAAAAGAGCGCGGTGTTCTGCGAGAGCGGCAGGAGCTGGCCGTCGCAGAACGCCCATCCCTTCGGCGCGAAGTTGAACGGAAAGATGCGGATCTCAGCCACGAACGGATCGGCCACGGTCGTCTCCTATGTCTGGCTGGGGAAGATGCCGAACAGCGAAATGATGAAGTCGACGCAGAGGTACGGCTGGAAGTTGGTGTGCGGCTGGCTGCCGCCGGTCCCTCCCACCGAAGCGGCGTTCAACGGCGTGTTCGGCGTGAATCCGGTGATGTACGGGGTATAGCTCGGCGTCTGCGCGAGGATGTTCGTCTGCGCGTTCACGGTGCTGGCGTTGTTCGTCGACGCGATGAACGCGTGGCTGTGTGCAGGGATCTGGTTGAGCGTCAGCGTGACCTCCTCGACGCCGCCACTCTGAGCGAGCACGAAGCCGTTGCCTTGATGAACCGGGATTCGGCCACGCAGATCGGGAAGGCCGAAGGTCGATTGGCCGTCGCCGCCGTAGGTGGTGCCGATGAGCTGGAAGAGCGTCTCGTTCTCCGAGATCGGCAGGAGCTGCCCCTCGCAGAACATCCACCCGGCCGGGGCGAAGTTCCCCGCGAAGATCCGGATCTCTCCGACGTATGGCTGTGCCATCCCGGCCTCCTAGTTCGGGGAGGGAAAGATGCCCTGAAGGGCAATGCAAAAGGACAGAGTCAAGTAGGGCTGCATGTTCTCGTGAGGCTGGCTTCCGCCGACGTTGGAGATCGTCGCGGGAAGCAGCGACGTCAGCGCCTGGTCGGGAGCGCGGTACGACTGGTTCAGCGAGCTGGCGAGGACGTTGTTGGTCGGAATGACGTTGTTCCCGTCCGACGACGACGCGTTCGCGGAGTGCGTGTGCGTCGGAAGCTCGCTGATCGTGAGGGTGTGCGCGGCCTCGCCCGCACGCTCGCCGAGGGTCAGCCCGTTCCCCGTGTGGGTCGGTGTTCGGGCGCGCAGATCCGGTAACGCGAAGTTCACGCGGCCGTCACCGCCGTAGGTGGTGCCGAGCAGCGAGAACAGCGCCTGGTTCTGGTTGATCGGCAGGAGCTGCCCATTGCAGAGCGCCCAGCCCTTCGGCGCGAAGCCGAACGACATGATCCTGATCTCGGAGAGGAAAGGTTCGGCCAAGCTCGCTCCTCCTTAAGGGACGCCGGTGAAGTTGCAGGTATTCGCGGGAACGCCGGTGATGGTTCCCGCCGAGCCGGCCGTCGAGCCGGGGTTCTGAGCGACGACGTACGTCTCAGGCAGCCCGACGCCGTTCCAGCCGTCGAGGTCATAGACCGCGGAGTTCGCCTGGCGGACGAAGATGCCGAAGAAGCCCACGCCGCCGAGCGGCGCCGTATTGCTCACGATCTTCGAGCAGACCGTGCTGAAGTTGCGTGCCTGCGCGCGGATCGCGTCCAGCGCGCCCGTATTGACGGTGACGTTGTTGCTTTCGATGTCGACGTCGAGCCGGCCGTGTGGGGCCGTCGGTGCCGCCGCGGTGCCAGAGGACTCCGCCTGGATGCCGAAGTCGGTGTTCACGTTCTTCACGATGTTGCTGAGAACCTTGGCCCGGATCTGCGCCAGGTTCGAGTTGAAGACGCGGATGCCGGAGCCGTTGCTGACGCCTACCCCGACGGTCGGGTCATTCAACACGGTGTTGTTGCTCACCCTGCCCGCCATGACCGCGTTCCCGGCGGTCCCGTTGAAGATGTTGATGCCGGTGCTCATGAGCGGCGAGGCGGTCGTGCCGTCGGGCGTCCCGACCTTGTTGCCGTTCACCAAGAAGGTGACGTTCCCGTTGGCCGCATCGGAGACCTGGATGCCTTGGTTTCCGTGGTTCGGCGAGCCCTGCGTGATCGTGTTGTTCGTGATCGTCACGTTGAGCGTCGAGTTGTCGGCCGAGTCGGCGCCGATCGTGACCGCCCGGTTGCCCGAGAACGAGCACCCGTCGACGGTCGCCGTCAGATTCGCGGACGTCGCGGCCAGGATGTTGATCCCGTTGTTCCCGCTCACCGAGCTGTTGTTCGTGATCGAGCAGCTCGGGCCCTGGATTGTGAACGTGGCGGTCGTGGTGTCGTTCTTTACGTAGACGTTGTCCTCGAACCCACCGGTCACGGTCGAGGACGTGAGGCTGCCGGTTCCGGTGACGTTGGTCATCCGAAGGCCGCCCTCGTTCACCGCGTTCCCGTTGTTGCTGATGTTCATCCAGGACAGGCTCGGGGTCTTCGTCGAGTTGAGGAGGATCCCGCTGTCGGTCGAGTTCTGAATCGTCCCGCCGGTGCCGGCCGAGCCTGTTCCGCTGACGGTCAGGCCGCCGCTCGAGCCGGTCGTGTTGAGGACGATCCCGCTCGTCGCGCCGTTCGACGCGATGCTCTGGAAGTTCAGGCCGCTCGCGCCGATGTTCGTGCTCGAGACGTTCAGGGCGGTTCCGGTCGTGGAGTCGAGCGTGTTGGCGGAGCCCGTGACGTTGAGGGTGCCGCCGCCGGTCGCGCTGAAGCCGGCGCCGCTCGTCGTGTCGATGTTGAGACCGCCGCCGCTGAAGGTGATCGTGTGGCCGGAGCCTGTCGACGAGAACGCCGCCGACGCGCCAGTATTGAGCGTCTTCGTCGCACCGCTGAACGTGGTCGAGCCGCCGGTGTTCCCGGACATCGTGATGCCGCCGCCGGCGTCGCTCGTGTCGTTGATGTCGCCCGAGAGCGAGATCGCGCCGCCGTTGCGCCCGGTGATGTCGGCGGTGTTCCCGCTCCCGTTGCCGAGCGTGCCCGGGTACGTGACGTTCCCCGACCCGCCGTTGATGTCGAGGGCGTTGCCAGCCGCTCCCGAGATGCTTCCGCTCGCGGCGCTGAACGGTGCAGCTCCGTTCGAGTCGAGGTTGATGCCGGCGCCCGTGCTGTTCGTGGACGAGACAGCGTCGAACGCCAGGCTCGAGCTGCCGTTGACGTTGCGGACGTCGACGGCCGGGCCGCCGGTCGCGCTGACGTTCTCGGTCGAGCCAGAGCCGACGTTGATCGTCGGGGCGCCCGAGCTGTTCACGAGGAAGCCCGTGCCGCCGCTCGTCGCGATCGTGAAGTTAGTGAAGTTGAACGTGCCGGCGGCTACGCCCGTGAGCGCGACGCCGCCCGCTCCGCCGCTCAGGTTCACGTTCGTGACGTCGGAGCCACCGGTGTTCGTCCCCGCGATGGCTGCGCCGGCGCTGCCCGCGATGTCCACTCCCTCGACGCGGCTGCCCGAAGCGAGGGCAACCGTGCCGGAAAGCGACGGACGGTTGGCGGGAGTGCCGGTTGCGAGCGTGTCGGCACCGACGACGAGGTTGATCGGCTCGCCGAGCAGCTTCTGGTTCGTGCCGAGCGAGAAGCCGCCGGTGAGCCCGGTCGTCGTGCCGTCGCCCTTGTAGACGTACGTGATGTCGCCGGTCGCGTTGGCGGCCGTATCGGCCTCGGCCAGGGTGTCGAACGGGTCGGTCGAGCGGCCGGTGCCGCCAGCCACGGCGTTGTTCTTCACGTACCAGACGCGCGAGGCGACCGTGATCGTGACCGTCGACGTGTCCGTGCCGCCGTTGCCGTCGGAGACGGTGTAGTTGAACGTGTCCGTCCCGGTGAAGCCCGCCTTGGGCACATAGGAGAACGCGCCGCTCGAGGAGACCGAGACGTCTCCGCCCTGAGCGCTCGTCGTGTCGGAGGCGCTGATCGTCAGCGTCTGCGGCGGTTGGTCCTCGTCCGTGGCGTTCGCCAGCAGGTTGCCCGCGACGACCTTCTTCGCCGCGGACGACGGTGACGGGACGGAGCCGTACTCGAGGAGCGTGTTTCCGACCGCATTCGTCGATTCGTTGCCGTCGACCGGCGGGTCGTTCACGTTGTTGATCGCGATCGTGAACGACTTCTCGAAGCTGAGGTTGGGGCTGCCCGGATCGTTCACGCGGACGCAGATCGAGTACGAGTTCTTCACCTCGTAGTTGAAGCTGACCGCGCTCTGCAGCTGCGATCCGGAGATCTGGAAGCTGCTCGAGTCGGGGAAGCTCCCCGAGCAGCCGGACGTCAGCAGCGTGAACGTGTAGGTCTCGCCGCTGTCGGGATCACCGACCTGGGCCAGGTTCCCGACCAGGCTCCCAATCGGCTTGTTCTCGTCGATGTTCTGGTTGTCGAGCGAGATGTCGGTCGGCGGCTCGTTCACGTTCGTGACCGAGATCGTGAACTGCTTGTCGAACGAGAGCGAGCCGCTGTCGGTCGAGCGGACACAGATCGTGTACGAGCTCTGCGCCTCGAAGTTGAAGCTGGCCGCCGACTGCAGCTTGTCGCTGTTCACCCCGCCGATCTGGAACGAGCTGTTGTCGGGGAACGGGCCGCCGCCGCAGCCGGAGTTCTCGAGGCTGTAGGTGTGAGTGTCCCCGAGGTCCGAATCGGTGGTCGTGAGCGTGCCGACGTCCGTGCCGGACGGCTGGTTCTCGGCGATCGAGCTGTTCGAGAGCTGGATGTCAGTTGGCGCCGTGTTCGCCTTCGTCGTAAACGAGAAGACGTAGTCGGCCGCCATGTGGTCCGGCGGGTCGATCAGGTCGGTGTCGCTGATCTCGTCCTTGTGGACGGTGATGGTGCACACCGTCCCCGCCGGCAGATTCGCGGTCGGGGTCAGCGTAAACGTCGTCGCGGGCGAGGAAGACTGCGAGAAGCTCTCCGGCGTGCCCGTCGGGCACTCGATCGAGAACGCGTTGTTCGTCGCGCTGACGGACTCGCTGAAGTTCACGTCGATGGTGGTGTCGCGCGCGACGTCGGTCGCGGCGTCGGCCGGAGTCGTGCTGCTCACGCTCGGCGCGGCGTCCTGCGTCGTGAAGGAGAAGCTCGTGTTCGAGGCCGGGTGATCCGGCGGGTCGCCGGTGTCCGTGTCGCTGATGTTCGCGGCGACGGCGGTGACCGTGCAGCTCGCCGTGCTCGGCAGGTCCGAATCCGGGTTGAGCGTGATCGAGCTCGTGCCGTCACCGCCGACGGAGAAGGTCTGCGGGTTGCTGTCGCACGAGATCGTGAACGAGCTCGTGGTCACGTTGACCGGCTCGTTGAAGTCGACGGTGATGTTCGACGTCGGGTCGACGTTCGTCGCGTTGTCGGCCGGAGTCGTCGTCGTCACGGCCGGCGCGGAGTCGGTCGTGAAGGAGAACGTGTAGTCCGCCGCCATGTGGTCCGGCGGGTCGACCGGGTCGACGTCGCTGATCTGGTTCGCGATCACCTTCACCGTGCAGATCGTGCCCTCGGGCAGGTCGCTCGTCGGGTCGAGCGTGATCGACGAGCCGGGCGAGCCGCTCACGGAGAAGCTCTCGCTCGTGCTCGTCGGGCACTCGAGGGTGAAGGAGCTCCCCGAGGCGGTGACGGGCTCACTGAAGTTGACGACGATGTTCGTGTTCACCGCGACGTGGTCGGCACCGTCGGCCGGCGAGGTGCTCGAGACGCTCGGCGCTTCGTCGTGCGTCGAGAACGAGAAGCTCGAGTTCGCCGCCGGGTGGTCGGGCGGGTCGCCCGTGTCGACGTCGCTGATGTTGGCTGCGACCGCCGTGACCGTGCAGTTCGCAGCCGGCAGGTCGGAGTCCGGGTCGAGCGTGATCGTGTCGGTCCCCGAGCCGCTCACCGAGAACGTCTGCGGGTTGCCGCCGCACGAGATCGTGAACGAGCTCGTGCTCACGGTGACCGGCTCGTTGAAGAAGACCTGGATGTTCGCGGAGGCGCTGACGTCGCTCGCGCCGTCGGTGGGCGAGCTGCCGGTGACGGCTGGCGCCGCGTCGGTCGTGAACGAGAAGTTGTAGTCAGCCGCCATGTGGTCGGGCGGGTCGACGGAGTCGACGTCGCTGATCTGGTTCGCGATCACCTTGACCGAGCAGATCGCGGCCTCGGGCAGGTCGCTCGTCGGGTCGAGCGTGATCGAGGAGCCGGGCGAGCCGCTGACGGTGAAGCTCTCCGGCGTGCCGGTCGGGCACTCGAGCGTGAAGGAGCTTCCCGAGGCGGTGACGGGCTCGCTGAAGTTGACGACGATGTTCGTGTTCACCGCGACGTGCGTGGCTGCGTCGGCGGGCGAGGTGCTCGTCACCGACGGCGCCGCGTCGGCGGTCGTGAACGAGAAGACGTAGTTGGCCGCCAGGCCGTCGGGCGGGTCGCCGGTGTCGACGTCGCTGATCTGGTTTGCGATCACGGTGACCTTGCAGATCGTCGCGGCCGGCAGGTCGGAGCTCGGGTCGATCGTGATCGTCGAGGTGCCGGAGCCGCTGACGCCGAAGCTCTGGTTGTTCCCGGGCGCCGGGCACTCGATCGAGAACGAGCTCGTGCTGGCGTTCACCGGCTCGCTGAAGCTGACGGTGATGTTGTTGTGCGGGTCGACGCCCGTCGCGTTGTTCGCCGGGGTCGTGCTCGTGACCGTCGGCGCGCTGTCGGTCGTGAACGAGAAGTTGTAGTCGGCCGTCGGATGGTCCGGCGGGTCGAGGGTGTCGACGTCGCTGACGTTGTTCGCGATCACCTTGACGGCGCACGTCGTCCCCTCGGGCAGGTCGGCGGTCGGGTCCAGCGTCGCCGACGAGGTGCCGGAGCCGCTGACCGCAAAGGTCTTCGCCGTGCCGCTCGGACACTCGAGGCTGAACGAGCTCGTCGAGAAAGTGACCGGCTCGCTGAAGTTAACCGTGATGTTCGCGTTCACGGCGACGTGGGTGGCGCCGTTCGCCGGTGACGTGGTCGTCACCGACGGCGCCTGGTCATTCGGACTGACGAAGACAGGGAACTCCGAGGACGAGCATTGCGAGGGGTTGGTCACGCGCCGGAGCACGCCGTTCGTGTTCCAGGCGCAGAAGTAGACGTTGCCGCTCGTCGGCGGCAGCGTCAGCTGGGAGGCGGGCGGCTTGCAGGCGGAGAAGCTCGAGACCTTGCGGGTCGAGCCGCCGGGCTGGATGCAGAGCAGCACCGGACCAGGCTTGATCGTCACCTTCTCCTCGGTGCTCTTGCACTGGTTGAGGTTCGAGACGTAGCGCATGAGGCCGTTCGACTTCATCGCGCACGCGTAGTTCATCTCGACGGGCTGCTGCGTCGCCGCCGCGTCGCGTGAGATACCACCCGCGACGGCGACCGCCGCCAGCACTGCCGTGATCACAACCGTCCGACTCAACCTCATGCTTACCCCTCTCCCCGCGTAAAAACGGCCGGTCTCCCGGCCGTCGCGCCGCCGATGTCGTTCGTCCTCACACCAAAAGTATCGAGGTATCCGATGGATTTCAAGATGTAACGCGAGCTTTCGCGGCCGCAAACTGCGTCAAACTGCCGCGTCCGCGTCTCCGAGCGACCAGCTGAAGCGGGTCAGGGTTCGATCGGGTGCGAGCCCGCCCGGCCGCAGGCCGGTGCGCACGAAGAGGAGCGGAATCGTCGACTGCTCGACGAGCGCGCGGCGGGTCGGGTCGAGCCCGCCGGCCGGCAGCGACGCGACGAGCACGGAGCCCTCGGCGGCGAGGATCCCCTGCGGGCCGGGCGCCACGAGCACCGGCTCCGCCGCGGTCGCGGCAAACCGCTGGAGGGCGAGCGACGCGCTCGCGAGCATCCGGCTCGCGTCGCGCCCGCCGTCCCTGGCCTCCGCGCCAAGCAGCCGCAGCGGCAGGCCGTGCGCGCGGGCGAGCCAGGCGCCGAGCTCGAGCGCCGCCCACTCCTCCCTGTCGCCGCCGAACGGGACGAGCACGGCCGCGTCCGGCCGGAACGGAAGGTCTGGCCGCGGAGCCACGGCCACGTCGCACGGCGCCGAGCCCTGAAGCGGCGAGCCCACGACGAGGAGCTCCGCATCCTGCTCGGCCGCAAGGCGGACGAGATCCTGGTCGGGAGCGCTCGACGTGAAGCAGGCGGTCCGCGCGTCCACCCCGCGCTCGACGAGGCTCGTCCGCACGGACTCGAGCTGCGCGGCGCGCTCCGGCAGCTCGGCCGCGTCGCCGGCGAGCTCGACGAGCAGGAGCTCCCGCCCGTCGGAGCCGAGCGGAGCGAGGAGATCGGCGAGGTGGCCGCCCAAGGCGATGACGCACCCGCGCGTACGCGCGCGCGAGGCCTGCGGCTCGGCGAGCGCGGGGTCGTGACGGAGGATCGCGCGCTCGAGATCCTGCAGCTCCTGGCTAGGCTCGATGCCGAGCTCCTCGACGAGCAGCCGCCTGCCGGCCCGATAGGCGGCGAGCGCCTCCGCCTGCCGTCCGGAGCGGTAGAGCGCGACCATGAGCTGCCGCCGGAGCTGCTCGCGCAGCGGCTCCTCCTCGACGAGCGTCTCGAGCTCGGCGACGAGGCGCTCGTGCCGGCCCAGCTCGAGCTCGGCCCCGACCCGCGCCTCGAGGGCGCCGAGCCGGAGCTCGGCGAGCCGCCGCGCCGCCGGGCGCGCGAACGGCTCCCGGCGGAACTCCGCGAGGCCCGGCCCGCGCCAGAGCGCGAGCGCCTCGGCGAGGAACTGCGCCCGGCGCACGGGATCGCTCGTCCCGCGCGCGGCCTCGGCAAGCGTCTCGAAGCGGCCGAGGTCGTACTCGTCCCGCTCGGCCCGAAGGAAGTAGCCGGGGGCGCGCGTCTCGATCCGGCCCGGCCCGAGCGCCTTGCGGAGCTGCGACACGTACACCTGGAGCACCTTGGGCGCGCTCGGCGGCGCCGGGTCGCCCCAAAGGCTCTCAACGAGGGTCTCGGCCGAGACGACGCGGCCCGCGTCGAGGAGCAGGCGCGCGAGCAGGGCGCGCGGCTTGCCCTTCGGGAGGTCGACCGGCCGGTCGTCCTCCAGCACCTCGAACGGGCCGAGCAGCCGGAAGTCAGTCATGCCGCGGGGATAATCGGTGGATGGAGAGCGTGGGCCGCTACCGCCTGCGGCGGCTCCTCGGCGAGGGGGCGCTCGGGCTCGTCTACGAGGCGCTCGGCGAGGACGGCGCGACCGTCGCGGTGAAGGTCCTCCGCCCCGAGCGGGCCGGCGACGCCGCCGCGCGCGCGCGCTTCGTCCGCGAGGCGCGCCTCGCCGCGCGGATCGCGTCGCGGCACGTCGTCCCGGTCCTCGAGGTCGGCGAGTCGTTCCTCGTGCTCCCCTTCTACCCGCGCGGCTCGCTCGCGCAGCGGCTCCGCGAGCGCGGGAAGCTCGGCCTCGACCAGACCGTGAGGCTTGCCGCGGAGCTCGGCCGCGGGCTCGACGTCCTCCACGAGCACGGGATCCTCCACCGCGACGTGAAGCCCTCGAACGTCCTGCTTGCTGACGACGGCACGGCGGCGCTCGCGGACTTCGGCCTCGCGCGCGCGAGTGACTCGACGCGGATCACGCACGACGGCCAGCTCGTCGGGACGCCGCACTACCTCGCGCCGGAGCTCATCGAGGGCGCCGAGGCGACGCGGGCGAGCGACCTGTATGCGCTCGGCTGCCTGCTCTACGAGTGCGTCGCGGGCGAGCCGCCGTTCACCGGCAGCCGGCCGGCGGAGATCGGCTTCGCCCACCTCATGGAGGCACCGCCCGACCCGCGGGAGCGGCGGCCGGAGCTCTCGGGCGAGGTCGCGCTCGCGCTCGTCGCCGCGCTCGAGAAGGACCCGCAGGCGCGGCCTACGAGCGGGACGGCGCTGGCCCGGATGCTCCACGTTGCGCGCAGCGCTTCGCCTGCCTGATGCGCGGCCGGATGAACGGCGCCTGCGACGGCACCTCGATCGCGAGAGCCTTCCGCAGGTACGGAAGGCTCTCGCCGCAGCGGCCGAGCTCGAGCAGCGCGTAGCCGAGGTTGAAGGTCGCGTACCCGCGCGTGAGGCTCCCCGCCGCCGTCTTCCGCACCGCCCGCCGCGCGAACGGCAGGGCGCGGCTGTAGGCCTTGGCGCCGATCAGGGCGAACGCCGCGTCGTTCAGCGTCCGTCCGTCGTTCGACTTCAGGAGCAGCTTGTCGAGGTTCGCGCGCGGCGGCAGGGACGCGCTCGGGCGGACGATCGTCGTCACGGAGGCGCGATCGGCGTCGACGAGGCTCCGGATTCCGAGCGCGGCCGCCGCGCCGAGCGCGCCGGCCAGCACGAGCAGGGTCAGCGACGCGGCCAGCCGTAGCGGGTGAACGCGCCGCTCGGCCGCCGCGGCCCGCGCCGCGGCGAGGAACTCCGCGCAGGTCGCGTAGCGGTCGAGCGGCGACTTCGAGAGCGCCTTCGCGATCACCGCCTCGAGGCCGCCCGGCTGGCCGGGCAGCTTGGGCGGCGGCGCGTGCAGGTGTGCGTTCAGGACGGCGACCTCCGAGGGCCGGTGGAAGGGCGCCCCGCCGGTCAGGCACTCGTAGAGGACGCACGCGAGCGCGTAGACGTCGGCGCGCCCGTCGACGGCGCGGCCCTCGATCTGCTCCGGCGCGCAGTACTCGATCGTCCCGACGAAGCTGCCCGTCCGCGTCGTGCCGTTCGAGGCGAGCTCCTTCACGACGCCGAAGTCGGAGAGGTAGGCGCGGTCGTCCGCGCCGACGAGGATGTTGGCCGGCTTCACGTCGCGGTGGACGAGCCCGCGAGCGTGCGCGGCGTCGAGCGCGGAGCCGATCTGGCCGACGATGCGAAGCGCGCGGCGAAGCGGTAGCCGCCCCTCCTCGACGAGCAGCGTCTTCAGGTCGCTCCCCTCGACGCAGGCCATCGCGATGTAGAGGAAGCCGTCCTCCTCGCCCGCGTCGTAGACCGGCAGGATGCTCGGGTGGTCGATCGAGGCGGCGAGCTGCGACTCGCGCAGGAAGCGCTCGCGGAAGCCGGCCTCGCCGAGGACGGGCGCGAGCAGCTTGAGCGCCGCCTGCCGGCCGAGCCGGACGTGCTCGGCGCGGTAGACGACGCTCGTCCCCCCGCGCCCGAGCGGCTCGACGATGCGGTAGCCGGCCAGCTCCGTCCCGATGCGACGATCGAGCGCCATCGGTACGAGTTGTAACGCTCTCACCGCTTGACTGCGAACGTCGCGTTCACGACCGCGGTCACGTCCTTCTCGCGGCTCGACGTGTCGTTGATCCCGTAGTCGGTCACGTCGGTCGAGTCGCGCGGCGTCACCTGGTACACGCCGAGCGAGCTCGAGCGCATCGCGCCGAGCTTGCCGCCGAGCCCCTTCACGAGGATCTCCGCCCGCCGGTGCGCCTCGGCGGTCGCGGCCCCGAGCGCGTCGAGCTTCGCCTGCGTCAGCTCGGTGGAGAGGTAGGCGAGCGGCTCGGCCTCGACCTCGATCCCGCGCTCGAGCAGCGTCCCGATCCGCGGCGCGACCGCCTCGACCAGGTCGATCTGGCGCGTCGAGATCTCGAGCGTCTGGCTGACCCGGTACGTCGTCTTGCGCCGGTGGTGCGGGAGCTGGACGACGATCTCCTCGCTCCGCACGACCGACGGCGTGATCGCCGCGGCCGGGATCCCGGCGCGCCGCAGGAACCGGTTGACGGCGACCGCCTCGCGACGGAGGCGGCGAGCGGCCCCCGTCGCTCTCGCCGCCTCGCCGCGAACCGTGAGTGACCACTGGACGAGATTCGCGCTGATCGGCTCCTTCGCCGACGCGGTGACGCCGATCGTGTCGTGCGTGTGGCGCGCGTCGTGGATCGCGCCCGAGGCCACGTGGGAGACGAGCACGAACGCGACGCTGATCGACAGGAGACCGAGGAACACCTCCGGGAGCCGAAAGCGCTGCACGCGACGGACGATGGAGGGCGGCGGTATAGCGCCGCTTCAGCGGCGGTTCACGTCGAGCCAGTCGACGAGCTCGCGATAGCTCACGCAGCGCACCTCGGGGAGCGCGCAGGCGCGGACGACGAACCGGGCAAGCGCGTGGTCGTACGCCCAGTGGTCCCAGGTCTCGAAGTGGTTCGCGAACGCGAACGGCGCGCGGTTGCCACCGTAGCTCGTCTCGAAGGCGTTCCAGATGCTGCGGTAGGTCTCGTCCTCGACCTGCGCCGGCGACTCGCCGACCTGGTTCGCGAGGAAGTTGTAGTCCATCGAGATCGCGTCGAACGTGCGGCCGGCGAGCGGGATCTCGGGGAGCGGTACCGCCCAGATCCCGCGCTCGCGCCACGGCCAGGTACCGAGCGGCGCGGACCGGCTCGCGTCGTAGCGGAAGCCGTGCCGCGCGAGCACCGGATAGAGGACGCGAAGGTCACCCTGGAGGCACGGCGTCCGCCCGCCGACGACCTCGGCCGCGCCGAACGGCAGCGCGTGCCCGTGGAAGAGCAGGCGGTCGAACTGGTCGACCTCCCGGCTCCAGTCGGCCGCCGTCCACTCGCCGACGTTGCCCCGGTAGGGCGCGCAGAAGTGCCCGTTGTAGTGCGTCCCGATCTCGTGGCCCTCGCGGTACGCGGCCGCGATCTGGCGCAGCGTCCCGGCCGGGTCGAGCTCGCCGCCCGGAAAGCCGAAGCCGATGTCGGAGCTCCCCGGCGCATGCCGGGGCGGGTGGTAGCGCATCCGGTGCGCCCAGTCGACCAGGTAGACGCCGCTGACGAAGAAGGTGAAGTGGGCGTGGGCCTGCCGCGCGACCGAGCGCCAGTAGCCCCAGAGCCGCGCGCCGCCCGAGCCGTCGAAGGAGACGACGACGAGCTGCGGCGGCCGCCCGGTACGCGGCGGAGGCAGTGCCCGGCGTTTCGCGTCCGGCGGCCGCGCCGGCGGGGTGTCCGGCGCCGGTCGCGACCCGTGCGGGCGGAAGCCGCTGAGCCCGAGAACGGCGAGGCCGCATGCCGCGAGGACGAAGAGCCGAAGACGCACGACCGCATCGTCGGCGGCGCCGCTTCAGGCCTGGTTGAGCCGCAGTAGGCTAGGCCGCGAGGCCGAAAGCGAAGATCCGAGGCAACCGTTCGAGCAGCGCGGTGTCTCCCTCCGGCGCGAGCGCGGCAGGCGGCACGTCCGCCCCGGCGAGGAAGGCAATCAGCGTCTCCACCTCGGTCTTGAGCACGAGGTCGGCCCCGTTCGGCGAGCCGGGCTCGAGGACGAGCGATCCCTGGTCGACGCGCGCGACGAACGTCCCGTCGTCGAAGCGCAGCTCGATCTTCGCCTTCAGGTCGGAAGCCGCCTCCGGCCGGAAGAACGCCTTGAGCGCGACGCCGAACCACTCCGATCTGAGTGTCTGCCCGGGCTGCCTCGCCCCCATCGAGAGCGCGCCCCAGCGGCCGACCGCGAGCAGCGGGCCTTCGAGCTCGCGGCCGTAGTCGGTGAGCTCGTAGACCGTCGAGGCTGCGGGGGGCGGAAGCGCCCGGCGCTCGATCACGCCGTTCCGCTCGAGCTCCTGGAGCCGGGCTGCGAGGACGTTCGTGCCGATCCCCGGCAGGCCGCGTCGCAGGTCGGTAAAGCGCTTCGGCCCGAGGATCAGGTCCCGTACGATCAGCAAGGCCCAGCGCTCCCCGACGAGGTCGAGTGCACGGGCGACACCGCAGAACTGTTCATAGGACCGACTCGTCACGGACACAAGTTAGAAGCATCCGGTTGCAAAAAGCAAGCAGCCGTTGTAGGGTCGCGAGACTGTCGGTTCCCGGAAGGAGGAGGACGATTTTGAGCACTGGCGTCCAGACGAAGGTCGGAACGTTCATCTGGCACGAGAACCACTCGACCGACGTCGAGAAGTCGAAGAGCTTCTACACGGGGCTGCTCGGCTGGCAGACGGAAACCTGGCCGGGCGAGATGGAGTACACGATCATCAAGGTCGGCGACAAGGGGCACGGCGGGTTCATGGCCGCGCAGGAGGCTCCCTCGCGCTGGCTCGGGCACGTGCTCGTCGAGGACACCGACGAGGCCGCACGACGCGCGGAGGCTGCGGGCGGCAGTGTGCTCTCTGGGCCGGAGGACATCCCGGAGGTCGGCCGCTTCGCGTTGATCTCCGACCCGCAGGGCGCGATCGTCTCGGCGTTCGCCCCGCAGGGAGACGGCGAGCTGACCGAGGGCGTGTTCGTCTGGGACGAGCTCCACACGAGCGATCCCGCTGCCGCCAAGAGCTTCTACGGCGAGGTCTTCGGCTGGACCGCCCGCGACCAGGACATGGGCGGCATGACGTACACGATCTTCCAGAGCCCCGGCGGCACGGACGTCGGCGGCTGCATGAAGCTCATGGAGGGCATGCCGGCACCGCCGCACTGGCTCGTGTACATCGGCACCGACGACGTGGACGCCTCGACGGCCCGGGCGAAGGAGCTCGGCGCCACGGTTCACATCGAGCCAGCGGACATCCCGAGCGTCGGCCGCTTCTCGGTCCTCCAGGACCCGACCGGAGCGGTCTTCGGCCTCTACAAGGGAACCCCGCAGTAGCTTCCGCCTGCCGGCCGGTCCGCGGACGCGGGCCGGCCGGCGGTTACCATCCCAGGGTCGCCGCGATCACTGCGCCGCCCGAGGCGCTTGCCTACGTCGCTGCGTTCGACCCCGCCGGCGGGAACGGCGCCGACGGCCCCCGGCGGCGTGGCGCTCGTCGACCACGACACCTTCGAGGTGATCGGCCCCTGGGAGAAGGAGCGCGGCGACCAGTGGTTCGGCTACGAGGTGTGGTGGCATCTCCGCGACGACGTCGCGATCACATCACCGTCGACGACCGCTGGCTCTACGTCTCGTGCTTCGGAACCGGCGAGCTGAAGCAGTACGACATCAGCGACCCCGAGAACCCGCGGGAAGCCGGCTCGGTGCACCTGGGCAGGATCGTGCGGCGAACGCCGCATCCCGCCGCTCCGGACCTGCGGCTCCGCGGCGGCCCGCAGATGGTCGAGGTCTGAGCCGGGACGGGCGCCGCGTTTACGTCACGAACTCGCTCTACGCCGCGTGGGACGAGATCTTCTACCCGGAAGGCGTCGGCGCCTGGCTCGCGCGGCTCGACGCCGGTCCGCCGTCAGCTCAAGCCCGCGACCACGAGCGCCGCGCCGGCGACGAGCGCTCCGCCCGCGACGTACCAGGCCAGGTCCGGGTGCTCGCGCCAGGCCAGGAGGGTCGCCGATTGGGCACGGGTATACGGTGAGCCGAGCCGCGGCCGCAGCGAAGGATGCCGAACGAGGCCTGTAAGGCGTCGCACCGATGGGCGACGACGCCGGACGAGGAAGCCAAGCCCGCCGACGCCGAGGACGGCGATGCCCCCGAGCACCATCGTCGAGTCCAACGGCGCGGAACGGTGGCCCACCGGCCCATCAGCCTCCGCGACGGGCGGCTTGACCGGGTGCCGCCGCGCCCACGCCTGGTAGCTGCGCCCGCGGAAGCGCAGCCAGCGACCGAGCGCGGCGCGGTCCACGAAGGTCCGTTTGCCCCACACGACCCCTTGTCCGTGCATCCGTGGCGACGACAACGGGCCTCCGACGAGCCGCATTGCGCCGAACGCGATTCCAAGCGCCAGGAGAGGAGGAAGCACGAGGGCGGCAAGTGGCCTCACTGGGTCGAGTGTGACACTCGAAAACGGGGCTGCCAAGGGGAGAGCGATACGGGCTCGCGGGTGGCTCGGCTCCACTTCGGACTGGGAGCGCGGCCGGCTGCTCGACGAGGTATGAGCGCTTAGACTCGCTCGGCCCAGGAATGGCGAAACGGCATCTGATCGGGTTGCTCCTGGCGACCGAGGAGGACTGGCCGGCCGCCTTCGAGGCGATTCTCCGCCGCCTCGGCCCGATCCGCTTCGGCGGCGAGACGCACGAGTTCGCGACCGACCGCGTGCTGAACGAGCCGTTCGACCTCCGCTACCGGCCGCGCTACGCGCTCGTCATCGACCGGCTCTCGTGGTGGTACGACCTCCCGCGCGAGTGGCTGAAGAAGATCGCGCTGATGGACGAGGTCTACCTGCTGAACAACCCGTTCACGTTCCAGGCGATGGAGAAGCACGCGGCCTACTGCGCGATGATGCGGCTCGGGCTCCACGTGCCCGCGACCTGGCTCGTCCCGCACCGGCTCCCGCCCGACAATCCGCGCTACTCGCCGATGGCCGAGCGCTACAACCCGGCCTTCGACCTCGAGGAGATCGGCGAGCACGTCCGCTATCCGCTCTTCATGAAGCCCTTCGACGGCGGCATGTGGGTCGGCGTCACGCGGATCACGAGCCCGGAGGAGCTGCGGTTCGCGTATGAGCACTCGGGCGAGCGGATGATGCACGTGCAGTCCGCGGTCGAGGACTTCGACGTCTTCACGCGCTCGCTGTCGATCGGGCCGCAGACGATGGTGATGCGCTTCGACCCCGTCGCCGACGGCCACCACCGCTACGTCCTCGACCGCGATTTCCTCTCACCCGAGCTCGAGCGCGAGGTAGCCCTGATCAGCCGGCTCGTGAACGCCTTCTTCCGCTGGGAGTTCAACTCGTGCGAGACCATCGTGAAGGACGGCCGGACTCATCCGATCGACTACGCGAACGCATCGCCGGACGTCGCGCTCGTCAGCCTGCACTACTACTTCCCGTGGACGATCGAGTCTTTGGTGGCGTGGTGCCTCTTCTGCTGCGCGACCGGACGGCCGATGCGGATCAACCAGACGACGCGCGACTACTTCGAGATCGGCGACTCCGACCTGCCGTACGCGGAGAAGCTGGCGCGCTACGAGGGGCTCTCCGACCGGTACTTCCAGCGGGAGGCCTTCGAGGCCTTCCGCGCCGAGGCGCTGCCGAACCTGCGCGAGATCGTCGTCGACTACGTCGGGAGCCCCGAGTTCGACGACATGCTGGTCGACACGATCAGAACCGGCGTCCTCGAGCCGGAGAAGCACGAGGCGCTGATCGAGCGTTCGCGCGCGAACACGCGCACATGGATCGCGGACGCGGCGGCGTCGGCCTAAGCGGGAGCCTCGTCGCCTCGCCCGTAGATCGAGGGAGGGCCGACTGCGAGCGGCGACCCATGTTGACGGGCAAGTCCAAGAACCCCAACGCTTTATAACCGGTCTTCCTCGACGAGACGCATCATCTCGTTGTCCGCGTCTCCGACAATCGCGTTGTAGCGGCGGACGACCAGCTTCCGAAGCTCATCAAGTCCAAGCAGCAGTGCGATCGCTTGGGTTGCGAGCACGAAGTAGTACAGGCCGTACCGCAGCGACGAAAACCCGAGCAGGATGCGTGGTTCCACAAAGATCACCATCTCGCCGCGCTGAGGGTCTTCTCGAAACACGGCAGGGCCGTCGAGATGAACGTGCAGCTGCTGAGACGAGAGCGAGAACTGGTTGTAGTGGCTGTCGAGGAACGGAGTCTCGCCAGCGTCGATTCCTACTTGGTCTACCACACGCATCGCTCCACGAGCATCAGGCGCGGCGCGGAGGTTCTGTGCGTTGGCTTCGTCAAGGAGCGCGCGTTCGCCCGGTGGAAGATCGACGCCTTCGTTCTCGAGCTCGCGGTACGCGCGTACGAGGATGCGAAGGAGTCTCTTCCGGCGCTCCTCAATATCTTCAGGCACGGCGGCCCAAGCAAGCTTCACAGCGCCTTCCAGCAGTGGCCTGGTCAGTCCGGCGGTTGGGCTGAACAGGCCTGCCCGAAACGATGCGATCAGGGCCTTGCTCATCTCCACATGCTTCAGGTGGAGTTGGATCAACAGCTGGGCGAATCGCGGATCGCCATAGAGCTCCTGCGCAGCGACACCTAACTCCGCAGCGATCCGCTGTCCGCTTAGGCCATGGACCAGCCGGGAAAAGCGTGTCGCAACGCGCAGCTGGCCTTTGCTCAGTTGGATAGGCATCCCACAGCGCCAAACTGGCAGCAACGAAGGGCCCGGCAAGTCGCCGGGCCCTTCGCGTGTCGTCCTAGATCCCGAGCGGGTTAGCGCAGTTCGCCGAGCGGCCGTCGACTGTGACCACGCTGTACCCGGGGCCGATGAGGTTGAAGATCTCCTGCATGTCCGTCCCGAAGCTCAGGCCCGGCACCGGCAGGCCCGCGACGGCGACGCCGTGTGTCAGGTCGCCGACGGCGAGCCCGGCGTCGTTCATCACCTCGCTCCCGGAGTCGCCCGGGAGGCCGTACCCGACCCAGTTGTAGCCGTCCGGGGTCGTGAACTTGAACACCGCCGTGAGGTCCGGGATCACCTCGCCGAACTTCGGGTAGCCCTGCTCGACGAAGAAGATGTAGCCGTGCCCGTAGTGCATGACGGGCTGGCCGACCGGATCGCCGCAGA
>Ga0209577_10000864_pt1 | contig 30374 bp, 16 predicted proteins | sample GraSoiAngelo_109_FD_185874 | JGI IMG/M metagenome (GOLD analysis project Ga0209577, IMG submission 185874) | Grasslands soil microbial communities from the Angelo Coastal Reserve, California, USA - 14_0903_12_20cm (SPAdes) (version 2) | ecosystem: Environmental > Terrestrial > Soil > Grasslands...
GGCAGAGCAGCAGCGCCCCGCCCCCTCGCCTTCGGGCCGCCGCGTGCTCAGCCAGAAGATGGTCAGGACTATAGTCAAGTAACCCCTCCGGCACGCGCGTCCGCCAGCGAGAGCCAGCCCGTTATAAAATAAGTGATGAGTGATGAGTGATGAGTGATGAGTAAAAGCAAACTGCCTTAACTCATCATTCATCATTCATCATTCATCATTCATCACTTTTCCGAGGTAAGGATGGCGAAGAGAGGTTCCATCCTCGTCGTTGACGACGAGGAGATCATGCGCGACGTTCTGGAGACGCTGCTCTCGGCGGAAGGCTACCGCGTCGAGCTGGCGAAGACCGGCGAGGAGGGGCTTGAGTGCTACGGTCGGCGCGCCTTCGACGTGGTGCTCATGGACGTTTCCATGCCGGGCATGGGCGGCCTGCGCGCGCTCGAAGAGATTCTCAAAGTGGACGCCGAGGCCATCGTCATCGTCATCACGGCCTACGCCACCTTCGACACGGCCATCGGCGCTTGGGAGCGCGGCGCGTTCGGCTGCGTCCGCAAGCCCTTCCAGAACGAGCAAATCCTCGCCACCGTGGCCGCAGGCATCAAGCGCCGCCGCAAGGACGAGGAGCGCCACAACCTGCGCCGCGCGATGAGCCGCTCGGTCGAGCGTGGGAGCATCATCGGCCACTCCGAGAGGATGCAGTCGGTCTTCCAGCTCGTTGACCAGGTCGCGCCCGCGCGCTCCACAGTCCTCATCACCGGCGAGTCGGGGACGGGCAAGGAGTTGATCGCCAAAGCCATCCACGAGCAGAGCACGCGCGCAGGCCGCCCCTTCGTCACGGTGAACTCGTCGAACATCCCTTCGGAGTTGCTCGAATCCGAACTCTTCGGCCACACCCGCGGCGCGTTCACCGGCGCGGTCGCTGCCAAGAAGGGGCTGTTCGAGGTGGCCGACGGCGGCTCGCTCTTCCTCGACGAGATCGGCGACATCCCGCCCGAAACGCAGGCGCGACTGCTGCGCGTCCTTCAGGAGCGCGAGTTCACACCTTTGGGCGACACCACGCCGCGCAAGGTTGACGTGCGCATCGTCGCCGCGACGAACGTTGATCTGAAGGAGGCCGTGCGGCAGGGCAGTTTCCGCGAAGACCTCTACTACCGCCTGGCCGTCGTGCCCATTGAGCTGCCGCCTTTGCGCGAGCGGCGCGAAGACATTCTGCCCCTCGCCCAGCACTTCATACGCAAGTACGACGAGGAGAACAGCCGCGACATCTCCGACCAGCTCTCGCCCGAAGTGCTCGCGCTCCTGGAGCAGTACACCTGGCCGGGCAACGTGCGCGAACTGGAGAACGTGATGGAGCGAGCCGTCGTCATCGCGCCGGGCGACGAGGTGACGCGCCAGTGCCTGCCGGCGGAGATCGCCGACCCGTCGAAGGCCATGAGCGCCGCGCCCCTCTCCGGCGCGGGTGTCGCGCTCGACGTGAGCCACGGCATCAACTTCTACGACGAGGTGCGCCGCTTCGAGATTGACCTCATCCGCCGCGCCCTCGACCAGACCGGCGGCCACCAGTCGCGCGCCGCGCGCCTCCTGGGCATGAACCCCACCACGCTCAACTCGAAGATCAAGACCTACAACATCCAACTGCGCCAGTGAACGCGGACGCGCACGAACGCCCCGCACGGTCACGCCGCACGCGAGCGCGAAGCCACCTGCTCGTCGCCGCGGCGTGCGCCCTCGCGTTCGCCCTCTACGCCGCGGACGTGCCCGACAACCCGCCGGGCTTCTACATAGACGAGTCTTCAATCGCCTACAACGCTCACGCAATCGCGCAGAGCGGGCGCGACGAGCACGGCCAGGCGTGGCCGCTCTTCTTCCGCGCCTTCGGCGACTACAAGAACCCCACTTACATTTATCTTCTCGCCGCCCTGTTTCGTTTGACCGGGCCGAGCATTCTCGCGGCGCGGCTGTTGAGCGCGGCGCTCGGCATGCTGGCAGCCTTGGTGCTCGGACTTCTCGCCACGCGCATGACGCGAAGCACCGAAGCGGGCGCGGTCGTGGCGTCGTCGGCGCTGCTGACGCCGTGGCTTTACGAGTGCAGCCGCCTCGCGTTCGAGGTCTCGGCTTACCCGCTCGTCACCGCGCTCTTCCTCCTGGCGCTGTGGCGCGCGTCGGCGAAAGAGAGATGGAGTACGGCGGATGTTCTCGCGCTGGCGGCGGCGCTCGCGCTCCTGACCTACACATACTCAATCGGCAGGCTGCTCGGCCCTCTGCTCGCCGTCGGCCTCGCCTTCTTCCTCACGCGCCGGAACGCGGCGCGCGTCGTACAAACGTGGGCGGCCTACGCGCTCGCGCTCGCACCCCTCGTCGTCTTCGACCGCCGCAACCCCGGCGCGCTGACCGGCAGGTTCGAGCTTCTGACCTACGCCACGCCGCAGAGCACACTCGCCGCGGACGCGCTCGGGTTCGCGCGCCACTACCTCGCCGACATCAACCCGTGGCGCTGGCTCGTCACCGGCGAGTCGAACATACGCGACCACGTGCCCGGCGCGGGCGTTCTGCTCGCGGCGACCCTTCTGCTCGCGGCCTTCGGCCTCGTCCTTGTCTGGCGCGGCCACAGGCGCGAGGCGTGGTGGCGCTTCGTCGCTTACGCGCTCGCCGCCTCGGTCGTGCCCGCCGCGCTCACCGTCAACGATTTCCCGCAACTACGCCTCATCGCCTTCCCCGTCTTCCTTCACGTGCTGACCGCGCCAGCGCTCGCGTGGCTCCTCGACGACGGACGAAGCCCCGCAGGAGTCACTCCCGGCCATCAAATCGCGCGTCGGTTCCGCTCGCACAAGCGCGCCGCGCTGTACGCGCTCGTCGCGCTCTTGCTGCTGCAAGGTGCGTACTTCCAGTGGCTCTTCCACCGCCGCGCGCCTGAGCGCTGGTACGTCTTTGACGCGCGCTTCACCGCCCATGTTCTCGCGCCCGCGCTGGCGACGAATCGAAGCCCCGTCTTCCTCTACGACCCGCCGGGCCGCTCCGGCTACATTCAAGCCTACTGGCACGGCGCGCTCGAAGGCGTTGACGCCTCCCGCTTCGTCCGCCTCGCGCCGAACGACGCGCCGCCGCCCGGCGCGCTCGTCATCAGCACCGAGGAAGACTGCGCGAACTGCCATCTGCTCGCGCGGCACATCAACTATATCGTCTATGCTGTGCCGCCGACGGATTTGAAAGTGAGTGTCGCGCCGCTCCCGATGGAAGCCGTGCGCGCTGGTCTCACCTCGCACGACCTGCCGCACGCGCTCAAGGCCGGACAGCGTCAGGCCCTGAGCGTCATCGTGAGGAACGTCGGCGGCGTGACGTGGCCCGCCGTCGGCGAGGACGGCGGGCGCTACGCCGTAACTTTGCGCGACCGCTGGCTGAGTGACGGCGGCGCGCCCGCCGTCAGCGAGGACGCCGCGGCGCGCATGCCTTACGACCTCGAACCCGGCGACACCGCGGGGCTGACGCTGCAAATCTCCGCCCCCGAAACGCCCGGTCAATACGTTCTCGAATTGGATGTCGTGCAGGAGGGCGCGGCCTGGTTCGGCGCGCGTGGCTCGAAGACTCTCAGGGCCGGCGTCAGTGTCACACCGCGTTGAATTGCTTTCCGGTCGTGGAAGCTTGTGGAGGCTTATGGAGACGATTGTCTTTCTCGAACGCGACACGCTGCGCGCCGACTTGCGCCCGCCCGCGTTCGAGCACCGCCGGCGCGACTACTGCGCGACGGCACGTAGAAGTCCTCGAACGCCTCGGCGACGCCACCGTCGTCTCAAGGCGAAAGCAGTGACGAGTGCCGAGTGCCGAGCAAAGCAACGGCTTTAATCTCGTCGCTCGTCACTGCTCTTATTCTCCGTGCTCCGCCGTGTAGAGGCGCAGGATTTCCTGGCCCTGGCGGGAGCGCGGGTCAATGGTGCGGAGGTGCTTGCGCCCCTGCATCTCCCAGATGGCCGTGACCTGCCCGTCCTTCTCGACGGCGTGGTAGGTGATCTCTTCGGGTGCCGCCTGCGGCGCTGCCGCCGCGCCTCCGGCTTGCCCCTCGCCTTCAGCCCCGCCTTCAGTCGCGCCGCCCGCGGCGTTCTCGTTCTCTGCCATGTCCGTTCCTCTCCGAACTGTGCTCAGATTTTTTTGAGTTTGGTTTGCGCCGAGGATTGTAATGAGGCAAAAGTAAAAAGGCAAAAGGGGAAGACACACCTTGCCTTCTCTTTTGCCTTTTTACTTTCGCCTTGCCGTCAGGCGGCTTCCTCCTGCGCGACGAGGACGGCGCGGGCGCGGTCGGCGCGTTGCTTGTGCTCCATGTCGCGCCACCAAAGCTCGCGCTGCGTCCTGAAGACGAGCGCGCACAGCATCACGAGTCCGCCCGCGGCGACGAAGGGCAGCGCCTTCGCCATGCGGCGCGTGCCGTAGAAGACGACGAGCGCGTTGATGACGACGAGCGCGATGCGGAACTCCGTCGGGCCGAGCTTCATGTGGCTGATGTGGAGGCGGCCCGTCGCCGTGAAGGCGAGGAAGGAGTTGAGCACTAACCCGCCGAAGACCGAGAGGACGAGGAAGAGGTGGAAGTGCGAAGAGGCGGGCAGCACGAACGAGTAGCCCGCGAGCACCGCGCACAGGAAGAAGAAGTCGAGCAGGTGATCCATGTAGAAGCCCCAACGCACCAGCCCCGTGTCGCGGTACTTGCCCACCTTGCCGTCGAAGAAGTCCGTCAGGTAGTGCATGACGACCATCAGCGAAGAGGCCCAGAGCCAGCGCAGGTCGCGCGCCGCCAGGCTTCCGAAGAGGACGAGGCCGGCGCACCACGCCAGCGTCAAAAGCGTCAGGTGGTGGGTCTCAAGCCACGCGGGGATGTGCGGCACGACGCGGCGCGCCAGGCGGCGCTCTAAGGGTGACAGCAGCGACGAACTCGACTTCGTCGCCAGCGCGTGTTGTTCTCTCTGCATCTCGAAAACTCCGTCCCCGAAGGTTCGGGAGAGAACTTGCACGAATGCAAAGCTCAAGCCACGCGAGCGGCTCGGCGACCATCCCCGCCGAAGGCCGAGGAAAACCGCGCCGCTCGGCCCGCGCCGCCTCGGTCGCCATGCAGGAAAACAATTTCAGTTGGCGGGTTCATTCCCGAAGCGCAACGCTCAAGCCTCTCCGATCATTCGGGCGCTCTCACGCGTCTTGCGGCCTGAGCGCGAGCGCCAGCTCGACGGCGCGGCGCGGGGCGATGACGCCCCAGCCCTGCCGGTCTATCTCGACGCCCGGCAGGCGCTCGGCGGTGTCAACGAGTATTCTTTTGACCTGCTGCGGCGTCAGTCCGGGGTTGGCTTCGAGCATGCAGGCGACGGTCGAGGAGACGATGGGCGCGGCGAACGAGGTGCCGTCAACGAACTTGTAGTGCTCGCTGATGACATCGTTCTCGTTGAGCTTGACGGAGATGAGCTGGCGCAGGAGGTACGTGGGCAGGTCGCGCGCGTCCGAGAGGTCGCGGTCAACGCCCCCGTGCTCCTCGACGAGGGGCCGCAACTCCTCGTCGGTCGCGCGGTCGAGGCGCGCGTAGAGTTCGGCCTCGGCGGCGGTGGGCGTGTGCGGCAGGATGGGCGCGGGAACCCATATGCCGGGCGCGATGACTTCGGGCTTCTGCAAACTGTCGAAGGTCGGGCCGTAGGAGGAGCGGTAGAGACTGCGGCGCGCGGGGTCGAGCGAGTTGTGGTCGTCGAGGCCGCCGACGGCGATTGACGAAGGCGAGGAGGCGGGCGGCAGCACCGGATGGCCCGGCTCCCAGCCGGCGTTGCCGACCGCGCAGACGACGACCAGCCCCGCGCGCACGGCGCGCTCGACCGTCTGGCACAAGCTGTTGTCGAGGTACGACTGCTCGCGGTCGCCGCCCGCCGAGATGTTGACGACGCGAACGTGGTAGCGCTCGCGGTTCTCCATCACCCACTTGAGGCCACGCTCGATGTTGCGTTCGGGGATGTGGCCGGACTTGCTGACCTTGACGAGGACGACCGAGCAGTCGGGCGCGAGTCCGCGGAAGAAGCCGCCTGAGAGTGCGCCGTTCCCGGCGGCGACGACCGAAGTCATCATGCCGTGCCAGCTCGCCGGGTCAACGGATTCGAGCGTGCCCGTACCCTTGGGCACGACGTTGTGGTAGGCGAGTATGCGGCTCTCAGGCGTCGTCAGGTCTGGGTGCTGGTAGAAGCCGGAGTCGAGGAAGGCGATGGTCACGCCGCGCCCGGTGAAGCGCTCGTCCGCGCCCAGGCGCAGCCACGTCGGCAGGACGTAGCGACCCTGCTCGAAGACGGCGGCGTACTTCTCCATCTGCGCGTGCGCGCGCTCGAACAGGCGGACGCAGCGCGCACACACCGACGCGACGCCTGCCGGCGCGTTCGCCGCAATCAGACGCCGCAACTCGTCCGGCAACTGCTCGAACGGCGCGAGACCTTCCGCCGCCTCGCGCCCGCACACGGGACACGCGGGCCGTCCGGCGGGCACGTTCGCGTGTTGCGCTGCCTGTTCGACAGGAATCATTTCAGACAAGGTCAAACCACCCCCTTGATTTTTTCCGCCTATGATGCAGGCCGAGCCGACGCCGACGCAAGGCGAGCCGATTGCGGTTCTGTCCCGGTTCGCCTCCCGCCGCCAAATGTTATAAATTACCTCCAGGCGTAAATCCGAAAAGCTCGAACCAGCGAAGAGGCTTTGAGAACCGATGTCCAAAGAACAGGCCAGCGTGTCCGACATCTTCCGCCGCGCGATGGCGCTTGCGCGCGAGAACGACGGCGTGTCGCTCAAGGACTTGCGCCGTCGTCTCTTCGACGAGTTCAAAGGCTCGCCGATGCCGCCGCTCAAGAGCCTGACCATCCCCGAACAGGACTCGCGCGCGCCCGAAGAAGACTGGACTGCCGGCCTCCCGCTCGTCCGCCGCGGCATACAGCAGGAGGACTGGCGCGAGATCGTCAACGGCATCGTCCTCAGCCTCGAACAGACGCTTCAGTACGAGCGCCAGCGCGGCACGTTGGGGCAGGCCGACGAATGGCACGACCGCACCGTCGGCATCGAGTCAGCGCTCCAGAAGGGTCTCGGCAAATGGATGCCCGAAGAGTTGATGAAGCTGGCGGAGGAGAAAAGCCGTAAACCGTGAACCGTAAACCGTGACAAGTAAGAACAGCCTTCATCTCATCATGATTCCCGGTTCGCGGCTTTATCTTGTCACGGTTTACGGTTCACGGTTTACGAGATTTTCAAAATGAGTTTCCTCGACAACCTTTTCAAAGACCCCTTCCGGCAGGAGGGCGAGCCGCGGCGCGCGGAAGAGTTCGAGGGCCGGGACGTGATCGTCAGCCCGGACACACGGCGCGCGGGCCGCGTCCCGCCCGGCCAGACGCGCACGCGCAAGTGGCCTGTGCTCGACGCGCACGGCACGCCGCGCGTTGACCTTGAGACGTGGCAGTTCGAGGCCGGCGGCCTGGTCGAGCGGCCCTTGAAGTGTTCGCTCGACGAGTTCCTGCAACTGCCCGCCGTCAAAGTTTACGCGGACTTCCACTGCGTCACGCGCTGGTCGCGACTCGACAACCTCTGGAGCGGCGTCTCGACGCGCATCATCGCCGAGATGGTCGGCGTCCGTGCGGAAGCGCGCTTCGTGCTCGTCGAGGGCCACGACTACGGCTGGACGACGAACCTGCCCGTCGAATACTTCCTCGCCGAAGACTCGCTCTTCGCCTGGTCGAACGACGGCCAGCCCATCCCGCCCGAACACGGCGGCCCCGTCCGCCTCGTCGTCCCGCAACTCTACGCATGGAAGTCTGCCAAGTGGGTCAAGGGCGTCCAATTCCTTTCGGAAGACCGCGCGGGCTTCTGGGAGGAGGGCGGCTACCACATGCGCGGCAACCCCTGGGCCGGCGGCGACGGCGAGCGCTTCCGCTGGCAGGGCGACGTGTGAGACGCCGGAAAGTCACTGTGAGAGACACTGCCGCCCCTCAAATACAATCACCCGCACCGAGCACCGGGCGCGCGCCCGACTCTCAGGTCGCCGTGCCGAAGGACGCCGCGGCGGTCATCCTCCTGCGCGATGACTCAGACCCGCGCGACCCGCAAGTCTTCTGGGCAAGGCGAGGCGCTTCGATGGCCTTCATGCCCGGCTTCTACGCCTTCCCAGGCGGCCAGCGCGACGAGGCGGATGCGCAAGTGGAAGTTGACAACGCGGCAGACCGCGAGACGGCGACCATGATCGCCTGCGCGGCGCGCGAGCTGTTCGAGGAGTTGGGTGTGCTCGTCGCGCGCGGCGCGGAGAGTTTGACGAAAGGTCAACTGGCTTCCGTGCTCGACGACCTCACGTCCGCTCGTATGACGTTCGTGGGGCTGCTCGCGCACTACGGCCTGCGCCTCGACGCGCGCGACTTCCGGTTCGCCGGTCGCTGGGTCACGCCGCCCTTCAGCCCGCGCCGCTTCGACACGCTCTTCTTCGTCGTCCGCTGCCCGCGCAAGCAGGAGCCGCGCGTGCTCACCGCGGAATTCGAGTCGGGCGGCTGGACGACGGCGCGCGAGGCTTTCGAGCGCTGGCGACGCGCCGAGGTCATGGCCGCCCCGCCCGTCGTCCACGCCGTCCGCACGCTCGCGGGCGGGCTGACGGACGACCTGTTCGAGCGTTTCCTCGGCGTGCCGCACGCCCACCGCCGGCCCGTGCGCGCCATCGAATTCCTGCCCGGCTTCGTCTGCTTCCCCCTGCGCACGCCGACGAAGCCGCCCGCGACGACGACCAACTGCTACGCCGTCGGCACGCGCGACCTTTTAGTCATAGACCCCGGCTCGCCTTACGAGGACGAGCAGGCCGCGCTCGCCGGGTTTGTCAAAGGACTGCTTAACGAAGGTCGGCTTTTGCGCGAGATCGTCCTGACGCACCAACACCCCGACCACGTCGGCGGCGTCGAAGCCCTGCGCGAACAACTCGGCGGAAACATCACCGTGGCCGCGCACCGGCTGACCGCAGAAACTTTGAAGGGGCAAGTCCGCGTTGACCGCTTCATCGAGGACGAAGACTTGATCGAGTTGGACGGCGAGCCGCGCCTGCGCTTGCGCGCGATGCACACGCCCGGCCACACGCGCGGCCACCTCTCTTTTTACGAAGAGCGTATGGGCGCGCTCGTCACCGGCGACAACATCGTCGGCGTGGGGTCGGTTCTGATAGACCCGCCCGAAGGCAACGTGCGCGACTACCTCGCCACGCTCGAACGCTACCGGCACTTGCCGCGCCTCGTCGCACTCTTCGGCGGCCACGGCCCGGCGGTCGGGAGTCCCCGCGCCAAGATTGACGAGTACGTCGCGCACCGCCTCAAGCGCGAGCGCGACATCCTCGCGGCGGTTCGCGCGGGCGCTGGCACGCCCGCCGAGACGGTCGCGCGCGCCTACGCTGACGTTCACCCACGGATGCGCGCGCTCGCGGAGCGTGCCGTGCTCGCGCACCTCGAAAAGCTCGAAGAGGACGGACTCGTCACGCGCGACGCAGGCGGGCGCTTCGCCGCGCGGCACGGGTAATTAAACGGACAAGGGATCGAATGGCATGACACTACCAAAGACACTCGGCGAACTTAAACAACAGGGCTACCGCGTGCGCCCCGTGAAGGACGAGATGCGCGCCAACCTCCTCGACAAGCTTCGGCGCGGCGAGCGCATCTTTCCGGGCATCGTCGGCTACGACGAGACGGTCGTCCCGCAGATCACGAACGCCGTCCTCGCGCGCCACAACCTCATCCTGCTCGGCCTGCGCGGGCAGGCCAAAAGCCGCATCATCCGCCAACTCGTCGGCTTACTCGACGAGCGCATCCCGGTCATCGCCGGCTCGGAAATCAACGACGACCCGTTCAGGCCGATCTCGGCCTACGGTCGCCAAGTGGTCGAGCGCGAGGGCGACCACACGCCCGTCAACTGGGTCGAGCGCGACGCGCGCTTCGTCGAAAAGCTCGCCACGCCCGACGTGACCATCGCCGACATCATCGGCGACGTTGACCCCATCAAGGCCGCGCGCGGCGGGCATCTTCTGTCGGACGAGCTGACGATTCACTACGGACTGCTGCCGCGCGCCAACCGCGGCATCTTCGCCATCAACGAGTTGCCCGACCTCGCCGGCAAAATCCAGGTCGGCCTCTTCAACATCATGCAGGAGGGCGACGTGCAGATTAAGGGCTACCCCGTGCGCCTCCCCCTCGACGTGATGCTCGTCTTCTCCGCCAACCCCGAAGACTACACGGCGCGCGGCAAGATCATCACCCCCTTGAAAGACCGCATCGGCTCGGAAGTCACGACGCACTACCCCGCGGAGCTTCAGCTCGGCGTCGAGATTACAAAGCAGGAGGCTTGGACTGAGCGCGAAGGCGTCGAAGCGCGCCTGCGCCTCCCCGACTTCATACGCGAACTCATCGAGCAGATCGCCTTCGAGGCGCGCGACGACCAGCGCATAGACAAAAGGAGCGGCGTCTCGCAGCGCGTGCCGATCACGGTCACCGAGTCGGTCGTCTCGAACGCCGAGCGCCGCGCCTTGCTGACCGAAGAGGGCGAGATCGTGCCGCGCGTCTCCGACGTGTACGCGGCCATCCCCTCGATGACCGGCAAGATGGAGCTTGAATACGAGGGCGAGCAGGTCGGCGCGAGCAAGATTGCGCGCGACCTCATCAAGCGCGCCGCCGGGGAAGTCTTCGAGGGCTACTTCGTCGGCTTCGACTTCTCGCCGACGGTGCGCTGGTTCGACTCCGGCAACAACCTCAAGCTCTCCGACACCGCGCCCGCGGACGAGTGCGTCCGCCTGCTCGAAGCCGTCCCCGACCTGATTGACAACGCCGTCGTCCCCTTCGACTTCAAGCGCGCGGACGAGGCGATGTTGGTTTCGGCCTGCGAGTTCGTCCTCGAAGGTCTCTACGCGCAGAACAAGATCAGCCGCAACGAGGAGGGCGGCTACACCGCCGCGACCAAAGCGCGCAAAGACCGCCGCGGGATGATCTACGACGACCTGACGGAGACGGGCCGTTACAGTTAGCTTCCGACGAGACATCCGGGGGAGTAAGATTGAGTAGCGATAGGAGGCCGGTATGAGCGCGACGACTCAACTCTTCACAGCCGAACAGCTACTTCACTTGCCGAGTGATGACTTCAAGTATGAACTCGTCGAAGGAGTGCTTATCAAAATGTCCCCCACCGGATTCGAGCATGGAGACATCGCAGCCACAATGGCGGCTTTGCTTTGGTCGCACGTGAAAGCGAATAAACTCGGCAGGGTGCTCGGCGCAGAAACAGGCTTCAAACTTGCCAGCAACCCCGACACGGTTTTAGCCCCGGACGCCGCGTTCATCCGTCAGGAAGAATTTGACCGCGTCGGGCTGACGAAAAAATTCTGGCCGGGCGCTCCCGACCTCGCGGTCGAAGTCATGTCGCCGGACGACACCGCGCGCAAGACCGACGAGAAGGCGAAGGCGTGGCTCGCCCACGGCGCGAGGATGGTGTGGGTCATCAACCCGAACCGGCGAACGGTTTCCGTTTACAGGCCGGACGCGGGCGTCGCCGTGCTCGCGGAAAGCGACACACTCGACGGCCAAGAGGTCGTGCCCGGCTTCCGCTGCGAAGTGGGCGAGATATTCGGCTGAGATTTACCGATGAAGTTCATACGCTATTCCAGATTCAAGGGCTTCGACGTGTCGGGCCTTTCCCTGGGCGACCTGATGGGGATGCTCCAGGATTCGCTGCTGGATTCGGGCTTTGACGACGACTACTACTGGACGAGGCAGCGGCACGAGACGGACGACTCGCTCGACGCGCTCCGCCAGGCGCTCTTGCAGGCCCTCCTGGAGATGGGCGAACTCTCCGAGCGCGACGTTGAGGAGATGCTCGCGGAGAACGCGGGGCAGTTCCGCGGCTCGCAACTTGAAGAGCTGCTGAATCAGCTCATCGAGCGCCTGGTCGAGGAAGGCTACTTGAAGCTGAGCGAGGAGCCGGCGAGCGCGGACGAACAACGACGGAGGCGGGGACAGCCCGGTAAGGGCGAGATGAGCGAGCCTCTACCGCGACGTGTGAAGTTCGAGGTGACGGAGAAGGGCCTGGACTTCCTCGGCTACAAGACGCTCAGGAACCTTCTGGGCAGCCTCGGCAAAAGCTCCGTCGGTCGGCACGACACGCAGCACCTCTCGACCGGCGTCGAGGCGGCGCAAGGCCCGAAGCTTTACGAGTTCGGCGACACCGTGAACCTCGACGTGAACACGACCCTGATGTCGGCCATCAAGCGCGAGGGGTTGGGCGTGCCCTTGAACCTCGAATACCGAGACCTCCACGTGCACCAGTGCGACTACCAGTCTTCGTGCGCCACGGTCGTCATGCTCGACTGCTCGCACTCGATGATCCTCTACGGCGAAGACCGCTTCACGCCCGCCAAGAAAGTCGCGCTCGCGCTCGCGCACCTGATACGCACGCAGTACCCCGGCGACTCGCTGAAAGTGGTTCTCTTCCACGACTCGGCGGAAGAGCTGCCGCTCGCAAAATTAGCGACCACGCAGGTCGGCCCCTTCCACACGAACACCGCCGAGGGGCTGAAGCTCGCGCGCCGCCTGCTCCAGGCGCAACGCAAGGAGATGAAGCAGATCGTGATGGTGACGGACGGCAAGCCCACCGCCTGCTTCCTCGACGCGCAGTCCGCCGGCTCGTCTTCATCGCGCAGCAGGCAGTCGGCATACGCCTTCGGGGAGATTCACGGGGGGCGTCGGCTCTACAAGAACTCGATGGGCGGCGACCCCGTCGTGATGGATGCCACCTTCCGGGAGGTGCAGGCGTGCCGCAAGGCCGGCGTGATGATTAACACCTTCATGCTCGCGTCGGACTACTACCTCGTCGAGTTCGTCAAGCAGATGTCGGCGATGACCAGTGGCAAGGCCTACTTCGCCACACCCGGCAACCTCACGCAATTCGTCCTGATAGACTTCCTCCGTCGTAAGAAGACCCGCGTCAAGTAGCGCCGAGCGTTTGCGGTTTTCGCTAGAGTTGTCAATGGACAGTTAGAGGTGTACGAGACTATGCGCGGCAGTAAGAGGCTGACGCTGCGCGCCCTGATGGGTAGGGAGGAATAAGAGCCGAAGACAGTCCGTTGAAAAGCATTATAGAACACCGATCCGAAGGTGTCTGAATCTGCTGCCTAGTAATAGGGCCCTTGAATAAGTGATGGCGATTATCTATGAGTGGATATTTCAGCTATCCTCATCCACTCCAGCTATCACCGCTAAGGCCCTAGCGTATTGCTCAAGCTCGGCCCGTAGAGCCTCTAACTCCCCTCGTATGTCTGGTTCTTGTGACCACTTTAATTCGTGTTCCTTTGGGCTGAGTTGTGGGGGCGTTGCAGTTCCCATGTTTGCAGGATAGGGTGCCACTTCGACAAGAATGGACGTAATCCATAATTGAGTACGCGGATTGCGATACCTCCTACGGATCCTCGTGAAGCTCCAACTCCTGGACCCGCATCCTTAAGTATTTCTCGGGTTGCGGCAAAAAGACTGTGTAGTGAGGTCAGCGCCTCACGAATAAGACCTTCGTTAGATTTTAGTGGTTCGACTGCGACCCGCGTGACGAGCTTACATAAAGAGACCATGCAGCCCTCCGCTCTGTTGGATCGGCTTCCCATTCAGCCGAACCAATTCCGAAAGGGAGACTTACGGAAACCTTTTTCAACCTAGCGGAGTCTCTTTTTGGCATATTTACCTCTTTTCAACGAGAAAAATGTTGATTTTATCTGCCTAAGAAATATAATGGCTGCTCCGTCAGACTGGGGACACCAACCCACCACTCCTTAGTGGCTAGATTACCTTTCTCATATAGAGCAAGCTATTTTAACAAGCTAGAAAGCTAAAGGATATTCTTTTAGATATTCTAGTGTTACCGTCAACCCTACTTATACAGACGGAGACCCCCCTTCTGTATAGTTCACTTGAGCCACCGCTAGCTTCTAGCGTCTCATACTCAGAACATTGTGAACACTAGAAACGCACTGGTTAAAAAATATTCGCCTGTAAGAGAACTAAACTTTACGGCAACTTTCTCGGTAGTCGTGGGCACAGTTATTGGCGGCGCTATTTTCATTAAGGCCGCGACAATGACACAAGAAGTTGGTCGTCCTATTTTGGTTATATGTGCATGGATCGCTGCCGGTTTGCTCTCTCTAGCTGGAGCACTTACCTATTCTGAATTGGGATCCATGTTACCTGGGGCTGGCGGGGACTATCTATACATCAGAACTGCTTATGGTGATTTGATGGGTTTCCTATACGGTTGGACACAGATTGCGGTCGCACAAACGGGCTCAATAGCTATTTTGGGTACGACCTTCGCGCTATTCTTATCTTCTTTTCTACCAACAACTAATATCTGGTATGAACACACCTTTCATTTAATAGGTGGTGAGATCCGCTGGAGCATTGGGCTACAGCAAGTGGTTGCCATCGTAGTAATTCTTTGCCTTAGTATCGTCAACTGCTTGGGAGTGGCTTTGGGAGGCAGGGTGCAGTCTGCTTTAACAATGGCAAAGATATTATGCATGATATTCATCACCCTCGGAATGTTCCTCATTTCCGGAAGCGGCGAGTGGGAGCATTTCAGGAGTGCATATCATACGAATAAGTGGCAAGGGATGAGCGCCTTCGGGGCAGCCATGGTTTCAGCCCTCTGGGTATATGACGGCTGGAACTGTGGAGCAATGGTGGCTGGTGAAGTTAAAAATCCGGGGCGCAATATTCCCCGGGCACTTATTCTTGGGTTGCTTGTTGTAATTGTAATCTATGTCCTTATCAACCTCGGCTACTTCTATGCCCTTCCTGCCACTGAAATAATAACTTCTAGCTCAGACGCATATCCAGACGCGCTACCCGTAGCGATGAAGGCGACACGAAGCTTCTTAGGACCTGTGGGAATAGAATTTGTCTCGCTCATGGTGATGCTCTCAGTTCTGGGCTCGCTTAATGGTGCAATTCTGGCCTCGGCTCGGATACCCTTCGCTATGGCGCGCGATAAACTGTTCTTTTCAAGAATAGGAAAACTTAGCGACGAGACTCGGGCCCCAATATGGGCTATAGGATTGCAAGCATTATGGGCCAGCATCTTAGCCATATCAGGTACATTTGACCAGCTAACGACATTTGTGGTCTTCGCTTTGTGGATTTTTTATGTGCTGGCAACTGGATCAGTCTTCGTGTTGCGCAGAAAGCTGCCAGATACGAAACCTTCGTATCGTACGCTTGGCTACCCCTTCACTCCATTAATATTTATGTTGGTCGCTGGCTGGCTTCTCGTGAACACGCTGTGGACGAGCCCAATCGAATCAATTAAAGGACTCGTGTTAATTGCAATGGGTTTACCAATGTATCTTTATTTTCAGTGGGCTCATCGTGACTCACATGTAACAGGCAATGCTTAGTCCTGCTAGAGACAGACACTACACAATCATAATATGCCGATACGGAGAGCTAAAATGAGATTCGGAGAGAAAACAATGGGCTATAATAAGCCGAACTTGCTCTGTATAGTGCCTCCTTACCCAATAACTGTCCCGCCGGCGGCCCCCGCCGCATTATTAGCTTACCTTAAGGCGAAGGGGTGCGACGAATTCGACTTCTTAGACTTGCGTCTTTGGGTGCCGCAATCCTATGCAACAACATTCTCTCCGGTGGGTGTGTTCGGGGAATCATTTGTCATCGATGTAGCCGATTTACCCTTGGTTCTGCGAGTCTTGCGGGCGTTTGAGGACGGAGGCCGTCTTTGGGAGGGTAGTGATGAGTTGCTCGAGCGCTACTGCATAGAGCGCGGGATCAACCCGGACTACTTACAATCCTATCTGGCGCAGATGGATAAGTTCTTGGAGGGTGCATTTAACCAACTTGAGGATCTTGAGTTTGTTGGCTTTACTGTTTGGAACTCTAACTACCTCACTACTCTCATGGCTGCTGCCCACCTTAAACGACGCCGCTCAGCTCCTTTTATAGTAGCGGGCGGCCCCCACGTGACTGAAAGTTCTAACTCAGCCAAACTAGCATTAAGAAGCGGGCTGTTCGATCTCGTCGCTCTGGGCGAAGGTGAAGAGACCTTACGATCTATATACGAAAACTTTCGGTCAAGCAGTAAAGGAGTGTCTGGGACTATTGCAGGCACGATGCGGTATGAGGGGCAGTCTGGGGAGTTTGTAACTTCCAAGCGGGAGTTACTTAAGATCACAGAATTGCCAACCCCAAGTTTTGAGTTATTGGACTTACCAGCATATCAGCGGAAGGGGCAACGTCTAAGAGTAGTACCGTTTCAGCTATCCCGTGGTTGTACAGATAAGTGCAGCTTCTGTAGCGAGTGGGGTCTTTGGGAGCGATTTCGCATCGATAGCATCGAACATGTACTGTGCCAAGTCGAACAGATGGTAACAGAGTTCGGTGTCCAGGGTATCGCCTTCACTGATTCTTTGCTTAACGGCGTCATGCCTCGTTTACGTGCTTTCGCCGAAGGCTTACTGGAGAGACAAATTAAGATTAAGTGGGGCGGGTTCATGCGTGCGAACATGGACGCTGAGACCGCGACTCTTCTGAGAAAGGCTGGTTGCGTTCTAGGATTCTTCGGCATCGAGTCCTTCGATGACGAGACTCTTATGGAAATGAATAAACGAAGGACAATGACGGATAACCTCCGGGCTCTGGAGGCATTCTTAGGGGCGGGAATTGCAGTTAGGGCAGGATTTATCCCTGGCTTCCCCGGAGATAGCCGCACAAGATTCCTTAAAACCGCTACCATATTTCGTAATCTTCAACAGAGGTTTCCCGAACTTCTCTCGACCAGTATTGAGCCCTTCGTTGTTGCTCCGGGTCAGCCTATATTTAACAACCTCGCTCGCTACGGGCTCACACCATTGGGGTGGGATGAAAAGTATCTTAATTTAGCGTCGGAATATCGACCCATAACAGAGAATATCTATTGCACGGTTGAGGGGGACAATCAGGGAATCGAGCGTCTTGGCCAATACCAGATAGCTGTCACGCTGAGCCAGACTGCACTCAACAAGAGCAAGATTCAGCAGCACGCCTCATCAATTCAAAACGCAGATTTCATGCACTATTCGTATAATCCAGAGGAGCAGGAGTCCACATTCAATATCGATCTCGACCATTTATTCGGGAATTGCTACTTAGGGACGTTCAAAACTGACACCTCATTAATATATGGGTGCCTTCTGTCACAGGAGGAAAAGGACTGCTATCAAGAGCTCTGGGCCACAGAACATACCGAACGGCCGTGGACATCTAGCAAGGCGTTGCTGGATCGTTCTGCCATCAGCTATTTTCTAACGCAAATAGAGGAGTCACACATCATCACATCTGCCCGCGATCTACCGAGAATTCGTCGCCCTAAGTATAAGCGAACCATCGGGCGGTCGGATTTGTTGTCGCTCTCATCTTTCGTTATCGCGAGGCAATGGAAGGAACAGGGTACATCGGAGGTTGTCGTCGTCAATGTATGTAACAGGCAGTGTTATAGGGCTCCGGCAGATATTGGCCCAATTCTTACGTTTCTCAATGAGAGTCCGAGAAGTTTGGCGGAACTCCAAGATTATTATGAATGCTCTCAGTGGCATACATGTTGGAGTGAAATCATAGATGTGATCCACGGGATGAAAGAGGCGGGGATGTTAATAACTATCGAGGAGGTAGAAGTGGGACAACTTTATACAGAGACCAACGGGGGCGACGAATATCAGGCTTCAGAGCGTAAGCAGTTCCGCTGTCTTTAGCCGTTGTAGCTTATTACTGATACCCAGCCGGTTCTAAGGAAGAGACTCAAGGCGCTAAAGCATTGACTTCTCATAACGGCATTAGGCTCAAACACACACTAAGCGGCCACACAGCACACATGAACAGGCTGGCGTGGTCACCGGACGGAAGTCTCCTTGCCTCCACGTCGTTCGACAACACTTTAAAAATCTGGAATGCCGATTCCGGTCTACTCGTAAGGACCTTATCGGGGCATATATTGCCGGTCTACTGCGTGGCATGGTCACCGGACGGCCTAATGCTGGTGTCGGGATCGCACGATAGAACGGTTAGGATATGGGATGCGTCTTCCGGGCAAACTGTAAAGGTCTTGCAGGGGCATGAACTCGGTGTGTATAGCCTGCATTGGTCTCCTAACGGGAAAATCATAGCCTCCGGTGACATCGTAGCGACTATAAGAGTTTGGGACGCAGAGAGTGGGGGACTGCGAAAAACTATCACAGATCACGAGGACGATATTAGCAGCTTAGAGTGGTCGCCGAATGGAAAGCTCGTCGCGTCGGGCTCAGATGATCGCACGGTAAGAATTTGGGACGGTAATAGTTTTGATCCTATCAGGGTCCTGAAAGGCCACACGGCTGAAGTATCAAGCGTCGCTTGGTCTCCTGATTCGCTGTTGCTGGCCTCCGGCAGTCTCGATCAGACCATCAGAATCTGGAACCCGGTAAATGGCCGCACAAAGTTTATTTTGGAGGGCCATACAGGGCATGTTAAATGGGTTTCGTTCTCTTCAGATGGGATGCTGCTCGCCTCGAAATCTATCGACGGGACAGTACGCATTTGGGATTGTGACACTTGGAAAACGGTTTGCCAGATCAATGTGGCTACTTCTAATAGGTGGGAGCCTACATTGGCTTTCAATCCGGCGAGACCATTGCTTGCAACGCCGGGCGAAGTGCTCGAAGACATAGCTGTGTGGGAGGTTGATACAGACTCACTTTTAGGTGCTGCGGACCCAGACATCAGGACTGCCGTTGTTCGTTATCGTAGCGCAAAAGTATTAATGCTGGGTGACTGGGGAGCTGGGAAGACCGGTCTTGCCAACGCCTTAACCGGACGCACATTCAGGCACACAGAAACGACACATGGCCGGTTCGTTTGGCTGCTTGATAAGACCGACGTGGAGATAATGCCAGGAGTGAGAGAGCTCCGTGAAATCTACTTATGGGATCTGGCCGGACAGCCGGATTACCGTCTCATCCACCAGCTATACCTGACTGATGTTGCTGTTGCCATTATTGTCTTCGATGGGTACAGCAGTTCTGAGCCTTTGGGTGCCGCTCATTATTGGGACAGGGCTTTACGCCAATCGCGCAGGGAGCAAGTAAATGCCTCATCAAGCCTGAAGAAAATCCTAGTGGCAGCAAAGGTGGACATTAGGGGCGTCGGCGTCGATCGTCAGAGCATCGACAAGGTCATTGAAGAGCTAGGGTTCATAGCATACTTTGAAACAAGCGCTAAGCTAAATCTGCAAATTGCCGATCTAGCCCAGGAAATAAAGAACTCCATTGCTTGGGATACACTGCCCAGCGTAATTTCCGACGAGATGTTTTATCAGGTCAAGGAGTTCATGCAGAAAGAGAAAAGGGACGGGCGGCAGCTTTCTACGGAAGAGGATCTTTACTATCAGTATTTAGACACAAAACGTGCTACCGAGACTCAGAGCACTTCGAGGGCGCACTTCAAGACTTGTATCAATCGCCTCGACTCACAGGGCATAATCCGGTGTTTGAGTTTCGGCAATTTAATTCTTTTACAGCCCGAACTGCTTGACGCGTATGCGTCAAGATTAATCATCGCCGCAAAAAATAACGGCCTCGGCAGCATTCCCGAAAATGATGCCCGGCTGGGACGTTTTGATATGCGTGAAGAGGAGAGGATTGATGATAGACAACAGGAATCCCTATTGTTGCTCGCTATGATAGAGGATTTGCTGCGATACGAGGTTGCTTTCAGAATATATTCAGAGGAAGGCGCCCAGATAGTTTTCCCTACCCAGCTAACTAGGGAAATGCCGATAAAGGGGCAATCTGTTCTTTATAGGTTTGAGGGCCCAGTAACAAACATTTATGCCACTTTAGCTGTTCGCATCGCGCAAAGTGGTGTCTTCTCAAAACATGATATATGGAAAAATACCATTGAGTATACAACATCCGCCGGGGGGAGGTACGGCATCAGGGTCAGCGAGGCCTCTGAAGGACGCGGGGAACTCAGCATTTTCTTTGATGACGCTGTCACCGATGATAATAAACAATTATTCGAAGAGTTTGTATACGCGCATTTGATGCGCAGGGCGCTGCCCGATTCTATCGTGCGGGTTCGAAGGTTTGCATGTCCACGCTGCGATACGGAGTTGACCGAATCGCAGGTGGAGAAGCGGCGCGAAAGGGGCTTTGTTTCTATAACCTGTAGTGTATGCGGCGCGAGTTTCTCAATTGTTGATTCACATCCTGACCAAACATCAATGAGAGATTCTGCTGTTGCAAAAATGGCAAGCAATGCAAACGCAAAACGTGATAGGGAGGCAGCAAAATACACGCTGGAGGGTAAGATCAAGTCTGGCACGTATGACGTAATGCTCTGCCACAACAGTGCCGATAAAAGTAAGGTGAAAGAGATTGGACAGATGCTTAAGGCGGAAGGCATTCTCCCATGGCTAGATCAACTAGATCTTCCTCCATTCGTGGACTGGCAAAAGGAATTGGAGAAGGTAATCGCTACGGTTAAATCTGCTGCTATTTTTGTTGGTCCGTCAGGAGTAGGTCCGTGGGAACAGATGGAAGTCCGGAGCCTGTTAATGGAGTTCGTTGAACGTGATATACGCATGGGCTTAGTTTACCTTCTAGGCTGTCCTAGTGAAATTAAAATCCCGCCCTTTCTGAAAATTTTTAATTGGGTTGATTTTCGACAGACGGATCCTGATCCGATAGGCCAGCTTATTTGGGGGATAACAGGAAAAGCACCTCACGGGGGCAAAGCCGATCTTGGTGACTGAATCAACGAGGAACGCTCCTACCGTATTTCAGAGTTACTCAAATAGTTAAGAATCTGCATTAATCAAGGAGTAGTCTTTTACAAGAATCTAGAAGTGTGGAATATGAATGATGAAATACTTCATGACAAAGAAGCTTTCGGTATGCTTACAGAGGCAGACCTGACTTCTTTAGTAGATAATGCACCGAAATGCGAGCCGCGTAGAAGTAAACTCAACGGTTTCGGTTTGTTTACTAAAGAACACATTTCGTGCGGGGAGACTATTGTTGACTTTAGTGATCCCGATCTCTACGTCCTGATGAAGATCGAAGACCTCGAAGAGTGGAGACTTAAAGCTGGAAAATTCACTGCTATTGATAACGAAATGTGCATAGTATCAAAAGGATTTACCAAATACTCTCTCCTTAACCATTCAAGAAACCCAAATGCGTTGATAGATGTCGCTGGTCGGAGAATTTATGCTGAAAGAGATATATATCCAGGCGAAGAAGTAACAGTTGATTACCGTACCGAGCCGATGTCACCTGAGATACGTAAATATTTTGATCCATGGTTGTAACTTAAATGACACCTATTACCTCACGTCCAGAGTTGTAGACTGCGAATTGTGAATACGATTGCTTTTAAGAAGGACTACACAGTTATGTCGCTGTAGCTGAGAATCCAGGTAGTCTTTGCTACTCTACTGCGGACGAAGCTCGCCGATGAATGTCAAAGTGTTTACGGTCAAAGCGAATACTATGATGGGTGTTCTGTCGCCCTCGTTAAGCAGATACAGGCAATGCAACACCCAAACCGAGCCTTTGCGGTTTTCGCTAGAGCTGTCAATGGGCAGCTAGAGGTTTACGAGACCATGCGCGGCAGCAAGAAGTTGACGCTACGCACCCTGATGAGTCGGGAGGAATAAGAGCCGGGGGCGAGTCTATCTACAATTCGCTTCTCCGCTATGATTCGAGTCATACCTGCGGAGTTAAATTAGAGACGGGGATGCTGCGCGGGTTCGCGGCATCCCCGTCTTCATTGGGGTTTCCCCTGCTGCCGGTTTGTACTGTCCGCGCCGTTCGCATCTAATTCGGAGTTTGTTGAGGCCAGAACTCCCCGCCGCCGTCTCTGCCGAGCCGTTAGAAGCTACCGTCCGCCGAGCCGTGGCGATTCCGCAGTAGCACGCACATATTTAGACGATGACCACGGCGCAAGCCATTCCAGACCGCCCCGTTCATTAAAGGAACGATGGACAACTCTGGAGCGTGAATTCAGTTCTAACGAGCTAAGATCACCAGGGTTCAGGCTCATCAAGCGGCTGCTTCAGTCAGTTTCCAGACTGGTCTGGCCGCCGACCACCGCGCCCGTTGTACGCGCAGTCAGGCAGAACAAATTTTCAGACCCCGAATTTACCGCCATGAAGTACATCTTCTCCATCGCGCTGCTGTCGCTGCTGTCGCTCTCGAACGCCGCCGCGCAGCAGGCTGATTACCCGCAACTCAAAACGGAAGCCGAGCGGCTCTACGCCTCCAGCTCTTACGCGCGCGCCAACGAACTCTACGCCGGAGCGGACAAGTCGGGCTTGCCGCCGGCGGAAGTGCGCTGGGTCGAGTTCCGCCTGGCCGACACTTCGTGGCGCGCGCAGGCGGCCACGGAAACTTCTGACGCGACGAAGTTCGACGAGGCGCAGAAGCGACTGGAAGAGTTAATCCGTGCGAACGACAAAGAGGAAGAGCGTGATCTGGTCTGGGCCGAGGCCCATGAATCGCTCGCCGATCTTTTTTGGACGCGGCGCGACCGGATGAACTGGGGCGCGGCGTGGCCCCATTATCAGCAGGCGCTCGACTGGTGGGCCGGAGAGCGCGACATCGAGCGCGCGCGCGCACGCTACCTCAAGATCGTCTTCAAGGCCGCCGAGCCGCCGCGGCAGGGCGAGTATTACTTCTACACCTACTACGGCAACTACATCCCGCTCGACGTGCTGGAAAACGCGCTGAAGGTGAGCGCGGGTGAAAACGAACAAGCTCACCTGCATTTTCTCATCGCGATGACGATGCGCTACGCGGGCGGCGACTGGGAAGCGCGCCAGCGCGTCCCCGAAGAGTTCGAGGCGGCGCTCAAGCCGGGCGGGCAGACGGACTGGTACGACGACGCCCTCTTCTACTACGCGGAGTGGATGAACAACAACGGCACGATCCGGCAGGCGGAAAACGGGCAGTGGCGGCAAGAACCTGATTACGTCAAGGCGCTGGAACTCTACCACCGCCTGACCGGGGAGTTCGCGAAGGGCGAGACGCGCTACTACGATCAGGCCCAGCAGCAGATCAAGAGCATCACCGAGCCGGCGATCAGCGTGGGCGTGTCGAATATTTTTCTGCCCGACTCAGAGCTTCAGTTCGGCCTGAGCGCGCGCAACGTCAGCCGCGTTGACTTCGCGCTCTACCGTGTTGACCTCGCGCGCGACGTGCGGTTCGCGGCGAACGCCGACGCCGACGAGGGCGAAGGCGACGGAAACTTGAACTGGATTCAAAAGCTGGAGGTCGCCGGGCGGCAGCCGGTCAAGGCGTGGCCGAAAAACCTCGCCGACAGGGGCGATCATAAGCCTTTCGTCGAGCAGACGCGCGTCGAAGGGAAACTTCCGGTCGGGGCGTACCTGCTCGTGGCGAAAGGCGGCTCACACACGGCGCGCGACATCGTTTTAGTCACGGACGCCTCGCTCGTCCTCAAGTCGTCGGCGAAACAGGCGCTGGTCTATTTCTGCAACGCCGTGACCGGCGCGCCCGTCGCGGGCGCGAGCGTCGCGCTGTGGGAGACTTATTACGACGGCAGTAAATGGCGCTGGCGCAAGCTGCGGCGCACGACGGACAGCGACGGCCTCGCGCCGTTCGAGCTGACGAGCAAGAATAACTCGCGCAACTTGTTCGTCGCCGCCGCGAGCGGCGACCGACAGTCCTTCAGCAATGGCTACGCTTACAACTATAACCGCCCCGATCAAGCTTGGCGCATCTACGCCTTCACAGACCGCCCCGCATATCGCCCCAAAGAGACCGTGCAGTGGAAATTCGTCGCCCGGCGTTTTGCTAACGGCGTCTATTCAACGCCTGCGAATCAGGCGGTCGAATACCAGATCAACGACCCGCGCGGGACGAAAGTGAGCGAAGGCAAGGCGACGCTCAACGAGTTCGGCAGCAGTTGGGGTTCGCTCGAACTCTCCGAGCAGTTGCCGCTCGGCGAGTACACCATCCAATTCTGGGACGAGGGGCGGCGCAACGCCGTCGGCAGCGCGAAACTCTTCCGGCTCGAAGAGTACAAGCTGCCCGAGTTCAAGGTCGCGGTCAAGACGCCCGAAGAGGGCGGCAGGAAGAAGTCGTTCCGGCTGGGCGAGAAGGTCGAGGTCAACGTCCAGGCCGACTATTATTTCGGCGGCCCCGTCGCGAACGCCTCGGTCGAAGTCGTCGTCTACCAGAACCCCTTCTACCACTACTGGCATCCGCCGCGCGATTACCCCTGGTACTACGACGACGCCGAGTGGCAGCGGCGCTACTACTACGGCGGGCAGGGGCAAGTCGTCAAACGCGAGACGCTCAAGACGGACGCGACCGGCAAGGCGACGCTCACGTTCGACACGCCGCGCGAGAATTACAACCAGGATTTCGAGTACCGCGTCGAGGCGCGCGTGACCGATTCGTCGCGCCGCGAGATCGTCGCCAGCGACAGCGTGCGCGTCACGCGCCAGCGCTACTACGTCTATCCGCGCCCGGCGCAGAACATCTACCGCCCCAAAGAGAAAGTCGCCGTTGACATCAAAGCGCTCGACGCCAACGATCAGCCGGTCGCGACGGAAGGGATGGTCAAGGTCACGCGCGATTACTGGTACGAGGTCTGGATTGATCCGAACGGGCGCGAAGTCAAAGGCGAGGAGCTACGGCTCTCGCGTGAGCGAGCGGCCAATTTTCCGCCGCCGCCAGCTAAAGGTCAGAGATCTTGGCAACTAAAGTTTCGCGGCTATCAACACGACGACGTGCTCACGCAGACCGTCAAGACCGACAGCGAAGGCGCGGCGCAACTGAGCTTCACGCCGGAGCGCGACGGCTACTACCGCGTCGCTTGGGAGAGCAGTCAGGGCGTTGACAGGCGCGAACGCTTCCTGCCGCCGGTCAAGGCCGAGACGGCGGTCTTCGTCGCCACCGACGCGACGACCGAGCTTGGGTATCGTCCGGGCGTCGTCGAGATCGTCGTGGACAAAGACACGTTCCGCGCCGGCCAGACCGCGCCCGTAATGTTGTCGGTGCCCGCGCCCGACCGTTACGTGCTCTTCAGCGTCGAAGGCGAAGACCTCTACAGCTACCAGCTCGTCCACATCACGGGCACGGCCAAGCTCATCGAGCTGCCCGTCGAAGAGAGGCACGTGCCCAACGTCTACCTCGACGCCGCGATGGTGAGCGACGCGCGCTTGTTCGTTGACCGGAAGCAGGTCGTCGTCCCGCCCGTCGGGCAGTTCCTCTCCGTGGACGTGAAGGCCGACCGCGAGCAGTATCAGCCGCGCGAAGAAGGCACGCTCTCCGTCACGACCCGCGACGCGAGCGGCAAACCCGTCGCCTCCGAAGTCGCGCTCGGACTGATTGACGAATCGGTCAACTACATCCAACAGGACTATGCCGGCGACCCGCGACGGTTCTACTACGGCAGCAAGCGCGCTCAGACGGTTCAGACGCAGAGCACGTTCAACCAGAAGGCGTATGCGCGTCTGGTCGAAGGCGCGGACAAGCAGTTGATTGACGAACGCGTGCTGGAGCAGCGGCGAATTGCGGAGTTATTCGCCGGTCATCGGAACGCCGGAATTGCCAACGAGACTGAAGCGATGAAACAGCTTGACGACGAGCGGGCTGCCGGCACGCTCAGGCTCGACAGCTTGAGTTACTACGGCGGCGGGAGCGGAGCATTTGCGATAGTGACCCAGAGTACGATAGTGACCGACGGGCCTGTAAACGGAAGAGAAATCCGGTCGCTGTCAAGTCTTGGGGGGCTTATGTCCGACTCCAACGGTTTTCTCAGTTCGGCGGAAGACCGCGCGCAGGCCGATAGCTTCAAGACGGAAGTCGCCAGACAAACGAACGGCCAGGAACCTGCCGTGCAAGTCCGCAACGACTTCCGCTCGACCATCCTGTGGCAGCCCGGCGTGAAGACGGACGCGAGCGGCACGGCGACGGTGAAGGTCAAATACCCGGACTCGCTGACGACTTGGCGGGCGACGGCGCGCGTCGCCACGGCGGGCAACCAGTTCGGCATCGGCGACGCCTCGACGCGCACAGGGCAGCCGCTCATCGTGCGGCTCGAAGCGCCCCGCTTCTTCGTCGTCGGCGACAAGGTCACCGTCTCGGCGGTCATCAACAACAACACGGATCAGCCGATGCGCGTCGCGCCCGCGCTCGCCGCCGAGGGTCTGAGTGTCGCGGGGCGGATCGTCGCCGGCAAGCCGGTCGAAGGCGAGCCGCCGCCGGTCGAGGTGAAGGCGGGCGGCGAGGCGCGCGTTGACTGGTTGGTGAACGTCACGCACGCGAGCGAGGCCAGGCTGAAGGTCGAAGCGCGGGGCGGCGCGTATGCGGACGCGATGGAAAAGTCGTTCACCACCTACGAGCACGGGATCGAGAAGTTCGTCTCGCGCTCCGGCAAGATGCGCGGCGACAGCGTGGCGATCAGGCTCGACATTCCTCAAGCGCGCCGCGCCGACTCGACGACGCTCACCGTCCAGGTTGCGCCGAGCATGGCGACGACGATGCTCGACGCGCTGTCTTACCTGATTGACTACCCATACGGCTGCACCGAACAGACGATGAGCCGTTTCCTGCCCGCCGTCATCACCGCCAAGACCCTGCGCGACCTCGGACTGAAACCCGAAGCCGCCGCGGGCAGAATCTTCGGCGGCATCGAACAGGCTTCGGCGGGCGCGACCCACCCGCAAGGCAAGCACGACCTGGGCGAACTCGACGCGATCACGAAACGGAGTCTCGCGCGGCTCTACGACTTCCAACACGCGGACGGCGGCTGGGGCTGGTGGAAGGACGGCGACAGCGATCACTTCATGACCGCTTACGTCGTTTGGGGCATGACGCTGGCACGTGACGCGGGCGTTGACGTGCGCCAAGACGCCTTGGCCCGCGCCGCCGAGTATCTCGATAAAGAGTTGGTCGAAGAAGAGGCGAGCTACGACGAGCAGGCGTGGATGCTGCACGCGCTCGCGGCCTATCACGCCTCATCAAAGCAAACGCAGGTCAGTAAATTCCAGGCGAAGGCTTTCGCGAGCCTCTGGGCGAACCGCGACAAGCTCAACGCCTACACGCGGGCGCTGCTCGCGCTCGCGGCGCATAAGCTCGGTTATCAGGATCAGGCGAAGACGCTGGTCGAGAATCTCGAAAACGGCGTGAAGCTCGACGCGCGCCCCGACACGGCGGTCGTCCAGCGCGGCGCGCAGGCGTCCGACCCTTCGGTGCTAGCGACCGCGCACTGGGGCGAAGACGGTATCTACTGGCGTTGGTCTGACGGCGGGGTCGAGGCGACCTCGTTCGCCCTGCGCGCGCTTTTGGAGATAGACCCGCAGAACAAGCTCGTCGAGCCGGTCACGAACTGGCTCATCAAAAACCGGCGCGGGGCGCAGTGGAACAACACGCGCGACACGGCGATTGTCGTCCTGACGCTCGACGACTACCTGCGCACGAGCGGCGAGTTGCGACCTCAGCTCGGCTACGAGCTGTCGGTGAACGGAACGTCCGTCGCCACGAAACAGATCAACGCCGACGACGCGCTCGGCGCGCCCGGTCGGTTCGACATCCCGCGCGGGCTTCTGCGCGACGGGGCGAACGAGATCACGATCCGGCGCACAAGCGGCGCTGGCCCCCTCTATTTTTCGGCGCAGGCCAAATTCTTCAGCCTCGAAGAGCCCCTGCGGCCCGCGGGCAACGAAATCTTCGTCCGCCGCCAATACTTCAAACTCGTCGAGCGCCCGACGCTCCTGAAAGGCTACGTCTCCGAACGCGTGCCCCTGAACGACGGCGACACGGTCAAGAGCGGCGAGCGCGTGGAGACGGTCATCACCGTCGAGGCCAAGAACAACTACGAGTACCTTCTGTTCGAGGACTTGAAGCCCGCGGGCCTCGAAGCCGTGCAGATCCGTAGCGGCGAAAACCTCTACGCGCGGGAGGTCAAGTCCGGCGCGCTCGGCGGCCAGCGCGCGCCCCTTATGAACTACACCCCGGCCTCAGATTTCACGGGCCGCACGCGCTGGGTTTATCAGGAGCTACGCGACCGCAAAGTGGCTCTGTTCATAGATCACCTGCCCGAAGGCGTCTGGCAGTTGAGCTACGAGATGCGGGCCGAAAGCCCCGGCGCGTTTCACGCGCTGCCGGTGCTGGGTCAAGCGATGTATGTGCCGGAAATCCGCGCCAACGGCGAAGAAGTACGGATCGGCGTCGTGGAGTGACGCCCGGTCTTGGGGTTGAAGGCGGGACACGGGCGGGCTTCGTCTTTCCGTCATGGATAGGGAAGGCCCGACGCTCGCTTCGCTACTGATTGCGACCATAGTAAACAGCCCGCGAGCTGGAGACAAGACCGGCACCTTCTACCGACCTCTCCTGAAGCACACAAAGGCAGGTCGTCCGCAAACTCCTTTGGGTTTAGAGAATCCTCTTTTACTGGGTAAGGCCTTAGGCTGATTGCCGCCGGGACTTGTCCAAGTCTGCGCCATTGATAGAACATACCCGCTTGCATCAGAATCGTGCCGAGCGCATTGCGGATCATCAGGAAGATATATTTGCTTTTCCAGTACCCTACAGTGCGCCCTGCCGCACAACATAGTAGAAGACGCTTCCACAACAAGGGAGGACATCTCAGATGATGCTTGCGCAGCGCAAACACTTATACAGCAGGCGGGTCTGGTCGGCGACCAATGAGAACGCGAAGGGAAATTGGCACTGGTGGGCCGTAGCGACTTTCGCATTTGTCTTGGCCGTGTGCGTGCAGCCACCGCGAGTTCTCGGTGAGCGTTATGATCCGTCGCTATACTCCGGGATGCGTTGGAGGCAGATAGGGCCGTTCCGCGCCGGGCGCGTCTCGACGGTGACCGGCGTCCCCGGAAACCCTTCGGTTTTTTACATGGGCACGCCCGGCGGCGGTGTGTGGGCGACGACCGACGGCGGCACGGTGTGGAAGCCGATCTTCGACCAAGTCCCGGTCGCGTCAATCGGCGCGATGGCCGTGGCACCGTCCGACACGAAGGTCATCTACGTCGGGACGGGAGACGTGAGCAACGTCGGCGGGTCGGTGAACGTCGGCAACGGCCTGTATAAATCCGTTGATGGCGGACAGACGTGGCAACACATCGGGCTGGAGGGTACAGAGAAGATCGGGGCCGTCTGGGTGGACTCGAAAAATCCCGACGTGGTCCTCGTGGCCGCCCTGGGCCAGACGTTTGCGCCCAACGCGGAGCGCGGCGTCTTCAAGACCACCGACGGGGGCAGAAATTGGCGGAAGGTCTTATACAAGGATGACGTGACCGGCGCGATTGACTTGGGCTTCGCCCCCGACGATCCGCGAATCGGCTTCGCGGCCCTGTGGGGGCACTACGCGAAGCCCGGCGATCCGGGCGCGATTCTTAACGGCTCGAACGGCGGCGCGCTCTACAAGACGAGCGATGGCGGCGACACTTGGACGCCGGTTGGCGGCGCGGGGCTGCCAGCGGAAAAGTTAGGCAGGATCGGGGTCGCGGTCGCGCCGGGGGGACTTCGCGTTTACGCCATCATCGCGGCCCAGAAGGAGGGCGGTCTCTACCGCTCCGACGACGGGGGCGCGAGCTGGCAGCGGACAACGATGGATCGGCGCGTCCAGGGCAGCGGCTACTTCAGCAAAGTCTTCCTCGACCCGCATGACCCGGAGACCGTCTATGTGGCGCAGACCTCACTCTACCGCTCGACCGACGGGGGGCGCACCTTCAACGCCTACAAGGGCGCGCCGGGAGGTGACGACAACCACGTCTTGTGGATTGACCCCACGAACTCGAACTGGATGATCCTCGGCAGCGACCAGGGCGCGACCATCAGCATGGACGGCGGGAAGTCCTGGAGCTCCTGGTACAACCAGCCGACCGGCCAAATCTATCATCTCTCGACCGATGACCGCTTTCCCTATTGGGTCTATGGCACGCAGCAGGACAGCGGTTCGGTGGGCACGCTCAGTCGCGGTGATTACGGTGAGATCACGTTCCTGGATTGGGACCCGGTCGGCGGCTACGAGTTCGGCTATATACTGCCTGATCCTCTCAACCCGAATCTTGTTTATGCCGGTGGCCCTAGCCGCGGGTTGGTGCGGATTGACCGCACCAACCGGCAGGTGGCGACGGTCTCCCCGAACGTGAGCCGCGACGGCGACTACCGCATGGCGGTCAACCCTCCGCTCGCCTTCTCCCCGCAGGACCCACACGTCCTCTACGAAGGCACACAGTTCCTTCTGGAAACGAGGGACGGGGGAGTGACGTGGAAGGCCGTCAGCCCGGATTTGACCAAGCGTCCGGGGAGCGAGGCGGCGCAGCAGCAG
>Ga0209577_10000865_pt1 | contig 30373 bp, 21 predicted proteins | sample GraSoiAngelo_109_FD_185874 | JGI IMG/M metagenome (GOLD analysis project Ga0209577, IMG submission 185874) | Grasslands soil microbial communities from the Angelo Coastal Reserve, California, USA - 14_0903_12_20cm (SPAdes) (version 2) | ecosystem: Environmental > Terrestrial > Soil > Grasslands...
CGCGATCGACTTCGCGCCCGAGCGCCGGCTGTGTCACCTCGAGACCCGCCGTGCCCACGCGAAGCTCACCGGAGACCGGCGCACGATCCGTGTCCCGAGCGGCGGCGGCCACCCAGAGATCGAGGGCGTCGCCTTTTGCGTGCATCGCGAACGGAACGTTCGCCTGACCGCGAATCGCGTCGATCCACGCACCGAGGCGGTCGAAGATCCCTCCAGATTTTCCGTAGCTGAGCGCTTCGGTCACAGCGGCGTCGATGTCGGGCGCGATCCCGAGCTTGGCGTTGGTGGTCTGCCAAGTTCGTGACCCGTCGACGAGCGCCACGGTTGATGCCGCCCACGGCGCCGCGAGCTCGGTCCCAAGGCGTTCGCGGACGGCGTTCGTCTCGAGCGAACCGATGTCGATTCCACCGACCGTCATGCCCGGCAGGGCGCGATGGGCGTAGACAGCGTCAGCGGCGAAAGCGACACCGATCGCGAGAGCGATCACGGCGAGGGGCGCGACGGCAAGCATCCAGACGCCGCGGCGCGACGTCCGCGTCTGATCGCCGGTTCGCGCGAAGACCGCCATGTTGCCCGCCTCCCCTGCGCATCAATTCGCGCGTCGTCTGTTCGAGCAAGGGCTGTGCCGTGGAGCGTCCGCACGCTTGCTCGGTGTGAACTCTTCACATACCTAGACGAACGAAGTGTCAGGCACGTTCCGGTCGCCGGGCGACTGATTTGAGACGTTAGCAACTACTACGTCTGTCTCCTACGCGACACCGCTAACAGCCGAGCTATTTCATTCCGATTAGTCAGCAATGCGTAAATGCCGCGAGCGGATCGCCGGAGGCGTCTGGCGGTGTGCGGGTGACACTGGCGGCCGGGAGGTCACGGTGACCCGTCCGCAGATGCGGGTCGCGCGGGCGAGCGGGTTGCGCGCGAGACGCGGGTGGGGCGAGCGCGAGCCAAGCGGTAGGCCCTTGAGGGGGAAGACGGGCGACCGGATCCGCACGCGGCCGAGCCCGCGGCCGACCATTCCGAGGGGCGACCGGATCGCAGAGGAGGTGCACGGTGGTGCGGGTGGCGCGGGTGAGTGGGTTGTGCGCGAGCCGCGGGTGCCCCGGGACCCCGCCACGCGAGTGAGCGAAGCGAACGACGCGAAAGGCGGGGAGGGTGCGGCGAGCGCACTGGCCAAGGGGCAAGGGCCCCTGAAGGCAAAGCCCCCCGCGACAGGACCCGCAGCCCCCGAACCCGTGACAGGACCCGGAGGTCGACCCCACGCCGACAATTCCGAGGGCCGACCGGATCGCAGAGGAGACGCCCGTGCGAGTGCGGGTGGCACGGCGCAGAACCCGCGACAGGACCCGCAGCCAGCGTCAGGGCACTTCCGCGATCCGGACAAAAAAGCCCGGGCACCCCAGGGGAGCAGGGAGTGCCCGGGCAGTAGGCAGAACTGGCCAGCGGGCGGGCCGGCCAGGGCCTGACGGAGTGAATCAGCTACACCCGGTGGTCTCTCCACAGTTCTCGCACTTGTGGCAGGTGCCGCTTCGAACGGTCAGCCAGCCGCAGCGCGGACAGGGGGGCGCGTCGGGTGTGGAATTGAGTCGTCGGTAGCCAGGGGCGTCGGGGACGGGAGCGACGGCGTGCCCGTTTCCGTTCGTCGCCGGCGTTTCGGGTGTCGCGAGCTGCACCACGCGGTTCAGAAGCTCGAGCTGTGACGTCGCGTCGGCGACCTCGGTCGTGCGAACGAGGCCGAGTGCGGCGCGATCAGGCTCCGAAAGGAAACGGTTCCCCAACCAGCGGAAGACGTAGTCGACGATCGACTTCGCGAAGCCGATCTCGGGATTGCCGGTCCACCCGGCGGGCTCGAAGCGCATGTGACCGAATTTTTCGACGAGGTGCGAGAGCGGTACGCCGTACTGGAAGAGCAGCGAGACGCTCGTAGCGAACGCGTCCATCATGCCCGAGAGGGTCGAGCCCTCCTTCGCCATGGTGACAAAGAGCTCGCCGGGCGTGTTGTCCTCGAACAGCCCAACGGTGATGTAGCCCTCGTGTCCTTCGATGGAGAACTTGTGAGTGAGCGACGCCCGCGTGTCGTCCAGACGGCGGCGCTGCGGGCGGGTGACCTCGACGATCCGCTCGACGATCTTTTCGACCGTCTTGGCGTTGCTCTCCTTGTTCGTCGTGTTGACGGGCTGGACCTTTTTGCTGCCGTCGCGGTAGATCGCGATCGCTTTGAGGCCGTGCTTCCACGCTTCGACGTACGCCTCGCTGACGTCGTCGACGCTCGCGTTCTCCGGAAGATTGACGGTCTTCGAGATCGCGCCGGAGATGAAAGGCTGGACCGCTCCCATCATCTTGATGTGGCCCATGTGGTGGATCGTGCGCACGCCGTTCTGCGGCTTGAACGCGCAGTCGAACACCGCGAGATCCTCGTCCTTGAGCGCGGGGGCACCTTCGATCGTGCCGTACTGCTCGATGTAGGTCGTGATGGCCCCGGATGCGGTCTCGCTGTAGCCGAGACGCCGTAGCGCGGACGGGACACTGCCGTTGACGAGCTTCAGCATCCCGCCACCGACGAGCTTCTTGTACTTCACGAGCGCGATGTCCGGCTCAACGCCGGTCGTGTCGCAATCCATCATGAAGCTGATCGTTCCTGTCGGAGCGAGGACCGAAGCCTGTGCGTTGCGATATCCCGCAGGGCGTCCGAAGGCGACCGCGTCGTCCCAGGCCTGGCGCGCCGCCGAGAGGAGGCTCGCCGGGAGCAGCTCGTCGCGGATGCGGTAGGCGTGCAGCCGGTGCATCTGGATGACGCGGTCGTGCGCGTCCTTGTTGTTCGGGTACGCCGCATAAGGTCCGACCACCTCCGCGATCCGGCCGGACTGTGAGTACGCCGCCCCGGTCATGAGCGCGGTCACCGCTGCCGCGTAGGCACGACCCTCGTTGGAGTCATACGGGAGCCCGCGCTGCATGAGCAGCGCGCCGAGGTTCGCGTACCCCAGACCGAGCTGGCGATGTGAGCGTGCATTCTCCGCGATCTTCGCGGTCGGATAGTCCGAGTGGCCGATCAGAATTTCCTGCGCGGTGAAGACGATCTCCACAGCGGCGCGGAAACGTTCCACGTCGAACTCGCCGTCGCTGTGCACGAAGCGCAGCAGGTTGAGCGACGCGAGATTGCAGGCGGAGTCGTCGATGCTCATGTACTCGCTGCACGGGTTCGATCCGTTGATCCGTCCGCTTGCCGGCGAGGTGTGCCAGTCGTTGATCGTCGTGTCGAACTGCATGCCCGGATCCCCGCATTGCCATGCGGCTTCCGCGATCTCCCTCAAAAGCGCACGCGCCTTCAGCGTCTCGAGGACGTTCCCGCCGATACGTGCGGTGAGACTCCAGTCCTCGTCGGTCTGAGCTTTCTTCATGAACTCGTCGGTCACGCGTACCGAGTTGTTCGCGTTCTGGAACTGGATCGACTGCCAGGCTTCGCCGTTCAGGCTCATGTCGTAGCCCGCCTCGCCGAGGGCCCAGGCCTTTTTCTCTTCCTTGGCCTTGCACCAGATGAACTCGTGGACGTCGGGGTGGTCAGCGTCGAGGATCACCATCTTCGCGGCGCGCCGGGTGGTGCCGCCGGATTTGATCGAGCCGGCCACCGAATCCGCGCCGCGCATGAACGAGACCGGCCCTGACGCGAAGCCCCCACCGGAGAGGTTTTCCTTCTGCGATCGGATCCGTGAGACGTTCACGCCCGAGCCGGACCCACCCTTGAAGATGATCCCCTCGTCCCGGAACCAGTCCAGGATCGAGTGCATATCGTCCTCGACCGAGAGGATGAAGCACGCCGAGCTCTGTTGGGGGACCCCGCTGACGCCGATGTTGAACCACACCGGCGAGTTGAACGACGCGTACTGGTGGACCATGAGGTACTTGAGCTCGTCCGCGAACGCGTCGCGGTCGGCTGCGCTCGCGAAGTACCCGCCCTCGAAGCCGGCACGTGCGATGGTGTCGACCACGCGATCGACCATCTGCTTGACGCTCGATTCCCGTTCGGGCGAGCCGAGCTTGCCACGGAAGTACTTCGATGCGACGACGTTCGTCGCCGTCTGAGACCAGAATTTGGGGACCTCGACGCCCTTCTGTTCGAAGACGTTGCCGCTCTCGCCCGGGATCGCCGAGTCGCGGCGCTCCCACTCGATCTCTTCGTACGGGTGGACGCCGTCGCTGGTGAAGCGACGACCGATCCGAAGGCCTCTCGGCTCGGCGCGTTGGACGGATACCTCTGCGATGTCTGCGATTGCCACGAACGTGTCCCCCCTAGAAAGCTGCGAGGTTCGAGCCGCTCGCCAGAGCCCTTAAAAGAAGGAGAAGGAGCCTCTCGCCTGGGAACGCGAAAGCGAACGGCCGACGGGTCATCTGGACCCTCCTTCTTACCTTCCCTGACTTAGCCTTTGCCACTACATCTGGGCCCAGCCGCCCGGTCAGACCCAACATCTAGCGGTGCAGAGGGCGACCGTAGACCCGGGAAAAGGCGATGTCAAGGTCTAGGGGTCATCAACATCGCCGGTAAAAAATCTGGTAGCGGGCAAATGAGCGGCCACGCGATTGCGACCGAAAACGGCCGCATGCAGATCAGGCGGGCGAAGCCACCTGGGCCGAGCGAGCGGCCTCGACGAACGAGCGCATGCCCTTGCGAAGGTCGCCCTCGCCGATATTCAGCGCAGGTATGAAGCGAACGACCTGGTCGTGGAACCCGCAGGTGATAAGAAGGACATCCCGTTCGAGCGCGGAGGCGATCGCCGCCTTCGCGACAGATTTTTCGTCGAACTCGGCCGCCACCATTGCGCCAAAGCGGCGGATCTCGCGAAGCCGTGGATGCGACCGGAGCGGGGCGAGCTCTTCCACCATGATCTCGCCGATCGTCTCGGCTCGTGCGACGAGGTTCTCGTCGCGTATCACCTCTAGCGTGGCGAGCCCGGAGGCGCAGGAGACCGGATTGCCGCCGAAGGTCGAGCCGTGAGTACCGGTCCGCCATTTCTCCATGCGTTCGCGGGTCGAGATGACGGCCCCGAGGGGCATCCCGCCGCCGAGCGCCTTTGCCGCTGTCAAGACGTCCGGGATCACGCCGAACTTCTGCGCCGCAAACCACGCACCGGTCCGCCCCATGCCGGTCTGGACTTCATCGAATACGAGGAGCGCGCCGATCCTCGTGGCGAGCTCCCGCAGTGCGCGCAGGAACGACGCGGGGGCCGCGATGTAGCCACCTTCGCCGAGGACCGGCTCGATCACGATCGCGGCGACGTGCTCCGGCGGTACCTCGTGCTCGAGCATCGCCTCGAGCTCGGCGAAGCAATGCGTCGCGCATGCTTCGGCATCGTGTGGTTCTGGTAGCGCGCACGCGAGCGGGTACGGGTACGGGGCGACGTAGACCTCGGGCAGGAGCGCACCGTATCCGCGGCGGTACTGGGCCTTCGAAGTCGTGAGGCTCGCGGCGCCAACGGTGCGGCCGTGGAACCCCCCGCGGAACACGATGATCGCCTCGCGGCCGGTAGTCTGACGCGAGAGCTTGATGGCTCCCTCGACGGCCTCCGCGCCGCTGTTGCCGAAGAACACCGTATCGAGCCCCCGCGGCGTGATCGTCGCGAGCTGTTCGGCGAGCGCGATGCTCGATTCGTACTTCGCGACACCGGCCGAGATGTGCATGAGGCGCTGCACCTGGTCGACGACTGCCTTGACGACGCGCGGGTGCGAATGACCGACGACGGTGACCGCGATCCCGCAGGTCATATCGAGCACACGCCGGCCGTCTGTCGTGACGAGCCAGCTCCCCTCCCCGCGCTCGATCGAGAGCCACGTGTAGTGGCCGAGGACGGGCGGCAGAACCTTTCGAGCGCGTGCTTCGAAGTCCGGCATCGCGTCCACTCTATCGGCTCACGTGCGGTCCGCGCTCGCTCAGCCGGGCCTGCGCTCGTCGCCTTCGGATGTGACCAGGATCTGCAACGTCGCGCGGTCCTCACCGATCACGCGGACGCGATACCCCGGTATGCCCGCGCGAAGGGCCGCGGCAAGACGGTCGGTTCCCTGGTAGCTGACCCTCACCTTGAGGACGCCGTGCCGGTAGTACTCGGTCCGAAGCTGACCCACCCCACGGACCTTGCGGAGCGCGAGCTCGAAGCGATGCCAATCGTCCGGCGTCGGAAGCGGTGTCACGACAAGGTCGACCTCACCCGGTCCGGGCGCCGCGCGCGGCGATGGGATCGCCGGCTCCCGTTTTTGGTCCTCGTCAACGAGAGCTTTCTGGATCATCGCGCTTTGCACCCGATCCTCTTTCGCGGGGACGAGGCGTGGCTTCGGGGCAGAGGGGATCGGTCCGTCGAGCCGTGTGGGTGGAGGAGGCGGGGCCTGCGGTGGAACGATCTCCGCCGGCGGGGTCTCCGGTGAAGACTGACGCGCACCGATGCGCGCCGCCAGATCGACGACATCCTCGTGACCCTTCTTTTTCTTTTTGTCGTCCTTGGCCACGTTGACCCCCTAGACCCGCAGCATGTAAGCGGCGATGGCGACCACTATCACCGCCAGCACAAGGACCGCCACGACGACGACCACCGACCACCGCCGGTCTGCCGATACGAGCGCTCTATCGATCGCGAGGCGGAGCTCGTCCGGGGTCGCGTCTTTCCGGAGCCAGCCCTGGCCGTGGGCAAAGAGGCCGGACAGCCTGCGGCCGTCGCGCGGATTGCCCGAGAGCACGATGGTTGGCATCGGCAGAACCTCTGTCCTTCCCCTCTGAACCAGGACTCCATCGACGAGAGCGAGATCGGCCTCCCAGCCGTCCAAGCCGGATGCGACCTGTTCTAACGACTGCGCGCGCCTCACCTCGTATCGATCCTCTATCCGCAGCAGCGCCTCCAGCGCCGCGCCGATGGTTGGGTGCCCCACAACGAGCAGGACCTTTGGCCGCGTGATGCGCGGATGATGCCCCTCCCGGCCGCAGTCGTATACGCTCTGCGCCACACGCGGGGAAGTGGGCAGAGAAGCGAGCATTCGGAGGGTGACCGCGTGTCCGAGGAGCCCAGGGGTCTAAGCGCGTCCGGCGACATCATCGGCGCGCTCTCCGATCGTGTCAGCGAGCTCACCAAGCGCGTCGGCTCGCTCGAATCGGAGCTCGATTCCGCACACAAGCGCGTCGCGGTCTACGAGGAGTTCGATGCGACCGTACGCGACGCCCTGTCCGGCGCGCTGCGCGCTGCTCACGAGATCCGCGCACGAGCCGAGAACGCCGCCCAGCAGATCCTCGAGCAGGCCCGTGACGAGCGGAAGATGCTGATCAAAGAGATCGAGCGGCTCCGCGAGGAGCGCGACAGCCTCGTCGACGAGATCGCATCGAACCGGCGAAGTGGCTTTTCCGCGCTCCGCGGCCCGCGGCGCGAAGCGGCTGTACCGCAAGAGAAGGTGTCCGAGGAGACCACACCGGATTCGCGTGCTCTCGCGGCGGATGCACTGCGCGGTGTATTCACCGAGCTCCTCGAAGACATCCGCCGTCAGGCGGGCACCGTCGCGGACGCGGCGCGCGAAGCGAACGCAGCGGCGGCGCAAGCAAAGACCGCGCAGGAGCAGGCGAGGGTCGCACAGGATGAAGCGCGCGCCGCCCAGGAGGAAGCGCGTCGCGCTCTCGAGGCGCAGCGCGCCGCGGAGGCAGATCGCGCTTCGGAGGCCGCTCGCGTCGCGGAGCAGGCGCAGCGCGCGACCGAAGAGGCGGCGCGCGCCGCCGGCGAGGCACGGAAGGTCGCCGAAGCTCAGCGACTCGCGCAACAGCAGGCCGATGCAGATCGATCGGTCGAGGCGGAACGAGCCACCGAAGCGGTGCGCGCGGCCGAGGACGCGATGCGGGCCGCGCAGGAAGCTGCGCGGGCGGCCGGAGCCGACCGCGCAGCGGACGCGGAGCGGGCGGCCCAGGAGGTGGAGCGCGCCACGGCCGCGGCGCGTGCGGCCGAGGAGGCGCGCCGAGCCGCCGACGAAGCCCGCGTCGCGGACGCGGTGCGTCTCGAGCAGCAACGGCGTGAGGATGAGGAACGGCGAGCCGCGAGATGGCGCGAGGAGGAGCAGCGGCGCGCGACCCAGTGGAGGGAAGAAGAGGAGCGTCGCGACCAGCAGCGCCGCGAGGAAGAGGCGCGCCGTGCCGAGGGAGCGCGGCTCGCCGCCGACGAGGTGCGACGGACAGCTTCGGCTGAGGCACTGCGCATCGTCGAAGCGGCGCGAGTCGCCGAAACGGCTGCGCGTGCCGCGCAGGAGGCGGCGCGGGCGGCGGAGGCCGCTCGAGCCGCCCAGCCACCGCCCGTCGTCGAGGAAGAGGAGCTTTTCGCAAGACCGTCCGAAAAGCCTTCCGAGACCCCCCCGGCAGCCCCCGAACTGACGCTGGTCGAGCGTGAACCGGTCCGGTCGGTGGCGGAATCGGAGCAACTCACTCCCGAGAGGGAGGAGGGGGCGGCTCCGACAAGCAACATTGTCCTGATGCTCTCGCCCGTACCGTCATTTGCCCGGCTCGTGGACATCGAACGGCGTATCCAGTCGCTGGCGCAGGTCCGTACGCTCTACGTGCGTGACTTCAGGGGAGGCGTCGCGACGCTCGCGGTCGGACTCCGCGTACCCATGCTGGTAGACGAGCTCTGGTCCGCGATCGCGACCCTGGAACAGCCGCGCTTCGCGTTGCAACGGAGCGGCGGCACCTCTCTGGAGCTCCGCATCGAGGGCGAGGCCGGCGCCGGCGTGGCGTAAGGCCTCTCCTTGACCCTCCGACTCGACGCCGAATTCTGGAACGCGCGCATGACCTATCTCGCGAAGGTTGCGCGCGCGGATGCCATCGCCGTGATCCTCCAGATGAAGGGCGAGGGCTACGTAACGTACGTCGCCCACAACCTCCCGACCGACACCAGGTGGAGCGAGGGCCTGCCCTCGGTGATGCTCGCGAAAGCGATGAGCGAGCGCGCCACCGATCAGGCAACGAGCGGTGTGACGCTCACTCTCTCGGACGGGCGCGCCGCCGATACTCTCGCGGTGTCCCCGGTCATCTGGAAAGACCAGGTCGTCGGCGGTCTTGCGGCGGTGCTCGCCGGCCGCGCCTTCTCGGCCGAGGACCTGTCCAGCTTGAGCCGCGTCGGGGACCTCATCGGCCTCGAGCTCGCCGAGGCGAACGCGCTCTGGCGCGCGCAACGGCAGGGTCAGGACGCCGAAGCGAAGCTCAAAGCGTCTCGCGATCTTCAGGCGATCATCCGGAAAGAGCGTGACCCGGACCAATTGCTCGAGCGCGCGACGGCACAGCTCGCCGACGTGTTCGGCGCCGACGGCGTCTCCATCATGCTGGCCGACGCGCACGGCGAGCTCTCGGTGCGGAGCTCGCGCGGCCTGTCGGATGTCGCGAAGCTGGATCGGAAGCGGATCGGTGAAGGCATCTCCGGGACGGTCGCGCAGACCGGTAGATCGATGCTGCTCTCGGGCCAGGTCCAGGGCGGCTCCGACCCGACCGCGAGTGAATCGATGATCGCTCCCCTGCGGTCCAACGGTCGCACGCTCGGCGTCGTCAGCGTGAAGCACCGCGCGCAGCAGGAGCGCTACGGGCAGATGCAGGTCGACTCGCTCACGCAGGCCGCGGCCGAGATCGCGTCCGCGCTTGTGACGGCGGAGGAGTTCCAGCGCGCAGAAGAGGATCGCCGGCAGGCCCTTGTCCTGTACGAGCTCTCTCGCTTCGCGACCCTCGGGATCGACCCGCACAACGATCTCGAGAGCGCCGTCGCCATGCTCGCCGACAACCTGCGTCACGACGCGGTCGGAGTCTGGGCCGCGGAGGAGCATCATCTGCACCTGCGCGCAGCGACCGGTTACGGCGACATCACGCCCGCCGACATCTCCACGTCGGGCACCGACACAGTCCTCGCGCAGGTGCTGCGCGAGCGGCGCACCGCCACCGCGCAGTACGGCATGGCGGAAGACCGCCCGGACTGGGCCGCGCCGTCCTCGACCCACTTCCTCCTTGCCCCCATCGGCGGCTCGCAGACCGGCGTGGTGCTCGGTGTTCTCGTCCTCGGTCGCGCGACGACGCCCTACACGTCGGCGGAGGCCGACTTCGTCGCGACCCTCGGCGAGTACCTCTCCGGGATGCTCCAGAAATCAGCGTCCACCGACCTCGTGCAGCGCACCGCGTCGAACGAGCGGCGCCGGATCTCGCAGGAGCTGCACGACGGGGTCGCGCAGGAGCTCACCGGCGTGGTCCTCGCCCTCGAGGGCTGCCAGCGCGCCCTTGACCGTGACCCGTCCGTGCTTGGGCCTCAGCTCGCGAAAGCGGCGCGCGACGCGCGGGCGACGCTCTCCGACGTCCGCCAGTACATGGCGGCACTGCGGCAAACCGAAGAGTCGGGCGGCCTGAACCTGCCGGTGACCGTCGCGCGGCTCGCGGACGACCTTCGCCGGCAGAGCGGCCTTGCCGTCGACTTCGAAGAGACCGGCGCCGAGCGGCCGCTCGAGCCGTTCGTCGAGCGCGCCGTCATCCGCATCATCGGCGAGGGTCTGCGCAACGTCGGACAGCATTCGGGAGCCTCGAACGCGAAAGTCATCCTGCGGTACGACGACGAGCAGGTCGTGGCGACGATCGAGGACGACGGCAAGGGCTTCGAATCGAACGAGCTGAACACCGCCGAAGAGCGCGGCCACTACGGCATCGTGGGCATGCGCGAGCGCGCCGAAGGCGTGGGCGGGCAGCTGGTGGTCCGCAGCGAGCCAGGACGCGGGACGATCGTCCGCGCGACCATCCCGTACCGGCTTGCGGTCGACGGCACGCCCCCAGGGTGGACGGACACCGTGGAGGACACCGAGCAGCGCGGCGCGATCGAGGATCTCGAGCGGACCGAAAAGGCAAGCTTCCTCGGAAGGCTCTTCGGGCGATGAGCGAGGTCCGGAAGATCCGCGTCCTGATCGCGGACGATCACGCGCTCGTTCGCAGCGGCCTTCGGTCAATACTCGAGACCGAACCGGAGATCGAGGTCGTGGGCGAGGCCGGCGATGGGCACGAGGCGCTCGCCGTGGCGCAGGAGCTCCTCCCCGACGTGATCCTGATGGACATAAAGATGGGCGACTGGGACGGCGTGACCGCGACGCGGCGCGTTCGCAACTCCGTACCGTCGTCGCGCGTGATCGTGCTCACGAACTACGACGAGGACGAGCTCGTCTTCAGCTCGATCCGCGCCGGGGCGTCGGGCTACCTCTTGAAGGAGGTCACCGGCAGCCAGCTCACCAACGCGATCCGAACCGTGGCCGACGGGTTCTCGCTCATCTACCCCTCGGTCGCGAAGCGGGTGCTCGACGAGTTCGGTCGGCTGCGCGCCGGCGACCGCCCGACCGGGGACGACGAGGGCTACAGCGACCTGACCGCACGCGAGCGGGAGGTCCTGAAGCTTGTGGCAAGCGGTCGGGCGAACAAGGAGATCGCGGCGACCCTCGGGATCAGCGAGCGGACCGTGAAGACGCACATCTCGAACATCTTCAGCAAGCTCGAGCTCACCGACCGCACGCAGGCCGCGCTCTACGTCCACAACCGCGGCATCCTCGAGAAGGACCCGATCCGCTAGGCGAACGCGCTCGGGTCGTTTCCAGCACATCACAGGGGGCTACTACGTTTGCGGTGTCGTTGTCTCTTAGAGTGCCGTCGTGGCCGAGATCGGGACCGTCGCAGTGATCTTTCCCTTGTTCAACGAGCGGCACGCGATCGCCGCGCTCGTCCGCCGCGTCCCGCCGACGATCGCGGAAACGATCGTGGTGGACGACGGATCCGACGACGGCGGCCCTGAGCTCGCGCGCGAAGCCGGCGCGCGGGTCATTTCCCAGGGCCGGCGCCGCGGCGTCGGTGCCGCTATCAGAACGGGTATCGAGGCGGCGCGGGCGAACGGCCACGGCGCGGTCGTCGTGCTCGCGGCCAACGGCAAGGACGATCCGGCAGAGGCGCCGCGCCTCATCGACCAGTTGCGCGCCGGCTACGACTACGTCCAGGGATCCCGGTTTTCGCCGGAGGGCGGCGCAAGCGTGCATCTGCCGCGCGGTCGCGGCCTCATGATCCGCGGCTACACCTGGCTTTTCGGGGTCCTCTCCGGGTTCAAAGGGTCCGACGTCACGAATGGATTTCGCGCGTATCGCCTCTCGCTGCTCGACGACCCGCGGATCCGCATCGACCAGTCCTGGCTCGATCGGTACGAGCTCGAGTACTACGTCCATTGGAAGGCGATCAAGCTCGGCTATCGGGTGGTCGAAGTCGGGGTCTCGAAGACGTACCCCAAAGGCGGCGGGAACTACTCCAAGATCCGCCGCGTGCGCGATTGGTGGAGCATCGTCAAGCCCACACTCCTGCTTTGGCTTCGCGTTCGGGATTGAGCGCGGCGAGAAGCAGGATCATCGGCGCGGCGAGCGAGCGGCTCCGCCGCCTCCGGGTCGCGCTCGTCGATGGATTCACACCGAGGAACGCGGCATTGGCGCTCCTCGTCGCGGTGCCGATGGCCGCGCAGGCGATCGGCCTCCTACCCGAGGTGACGGTGCCGGTCGCGAACGTCAACGACGACACCGAGCACGCGCTCTACATCGAGAACGCGAGCGACGCGCTGGCCCGTGGAGAAAACGTCCTCGACTTCTGGGTACCCGAGATGGACGAGGGATTCCCGCAGTTCCTCTATTACCAGAACCTTCCGCATCTCTCGGTCGTCGCGCTCCACCGGATCCTCCTCGGCACCATCGACATCTTCACCGTCTTCAACCTCGTGCGGTACCTCGGGCTGGTCCTGTTCCCGCTCACGGTCTTCTGGTCGATGCGGCGGATGGAGTTCGATACGGTCGCGGCGGCCGTGGGCGCGTCCGCTTCGACCCTGCTCGCGACGAATTTCCTGTACGGATTCGACTTCGGGAGCTACCTGTGGCGGGGGCTCGGCCTCTACACCCAGATCTGGGCGATGCATCTGTCGTTCGTCGCGCTTGCCAGCCTATGGCGCCTTGTCCGCTACGGGACGGGCTTTCGGTGGACCTCCGTCGTGCTCGCGGTGCTCGTGCTCTCGCATTTGCTCTACGCCTACATGATGGTCGTGAGCGCGGGGCTCCTCCTCGTGTGGGGGATAAACCGGGCGAATGCGCTCGTCCGGATCGCGCGTCTCGCCGGCGCCGGTGCGATCGCTCTCGCGCTCACCGCCTGGATGTGGCTGCCGTACATCCTCGAGCGCGGGTTCCAGAACGCGAGCCCGTACCTGCAGCCTGAGAAGTACGCGTCCTTCGGCGCTCCGACGATCCTCGGATGGCTCTTCGGCGGGGAGCTCACCGACTACGGTCGCCTTCCGGTGCTCGCCGTCCTCCTGGCTATCGGAGTTATCGCCACCATCCGCTTGCGCGCGACCTCCGCGGTCTTCGCGCTCGTCCTCTTCGTCGTGTGGCTGGTGCTCTACTTCGGGAGGGGAACGCTCGGCCCGCTCGCATCGCTCCTCCCCCTTCAGGAGACGCTCCTCTTCCACCGGTTCATCGGCGGCGTGCACATCGCCGCGATCATGGTCATCGGCGTCGGCGGGAGCGCCGTCTTCGCTGTCCTGCGGGCGCAGGAGTCGCGCACGCGCACCGCTCTCGCAGCCGCGGCCATCGCGATCCTGCTCGTTCCCGCGATCAAGGAGCGTCTGGATTTCGAGAACCTGAACGCGCTCTGGATGCGGCAAACGAAGTCGGCGATCGACGCGGATACGGACATGGCCTCGCTGATCGGCGCGCTTCGCGAGCTGCCCGCCGGCCGGGTCTACGCGGGGCTGCGCTCGAATTGGGGCGAGCAGCTCGATTTCCGGATCCCCTTCCGGTCGGTCCACGCCTATCAGTACCTCGTCACAGAACGCTTTCGCATGCTGGCCCCGCCGTACGGCGGCGCATCGCTCAACTCCGACCTGCAGTTCGACTTCAACGATCAGACCGCGGCTCAGTACGACCTCTACAACGTCCGGTACGTCATCGCGCCCCGGGGACTGGCCCTCCCTGGCTTCCTGCAGGTGCTGCGGACGACGACTCGCTACGTGCTCTACGCGGCGCCCTCGAGCGGCCACGGGGAGTACGTCGCGCTCGCCGACCGCGAGGAGGTGTCCACCGCGACCAAGCTCTTCCCGCGCAACCGGGCGTTCGTGAACGGAGCCGGCCCGACCTCCCGCACGTACATCCGCTGGGATTACCCCGCGGCGGGCGACCGCGTCGTCTCCGGTGAGGTGAGCGGCTGCGCGTCGGGCACGCTTCGGTACGAGCGGATCCAGGCGAACCGCTTCGATTTCATCGCGAGCTGTCCGAACGCGGCGACGCTCGTCGTGAAAGAGACCTACCACCCAAACTGGCGCGCGACGGTCGACGGGCAAGCGGTCGAGACATTCATGGTGTCGCCGAGCTTCATCGGGATCGCGCTGCCGGCGGGCGCTCACTTCGTCACCGTCGAGTACCGCTCGACCCCGATCAAGACGCCGCTCTTCGTCTTCGGCCTGATCGGGCTCGGCGTCGTGGTCGTCGCCAGACGGGACCTGCCCGACCGCCTCGGCCGCACACGCAGGCGGCTCGAGACGTGGCGGCGAACCGCGCGTTCGCGTATCGGCGCATGAAGATCCTCGCGACGCAGGAGACGGATTGGATCAGCCGCAACCCGATCATCCATCACCGTCTTCTCGAGTGGCTCTCCACGCACGGCACGGACGTCAGCGTCATCGACTATGACATCGATTGGGCAGCGAAGACGGGCCCGCTTCTGCAGCGCCGACAGGAGTTCGCGGGCGTGCACAAGTACTTCCCCGATTCACGCATCCGTCTCGTCCGGCCGGGGATGGTCCGCCTCGCGCCCATCGCCCGGCTCTCGTGGCTCTTCGGAAACTGGCAGGAGCTCCGCGCCATGTTCCGCCGCGCGAGGCCCGACGTCGTCGTCGCGTACGGCATCTCGAACGCGCTCGTGGCGCTCGCGATGAGCCGCGCCGCCGGCAGGCCGTTCGTCTATCACGTCATGGATGCGCTCCACACGCACGCCGAGTCTCCGCCCGTGCGCATCGTCGCGCGGCTCATCGAGAGCCTCACGATGCGCCGCGCCGATCGCGTCATCGTCGTGAGTCAGGGCCTCGCGCGGTATGCCGCGGGCATGGGCGCGCCGGCTGATCGGCTCACCGTGATCCCGATCGGCGTTCGCAGGATCGCGGCCGACCCCGGGGCGGGCGCGCGCGCCCGGGCGCAGCTCGGAGTCGGCGAGGGCGAGGTGCTTCTTCTCTTCGTCGGCTGGCAGTACGTCTTCTCGGGGCTGCGCGAGCTCGTCGCCGACTTCGCGCGCCGTGGACGGGACGTCCCGTGGCTACGGCTCGCGATCGTCGGCCGCGGCGATCTCTACGAGGAGCTGCAGCGGGTTCGAAAAGCGAGCGGGCTGGAGCGCCAGATCATCATGACCGGCCAGGTTCCTGTCGACGACGTCGCCCCTCTCATCGAAGCCGCGGACTTCGGCCTCCTTCCGGCCTACCGCAACGAGACGATGGAGTACCTCGTGCCGACCAAGGTCGTCGAGTACATGGAGCACGGAAAGGCCGTGATCGCCACGCGCCTGCCAGGCCTCGAGGTCGAGTTCGCCTCGGTTCCGGGCATCGTCTACATCGAGCGACCCGGGGACACGATCGATCGCGTTCGTGGCCTCGCGCAGACGGTGGACCCGGCGGCCATCCGGGCAGTCGCGCGTCGATTGGGTGAGACCTGCCGCGAGGCCATCCAGCGGCGCGACGATTGGGAGACGGTCACCGCCAAGTTCGCCACGTTGTTGCGCGACGAAGCTGGAAAGAAAGCCCTCGGATAAACGGCTAGGCGCTCGCGACGGCCGACCGCGGTCGCGCCGTTTCGGACTCGGCGAGGAGCCGGCGCACACCCGCGATGTCCAGCGTCACGTCACTCGAGGAATACTCGGTGTCACGCGCGGGCGTGCCTGCGGTGCCGAGCTCCGGCAGCACCGGACGGATGACGTAATACTCGCCGCGCTCGATGGTGCGGAAGACCTCCTCCTCAGAGATGAGGATCTCGTGCACCTTCTCGCCGGGACGCACACCGATGATCTCGATCGCGATCTTCTGGTCGCCGATCAGCGCCTTGGCCACATCCATGACCGATGCCGACGGAGCGCGCGGGATGTAGGTGTCCCCCGCCTCGCCTTTGGTCAGGGCCGCGAAGACCGTGTCGACGGCGCGGTCGAGGGTCAGGAGGAACCGCGTCATGCGAGCCATCGTCACGGTGACGGGTCCCCCGGCCCGGATCTGATCGAGGAAGAGCGGAATGACCGAGCCGCGCGAGGAGATGACGTTCCCGTAGCGGACACACAGGAACTTCGTGCGATGCCCGAGGTTGCCGTTGATGAAGATGCGCTCCTGCAGCGCCTTCGTCATGCCCATCACGTTGACGGGCTTGCAGGCCTTGTCCGTTGAGATCGCGAGCGCGACCTCGACGTCGGCCCCCGGCGAAAGGATCGCGCGGACGACGTTGCTCGCGCCGAGGACGTTCGTCTTCACGGCCTCGATGGGCTCGTACTCGCACGAGGGCACCTGCTTGAGAGCGGCTGCGTGGAACACGAACTGGGCGGCGCGTACCGCGGCGGAGATCGAGTCGTAGTCGCGCACGTCGCCGATCTTGAATTCGAGGACGCGCTTGTAGTCGCGATACGCCGCGTCCTCCGTCGGCACCCGCGGGCGGTTCCACTCCGCGCGCATCTCGTGCTGCTTGGCCTCATCGCGAGAAAAGACGACGACCTTCGCCGGGTTTCCGAGCTCGCCCGAAAGGAGCCGCCGGACGAGCGCGCGGCCGAGCGAGCCTGTGCCCCCCGTGACCAGGATGTGTTTACCGTCGAGCATTGGCGATCCCTTCATACATCCTCGCTTCCACGGCGAGCTCACTCACCATGTCACTCCAGTTCGGCCGCCGGAAGCCGGTCTGTGACCAGAACCGATCCGACACCAGACTGCGGTCGGACACCACGGCGTCGTCTCGTTCGATCGTCGTCTTCGTTCCGAACGCTTCGTTCAGCCAGACCAGCAGCTGGTACTTCGAGATCGCGGGGCCAGAGAGATGGACGACCCCGGACAGGTCGGGCGCCTCGCGGATGAGGCGTCCGACCGTGTGCGCGAGGAAGTTGGTCGTCACGCCACTCCAGGTCACGCGCGCGAACCCTTGAACGCGACCGCCGGCGTTGCCGAGGAACCACTCGAGCAGACCCGTCATGTTCTCGAGCTCGCGACCGATGATGGACGTCCTGATCGTCAGAACGCCGGGTCGGGCGACCTCGCCGAGCAGCTTCGAGCGTCCGTAGAGATCGATCGGGTCGGGCGTGTCGTCCTCGACGTACTCGCCGCGCCGTCCGGAGAAGACGCAGTCGGTGCTGAAATGAACGAGACGCGCGCCCGCGTCAGCGCAGAGCTTCGCGAGGCGATGCGGGAAGAGCGAGTTGACGGAGATGCTGAGCACTGGATCGGTCGCGTTCGACCGTTGCTTGACGATGCCGATCGCGTTCACGACGACGTGTGGCCGCGCCCGCGCGATCGCGTCGGAGACCGAGTCGAACTCGAGGGCATCGACGCCGGTGATCGGCTCGGTCCGGCTGTAGAACGGCGCGAGATCGGGGACGGCCGAGCGGAAGGTCGCGAACGTCACCGACTCCGCGGAGAGCACCTGGCAAAGCTTGTGGCCGAGCATGCCCGAGCCACCGAGGATCAGGACGCGCCGATCGCGGACGGGCCGCTCGGCGCCTACGGCCGTTTCGCCTGAGCGTGATCGGCGGTCACCAGCCGGACGTTCGCGTGGACCGGTTCGGTCGGCACGTTCTGGATGTCGAGCGTCAGCGCCTGGAGGAGGAGCTGTACGCCGACGATGATCGGGAGGACCGCGAGCATGACCGTTCCCGTCGTCGCTGCCACACCGGCCTGCGACGCGAGGGCCCAGTGCCACACTCCCCAGATCGCGCCGAACAGGCCCAGAAGGAGCCCGAAGACCAGGTAGAGCGACACCGCGGTGAAGTCTCGGACGAAGTACTGCAGAACGATGCGGCGGACGAAACCCCGGAGGAGGCGCCACGGGAACTGCAACGCGGCCCGCGACTCCGAAAGATGACTTGTCGCGCCCGCGGGATACCGCGCCGGAATGTAGACGTCGCGGACCACGCCGCGCAGCAGGCTGAGGCGGAGCAGCATGCTCGACTCGAAGAAGTAGCGCTTCCCGATCGGCGCCTCGCCGAGAAGTGGCACCAGCGAAGCGTGGATGGCGGTGTAGCCATTGGTTGGATCGAAAATGTCCCAGTACCCGGACGCGAGCTTCGTCAGGAACGAAAGGCCGGCATTGCCGAATCGACGGCGACCCGGCATCGAGCGAAGCTCGCGCTCGTGCAGGAAGCGATTGCCCTTCGTGTAGTCGGCCCTCCCGATCACGATGGGCGTGATGAGCGTCAGCAGGTGATCGGGATCCATCTGCCCATCAGCGTCCATCTTCGCGATGACCTCCGCGCCGAGAGCGGCGGCACGCTGGTACCCGGCCATCACCGCGGCTCCAACGCCCTGGTTCCGTTCGAGCTGCACCAGATCGACTCTGGGATCGCGGACATCTCGGACCACCTGGCTCGTCGCATCGGCACTCCCGTCGTCGACAACGACGACGTGCCGGACGAACGCGGGCACGCTCGCGATGACGCTCGCGACGGTCGTCGATGCCCGGTACGCGGGAACGACCACCGCGACGACGGGCAGCTCGATCGGAACGACCGGAGCGTTCGCGGACGATGCGACGAGGAAGAAGTCTGGACGGCGCACGTCGTCGAGCGCCGTCACCGCGTCGGCGACGGACTCGCTTGGCGGATCGGGCTGGCGGAAGGGCTCGGCGCGACGAGGGTCGGATCGAGCTTCTGCGCCGTCGCGAGCTCGGTCTGCGCCTCGGCCGTCTGGCCGATTTGTCGGAGGAGAAGGCCAAGATTGAAATGCGCGGCGGCGTAGTTCGCATCGACCGCGATCGCCTGGCGATAGAGCGCGATCGCTTCATTCGTCGCGCCCGCGTTCGTCCGGACGATCGCTAGGTTGAAGAGAGCGCTGACCATCTTCGGGTCCATCTCTAGCGCAATGCGGTAGTAAGACTCGGCCGCGACGAAGCGACTTTGACGCTGCGCGATCTCGCCGAGGTTGTAGTACGCGAACTGGTTCTTCGGGTCTTTGGAGAGCGTGGTGAAGTAGGCGGCGACGGCATCGTCCAGCTTTCCGGCCGCGTGCGCCGCGAGACCGCGGTTCAGCGCGTCCGCGGCAGTCTCGTTGCCGCTGCCCGACGCCGGGCCGCCGCACGCGGACAGCGCGAGGCCGCAGAGGAGAACGCCCGCGAGCAGTCGACCCTTCACTCCGCGGCGATGGTAACCGGGGGCTCGTGCGTCCAACGTCGGACTTTCGGGGGAGATGCGAGCGCCAACGTTGCGGACAACCACCCGCGTGGGGCCAGAGCGCGCGGGGCACCTGCGATGAGAGTCCCGTCTTGAGCTTCGCGAGCGCGGTCGTCAGAGTTGCAACGAGAGCGAAACCCGCCGTCGACTCGGGTTCCTCGCCCGCCGTCCGCCGCCGGTCTCGGGATGAGGCGTCCCAGCGCGCTGCCGGGCAATCGGGGAGTCGCTTGATGACAGGCCAGCCATCGCGCCATACCGTTCTCTCCCACGCAGCCAACCAGCGTCTCGGTGAGGGAGAAGGGGAATGCTCAAAGCCACGACCGTCGTCGCGCTCGCGCTCGCACTGACGCTCACGATTCCCGATCCTGCGGTCGCAAAGGATCCGGGTGGCGTCACCGTCATTCGGTCCTCCAAGAACGACGTCTCGCAGCGCCTCGCGACGATTTCCCCGAAGAGCGAAGACGCGGCGCAGCCGAAGAAAGAGCGTCCCCTCCATGGCTTCCCCGGGGCCACGACGGGCGCGCCGGATGGCGCGGTGCAGTCGACGGTGAGCACCGCCGCACCCGCGGCGTCCTCGTCATTCGAAGGCATCGGCCAGGGCTTCGCCGGCTTCACCGTTCAGTACGCTCCGCCCGACACCAATGGCGCGGTCGGACCGAACAACTTCCTGCAGACAGTCAACGTCTCGTTCGCGGTCTTCGGCAAGACAGGGTCGCTCGTTTACGGACCCGCCAAGATCAACACGCTCTTCACAGGCTTTGGCGGACTCTGCGAGACCGACAACGACGGCGACCCAAGCGTGGTCTACGACCAGCTCGCCGATCGATGGCTCATCACGCAGTTCGCAGTCTCCGGCGCGAACGGGAGCTCGATCCCGTACCTCGAATGCATCGCGATCTCGACGTCCGGCGACCCCACCGGGACCTACTACCGCTATTCGTTCCCGCGAAGCTACTTCCCCGACTATCCGAAGCTCGGGCTCTGGCCGGATGCGTACTACATGTCGACGAACGACTTCAGCGGGAACAGCTTCGCTGGGGCGACGACGTGGGCATTCGACCGCGCGAAGATGCTCGCCGGCGCTCCCGCTACCGCGCAGCTCTTTCACCTCTCGTTCCTCTACGGCGGACTCCTGCCCTCGACACTTGACGGAAGAAGCCTGCCGCCCGCAGGCGCGCCGAACTATTTCCTTGCGCTCAATGACTCGTCGAGCCTCGCGCTCTGGAAGTTCCATGTCGACTTCGCGAACTCCGCGAACTCGATGCTCACCGGCCCGATCACGATCCCGGTCGCCGGCTACACCGAGCTCTGCAACGGCGGCACGTGCGTGCCGCAGGCCGGTACGACGCAGCAGCTCGACTCACTGGCCGACCGTGTCATGTACCGGCTTGCCTATCGCAACTTCGGCGACCACGAGGCGCTCGTGGTGAATCACAGCGTCGCTCCGACCGCGGGCGGCGGTGGTATTCGCTGGTACGAGATCCGGAGTCCAGGCGGAACGCCGACGGTTTACCAGCAGAGCACCTATGTGCCCGACGCGCGCTACCGCTGGATGGGCAGCGCGGCGATGGACCGCGTCGGTGACATCGCGGTCGGCTACAGCCTTTCGAGCGCAACGATGAACCCGGCGATCGCGTACACCGGCCGGACGCCAACGGATCCCCTCAGCACCCTCCAGGCCGAGACGACCCTCATTAACGGCACCGGATCGCAGCTCTCCGGCCTCAAGCGCTGGGGCGACTACAGCTCGATGGCGATAGATCCCGTCGACGACTGCACCTTCTGGTACACGACCGAGTACCTCACCGCAAGCGGCACGTTCAACTGGCACACCCGCGTCGGCACATTCAAATTCGCGAACTGCGCCAGCTTTCCGCCGCCGACGGTGACTGGGATCGCACCGGCGAACGGACCGTCGTCGGGTGGTACGCCTGTGATCATCTCGGGTACCGCGTTCCAGTCGGGGGCCACGGCCACGATCGGCGGTGTCGCGCTGAGCGGCGTGATCGTCACTGGGGATACCACGCTGACCGGGACGAGCGGCGCGCACGCGCCGAGCACGGGTAACGCCGTGATGGTGTTCAATCCTGACTCGCAATCCGCGACGTGCACCTGCACCTACACGTACGATCCCGCGCCCGCGCCCACCGTTACGAGCATCTCGCCAGCGAACGGACCGTCTGCTGGCGGCACAGCGGTGACCATCAGCGGCACGGACTTCCAAGCCGGCGCAAGCGCGACGATCGGCGGGGTAGCGCTCACCGGTGTGACCGTCACTGCTACCACGATCAACGGGACCACGGCACCGCATGCGCCCAACGCGACGAACAGCATCACCGTCACGAACCCTGATTCGCAGTCAGGGACGTGCGCATGCACCTACAGCTACGACGCGTCGAGTGCCCCCACCGTCGGCTCCATCTCGCCAGCGAGCGGACCGACCACGGGAGGAACCACGGTGACCATCGGGGGCTCCGACTTCCAGTCGGGCGCAACCGCGACGGTGGGCGGCGTCGCACTCACTAGCGTGACAGTCACGAGTACCACCATCACCGGGGACACCGGTGCGCACGCGGCAGGCGTCGTGAGCGTCGTGGTTACGAACCCTGACACGCAATCGGCGTCCTGCACATGCACGTACAGCTACATGGCGGTGCCCGTCATCAGCAACGTGCGGACGACCGCGAATCCGACCACGGCGACCGTGACCTGGACGACGGACGTGCCCACCGACAGTCAGGTGCAGTACGGCACGACAACGGCGTATGGCAAGGCGAGTGCTCTCAACTCAACACTCATGACGAGCCACTCGGTCAAGCTGAGCGGGCTCAGCCGGCTGACGATCTATCACTACCGGGTCCTGAGCCGAAACTCGGCCGGCACGCTTGCGGTCTCGGGGGACTTCACCTTCACTACGAAATAGCGCGCAGGAACGAAATGAGGATGCCGTTGGACCTTGCGGTCCACGGCATCGCGAAACGCGTCCCGGTATGGCTAGCGACGGGCTACTCCATGACGGTGAATCCGTCGGTCTTCGGTAGGGCCGGAAGCGCCGACCCGCCGACGGTCAGCGTGATCCCGGTCGCCGTGAGTGTCCCGGTGAGCGAGAGACCTCCCGTTGGAGGCGGACCATCGCCCATGTCGAGCGTGGCGGTGCCGCTGAAGGTCAGCGTGCCGCCCGCTATCGACCCACTCGTGATCGAGCCGTCGACGCTGATGATCTGGTACAAGCCGATGGCGCTGATGCCAGTGAACTCGGCGTGAATGTCTCCGTATGTGGAATCGGTTCCGCTTCGGACGCCGACACCGTAGATTCCACCGGCGAGGTCGACGCCGTTGAAAGTCGGCGTCGTCGGAAAGATGCCTGCCGCGGCTGCGGTGGCGGTCTGCTCGCCGAGGACGCCGGCATCGGTTCGTACCTGGATATTCCCGGTCCGAAGGTTGCCGCCCTCAGGCCCCTCGCAGCCGGTCGGAGCGGTCCCCCCATTGAACCCGGGTCCCGGCAGGGTCGGACCCAGCGAACAGAAGAAGATCCGGAAGACGTCAGATCCGGCTCCGGGGTCGGCGTTGTCCTCCACGTAGACGAGAACGGACATATCCGTGGGCGGGCACTCCGAGCCCGGCGCGGTGCAGTCGCCGGCGATCGTTGCGGAGCCGCCGCTCTGTCCGCCGCTGTTGAATGCCTGCATCAGCACGACAGGGACGTTCACGTGGCGCCCGACGGAATTCCGGTGGCGGTCGTAGTTGATCCGGCCCACTGCGGTGGCTCCACCGGTGAAGCCCGGAGGTCGGCGTGCGTTGAGCCCGAAGCTCGCGATTGTCGTCGGGTAGAGCGTTGCGGCCAGCACGGTACCGCCGCCGGTCACTTTGGCGGTCGTGTCCTGGCTCTGCGAGCTTACGAGGGGCGAGCCGGTCAGAGCGTCCATGCGTCCCTGCGCGACGCTCCCTGAGAGCGCGGCCCCTGCGCAAAGGGCGAGGATGGTGATCGTCGAAACCACGCGCGATCTCGCGATTCGTTCAAGTGGTGGATACGGCATGCGTCCGTGTTCTCCTTTTGCGTTTTCTCGTCGGCATCCCGACGAGCACGGACGCTATGAACGCGGGTGGACCGACGGTGAGCGGCGCCGACCGGATCTTCACCGAACGCGCACCTACGCGAGAACCCGTACGAGATCACCTGCGGTCGAAGATCTGCATCGAGCCAATCAATATTTGTTACGGCACCGTCATCGAAGTGACGTCGGTGCGTTTCTTGCAACCGTGTGCACGATCGGTATGGCAACGAACATGCGACCGCGCGGTCGGGTGCTCGTCGTCGACGACGACCCGCTCGTCTGCGACCTCGTTGCGAGCACGCTCACCGAGCACGGGTTCCCCACTCGTCGGGCCTCCGATGCCCGCGAGTCGCTGTATCTGATCCAGCGCGAAACGCCCGACGTGATCCTCCTGGACGTCCACCTTCCGGATATCTCCGGCTATCAGCTCTGCCGCCGCCTCCGTGATGAATACGGGGACTCGATCGGCATCATCCTCATCTCGGGGGAACGCAAGGAATCTTTCGATCGCGTCGCCGGCCTCCTGCTTGGTGCCGACGACTACATGCTCAAGCCATTCGTGCTCGATGAGCTTCTCGCGCGTGTACAGCGGCTGGCGAAACGATCACGGCCGATAGCCCGCACGGTCGTTGCCGGTCTGACCCGGCGCGAGCTGGAGATCCTGCGACTCCTCGCGTGCGGCATGGATCACGTCGAGATCGCACGCGATCTCGTCATCACCGCGAAGACCGTCGAGAAGCACATCGAGCACATCCTCCTCAAGCTCGGCGTGCACAGCCGAGCGCAAGCCATCGCGCTCGCGTTGCAACAGGAGCCGCTCGACCAACCGACTGTGGTCAACCTCACGCCGCTCGACGGCGGGCGCCGCGAGGCCGTGAACTAGGGGCGAGGGCTCGGGCTCGGAGCGGGCGTCGCCTTCGCCTGCGTGAGCTGCTTCGCGGCCGCGTCACCGACCTGCCCGTAGAGCTGCGTCGCGCGATTCACGATCGCGTCGAGATCCGGTGCGAGCAGGACCCCCACGTCGGTCGCGAAGCTCTGGCCGTCGAGGAGCGGGTCGGTCGAACGGACGTAGGCATCAAGGTCGGTCGCGGACATACCGACCTCCGTCCCGAGTGCGGCGAGCCCATTTCGCCGCACGGTACGGAGGTCGGCCATCGCTTTCTCGGTGATCTGATCAGCCTCGGCCTTCGTCACCGGCAAGACTAAATCGTTGAGCTTGCGCAGCTGGTCGACCGCCGCGGTCCAGGAGCGCGCGAGGTCGTGCTCCGCGGCGACACGCTGGTCCCGCAACGCCGCGGCCCCAGCGACGGTCGTGCGGTTCAGCGACACGTTGCCGGGCGAGGTGTGAGTGAGCTCGCGTTCCACCTGGACCGCCTGCGCTACCGGCGATCCGGGACCGACCCGCTCGATCGCAAGGATGCGATCGCGATTGATGCGCATCCCGTCAGCGGGTTCATGTGCTTCCGTCCCGCGACGAACGAGGCCAACCGGAACTCCGGTCACAGCGCCCTCGCTGTTCTTGAAGTAGTAGACATCGCGGAGCAGAAGTGTCCCGTTCTCTCCCGAGTCATCGAGGTGACCGAAGTACGCCTGGCCATCCAGAAAGAGCACGGCGGACATGCGTTCGGGACCGAAGAGCGGGAGCGAGCGGAGATCCAGGTTCGCGGATACGAAGATCCCTAGCACCAGAGGTAGCCCGATCCAGGCGAAGCCCCAGCGCAGCCAGCGGCCGGCGATGCGGACGGGGTCGCGCTCGGGGTCGTAGAGGCTCATCGGCCCGCGTCCCGTTGCATGAACTGCGCGATTTGCGAGGAGTCGGTCAGATCCTCGACAAAAAGGATCGCCGACTTCGGGATCAGCATCCGCGAGTTCGGCTCGTGCAGCTCGTGACCGCGGCGGATGATCCGCGTATCCGTTGTGCCGCTCGAGTCGGTGGCCTGTCCTTGCTGGAGGTAGTAGACGTCCTCGATCTTCGCGTACGCGCCGAACCGGTCGTAGTAACGGCCGAAGTAAGTCTGTCCGTTCGTGAGAAAGACCGCTTGGTACTGGGCACGGCCGAGCGCCGGAACGGTGAAGTCCCACCACTGAGTGAAGAGCATCGCCGCGACGAACACGACGAAGGCGATCGCAATGTCGCGAAGGCGGCGGCGGTGCGCGATGAGCCAGCGCAGCACCCGGCGGTAGGCGAGACCGATCTTGTTCAGCGTGTAGGACTCGGGCTCGGCGTGGCGCTCGGGCGAGCGCTCGCGCTCGGCGCGATCGTGGCCGGGGGCGCGGAGGCGGAGGGAGTCTGCCCGGACTTGAACTTCTTGATGAGCGTCACGATGTCGCCGTCGTCACGCAGGTTCTCGATGAACAGCACCTGCTCGCGCGAGATGATCATCGGCTCCTTCGGCCCCTGGGCCTCGCTGCCGCGCTTGATGAGCTGAGCACCGGTCTGATCGGACGCGGACAGGTAGAACACGTCGGTCAGCAGGAACCACTGGTCCCCTTGCGGCTGCAACTTGCCAAAGTAGGTCGCGCCATTCGTGAGGAAGACCGCCTGGTAGAGGCTGCGGTCGATCACCTCCGCCGCATCGGGCGCGAAGAGCGTCGCGATGCCCGCGCGGAAGACCTGCGTGCGCACGACCAGCACAACGACGATCAGCGCGATAAGCACGAGAAGCATCAGAAAGATGCGGCGAAGTGCGCTTATCGGGACGACGATCGCGTTCTGGGTCAAACCGGACACATCAGATCAGGTAGCGGACCGTGGCACAAGTAGTGAGTTACTTGAACTCGATGATGCGGATGCAGCCGGCCGAGCCCGCGCCGCCCGCCGTCGCGGTGGACGACGTCGATCCGGAGCCTGAGCCGCCCGCGCCGCAACCGCCGCCCGCGGCGCCAGCGGTCTGACCTTGCGAGAGGATCTGGCCGCCGCCAGCGAACTCGCTGTTGGCTCCGTTGCCTGGGTTCACGAGCGTTCCCGAGAAGCGGACACCCGGGTCGCCCGCAGCCCCGGCCACTGTCAGTTTGCAGCCCGAGTTGCAGGTTGCCGCGGCGCCGCCCGGGCCGCCGAGGTTTGAGCTCACGGTGGTGCCAGCGACCAGCGGGCCAAGGCCGCCAGTGCCGAAGTTCGCAACGCACTGCCCCGAGGCGCTGCCGAACCACGTCGCCGTGCCGTTGCCGCCGCTCGTGCCGGAGCCGCCGACGCCGCCCGCGCCGATCTGGATCGTGTAGGGGCCGACCGGCGAGGCGAGGTACCCCAGCTGGTAGCTGCCCGCGCCGCCGCCGCCGCCGACCGAGGCGGTGCCCGAGCCACCCGATGCGCCGCCGCCAGCACCGCCGCCGCCGACGCACTCGATCATGATCGCGAGCGTCCCGGCGCTCGGCGTGTACGTCGTCGTGCCGCTCGCGAGGACGACGACGTTCGACGCCGTGCCAGCCACGGCCTGGAATGTCGGCGCGCTCGCCCCGTTTGAGGTGAGGACCTGGCCAGCCGTGCCGTTCCCGACCTGGCTCAAGACACCGCTCGTGTTGTACACGAGGCCTGTCGTCAAGCCGCTGAACGTGATCGTGCCCGACGAGGTCAGGCCTGTGAGGCTCGTCAGCGTACCGGCGATCGTGCTGTTACCGGTGATCGTGATGCCGCCGGCGCTCGTGCTGATGTTGCCGCTACCCGCGATCGTCCCGGCGACCGTCACGTTCCCCGGGTGTGCGACGGTCTGAGTTGCGCGGCCGATCGTAACTGTGCCGGTGTTCGCCGTACCACCGATGTTGAGCGCGCCGCCTGCGAAGCCACCGTCGATGCTGAACGTGCCGCTCGTCGGGCCGGTGATCGTCGCGCCGAGGACCGAGAGCGTGCCGCCCACTGTCGTATTGCCAGTCAATGCGGTGACGATGAACTTGTTCGTGTTCACCGTGAGGTCGCTCGTCACGCCGAGGGTTCCAGCGACAGTCGTGTTACCGCTCGCCGCAGTGACGTTGAACTTGTTGGTGTTCACCGAGAAGTTTCCTGTCACGCCGAGCGTCCCGGAGACGGTCGCGTTGCCGAGCAGGTTCTGCGCCTGGCCTGACTGACCGATGTTGATCGTCGTCGCGGTCGTCGTGCCGATGGCGATCGGCTGCGCGCTGCCGTTGTCGATCGTGAAGGTGCCGCTCGTCGGCCCGGTGATCGTGCCGCCGCGGACGAGGAGATTGCCCGCGAGCGTGAGCTGACCGGTCTGGTCGACGCTGAACTTGGAGACTGAGTTCACCTGCAGGTCGACGAGGTTGCCTGAGTACAGGTTGGCGGTGTTCACGAAGATCGGCGTTCCGGCGGTCCCGACGGTGACCGCGACGGCCTTGCCGCCGGCCGCGAGGCTCGTGGTCGAGACGTTCACGGCGGTGCCGGTCGTGAGGCCGTTGCCCTGGACGTTGAGGACGTTCCCTGCGAGCTGGTTGCTCGAGAGGTTCGCGAGGTTACCGGTCGAAGATGCGGCACCTGAGGCGGAGACGTTGAAGACGTTGCCGGTGAAGGACTGAGCGCGCACGTTGACCGCGCCAACGGTGTACCCAGCCACGGAGTCGGTCTGACCCGAGTAGAGAGTGCCGAGCGAAACGTCGATGGCCTTGCCGGTCGTCAGGCTCTTCGCGCTAATCCCGAGGATGGTGCCCGCCGTGGTCTCGTCCGCGGTGAGCGCAACGAGCGTTCCGGTGAAGTTCCCGGTGCTCGAGAAGGTATTCGCACCGACCTGTGAATCCGTCGCGCCACCGTAGAAGAATCCGCGTCCGGTCCCGCTCCCTGTCGAGAACGTCGAGGTGCCGGTGCTGGAGCTCAAGGCCTGACCCGTCGTGAGGCCGTTCCCGGTGCTGATTGACGAAGCTGTTCCGGTCGTGGTGGCGTTGTTTACGGTTGTCGTCCCCGTGAAGGTCGTGTTCCCGGTCAGGGTCTTGTTGCCGTCGATGGACTCGTTGACCGCGCCGGTGTTGTGAACGAAGCCGGCGCCGTCGACGGTGATGGTGCCGCTCACGTTGGTGACCCCGAATCCGTTCGCGAAGTTCAGGATCGAACCGCTGCCCTGCGACACGCCGTCCTTGTTGACCTGGCTGAAGCCCGAGCCGGTCGCGCCGGTCGCACCGGTGACGCCGGTTGCACCGGTGGCGCCCGTCGACCCCACGCCCGTCGCACCGGTCGCACCAGTCGCACCCGTGGCCCCGGCCGACCCGACACCTGTCGCCCCGGTCGCGCCGGTTGCGCCCGTGGCTCCCGTCGAGCCCACGCCTGTCGCACCGGTTGCACCGGTCGCGCCGGTCGCGCCCACACCCGTCGCGCCCGTCGCTCCGGTCGAGCCAGTCGCGCCAGTCGACCCGGTCGCGCCCGTAACGCCGTTTGCGCCGGTCGGGCCCTGAGGCCCGGTGGGGCCAACCGAACCAGTCGGGCCCTGGGCACCCGTTGGGCCCTGAGCACCGGTCGCACCGTTCGACCCGGTCGCGCCAGTCGCGCCGGTCGAGCCGGTTGCGCCGTTGGAACCGGTGGCACCCGTCACGCCGTTCGCGCCCGTCGCGCCCGTGGCGCCGTTTGCGCCTGTCGGACCCTGAGGACCGGTGGGGCCAACAGAACCAGTCGGGCCCTGGGCACCCGTTGCGCCCTGAGCACCGGTCGCACCGTTCGACCCAGTCGCACCGGTCGCGCCGTTCGATCCGGTGGCGCCAGTCACACCGTTCGCGCCCGTTGCGCCGTTTGCGCCTGTCGGACCCTGAGGACCGGTGGGGCCAACAGAACCAGTCGGGCCCTGGGCACCCGTTGCGCCCTGAGCACCGGTCGCACCGTTCGACCCAGTCGCGCCGGTGGCGCCGTTGACACCCGTGGCACCGGTTGCGCCGTTCGATCCTGTCGCACCGGTCGCGCCGTTCGATCCGGTGGCGCCAGTCACACCGTTGGCGCCCGTTGCGCCGGTCGCGCCGTTCGAACCGGTTGCACCCGTTGCTCCGTTCGCCCCGGTCGGACCCTGCGGACCAGTTGGTCCGACAGACCCCGTCGGACCCTGGGCGCCGGTCGGACCCTGAGCTCCGGTCGCGCCGTTCGATCCGGTTGCGCCAGTTGCGCCGTTCGAGCCCGTTGCGCCAGTTGCGCCGTTCGAGCCCGTTGCGCCAGTTGCGCCGTTCGATCCGGTTGCGCCAGTGGCACCGTTCGATCCGGTTGCGCCATTCGCACCAGTCGCACCGTTCGCGCCTGTGGCGCCGTTCGCACCGGTCGGACCCTGCGGACCAGTTGGTCCGACAGAACCCGTCGGACCCTGTGCGCCGGTCGGACCCTGCGCACCCGTCGCGCCGTTTGAACCGGTCGCACCAGTTGCGCCGTTCGATCCGGTGGCGCCCGTCGCGCCGTTCGATCCGGTTGCGCCAGTTGCGCCGTTCGAGCCCGTTGCCCCAGTGGCACCGTTCGATCCGGTTGCGCCAGTCGCGCCGTTGGCACCAGTCGCGCCAGTTGCACCAGTTGCACCGTTCGCGCCTTGAATCCCGCCGGGGCTCACGGCCTTGGGGCTGTTGATCACGGTGGTCGGCGCGGCGTTGCCGCTGTAGCCGAGGTTGGTGAGCACGACGGTGGTGGCGTTGGTGATCGAGCTCACGGTGTAGAAGCCGCCGGTGTTGACGTAGAGGTACTGACCGGCGGCCATCCAGGCGGTCGTGCCGACGGTGACACTCACCGTGGCGCTGACCGCCGGCTGGGTGTAGTTCGCGCTGGTGGTGGTGTAGGCGTCGGTGCCGGTCGCACCATTGGCACCGGTCGCACCGTTCGCGCCTGTGGCGCCGGTCGCACCCGTTGCTCCGTTCGCACCGGTCGGACCCTGCGGACCAGTTGGTCCGACAGAACCCGTCGGACCCTGTGCGCCGGTCGGACCCTGCGCACCTGTCGCGCCGTTCGATCCGGTCG
>Ga0209577_10000866_pt1 | contig 30350 bp, 22 predicted proteins | sample GraSoiAngelo_109_FD_185874 | JGI IMG/M metagenome (GOLD analysis project Ga0209577, IMG submission 185874) | Grasslands soil microbial communities from the Angelo Coastal Reserve, California, USA - 14_0903_12_20cm (SPAdes) (version 2) | ecosystem: Environmental > Terrestrial > Soil > Grasslands...
CGGCTTAGCCGAAAGCCGTGCTGCAGCAGTCAAACATGCGGTAATCACCACTGAAAACACGATCGGCCCTACGAAAAAATACCTCCAGCTCAAGATGGTTACAATCCCGAAGCAGATGGCGAGCGCCCAAACCGCGCCCCGCATGCTGGCCAATGTGGCGCTGGGGAGTCTGCCCAACTGCCACGCTAAGATCGCCGCGAATACTAGAAACACGGAAATAAGGAATCCAAAACCGACATAGAAGTCCCAATACGTGCGGTTGAAACCTTGGACCGCGAAGTGGATCCTTTAGGCATTCGGAGGACCGAATAGTCGTGCCAGTTGCTTTGAACTACCTGCAGAAGCTTGAAATCCACGCGGATGTTGGGAATGTCTAATGGGTCGATCTCTAGCTGTATCGATTTGCCATTTACTTTAAGTGTCTCCATTACACTTTACCTCTTCCACGGAATTGCGTCGTTGGTGTGGAGCTGATAGCGCAATTCACGGTTCAGGTTGTTGCGATGGTGTAAACAGGAAGTCATTTTCTTGTTGGCCACCGCAGACCCGTTCATCCGCTGACCCGTCAGCGGAATGTGTAGCCTAATAGTTGTAACTGTGCTGCACATCACCCAGATGGCTAGGTCCGCGGACCTCGCGCCCGAACTGATTCAGTGCTCTTGGTTCAGGTTTGCAAGCGGAATGCCAGGATTAATAGGCTGATTTCACGAGCTTTGTTCCGAGCTCGGGTGGTGCGTTTCGACAATTGGCGGATTCCGACAGTCTAAAGATCTGACAGACCAATAACGGGCTTCTCTGCTTTTCCGATAATTTCAAGACTTTGCTGGCCAAAGAAAAATGCCTACCAGGTCGACAATCTATCGCTTGCGATCTAATCTTTCGTGTTTATCGCAAGGTTTAGAACACCGTCCGACCTCTCAATCCCCCAGAACCGTAACCGTCTCTTCGTCAAAGGCCGGAGAGCGCGACCTTCCTTCTGCTGTTTTCAACGCCAACTCTTGTCGATGGCAGGCGGCGCACGATTCAGTTCCCTTTCCTGACACGCGCAGATCGTTGAATAGATGGCGGCCGAGCCTGATTACATGCTTTATCGCTGGCGAACTGAGACCATCCTTGCGGCTACAAGACGCCACGAGTGCGTCTTGATTACAAGCCAGACTTGCTGCTCCGGCTTGAGGCCCAGCGATTCGCAGGCACCCGGCGTCAGATGCACTTCGAAGCTCCTGCCTGCATCTATTTCCGCGATGACCATCGTGCCTTCTCGTCTCAGCGATATTATTCTGGCCGGCACGATGTTTCTGGCGCTTAACGCGCGCGGAAACTCACCAGCAATTATGATGTCTCCCGCGCGAATTGCGATACGGATTTTGGAACCAACCTCGACTCTGGACAGCGGTACTTCAACCTCCGTTGTTGCTCCGTTCAGCCGACAAAGCATCGTCCCAGAATCGTTACTAATAGAAACGACGGTGGCGTCGAAGAAGTTCTCGAACCCTGCAAGTTGAGCGAGCGATTCATGTGTGGGCGCCTCCAGCACGTCCTGGGGCGTTCCCTGACTCAGAATCTTGCCGTTTTCGAGACTGATGACCCGCTCACCGAGGGCAAATACTTCCCTTTGAGAATGGGTAACGTAAAGAATAGGAATATCTCGAGCAGCGTTCCAGGCGCGCAAATCTTCGATGATTTGGGACTGTGTTGGATAGTCAAGGGCGTAGAGTGGCTCATCAAGCATCAGCACGCGGGGATCGGTGACAAGCGCACGTGCCAACGCTACGCGCTGGCGCTCGCCGCCGGAAATTTCATTTGGCTTGTGATTGCGAAGAGCTGAGATGCGAAACGATTCCAGGATATTCTCCGTGAGTTGCTGCGCAGGGGTCCGCTCACATCCATCCAAACCATACTCTATATTCTTCGCCACGCTCAGGTGAGGAAACAGCGCAAGGTTCTGGAACAAGAAACCAATCTTGCGCTCACGTACGGGAACATCCACCCGGGTGTCCGAATCGAAGAGGATTTGGTCACCAATTTTGATCTGACCTGAGTCCGGGCGGAGCAGGCCAGCGACGCAACGAAGGAGCGTGGTCTTACCGGACCCTGATGCGCCAAATAGGATCGTGACGCCTGCGGGGATAGAGAACTTCACGTCGAGAGCGAAGTTCGCCGAAAGGCGCTTTTGGAGATCGACGGAAAGCTTCATTGTTCCTCGGCGCCGTCTTACCGCTGCAGCGGCCACACCGCCAAGGACTTTCGGTTGAGCCCATATACCACGGAAAGCACCGCAAAAGAGAACAGCAGCAGCAACCATGCTGTTCTGTTGGCGGCGGCATAGTCGAGGCTTTGGACCTGATCATATATCGCGATCGAGACGGTCCGTGTAACACCGGGAATGTTGCCACCAACCATCAGCACGACGCCAAATTCCCCCATCGTATGGGCGAAACTGAGGACCGTAGCGGTTATCACACCGTTCCTGGAAAGAGGCAGGATAATACGAATGAATGTCCGCAACCTGGAAGCGCCAAGGACCGACGAGGCTTCGATTAGTTGATGCTCAACTTGGGAAAATGCTACGGTCATCGGCTGGACGGCGAAGGGCAAACTGTACAGAAAAGACGCGATCACCAAGCCCTCAAAGGTAAATGCGAGTCCATGACCGGACCATGCTGCCCAAGCTCGCCCGATAGGACTTTGCGAGCCGATCCCCACTAGGACATAGAAGCCGAGAACGGTTGGCGGCAACACAATCGGCAGCGCTACAACCGATTCGACAAGGAATTTCCAGCGCCACCTTGAGAAAGTCACCCAATACGCAATCGGCGTACCGATTAGCAGAAGAAATCCACACACCACCGAGGAGAGCTTCAAACTAAGGAGAATTGCCGACCAGTCCATTAGCGAGATGCTTCTTATGTTAGAAAGCCGATGGTAATGCGCGCATTCTCTGACTCCTGAACGTCACGGTGTCACTTTCCGTTGCTCCGGCTGCGATTCTGGCACGGTCAAACCGTTGCCGCGCATGAATCCGGCGATTTCTGGCCGCTTGAGGAAACTCAGGAATCGCCGAGCGATGTCCTTCTGTTTTGAGGATTTCAGGATCACAACAGCTTGATCAATCGCTGGATAGAAGGATGTGGGAATTTCATAGTACCTTCCCTCACTTTTCAAAGAAGGTGCTAACGCAAGAGAAAGTGCGAGAATCCCAACATCCGCATTGCCCGACTCAACAAACTGTGCAGCCTGTGAGATGTTTTCCCCCATCACTAATCTGTCGCGCACCTTGTCATACACTTTCTCGTGTCGCAGTGCAGCAACGGCCGCCCGCCCGTAGGGGGCATGTTCCGGATTCGCGATAGAGATCTTACGTACCCTGGGCTCGGTTAATGTTCGAAGCCCTTGATTTATATCGATGCGCGATCCCTTCCGCACCCACAACGCTATTCGCCCATTAGCGTACTGGGAAAGCGTTCCCGGTTCTACTAATCCCGCTGCTTCTAGTTTTGCGGGGTAGTCAACGTCAGCCGAGAAAAAGATGTCAAAGGGCGCACCGTTCTGAATTTGCGAAAAGAAATTCCCAGAAGAGCCGAAGGTGAGCTCAACAGTGTGGCCCGTTTCCTTTTGAAATCTAGCTGAAACTTCGTGAAAAACGAACTGCAGGTCTGCCGCAGCCGCGACCCGCAATTGCTGCGCAGCTGCGATTCCAGACAGCTGGGAACCGAGCAAGAGACAACAGATCAGGCGAACGGCTTTCATCTATCCTCCGCACTCGCAAGCGGCGGTCTAGACCTGAGCGATGGATTCATAATTCCCATGCTCTAGAACCGACCTATGGTAGAAGGAGCATTACTTCTGTGATTTGATCAGCGCAGCAATGGTCTCGCCTATCTTCAGTCGCACTTCCGGACAGCATCCGCGGTCACAATCGCGTTGATGCGCTGACCTGCGATCAAGACGCTAACTTGAGCCATTAAGCAATCGATCTTGATACTGATCACTTACCAATAAGTTGATTCCGCCCGCTTATGCGTCGGAACGTCGATCTTCGCTGACTGACATCGCCGCCCGCCGGCTGTTTTAACGGTTTGCAGCTTTTTCTTGTAAATCCACTGCTTTATGAATCGGATAGCTGATTCCCAAAGTTTGAGCTGCCTCGCGAGGCGTAATTAGTTTTTCGCGCACCATTGCTTCTCAAAAACCGTATTAATTCACCTATCTACAATACGTATTGAGACAGGTTGATATTATATATGCATCCATATAAAAGTTCAGATTAACGTGGGGGCTGCAACGCAGAACGCCAGCTTTAACAACGATACCCTCACTTACATCGCATCGGATCGACTTGACTTCTCTACTCTTAACGTATTAAAACGTAAGCCTTCGGGTACGTTCCACTGCCTCTTACTTGAGCGGAAAAGGAGTTCGAAATGAGATCGTATTTCTTCAAAGCTCTTCTTGTCTCGAGGCACACAGACAGAGGGCACGTCATCAACCGACCTTCGCAACTTCACGGCTTGCGATTTGTTACCGGCGTCATCTTGTCCTTTCTATTATTTTTGCTTGCGCCATTGGCCTCGGCTCAAGACTCCGCCGCTATCTCAGGCACGGTTACAGATCCATCGAGTGCGGGTGTGGCTAGAGCAAACGTCACGGCCACGAATGTGGATACGGGAATGGTGCGCGCTGTGGTCACCGACAATACAGGCCGGTACCGATTGTTTTCCCTGCCTATAGGCCTTTACGAGGTTCATGTCAAGCAGCCAGGATTCCCCGAAGAAGTACGTACGGGAATCCATCTGGTCGTGGGGCAAGAAGCTGAGGTTGACCTCGCCTTGCGTCTCGGACGGGCCAGCGAGCAGATCACGGTAAATGAGGACGCGCCGCCGGTGAGCGTCACAAACGCGGACATTTCCGGCTTGGTTGGCGAGCAGCAGGTGAAAGATCTCCCGCTGAACGGCCGCAGCTTCGACCTATTGATGACTTTGAACCCCGGCGTGGTCAACTTCACTTGGGAGAAAACGGGCGGCTTAGTAGGCATCTCCAATTCCACTACCGCGAACATGTTTTCGGTTTCTGGCAACCGACCACAGCAGAACCTGTTCCTGCTTAACGGCATCGAGTACACGGGCGCGGCGGAAAACAACGTAACACCCGGCGGCGCGAGCGGCCAGTTGCTGGGCATCGACGCGGTGCGGGAATTCAATATCCTGCGTGACTCCTACAGCGCGGAATACGGCAAGAAGCCGGGCGGCCAAGTCTCCATCGTCACGCAATCCGGCACCAATCAGTGGCATGGTTCGGTGTACGAGTTTCTGCGGAATAACGCGTTTGACGCGCGCAACTTCTTCGATGCCGGTTCTTCTGCGCCGCCCTTCAAAAGAGACCAGTTCGGCATTTCGGCCGGCGGCCCAATCCAAAAGGACAAAACCTTCTTCTTCTCCAATTATGAGGGGTTCCGGCAGGCCCTCCACCAAACCTCCGTCGCCTTGGTCCCCGATGCGCAATCGCGCGTGGATGCCGTGCCCATCATGCAGCAACTGGGACTGATGAATCTTTGGCCGGCAGCGCCTGCGAACGCACTCGACACCAAGATTTCCGGTAACGATGGCATACAGCAGATTTCCAGCAGCCCTCCGCAAACCATTGAAGAGGATTTCGGAACCACGCGGCTGGATCACGTCTTTTCCGAGCGCGATTCCGTCGACACTGTCTACACGGTTGACGACAGCTATAGCAACACAGCGACCGTTTTCGATCCTTTCAGCACCGACCTCATCGCTCTTCGTGAACAAGTCTTCAGCTTGCAGGAAGAGCACGTGTTTTCGCCGAGCATCGTGAACACGGCCCGCGTCGGATTCTCTCGTGCAGCATACTTTTTCACCGGCGAACCTACGCCTGGGACGCCGGCTGCCGGCGTTTCCGGTTTTTTGTCAGGACTCCCCATCGGAGCCGTGGTGGTCGGAGGCAGTCAGGCTTCCAATCCACAGACGCAGATAGGACTCGCGGGAAGCAACAATGGCAGCAATCTACATATCGCTCGGAATCTCTCAACTTATACCGATCAGCTTTCAGTAATCCATGGGCGGCACCAATGGACAGCGGGTATTTGGCTGCAGCGCTTCCAATCCAATGAGAACATCGCGCTCAGCCAATACGGCCAGATGACCTTCGCAGGTCTCGGGGCACTCGTTAACGGCGAGGCCAGTTTCCTGTATAGTCCCACGCCCACGCCACTGGGATGGCGGTCTCTCTTCGGCGCGTTTTTCGCCGAGGACGTGATTCGCCTGAGCCCACGATTGACGCTCTCGCTCGGCTTCCGCGGCGAATCCAGCACCGGCTGGAACGAAGTGCACGGTCGTGCGGCAAATTACCGGCTCCTTAATGGCGTCGCGCAGTGCCAGTCGACGACCGGACCGTGCCTCCCGGCTGTGAGCTCATCGTTTTTCAGCGTCAATCGCGCCAAGTTCCTGCCTGAACCGCGGCTTGGCATCGCCTGGAGTCCCTTTGGAAGAAAGACCGTGATTCGTGCTGGCATTGGCATGTACAACGATATACAGGACGCGCTCGGCTATCGCGCCGATCAGAACGCGCCGTTCAATCCTACGTACACGGTTGCTGCGTGTACTACCGTGGGCTGTATCGCTAATCTCAAGCTCCCGATCTCACCGAAGGCCTCGACGTTCGCCGGCTCCTTCGTGCCAGGCGGCGTGCAACCCGACATGTATACGCCCACTGTGGAGACCTGGTCGCTGCGCATTGAACAGGAACTCTCGCCGAACACGTCGCTGACCGTGGGCTATGTTGGCAATCACGCCTATCACGAACTGGTAGGCGTGGACGATAACGCGCTTCTGCCTGTGGTCTGTCCGGCGGCTCCGTGCCCAGCAACGTTCCCGAATACTACGGCGTATGGCGCTCTCGCGGGATTGCCGGTACCTGCGGGTACGTTTTTCATTGCGCCGAAAGCGGGCGGAGGATCCCCAGCGAAGCCCAATCCTGCCCTCGCTAATACGTGGACCTGGATGTCCGAGGGCAACAGCTCCTACAACGCGCTGCAGGTCGATATCAATCGCCGCTTCAGTGGAGGTTTGTCGTTGCGCGGAGTCTATACGTTCTCGAGAGTTGTCGACGACGGAGATTCCTACAACGGAACCGCCGCCGGAAACGCCCCGGGGCTGGTATCGAATCCCTACAACATCCGTGCGGACTGGGGATTGGGAACTTTCGATGTGCGTAACGCTGGAGTCATCACCGCAACGTATGATCTTCCGATAGGACACGCAAGACGTTGGCTCGGCAGCACGAATGCCTTCGGTGGGGCGCTAGCTAGCGGGTGGGCCGTCAACAGTGTTGTGACGTTACAGGACGGTTTCCCGTTTACGCCACAACTCAGTTACAACCCTTCAAATGATGGGGATACGCGCAACCCTGTTCGGCCGTTCGTCAATCCGAGTTTCACTGGCCCGGTAATCCTTGGGACTCCGACCGAGTGGTTCAACGCTGCGGCATTCACTGCGGTCCCCAACAACAGTGGCTTCTTCGGAAATCTTGGTCGGGACGCCTTAATCGGCCCTGGGCTCGGCACCTGGGATTTTTCGGTCATGAAGGACACGCGTATACGCGAGCGTACGACCGTGCAGTTCCGCGCGGAAATCTTCAACTTGCTGAACCGCGCCAACTTCAATACGCCGAGCCTTATCGTTGCCGTTCTTGCGCCCGGCTCCACGACGCCCACATCTTCGGGCGTAGGAGGATTGATCACCGGCACATCAACTTCGTCGCGCCAAGTGCAGTTCGGGCTCAAGCTGCTCTGGTAGGGAACGCTCTCGCAATGTTAGCTGATTTACAACATGGGGGGACTTTTATGACTTTTATGGGTCCCCCTCGTACATTTCGAACCATTTCACGACATTTCTACGCCACAGCGACTAAACTCACTGAACCAGAAAGGGTTGCAGAGCCTTCCGCCTTCTGTTCAAGCATGCAGCTAAGAAACGTTTCCTAAACCGCTTGTCCGGAGTTCGACTCTCTCCACTCACCAACCTGTGATCGCTTTTCTGCAGTTTCAATCACGCAGTTGTGATCTAGCCGCACCCTTCCAGCGATTCGGCAACCCATACATTTTGACGCCATTTAAATTCATTTGACCCTGGAGCGAACGGCAACGCCATCGAAGCACAAGACTTTGGGGGGAATACAATTCGATTCTCACCCCCCTCCGCTGTGCCCAGTGCAGTTTACGACCTTCGCTTAAATTCCCGACCCAGGCACGGCGCTCCGGCCCGCCCATTGGCATCCGATGTGATACCCTTTTCGGAGCAAAGATCATGGGGCTAGTGTCTCCCAACAACGAGAAAAACCGAGCGCGTGGGGAGGCCGATTCTTCCCGCCGGAAGTTCCTGCAGACCGCAGGCGTTGCCGCCGCCGCGTTTTTAGTTCGAGATTCGTCTAGGGCCCAAGGCGCCACGAGTCGCGATTTCTTGCCTCAAGTCAATCCGCATTTCATGATCACGCCCGATCAGGCGTGGGACTGGGCTTCTTTTAAGAGCCAAGGAGGCCCCACTTACGCGGGCAGCGCGGGCTGGAAGCGCTACACGGATTTTCTGATCTCAAAAATGCCAGAATTCGGAGCCGTCGATTTGGACTACGTCGAAATACCCTACGACCATTATATCGTGGACGATTGGCCAGATCGAAGGACGCACATTTACGACTCGGGCATGGCACTTGAGAAGCTCATCTCCGACGGTACGCCCGTGCCGGTGGTGGCGTCGTATGGCATGACTTCTGGCTTCACGCCAGCCGAAGGCATTACCGCGCCGATGGTCTATTACGATCCCACTCATCCCCCGGATAATGCGCAAATCGCTGGCAAAATACTCGTGTGTCAAACAGTGCAATATCCCGATCCTCCTTACACGAGTTCGTTCTTGGATAACTTCACGCTCACAGACTACGAATGGCGTTCGCCCGGTAAATGGGCGCCGCTCTTTACGCCGCCGCACACAAGCGCAACGACTTCCTATCATTCGCGCTGGGTCTGGAGTCAGCTCAATGCTTTTGCCGCGATTGGCATCAAGGGACATGCTGCCGGCATGGTCGTCGTTTACGACCTCTCGCCCGGCGCAGCATTCGGGCTTGCTCAACGGAGCGTTTATACGCCCGACGGGAAAGCGGGACTCGGAGCGGTCTACGTCAACTGCCCGACCCTCACTCTCGACCGCCTAAACGGAGCGAAGGTGCTGGTGGATGCGAAGGCGGGCAAGGCGGCTACTTTGACGCTGAGCGCGCACTTCGAGCGGAACACGGGCAAGGCCATCATCGCCTATTTGCCGGGCAAGAATTACGGCACGCCGCGCGACGAGCAAGTCTTGCTCGCCACGCACACAGATGCGATGTCGTTGATCGAGGAGAACGGCGGCCTGGGCCTGTTGGGCATCATGTCCTATTTCAATCACATTCCGAAGACAGCAAGACCCCGAACGCTGATCTTCTACTTTGATTGCCGGCACTTCATGCCAGGTGCCGAGGCGGCCTGGCCGCAATTCGACTACTACACGATTCACCCCGAGCGCCTGAAGACCATCGTCGCCACGCTCGGGATGGAGCACATGGGAGGCCGACAGACGGTCGAAGCGGGGCCGGGGGGAAACAATTACGTCTATTCGAGCGAGCTTCCAGAAAACGGCGGCGTCATCACCAGCTTGATGGACGTCTATAACAACAATATCTGGCTCGTGGAAGCAATCGCGAAAGCTGCCACCGACCATCATTGGCCCAGAGTTGACGTGAAGGCCGGTAATGTGGAACCAGGCCTCAACGGCGGGTTTCAGGGGTCGGTAAAGAGCCCAATGAATAAGGGCCGGGCGTACAAGATCCCGGGAATTGGGCTCGCCGGCGACTGGCCCGGTGGCTGGACGCAAACCTACGCGCAACTCGACACAGAAGCAGGACCGCACGGCTTTGACAAGGATTATTTCGTGCAGCAGATAGCCGGATTGTCTCAGCTGACGGGCGAATTAATGCTGGTCAAGCCCATCGTCATCGACCTTGGATGGGGCGAGCTGAAATCAGCGTTGATCAACCTTACGGGCTCTGCCTTTGTCCGCCGCCAGGACGCTAGGACGCGACGGCGCACCCTCGTGGACCAATACTTCGCCGCGTTCAGGAAAGTCGAAGTGGCCGCACACAGTGATGCCAAGGTTGCGCTCAAAGAACTGGTAGCCAATGTTTCCGCTTGGGTCGTGCCCGACAAGCAGGCAGACTTGCGAACATTGGTGGATGCCCGAATTTTCAAATTGTCGTAAGCGGCCGCTACATGCCCCGCGCCGCTCGGAACCGCTGGGAACCAGCTTCGTTAAATTCGGAGCATCACTTCGACGATGCAGTATATTGGCACGAGCGGCGGGCAAGCAGCCGAAGCTGCCCAAGCAGCATCGATGAGGCTCTATTAGACTAACTCCTAGGTGCCCGTACGTCTCTCCGGCGCCCGATGAGCAGCCAGACTGATATATTTGAAACACGGTTAGTCCATATCTCAGTCTGCGACTGCGCGGCAAATTCAGCACCCATGATTCAACTCTCGTCAGCGGGAAAACATTTCGGTTCTAAAACTCTCTTCCAAGGCCTCAACTGGGTCGTGGGGCCCGGCGAGCGTGTCGGGCTCGTGGGCGGGAATGGAACAGGCAAATCGACTTTGCTGAAGGTACTGGCGGGAATAGAAGTCCTCGACGAAGGATCTCTTTCCGCCGCCAAGGGCACCACCACCGGTTACCTTCCCCAAGACGGCTTATCGCTCTCCGGCCGCACCGTCCTAGAGGAATGCCTCTCGGTTTTTGGGCGTCTGCTCGACATTGAAAAGGAAATGGAAGCACTCACTCACAAGATGGCGGAGATTGACGCGGATAGCGATGAATATCAGAAAGTTGCTGACCGCTACCATCGGATCGAGACTGAATTCCAACGAAGCGATGGCTATTCGCTGGAAGCACAAGTGGGCGCGGTGCTCAACGGCCTGGGCTTTTCGCGCGAAGACTCGGCCCGCCCGATAGAGGATTTCTCCGGCGGTTGGCAAATGCGCGTAGGGTTAGCCAAGCTTCTTTTGACCAAGCCCAATCTGTTGCTGCTCGATGAGCCGACCAATCACCTGGATCTCGAAGCCCGCAATTGGCTAGAGCAATACCTGAACGATTATCCTTTCGCTTTCGTTCTGGTCTCTCACGACCGGTATTTTCTAGACGTCACAGTGAGCAAGATCCTGGAAATCTGGAACCGCCGCACATATTTCTACACCGGCAATTACGACCGCTACCTCCAACAAAAGGCGCAACGCCGCGCCCAGCTCGAAGCAAGTTACCGAAACCAGCAAGAGCACATCCATCACCTGGAAACCTTTATCAATCGTTTCCGTTACCAGGCTACGAAGGCCAGACAGGTGCAGAGCCGAATCAAAGAGCTGGAGAAGATAGAAAGAATCGAACTTCCCGGGGAGGAGAAAGACATTCATTTCTCGTTCCCACAGCCTCCTTTGAGCGGGCGCATGGTGGCGGAGTTGCAGGGCGTCGCCAAGAGTTATAGTGAGAAGAGAGTATTCGACGGAGTGAGCTTTGTACTCAGCCGGGGGGACCGTGTAGCGTTAGTGGGCGTTAACGGTGCTGGGAAGTCCACGCTCATCAAGCTGCTGTCCGGGTTGGAACTGGTGACGAAGGGCGACTTCCGCCTGGGGCACAATGTTGAACGCGATTACTTCGCGCAAGACCAGTACAAGGCGCTCGATCCGGACGCTCGCTTGATTGATGATCTCACGAGCTTTGCCCCCACAGCCGTAAGCAACCAGACGCGGCTGCGCACCTTGCTTGGCTCTTTCCTCTTTTCGGATGATGATGTATTCAAGCGCATCGGCGTGCTTTCGGGTGGTGAACGCAATCGCTACGCGCTCGCGCGAATGCTTCTGCGCCCAGCGAATTTCCTGTTGCTTGACGAGCCCACCAATCACCTCGACCTGCAGGCCAAGGATGTGCTACTCGAAGCGCTGCGGAAGTTCACCGGAACAGTCGTATTCGTCTCGCACGACCGCTACTTCATCAACAAACTGGCTACCCGCATCTTTGAGATCGAAAGCGGTAGGCTTCAGGATTATCCGGGTAATTACGAAGACTACCTGTGGCAAAGGGAACGGCTTGCAGCGGAGGCGGCAGGTTCATCCGGTAAGGTAGAAGCTCGTGAACTGCGGGCTTCTAATGAGCAGAAAACGCGCCCCAAGAGGCCGAATCCAATTTCCGTGCGCAAAATGGAAAAGCACCGCAACGAGTTAGAACAGGAGATATCCCGTTGCGAGACGGAAATCACCAGCTTGGAACTGGAGCTGGGGAACTTCAAGAGTGCGGAGGAATCCATTCGAGTTGCCGCGCTGATCGACGAACGCCGCACTCGCCTGAAGGAGATGACAGAGAGCTGGGAGCAGCTTGTGGTCACCCTTGAAAGGGAGTGCCCTTCGGACGAATCAGAGTTACCGTCGCCTGAGATGGATTAGCTCGCCGACTCAAGAACTGCTTGTGCTGCGCGGAGCCTGTTCGAGATTAATCCGCGCGCCCGGCTAAAAACACCGCCGCGTGATAAACTCACAGCGCTATGAGTGAGAACCATCCAACCCGCCGCGAAGTCCTACTGGGAATGGCGGGTGCGTTTCTCCTCGAGCGTACCCTCGAGACTCAGGCCATCGCTCCCTCCGTTTGTTTTATGAGCACAGTCGAGATGGCCCGGATGATCCGCACCAAGAAGCTGTCGGCGCGTGAAGCATTGGCGGCGCATTTGAAACAGATCGAGCGTGTAAACCCGGAGGTCAATGCCATCGTGACTCTGGTGGCGGAAATGGCCGCCGACGCTGCCGCGAAGGCCGATGAGATGCAGGCGCACAAAGAAACTCTGGGCCCGCTGCATGGTCTGCCTGTCGCGCATAAGGACCTGCTCGAAACACGCGGCATCCGCACTACATTTGGATCGCTGCTCTATAAAGACTACATCCCCACCGAAGACGATATTGTTGTCGAGCGGATGCGGCGCGCGGGCGCGATCACCATTGGCAAGACCAACACGCCAGAATTCGGCGCGGGATCGCAGACATTCAACAAGGTCTTCGGCACGACGCACAATCCCTACGACCTGACGAAGACATGCGGCGGATCTTCGGGCGGCGCCGCCGTCACGTTGGCCTGCGGGCTCGCGCCCGTTGTCAGCGGTTCCGATACCGGGGGTTCGCTGCGCAATCCCGCTGCATTCTGCAACGTGGTTGGCTTCCGGCCGTCGATCGGCCGCGTACCGAACCCAAAAGCGGCATTCGCGTGGTCGACGCTGAGTACCTCGGGATGCCTGGGGCGTTCGGTGGCCGACCTCGCCTTCGTCCTGAGCACGATCGCGGGGCCAGATTCCCGCGCTCCGCTCTCCATCAACGAACCGGGAGAACTTTTCGTGCGCCCGCTCGGCCGCAGCTTCAAAGGTGTGCGGGTGGCCTGGTTCAAGGACCTGGGCGGGGTGCCCTTCGACAGGCGGGTGCGCACCGTGGTGGATGGGCACCGGAAGACATTTGAATCGCTGGGGTGCATCGTCGAGCAGGCGGAGCCGGACTTCGGCCCCGCGGAAACGGCATTTCGCGTGCTGCGCTCCTGGAATTCGGCGAATACCTACGCCGCACGGCTCAAGGAGCACCCCGACGCTTTCAAGGATACGCTCAAGGGTGAGATCGAGGAAGGGTTGCGACTGACAGGTGTGGATCTAGCGCACGCTGAGACCGCCCACGGCCAGCTCTGGCGGCGCTTTCAGGTATTCCTAGAAAAGTACGCATACTTCGTTCTGCCCACCACGCAGTTGCCGGCATTCGACGTCAACACGCCATACCCAACAGAGATCGCTGGCGTGAAGTTCGATAACTACATCGACTGGATGAAGTCCTGCTGGTATATCTCAGCGACGGGCAATCCGGCGGCCTCGGTGCCGGGCGGTTTTACGCCTGAGGGACTTCCGGTCGGCGTGCAGATCGTTGGTCGCGACAAAGAAGACTTCAGCGTCCTACAAATGGCGCATGCGTTCGAACAGGCCACTGGCTTCGGTAAGAAGCGCCCGGGCATTGTGTAGATAACGCGCACGCGCTCGTCGCAGCCGCGGCCATCGTGTGACACATTTCTCCCGTCGGACAGCCTAAGTTTCGACTCGTTAGCTTGGGCCGAATTGGATCAGGCTTACATCGATCACCAAGTGTTCGCCAGTTCCTTTGTATTGAACCCATCTGCAATTAGGTCCGCTACCTGACAAATGGAGACACCACATCCACTACGAGAGCTACGCTTGTCGCTTGAAACCATGAAGCGGATCAGGTTATGCTGCGGCCCCAAGGGAAGGCCGGATCCGAAATTCCGAAACAAGATTGCGAGTTCGAGGAGGATAGCAATGGAACACCTCATCGCAGAGCTGCTTCAGAAGTTTGAACAGGGAAAGATGACCCGGCGTCAGCTGATTCAGAGCCTAGCGCTAGCCGCAACGGCGGCGTCTGCTGCGAGCGCGGCGCCGGCAGCCGCGGCAGATAGCCACACAGTCAAAACCGCGTATCTCAACCATGTAGGCTATCAGGTGGCCGATTACGCCAAGAGCCGCGACTGGTATGCAGATCTGTTCGGGATGAAGGTCGTGTTAGACGACGGGAAAAAAGCCAATCTCGCAGTTGGCGAATCGCTGGTCATTTTTCATACCCGGCAGTCCGCCAACACGCCAATCATCGACCACATTTGCTTCACAATTGCCGACTGGGACAAAGATAAGAGTGTTAGGGGTGCGGTGGGGGCCGAGCTAAAGCGTCGCGGCCTGGAGGTGCAGTCGACCGCGAACAGTCTCGACATCAAGGATCCAGACGGCTTTCGCATACAGTTAGGCGGAAAGGACCAGTGAGAGCCCAATCTGCGTCGGCATGAATCCGCCGCAGACATGGCCCGGGGAGAACGTCCCTCGCGGTTGCTGAGACCGCCGATGGTCCTTCGGCTTACGGGGCCCGAAGCTGGTATCGCGGCTTGCTAGCCCTCGAGCCTCATGGAGGTAGATCCCTAACCACGTGCTCCGCACACCCACACAGCTAGCGCGGTTTGGGCTGGTCTATAGCGGCCGGTGGCGTGAATTGGGAGGCCGCTGAGCCCGGCCCGAGACCTTCACATAATCAGAAGTCGTCTTCTTCGTCTATTTTCAGTCGAGTGATTTTCAGCTTGATGCGGAAGTCGTGCGAGCGGGCCTCGGCGAGAATGGCGCGGCGTATCGCTAGCGGTAGCGTCGAAGGACCGATTACGCCCGCTAAATGGCGCGGGAAGTTCCTGATGAAGAGTGCGGCGAGTTGAGCGCTCGCGTAGGCGATCGGCGTCGATATTGAGCCGTGCTGACGAAGCCGGTAAAGACTGGGGAAACTTGCATCCCAACGTAAGAGGAGTGGCTCGTCGCGTTTTTTGCCGCGGACTACAACCGCAGCGGCAAAGCGGGCATTTTCGAGAGTGCCCTCGCGGATGAGTTTAGCGACGTGCCGCGGCGTCGGAGTATGGGGAAAGCGCTTGCGGATAATGCCCTGAGAGCGGTTAAGGCGGCCCTGCCGATACCAGCGGCGCAACCGCTCGAAATCGTTCCCGCCGATTTTTGCATCTATATCGCAAACCTTCATCACGTAAGGCAGCATACAGACTTCGTCTTGCGCGGCGAGATAAACTGGCGTTTCGCCGATCGGAGGAGGGAAACGAAAAAGTTCTCGCTCATCGAAACGGCGAGCAAGGGCGAAGCGACCGTTGCGATAAATGACCGGACGCGAAATAGCCGCGTCGTATGCCACCTCGGCGGACCAAGTCGAAATCGGGTCCTTGCTTTCGGTGCTTTCGAACAGGCGGATGTGAATCGATTCGACCGAATCGAGCAGTTCGGCGGCGCGTGCGGCGAGAAGGTTTGTAAGACCGGGCGCTACGCCGGTACAGATTAACGCGAGGCGGTTCTTGGCGACGAAGCGCTCGTGAAATTGGAATTGCTCGGGTTTGAACGGATTGGCAGCCAGGTGCGAATTAAGATCGAGGTAATGCGACCGCAGGCGTAGCGCCGCGCGCATGACGATTCGGTTGAAGATGGCAGGGGACGCGTTGACGATGAGGTGGGCGCTTTGCGCGGCACGGACGATGGACCAGAGATTCCGTGCGTTGGCGTCACGAATTTCGATTTCGGATTTCTTGCCGAGGAATCGGCGCGCGCGTTCGATGTCGCGATCACCGCACCAGACTGTATGTCCCTGACGAGCGAGTAGGCGTGCGAGGAAGGAGCCGGTGACACCGGCTCCTAGAACGAAAATCCGCATCGGACCGCAACTCTACCACAACCCCCAGCTATAACCGTCTGACGTTGACGCCGCATGGCGGGAAGATGTGGAGCAACATCCATCCCGATATATTTCGTGCTCAGCATAGAGGGTGCTCCTTTTTGTAGGTATTGAGCGGCGAACGCTCAAAACCTACTCCAGAGGGCGCCCTTTTATATTGCGTCCCCTCTCGGATTGTGGGCGCTTCAAAATCGCAGTTGCCGAGAATGCCGTTATCAGTCCCTCGACCACTCAGAAAGAGTATCGAACGGAAAAGACCGCACGGTGATTGTAGGTGTGAAAGCGTGTGGCCGCGATTTGCATGCCAGCGGCGGTGGAGAACTTCAGAGCCCGCCAAAGACGTATGCGGCCGAACCCCAGTCCCGGCGTCAAGAGCACCTGCGTCTGCCCCGCGTTCTTGCCAGCGAGAAAGAATGTGGAATTGACTTCGACCTCCGGCCAAAGCATCCAGGGCGCGCGGTACTGGAAGGCCGTGTTGGAAAGCAGTTGTCTCCCTAGCACGGTTGTGGCACCGGTAGGCAGGTTCCCTCCAAGTGTGGTTTGTACATCGAATTTTCGCCAGCCTTTGCCGAGCGCAATTCCCGGCGAAATGATGGCATCGCGCATCGAGTTTGAGCCTCCGGGCACGGTGGCGCTCAAGATCAGCGTCACCAGGTAATCGCCCTCTCCCAGTCCCGCCGCGACCAATCCGACTTTCAGCATCACCGGAATGTCTGCGTACCCGTCGGGGGTTCTGCCGCCTTGGTGCGCTATATAGGGCGGAGGTCCGACCATGAGTTGTGTGCGCGGAGCCAGAATGAATTCGATTCCTTTTCCGGCTCCGAAATTGTAATCCGTGTCGCCAGCCGTTCCAGGTTGACGCCACACGTCATAACGAAATTCCTGTTTGAGGCGCCCCGACGTTGTCGCTAACGGAGAAAGCCAGTCCGGCTCGTCGGCTTGGATGCGTTCTCCCATCCTGAACCATTTCCAGAACAAATCGGAAGCGCCGCCGGGGTTATTTGACGTCGAGGCAGATTCTGAGACCTGGGCGGTGGATGCCGCCTCCGCGGAATCATCCGAGGGGCTATTTTCTCCCGCCTGAGAACATGAATCGATGTCCGCAACTTTCAAATCATTCGCCAGAACCACAGGCGTTCCCGAACCGGCGGCATATAACCATCCCGCAAGAAGGACAATCGGCAGAGATTTCACGAGCTTATCCTCGGTCTAAAAACAAAATCGGCCACCGCCCGATATCGCTGTGGCGAGTGGCCGTTTGCGATCTTTTCAGAAGTATTCTTCTACTTCATTCGCCTCCACGCGCCCGAAAATGGCTGCCTACAGCGACAGCTACACCCGAACGCCGGCTGTAACTGAGTTTCGAATTGGTCAGCCCGAACCACGATATTGCCTCTACCACCCTAGAAACGAGTGCCTAGCGTACTCGTGGATTGCCCGTCCGTCAATGCGTCGGAGTTGGATTATCGCGTGGGCCGATGATTCCAAGAAGGCGAGCACTATCTCGGTTTTATCGAGCCGAAGTCGCTCGGGCCGTGCCCAACTCCTCCAAAGTGGCCGCTAAGTGTAATCAGGCGCGAGCAATAGCCGCGTTAGCTTCCGGCTTTCAGCTTTATTTCCCCCGTTTCGCCCTTTACTTCAACCCTGGTGCCAAAGGGCTTTGACGCATCGGCCAGGCGCTGGAGGATATAGCCCGCTCTCGAACCAGTCGCCGGCGCGGGCAAGCCGCGTGTATCAAGGAACTGGTTATTGGTGTACTCGTTGTGAATATCGGGCTGGCCCTCGCCGACAACATTCAAGGCGATCGGCCGAAGCGAAATCGACTTGACGTTCTTCCCCTGAAACTCGACGTATGCGACCACGCTTTCCCAGCTCATCGGTTCGTCAATGTAAGTCAACGTCGGCGGCGTGTTGTAAATGAAATTGCCTAGATCGTAGAAGATGGGCCGGCCGTGATAAATCTCCACACCGTGCAATAGAGGCGCGCCATGCATCACGATGATGTCCGCGCCTGCATCGATCTCCTCATGCGTCCACTTCTTCAGCCAATCATTCGGCGCCAGCCGCTCTTCCATCCCTTCGGTAAAAATCGTCGCGAACGAGTGATTTCCGAACACGTGGTTATGTTGGTACACGATCACGAGGTCTGCGTGCTGGCGGGCATCACGAATGCTTTGAAGGATGCGTTGAGAATCCTCCAGATTCGGCGTGTTGGCGGGCGCACCGGGCAAATCGTCCGTCGCCTCATTTTCTTTATCGCCGGCTTCTACGCGAAGCTCATTCACTCCGGGGCGGTCGGCCGTCGCGCTGCCACCGGGTGTAATCAAGCCTGACGCGCTCGCAATCAGAGCAACGGTGCCCTTCGGCGTGTGTAGATAACCTGGCGCTACAGCCGCGCCCAAGTTGTTTCCCGTTCCAGCATGGACCATCTTCCGCTTGTCCGCTTCCCGGAGCGTGTTCCGAATGCCCGTTACCCTCAAATCGAATGCATGGTTGCCGGACAGGGCCAACAAGTTAAAGCCGCAAGTCTTCAGCGCATCGAGCGCTTCAGGCGGCGTGAGAAAGCCCCTGCCCTCCTGGATGGTCTCGCCTTTTTCGGCGACCGCGGATTCCAGGTTGGTGAAAATGACGTCGCCCTTCAGCAGCGCCTGAATCACCGGGACCTCTGCTGGCGCGGTCACACGGATATCCGACCGGATCATCGACTGCCCCGTCAAGGTGATCGTTATCGCATTCGACTGCGCCCACACGGCAGAGCCCACTGCGCACACGATTGCGAACAGAAGCGCGGGGCACGCTGTTCTCGCGAACTGGCCAGTCTTCAACATTGTTGCCATTTGGGGTGTGATCTCCTTCATCGGTGACACAAACGGAAATTACACTATCGTTGGGTCTTGGTAATTACAAGTGGCATCGCGTCGACCAGCCAAGCCTGAGTCTCCCTCTCGGAATGTCGCTTGAACCGAAATCACAGTCTCCGATAAGGCCGTTTGTTTCGTTTTCCGGTAAAGCACTAACGTTTGTTTATCAGGAGCTATGCAGTGTATACCGGTAAACATCGTAGCGCGGCACCTTATGACTGGCGCGCAAATCCCGATAAGTCTCATCGCGCCTTAAGGATGCAGAATGACGTTCTGCTGCATTCTCAGGCTTTCGACGCTTTCGACCTGGGATAAGGCGGAAGGTCCTTCACTGGCCTATAATATGCCATCCTTCATCGGCAAGTGATGACATTCCAATGAGCCTACGCGCAATTTCGTCCGATCAACCACTAGCTTCAATCTCAGATTTGTGAGGACATATGAAAACACTCATAGGTCTGCTCGCATTGTTATCTTTTGTTTCGACGTCATTCGCGGCGCATTCCTTCCATGTAGAGGATCTGCAAAAGCTCTCACGCATTAGCGGACCGAAGGTGTCACCCGATGGGAAATGGGTTGCGTTCACGGTGGCACGCAGCGATGTTGAAAAGAACAAATCCGCGACGAATGTCTGGATGGTCGCTATGGACGGCGGTGAACCGCGGCAGTTGACCTTTGCGGATCAGGATTCAACGGCAATCTCCACTGGTCGCCGGACGGGCGCTCCCTGTATTTTCTCAGTTCCCGGATCGACAATAAGCAGCAGATTTTTCGGCTGCCCATTGCCGGAGGTGAGGCCAAGCAAATCACGAACGTTCCTACCGGCGTCGCGGGTTACGTGTTATCTCCCGACGGCAAAACAATCGCCATTACGGCAAACGTGTTTCCTTCTTGTAGCGATATGGCGTGCAACGAGAAAATGACTAAAGAGCGCGGCGAGAATCCGGTGAAGCTCCGTGTGATCACGGACATGCCGTTCCGGAGATGGGACACTTGGGTCGATGGCAAACGGAACCACATTTTCGTTATGCCGGCTGATGGCGGCGCGGCAACCGACATCACACCGGGCGATGTCGATTCGCCTATCTGGACGGAAGAGGGCAGCGAGGAAGTGGCCTTTTCTCCCGACAGCCGCGAGATTTGCTTTTCCCGCTATGTCGAAAACGAGGCGCTAACCGGGAACAGCGACTTATTCGTGATGCCAGCAGATGGCGGCACGCCCAAGCCGACACCGATCGCACGCCGCTGTATTCGCCGGATGGGCGCTATATCGCCTACAGTGCGACGCTGCGGCCGATGCAGGAGTCGGATCTGGTGCGGCTCTTCCTGTATGACCGTAAGACGAGAGAGCACAAGAACATTTTCGAGGCCGCCGATCGATCCGTCGATTCATACGAATGGGCGCCGGATAGTAGGAGTCTTTACGTCACCTTCGAAGATAAGGGGCAGGAGCCTCTCGCGCGCCTCGATATAGCCACTATGAAACTGACCCCTTTGGTCATGTCGGGTACTTCCGCCGACGTTGATGTATCACGAGATGGCGCGTTCCTCGTCTTTTCCAAGATGGACCTCTCCCATGCGGCAAATTTGTTCCGGCTCAATCTTTCGTCGGCCGCCGGCACGGCGATACAACTGACGCAGATGAATTTGGACGTTCTAAAGGAGATCGAATTCGGAGAAGTATCCAGCTTCGAGTTCCGTGGCTGGAACAGTGAGACCGTGCAAGCGTGGCAGATAAAACCTCCGCAGTTCGATGCGAACAAGAAATATCCGTTACTGCTTCTGATGCATGGAGGACCGGAAAACGCCTTTGACAATCTCTTCCATTATCGCTGGAACGCACAGTTATTTGCGGCGGCCGGATATGTGGTGATTGAACCCAGTTTTCATGGCTCATCGGGATTCGGCCTGAAGTTCATGGATTCCATTAAGGGGCAGTGGGGCGGCGCACCGTACGAAGACGACATGATAGCGGTCGATACAGCACTTGAGTGGCCCTATATCGATGCTACGCGCATTGCGGCTGCAGGTGGGAGTTATGGCGGTTATATGGCTAATTGGATCGAGGGACACACGGACCGCTTTCGTGCCATCGTCTCCCATGATGGTCTGTTTGATCTCACAACCATGCTCTATTCGACAGATTTTGTTGGGGGGGGACAATGCAGGAGTTCAAAGGCACGGCATGGGAAAATCCGCAAGCTTTGATCGACCAGGCGCCAGTCACATACGCCAGGAACTTCAAAACCCCAATGTTAATTATTCACGGTGGCAACGACTATCGCGTCGATCAGAGTCAGGGTTTTGCGATGTTTCAAGTGCTTCAGGCGAAGCATGTCCCGTCAAAACTGCTGTACTTCGAAAACGAAAACCACTGGGTGCTTAAGCCCGCGGACAACATCGCGTGGTATCACACTGTTCTGGATTGGCTTGATCAGTGGATGAAGACCGACCGCACGGAGTATCAAAGACAGCTCCAGGCGGAGGAAGCGATCACTGCAAAGCATGAGTAATTTACCGCACCCCCAAGCTGAGTAACCGCGCACCCGGAAGGCAACAATTGTGACCGGGTAGTCAGATTCTGAATGACACCAAGGACGGTTCAGCGAGCGAGGAACGTTCAACTCTCTTAACTCCTGATAAGTCGCGATTTCGGAAAGGACGCACCCCCAAATCGCAGTTATCGGAAATCCCGTTCTCAGGAGTTGACTCCGATGGATCTTGTCCTCGACGGTAGCCGCTTTCGAGAAAAGATGTTTGATCGGCATAGGGGCGGCGGTCACCCGCCGACCCCTGCCACACCACCGTGCGTACGGGTCCGTACACGGCGGTTCGAGACGGTTACGCTGCACTCATCGACCAAAGTCGGAAGTCCGAGGGATTTGAAGTACGCATTAGAAAGCCCCACAGTGAGAGCCTTGGTTCGGGCGAGAGGCCAAGGGCCACGCCCGCTGCTGGCCGTGTTGCGGGCCAGACGCGGGGAAACCCCGAGCTTTAAAAGAGCCGCCCGGCGACGGCGCGGTGTTTTCCACTGCCGCCACAGGGCCGCTCGTAGTCGCAATCGGACCCAGCGGGTGAGGTAAAGCAGTACCGTAGGTGTTTCGCAGAAACCGAAGTAGCTGCGCCAACCCCGCATGTACGGAGCTAGTTCCTCTATCGTCGTTTCTATGCTGACACCCTTGGCCCGACGCGTGATTTCACGGACTCGCCGCTTAAACCGATCCAGAGCCTTGGGCGCAATGACGCGCTTGACCTCTGGACCAGCCGTGAAGCTGAATCCAAGAAACTTTCGTTCCTGCGGTTGTGCCACCGCACTCTTCGCCTCATTCACCTTGAGCTTGAGCTTTTGCGTGATGAAGCGCGTAATGCTCTTCATCACCCGTTGACCCGCCCGCTCGCTGCGCACGTAGATATTACAGTCATCCGCGTAGCGAACGTAGCGATGGCCCCGGCGCTCCAACTCCTGGTCGAGTTCGTCGAGCACGAGGTTACTGAGCAGTGGCGAAAGTGGGCCCCCTTGCGGAGTCCCTTCCACGCTTGGACTGACTAACCCGTTCTCCATCACTCCGGCATTCAAGAACGCCCGAATGAGTTTTAACAGCCGCTTGTCCTCAACACGTTTCGCGATCCGCCCCATCAGTTTGTCGTGATTGACTCGATCGAAAAATTTTTCCAAGTCGAGATCGATCACCCAGCCGTAACCTTCCGCAAGGTACAGCTGTGCTTGGGTTACTGCTTGATGCGCGGATCGCCCCGGTCGAAAACCGTAGCTGTGATCGGAGAACGTGGGGTCCCACCGCCGCTGCAGAACCTGCATCACCGCTTGCTGCAGAAATCGATCCAGCGTAGTGGGGATACCAAGCTTGCGCATCCCTCCTCCGTCCGGCTTCTCGATTTCCACGCGCCTTACCGGCTGCGGTTTATAGGTCCCGTTCAGCAGTTGTTCCCGGATGGTGAGCCAGTGCTCCTTCAGGTAGCCACTGAGTTGGCCGACGGTCATCCCGTCGATCCCGGCGCTACCTTTGTTGCCCTTCACCCGCCGTAATGCCTCCAACAGATTTCCTCGCTCACATACTTCCTCCATAAGTCGGATGGCGTTAGCTGGGCTTTCGGGTTCATGCATCGCCTGACGCGATTCGGTCTCTTCCCTTCCGGCTTGCCGGGCTTCACCCGTCTGCCCCGATGAGAAGTCCAATTTCTTTTGGATGTTCTGCCGCTTGTCGCGCTTGAGATCCATGTCCTACTCGCCTCTCCTCTCGTTCGGGTCTTCAATCACCGTTCCCGGCTCGACCTATCTGTTGGCTCCACCTTTCGGTATTGGAGTGCCTCACTAGTTTTGCCGACGACGTGATCTACTACACCCTCTGCTGACTTCTGCCCTGCGGTCAGATTGCCTCTCGGCTCTCTCAGTCGCCGAAGCGACACAGGACAGATCTCCCGGGGTAATTCCAGCTGCTTTCTGTGCACAGTCGCCGAATCTACGCTTCGCGTCCTTGATGGATTATGGACTTCGCAGTAAGTCGCCCGCTCGTCCGACGCTCACGCCTTATATTCGGTTCTTGTCCATCGACTCGCACATTTGCTTGACGCTTCCTTCAGACCTCCCTTGCGGTGATAGCCCTTGCGTCATCGCTAACCCTTCACCTCCATCAGGTTGGGTAGAGGATTTGCACCTCCTAGCTGCTGAACATGCCCGGCACACGACTAAACCGCTGTGCGGTATGCGGTAGCGCCGGAGCCGTGGTTCATCAATAGGTAGTGCCCACCGCAGCTTTCAGTTTTCCCTCTCCTTGCACGTTCCTTTGCAACACTGTCGGACGGCTGTTAACGGCAGCCTATTCCATTTGCAAAGGAGCTCGTATGACTTCTCTTCGTCAGCGCATGGTTGAGGACATGCAGATCCGAAACCTGGCAGTGGGCACCCAACAAGTGTACGTCCGACAGGTTTCCCTGTTCGCTCGGCACTTCCACAAGTCGCCTGAACTGCTGGGCCCCGAGCAGATCCGCAGCTACCAGATCCATTTGACGAACGAAAAGAAACTAGACACCAACACCATTATCGTGGCGATGTCGGCCCTCCGTTTCTTGTACAAGATTACCCTGAAAAGGAACTGGTCTCTGGACGAGGCGATCCCCGCTCCCAAGAAACCTCGGAAGCTGCCCGTCATCCTGAGCCCCGAGGAGGTCCTTCATTTCTTGAACTGCGTGGCCAGCAGGAAACATCGCGCCATCTTGACCACCTTATAGTGACCCAGGAGGAAAGATGAGTAACTGAGAGATATTCACAGCCGTCGCCGCTGTGGAAATGTGGAAAGTTTGAGTTTGCTGACCGGCTACACTGTCGGCGGCAGGCGTCCCGCGGTCATGAATATGACCACCTAACACGCGATGTTTAATAGCAGATTTTCAGCCGCGGGATGCGCTTTGTTGGAACGAATACTCAGATAGTGTCAGGCTCGCGCCATGACTCTGCTATAAGGATTTCGAACAACAAGGCAAGCCTGCGATGGAGCAAAAGAGCAAGCCAACGAACCAACACATTCGTATGACAGGAGGGAACAAGGAAAAACTCATGAGTCAAAAACAAGCTGAAATCCAGTATGCCGCTTTTTTGGCCATCGATTGGGCGGACCAAAAGCATGTTTGGAGCCTGCAAGAGGCCAACTCCAGCACGCGTGAGCGCGGTGAAGTGGACCATATGCCGGAGGCCGTTGAGGCCTGGGTCGCGCAGATGAGTCAGCGCTTTGCCGGTCGGCCGATTGCGGTAGCGGTGGAGCAGACCCGCGGAGCCTTGGTGTTCATGCTCAGCAAGTATGAACAGCTGCATATCTTTCCGGTGCCGCCGGCCATGACCGCTAACTTGCGGAAGGCGTTTTATTCCTCGGGGGCCAAGAATGATCCCAGCGATGCCGATCTGCTGCTGGATCTGGTCGAGAGGCATCGAGACAAGTTGCGTCGTTTGTCGCCCGACACGGAGGCGACACGGCGCATCCAGAATCTAGTGGAGGAGCGACGCAAGCTGGTGGACGAGAAGACGGCCCAGAGCAATCGTTTGGAAGCCCACCTGAAAGTTTACTTTCCGCAGATTCCGCGTTGGTTTGAGGACATGGGTAGTCCCCTGGTATGCGCTCTGCTGGAGCGCTGGCCCACGCTGGAAGCACTGCAAAAGGCGGGACCGGACACCTTGCGGAGTTTTTTCCGCAAGCATCACTGTCGCAAAGAGGAGCTGATCGAGAGCCGGATCAAAGCCATCGGCGAGGCCAGGCCCGCGCTGAAGGATCGCCCCGTGGTGGAGGCCAAGGTGGCGGTGGTGAAGGTGTTGGTGCAACTGATTCAGGTTCTCCATGAGGGTATTGAAGGCTTAGATCGGCAGATTCAGGAGGCGGCCGAAGCGCATCCCGATTTTTTCATCTTTGAGTCTCTGCCGGGAGCGGGAGCGGTGATGGCGCCACGGCTGCTGGCGGCTTTCGGTTCGCAGCGGGAGCGCTATCAAAATGCCGACGAGGTGCAAACCTCGTCGGGGATCGCACCCGTGACGGAAAACAGCGGGAAAAGCAGTTGGGTTCATTTCCGATTTGCTTGTTCGAAATTCCTACGGCAGAGCTTTCACGAGTGGGCCGTCCAGTCCATAACCCAATCGCAATGGGCTCGGGCCTACTACGAGCTGCAGCGTCGCCGGGGCAAGAAGCACCATGCAGCGGTGCGGGCCTTAGCCTTCAAATGGATTCGCATCATCTATCGCTGCTGGAAGGAGCGAGTAGCGTACGACGAAAACGTCTACCTGGCAGCCTTGGCCAAACACAACTCACCGCTGCTGGCAGCAACGAAAATTGCGTTGTGAGAAGCACGCGGTGTGAAAACTGTGGAAGAAGGAGTGAGTTCTCTGGCGGGCCCTGTTGAAAAAATCAGATTTTCTACTTGACAGAGCTCCTCAGAAATCTGTTATGCCGCAGGCCTGCGCATCGCCGAGGCCATCGCGCTCACCCCTCCGGCCATCGACAGCCAGCGCATGGTCATTCGTGTCGAGCAGGGTAAAGGGAGAAACGATCGCTACGTGATGCTCTCGCCCAAGCTGCTAGAGATCCTGCGTGCCTGGTGGCGAGTGGAGAAGCCCAAGGACTGGCTCTTTCCCGGCGACCTGCCCGGCGGCCACATCACCCCGGAAGCGGTTCGGTGGGAGTGTCGGAAGGCCCAACGGATTTGCCAGATTCGGAAACCGATCACGCCACATTCGCTGAGACACGCTTTTGCCGTCCACCTGCTGGAACAAGGTACCGACGTCCGCAAGATTCAACTCCTGCTCGGCCATCGCAGTTTGGCCACAACCGCACAATACTTGCACGTGGCGACCAGCAAAGTCTGCTCTACCTCAAGCCCCCTGGATCTGCTGCCTCGCCCCGTTTCCATGGAGGTGAAGCCCACACCAATCCCAACCTTCTGATCGCCCACTCCGGTGGAGCGCCCGAAGCAGGAAGTGGCGGATATCTTCCGCCGCTACGGCGAAGCCTATCGTCAGCAGCACGAGGGGTCGCTCTCGACTGCCCAACGACGCGTCATGACCGCGATCGAGGTGTGTCGCACCGCAGCTCTGGGCGGCCATCTCGAACGCTGCGATGGCTGTAATTACGAGCGGCCTTGCTACGACAGCTGCGCTGACCGCCATTGCCCAAAGTGCCAATCCCTCGCGCGTGCCGAGTGGGTCGAGAAGCGAACGGCCGAAGTTCTCCCGACCCACTATTTCCATGTCGTCTTCTCCGTTCCCGAACAGATCGCTTCCATTGCTTACCAGAACAAAAAGGTCGTCTACGACATTCTGTTTCGTGCCGTGGCCGAGACCTTGTCCACCATTGCTGGCGATCCCAAACATCTGGGAGCGGAAATCGGCTTCTTTGCCGTACTCCATAGTTGGGGACAGAACTTGCATTTTCATCCCCACCTCCATTGTGTCGTCCCGGGTGGCGGAATCTCACTCGATGGCACCCGATGGATCTCCTGCCGACCTCGTTTCTTCTTGCCCGTACGGGTGCTGTCCCGCCTGTTCCGCCGATTGTTCCTGACGTATCTGGAGGAAGCCTTCGACTCTGGCAAGTTGCGCTTCTTCTCTTCACTCGAGGCACTACGAGATCGGCAGGCTTTCGACCGCCACCTGGATCCGGTGCGAAACTCGGAATGGGTTGTCTACGCTAAACCTCCCTTCGCAGGACCACAGCAAGTGGTGGATTACGTCGGCCGCTACACGCACCGGGTGGCCATCTCCAATCATCGCATCGTCGATATCGAAGGCGGTGAGGTGAAATTCAAATGGAGAGATTACCGCGACAACAACCAGGAGAAGACCATGACCCTCTCGGCAGACCAATTCATCGGGCGATTTCTCCAACACGTTCTACCCAGCGGGTTCCACCGCATTCGCTACTACGGATTCCTTGCCAACCCTCATCGCCAGGAGAAGTTGGAGCAGTGTCGCCAACTTCTCGGCAGGACTCCTCCAACGAAAAGTTCTTCTGACCCTGCGACACCAGAGGACTATCGTGATCGATACGAAAGACTCACGGGCCGTTCTCTACGCGAATGCCCCGTTTGTCATCGCGGCCACATGATCCCGGTGGCCAATCTGCCCAGGGTTAGCTCTTTGCCGGCCATCAAAGACACCTCATGATTCATCCTGCGCGACTCCCAATCGGTCTCACCAAGAACTCGAAGCCGTCGAGTCAACGGAATCGTCTTGTCTCACGGAGTTCTGAGGCTCTTGGCGTCAACCAAGAATGCAACATTCTGCCCTGTGCGGGCCCGCTGAACGCCCCCCATCTCGGCCAGCCCGGATCGGTTCAGCATTTCCCTACGGCTTGCGCTCTCTTCGACGTCTCCGATTCACCAAACAAAACCCATAGGACACGGGTGCAGCAGCGGTTTAGTTCAATCCATTTTTAGCTCACCGGCACGGCTCCGATCACCTTTCCTCCCGGCTTATACCTGCTGTCGCCGTGCCGCCAAGCTAAAAATGCTCTGCATTTTCGGCTGGCACGACTTTGCGGGAGTTGAAGTGTTTCCGGAAAACCCTGGTCTCTCCGCGGTTTCGAGATTGACGCAGAAATTGCTAGTGCTACACTCCCGACGATTAGCCCAACTTCCACAGTTTTCAGGGTCGGAGGCTTTGTTTTCTATAACTTACGATTTTTTTCGTCACTACATGCGCTGACCTGCCAGGCTTTGTGTCTCCCGCCAGCGCCGATTGGAGTTTGTGCGCCAGTGCCAGCCAGTCTTCGGCTGGAGCGGGTTCTAGGCTTCCGAGCGAGCAAATCGTGCGCTGGCCTGGGCCCTTAAGCGGTTTGAACGGATTCGACAAGAAGGTGATTGGTGTAGGTTTTGCCCTTATAGGTTCGCGTTGATTTTCGAATGTACATTGACCACTACACGTAGCATTGTCTCCTGTCAATGTCAAGAGAAATCACAGTCACTTTAGTCACTATTTTGACCAATTTATGCAATGCGCTGTGAAAACAAACCACTTCTTCGAGACGATCCTGGTTTTTTGCAGGAAATCACCTCGATTGCCGTGGAAGTTGGGTTAGTTAGGCGTTACGTTCGGCAACACTTATTTAGCTGTTGTATCGGTGCTTGGCCTACTCATCAACTGGTACTTGTTCAGAAATGCTGCGGATTTTCACGATCTTTCACCCAGGGGTTTTCATCATCATTCACCCACCCCGGGTTTTGCTTTTTAAGTTTCTACCAATTTTCCTCCTGTAGCAATCATCCACGATTCGTTCAGTGAAGCGGGGAGCGCCCGCTCCCCATAGAAGGACTGAAGCCGGAGCGAGGAGGCAGTCAAGGACGCGGAGCGAGGCACGAGCGGAGCGCCGCGCAGCGGGCTTGGCTCCTTGACGGCCGTCCGAGCGGAGGCTACCCGCAGCCCGATTTTCGGGGCGGAGCGGGGGCCATTTCCTGCTCGAAGCTCGTGTTGGGAAGGCCGTGGCTGCATTTTCTCGAGGTCCCTCATGGTTCAGCTCATAGCCTTCGGGCTCATTTTCGGTGCTCTGCGCCTGGCGCAGTGCGTTTGCGGTAGGACTCACCCTCGATGACGAACTGGTGGGCGCGGTGGCAGAAGCGATCCAGAGCGCTCTGCCCCAGCATGGGGTCATCAAAGACCGTCATCCATTCGTCAATGCCTCGGTCGGAAGTGACGATCGTGGAGCTGCGCGTGTGCCGTTCGATCAGCAGATCATAGAAGTCGGAAGTGGCCTGGCTGGAAAGCTTTTTCAGAGCAAAATCATCTACGATCAGTAGATCGGGACTGATCCAGCCTCGCAGCTCCCGGTCGAAGGAGTTGTCGGCGCGGGAGCGAGCCAGAGTTTTCAAGAGCCGGTCGGCCCGGCTGAACAGCACCCGGTAGCCGGCGCGGCAAGCGGCGTGGCCCAGAGCCTGGGCCAGAAACGATTTGCCCACGCCCACCGGACCGCAAAAAGTGACATTTTCATGACGCTCGATGAAGTGCAGCCCGAACAGGTCGGTCAAGCGCGCCTTGTCGATGGAGATTTTGGCGGACCAATCGAAGCGTTCTAGGGTGCATTCTTCCTCGAAGCCGGCATCCCGCAACCGATTCGCGAGGTGTTTGTGATCGCGGCGCTCGACTTCGTCGGAGAGCACCAGTTCTAAAAACTGCGGATAGTCGAGTTTTTCCTGGCGGGCATAAGCCCAGCGGTCGGGCAGGGTGGCTAGGATGCCGGAGAGTCGCAAACGCTTCAGTACGGTCTTCAGTTCAGGTTGGATCTGCATCTTGGCCTCCCGGGGCAGAAACGAAATGCTGGGCGGGACGGAGAAACTTCAACGCCAGCGCCGATTGCTGTCCGACGATGGGCTGCGGTTCGGTTTGCGATTCCAGTCCCTGTTCCAGAATGCGTTGTAGGCGGTGGACGTCGAGCAGATCGAAGTCGAGAGCCCGTCGGCAAGCCGCGTCCAGACGAGCGGCGCCGTAGCGTTCGCCCAAGCGCAGCAGCTTCTGCGCCTGGCGCAGACGACTCCAGGGGAACTCGCCGCTCAGAAGTTTATCGGTGAAATCGCCGGCGGCGGATCCCAGTTCCCGGGCCCGCTTGCAGTAGTAGTGGGGC
>Ga0209577_10000867_pt1 | contig 30344 bp, 26 predicted proteins | sample GraSoiAngelo_109_FD_185874 | JGI IMG/M metagenome (GOLD analysis project Ga0209577, IMG submission 185874) | Grasslands soil microbial communities from the Angelo Coastal Reserve, California, USA - 14_0903_12_20cm (SPAdes) (version 2) | ecosystem: Environmental > Terrestrial > Soil > Grasslands...
ATCGCTCGGGATCTCCTCCGCGCGCGCCGGACAGCTGCTGCTCTCGGCGGCGCGCGACGGCGACGCCGAAGCCCAGTACTGGGTGGGACGTGAGCTGCGCGCCACGGCCGCCTGCCACCCGCAGGCGGATGGCGCGGTGTGGCTGCGCCATGCGGCCGACGGCGGGAGCGCGGCGGCGCAGCTGATCCTGGCGGTCGATCTGCTCGCCGGCGCGCCCTCGGCGGCGCAGCTCGCCAGCGCTCGGTCGCTCCTCGAGCAGGCCTCGGGCGCCCACAGCTTCTATGTCAGGAAGCACGTGGCGGCGCTGCTCGCGGCCTCGCCGCTGGACGCGGTGCGCGATCCCGCGACGGCGCTCCGCGTGGCGCTCGAGCTTGCGGCGGGGGAGATTCAGACCGACCCGCAGATGTTCGAGACCCTCGCGGCCGCTTACGCGGCCAGCGGAGACTTCGGCAGTGCCATAGCGAAGCAGCGGATCGCTCTGCGCAAGGCCGAGGCGCTCGCGTGGGATACCCGCCTCATGAAGCAGCGGCTCGGCGAGTATCGCGCCGGCCGGGTGTGGCGCGGAGCCTTGCTGCCGCTGCCGTCCCCGGGTGCGCCGGGCGCGCGGTAGCGCTTGGACGCGGTGCTGGTGCTTTTCTGCCGCCGCCCGCGGCTCGGCGAGGGCAAGCAGAGACTCTCGCGCGCGCTCGGCGCCTCGGCCGCCCTCACGATCTCCCGGGCGCTGCTCGACTGCGCGCTCGAGGACGCCGCCGCCTGGCCCGGCGCTCTCGTCATTGCGCCCTACGGGACGGCGGATGCCACCTGGGCGGCGGGACTGCTGGCTCGCGCCGTCGCCGTGCAGCCTCAGCCCGGGGGGAATCTCGGCGAGCGCCTGAGCGCGGTCGATGCGGCGGTACGGGCCCTCGGCCACGAGCGACTCCTTTTCATCGGCAGCGACGCGCCCTCGCTCACCGTGCCCGATCTCTGCGCCGCGGCCGCCGCGCTCGAGCGCTCGGATGTGGTGATCGCTCCGGCGCAGGACGGGGGGGTGACGCTCATGGGAGCGCGCTGCGGTTGGCCGGATCTGGCACCGCTCCCGTGGAGCGAGCCGAGCCTGGGAAGCGCGCTGGAGAGCGCTTGTCGCGCGCGAGGACTCTCGGTGACGCGGATGGCTCCATCCTATGATGTGGACGAGGCGTCCGATCTCGCGACGGCACGCCGTGCGCTCGCGGCGGACTCACGTCCGGCGCGCCGGCGGCTGCACGAGCTGCTGCTCGGCTTCACCGCATGAGGCGGCGGGCGCTCTTCCTGTTTGCCGTCGTGCTGCTGCTCGCGGCCGCCGCCCTTCTCCTGCCGGTCAAGGCGTCCCTGCGCACGGCGCTCGGCTGGATGGCCTCGCACCGCGAGTCCTCCGGGCTCGCATTCATCGGCCTCTACGTGCTGGCGACCGTGTGCCTGGTGCCGGGCATCCTTCTCACCGTCGCGGCGGGCGCGATCTTCGGCCTCGTGCGCGGCGTGGTGCTGGTCTCGGTGGCGAGCGTGCTCGGGGCGAGCGCGGCGTTCTTCGTCGGGCGCACACTCGCCCGGGGCTGGACGGAGCGGCGCATCGCGGCCTGGCCAAAGTTTCGGGCGCTCGATGGGGCGCTCGCCGCGCGCGGCTTCTGGATCGTGCTGCTGACTCGACTCTCGCCGCTCTTTCCCTTCAACCTGCTGAACTACGCGTACGGCGCCACGGCCGTGCGGCCGCGCGACTACATCACCGGATCCTGGCTCGGCATGCTGCCCGCGACCGTGCTGTATGTGTACGCGGGGTCCGCGGCCGCGAGTCTCGCGCAGGCTCTCGCGGGCGGTGCGCTCGCCGGCAGAACCGCGGCGCTCCTTCTTCTCGCCCTCGGCCTGGCGGCGACGGTTGCGGTCGTGGTGCTGGTGACGCGCCTCGCGCGGGCGCAGCTCGAACACGAGCTCGCCGCATGAGTGCCTCCGACGAAGGAGGCGATGACGCGCGCTGGCGCCGGCTGGTCTTCCCGGGGGACTATCGCAATCCCACACCCAGCGCGCGCTACAACCTCACCGTGATCGGCGCCGGGCCCGCGGGCCTCCTCACCGCCATCGCCGCGGCGGGGCTCGGCGCCCGCGTCGCCCTCATCGAGCGCGCGGGCCTGGGGGGCGACTGCCTGAACGTCGGTTGCGTGCCCTCGAAGACACTGCTGGCGGCGGCATCGAGCGGCCTTACGTTTGCGCTCGCCCTGAAGCGCGTCCGCGCGGTGCGTGCGGCGATCGCCGTGCACGACTCGGTCGAGCGCTATACCGCGGCGGGGGTGGATGTGTTCCTCGGACAGGCGAGCTTCGCGAGCGCGCACGAGATCCGCGTCGGCGAGGCGACGCTGCGCACTCGCCGCGCCGTGATCGCCACCGGCGCGCGAGCGCACATTCCACCGCTTCCGGGGCTCGCAGGAATTGTGCCGCTCACCAACGAGACGGTCTTCGATCTCGCCGGGCAGCCGCGGCGTCTTGCGGTGCTCGGTGCGGGCCCGGTCGGCTGCGAGCTGGCGCAGGCCTTCGCGCGGCTCGGGACCGAGGTCGAGCTGCTCGAGCTCGCGCCGCAGATCCTGCCGCAGGAGGAGCCCGAGGCGGCGGAGCGCGTGGCGGCTGCCCTCTTGCGGGACGGCGTGAGGCTGCGCCTCGGCGTGCGCGTCGCTTCCGCGGGCCGCACCGATGCCGGCAAGACGCTGCACCTCGCGGACGGCACGCAGGTCGTTGCGGATGAGGTGCTGGTCGCAGCCGGCCGCACGCGCAACGTCGCAGAGCTGCGCCTCGAGCGCGCCGGCGTGCGCGCGGACCCGACGTCCGGGATCGCCGTGAACGCGCGGCTCCAGACCTCCCACCCGCATATCTACGCCGCCGGGGACGTGTGCTCGGCGCTGCAGTTCACGCACACCGCCGACGCGCAGGCGCGCGTCGTGGTGCGCAACGCGCTCTTCCCCGGGAGCGCGCGCGCTGATCGCCTGGTCATGCCAAAGTGCACCTACACCCGGCCCGAGCTCGCGCACGTCGGGGCGAGCAGCCGCGACCTCGACCGCGCCGGACGCACCTTCGACCGGTATCGGGTGGAATTCGGCGAGCTCGATCGCGGCCTCACCGACGACTCGGCCGACGGCTATGCGGAGGTGCTGACAGCACGCGGAACGGACCGGATCCTCGGAGCGACCATCGTCGGCAAGGATGCCGGCGAGCAGCTCTCGCCGGTGGTGCTGGCGCTCACACTGGGGCTCGGGCTCGAGCGCCTCGGCCCGCTCGTGCTCCCGTACCCGACGCGCTCGGAGTACCTGCGCCGCATCATCGACGCCCACGCCCGCACGCGACTGACGCCGCTCACCGCGCGTACACTCAGGTGGTGGTTGACACGCACCCGCTAGACTCTCGGGGAAGGCGCCTCGCAGTCGTCATTCCGACACTGAACGACGACGCCGCGCTCGCGCGCCTCCTGCCGATCCTGGCGCACCTCGAGCTGCCTCCCGAGCATGTGATCGTCGTCGACGGCGCATCGAGCGAGGCCACCGCGGCGCTGTGCTCGAGGGCCGGCTGCTCGTACCTGCCGTGCCGACCGGGGCGGGGGCTTCAGCTGCGCGCCGGCATCGATGCCGCGCGGGCGGCGGGCGCGGAGATCCTCTGGATGGTGCATGCCGACTGCGAGCCTCACCCGCTCGCCGCGCGCGCCGTCCGCGAGACGATCGCCGCCGGAGCGTCGGGTGGGTACTTCAACTTCCGCTTCGGCGGCGAGCGCAGCGCCACCAAGTGCGTGCTCGAGATCTGCATCGCCTGGCGCTGCCGGCTGTCGATGGTGTACGGAGACCAGGGGATCTTCGTCAGCCGCCGAGCCTACGACGCCACTCCGGGCATGGGCCCTGCGCCGCTCTTCGAGGAGGTGCCGCTGGTGCGGGCGCTGCGGCGCACGCGGCGCTTCGTCGCGGTGCCCCTGCCGATGGTCGTCTCGGAGCGTCGCTGGCGGCGCGAGGGACTGCTGCTGCGCACCGCGCGCAACCGCGCCCTCGCGCTCGCCTTCGCCGCCGGCGTCGATGCGGGGACCCTCGAGCGCTGGTATCGCGCCTCGCGCGCGCGGCAATCGCGGTCATGAGCGGCGCGGAACTTCCGGGCGCGACGGGGCCGCTGCCCCGCGACGAGTGGCTCTTCACCCCCACCGGGGAGGCGCGCGGCTACGTCCAGCCTCACGCGCTCTCGGAGCTCTGGTTTCACACCGGCACCGCCTGCAACCTCGCCTGCCCCTTCTGCCTCGAGGGCTCGAAGCCCGGCGATCGGCGCCTCGGACGTGTGAGCTTCGCGGACGTGCAGCCCTTCATCGACGAGGCGGCGCAGCTCGGAGTGCAGCAGTTCTCGTTCACGGGCGGCGAGCCGTTCATCGTGAGGGATCTGCTGCGTATCCTCGACTACGCGCTCGCGCGGGCTCCGTGTCTGGTGCTGACCAACGGCGTCGACGCGCTGCCCGCGCGGCTCACGAAGCTCGCAGCGCTTCGCGCGCGGCCACACCCGCTGGCGCTGCGCGTCAGCATCGACTACCCGGATCCCGTGCGCCACGACTCAGGTCGCGGCGCGGGAAATTTCCTCGCGGCCTGGCGGACGCTCGCGCTGCTGCACGGCGCGGGCTTGCGCGTCTCGATCGCCCGGCAGATGGAGCCGGGCGAGGACGCCCCGGCCATCGAGGGCGCCTACCGGGCGCTGATGCAGGAGCATGGGCTCCCCGAGGATCTCAACATCGTGGCGTTTCCCGACTTCGGCACCCCCGGCGCGCGGCGGGCCGTGCCGCAAGTGACCGAGAGCTGCATGAGGCAGTATCAGACCGAGGCCACGCGGCGCGAATTCATGTGTGCCTACAGCAAGATGGTCGTGAAGCAGAACGGGCGCATGCGCGTCTACGCCTGCACGCTGGTGGATGACGATCCCGCCTACGACCAGGGCGGAACTCTCGCCGAGAGTCTCGGCCGGCGCGTCATGCTGCGCCACCACCGCTGCTTCAGCTGCTTCAAGTACGGCGCCTCGTGCAGCGAGACGCGCGGGCACTGAGCAAGCGCACGCCTCAGCTCTGGAGAAAATCCACCAGCGCCCGCTGCTGCGGCGTCATCCGCTCGCGCGGGGTGACCAGCGCGCCGCGGAGCGCGTTGCGGCAGGGGCGGGCCTCGTCTTCGCGGTATTCGCCCACGGTCGCCGCGATCAGCTGCTGCACGCGCCCGAGGCTGCCGCGGAACAGCGCGAGGATCTGGTCCGCCGCGGCGTGCTGTGTCGGATCCTCGAGCCAGCAGTCGTAGTCGGTGACCACCGCGATCGTGCAGTAACCGAGCTGCGCCTCGAGCGCAAGGAACGCCTCGGGCACGTTGGTCATGCCGACCAGGTCCGCCCCCGCGGTGCGCAGGAACAGGCTCTCGGCGCGGGTGCCGAGACGCGGCCCCTCGACGCAGGCGTAAGTCTTGTCCTCGTGCAGCGTCACGCCCTGCGAGCGCGCCACGCGGGCGATCAGCGCGGCGGTCGCCCGGCAGGTCGGCTGGGCGCTCGAGACATGCGCCACCAGCCCGCCGCCGAAGAAGCTGGCGGCGCGCGTTCCCCGGGTAAAGTCGAGGTACTGCGACGGCAGCGCCAGATCGCCCGGGTGGATCCCCTGCCTCAGGCTCCCGACCGCCGACACGCCGATCACGGTACGCACCCCGAGGCTCTTCAGCGCCCAGATGTTGGCGCGGAAGTTGATCTCTCCGGGCAGCAACTGGTGCTCGAGGCCGTGGCGCGCGAGGAACGCGACTTCCCGGCCGCGGAGCGTCCCGATCGTGAGCGGCGCCGAGGGCGCGCCGTATGGGGTGGCGAGCGTGTGCGTGCGCGTCGCCGCCAACTCCTGCATGGCGTACAGGCCCGTGCCGCCGATGATGCCGATCATGGTTCGCCGCCCTCGCACCGCGCATTTGCGCGGACGACCCGCAAAGCGGCAAGATGCCTCAAAGCGCCGCCCCACAACAACTCGAAATCCACGATGAGCAGCACGCCGTTCCCCGCGCTCGTTCCGCCCGACTTCGCGGCGGTTGCGGCCCTCGATCCGGGGTCGCAGCGGTGACGCCGGCACCGGTGCGCCCGCGGCCGCCGACCTTCGCGAGCTTTCGCGAGTTCTATCCCTATTACCTCGGCCAGCACAGCCACCCGATCTCGCGCCGCCTGCACGTCTGCGGAACGCTGCTCGCGCTCGCGGTCGTCCTCGCCGCGCTGCTCACCGGACGCTGGGCGTGGCTCCTCGGCGCGCCGCTCGCGGGCTATCTTCCGGCCTGGGTGGGGCATTACTTCTTCGAGCGCAACACGCCGGCCACCTTCAGTCATCCCCTCTACAGCCTGCGCGGGGACCTGTCGCTCCTCGTCGAGGTGCTCACCGGCCGCATGCCCTGGTAGCGCCGAGCCCGACACTCACACCCATGAGCCCTGCCGCCATCGACCGCGTCTTCGAGCGACGCCTTTCGGCCTTCATCAACGCCGGCCAGCCGCAGCTGCTGCAGGGCGGGCGCAAGGGCGTCGAGAAGGAATCGCTGCGCGTGACGCCGCAGGGGCGCCTGGCGGGCACGCCGCACCCGCGCGCGCTCGGATCCGCGCTCACCGACGAGCACATCACCACGGACTATTCCGAAGCGCTGATCGAGCTCGTCACGCCGGCTTTCACTCACAGCTGGGAGCTGCTGCAGTACCTGCTCGATCTGCACCAGTTCGTCTACCGCCACCTGGGCGATGAGCTGCTGTGGGCCACCAGCATGCCGTGCGCGATCGATCGCGACGAGGACATTCCACTCGCCGAGTACGGCCGCTCGCACATCGGACGCATGAAGACCATCTATCGGAACGGGTTGGGGCTTCGCTACGGGCGCATGATGCAGGCGATCTCGGGCGTGCACTTCAACTACTCCTTCCCGCGGCCGCTGTGGGAGGCGTGGGCCGAGGTGCGCGGCTCGCGCGCGCACGATGCGCAGTTCATCTCCTCCTGCTACTTCGACCTGCTGCGCAACTACCACCGCCACGGCTGGCTGGTGCTGTACCTGTTCGGCGTGTCGCCGGTGGTCTGCAAGTCGTTCCTCCGCGGGCGGGAGGTGCAGCTCCGGGACTTCGGCCCCGGCACCGCCTACGAGCCCTACGCCACGAGCCTGCGCATGAGCGATGTCGGTTATCGCAACCGCAACCAGGCGGGGCTCTCGGTCTCGGTGAACAGCCTGGAGGAGTACGTGCGCGACCTGCAGCGGGCGATCAGCACGCCGCATCCGCCCTACGAGGCGCTCGGCGTGAAGGTGAACGGCGAATACCGGCAGCTCAACGCCCACATCCTGCAGATCGAGAACGAGTACTACAGCTTCATCCGGCCGAAGCGTGTGGCTCGCTCCGGCGAGCGCCCCACCAAGGCGCTGCGCCGCGCCGGGGTGGAGTACGTGGAAGTGCGCGCGCTCGACGTCAGCGCCTTCGACCCGGTGGGCGTCAACCAGAACAAGCTGCGCTTCCTCGAGGCGTTCCTCGCGCTCTGCCTCATGAAGGAGAGTGCGCCGATCGGCGACTCCGAGCAGCGCACGCTCGACGAGAATCACCTCACCGTCGCGCGGCGCGGCCGGGAGCCCGGGCTCGCGCTGTGGCGCGACGGACAGACGATTCCGATGCGCCGGTGGGCGCGGGAGCTCCTCGACTCGATGATCGGCATCTGCGAGATCCTCGATCGCGGCGAGGCCGCGCGACCCTATTCCCAGGCGCTCGCCGGCCAGGTGGCGAAGGTCGAGGACGTGACGCTCACCCCTTCCGCGCGGCTCATGGCGGATCTCACCGCGGGCGAGTCGTTCTTCGATCTCGCGCTGCGTATGTCGGCGACCCACAAGTCGTACTTCCTCGACCTGTATCCGCCCAACGACGAGCGGCTGCGCGAGTTCGCCCAGGAAGCCGAGGAGTCCCTCGCTGCGCAGCAGGCCATCGAGGCGAGCGACCGGGGAACCTTCGAGGAGTATCTGGCGCGCTACTTCGCCGACTGAGGGGCGGCCGACTGAGGGGCGGCGCGCGCTCGAGCGCCGAACTTCCGCTCGACCTGACATAATGGCTTCGGGCTGTCGCGCGAATTCAGACACTTTGTCATTCGCGTTTGGGGCGACTTAAACTTCGCACTCCCGGCGTCGCGCCGGGCAGGGCGAAGAGGGAATGGACGGCGGAGCCAGGCAGGAGCCTAAGGATGAAGAGAAAAGGAGTCGAAGGATTTCCGGTCATCCACCGGATAGCGCGCGCGGCCAACGAGGATTTCCCCGGCGCTGCGAGCGATCGGAGTGGACTCGCACGCACACGGCTGGGCTGGGATCCGTACGAGGTGTGGCGGGACCGCGTGAAGGAATCCGACGAGGGAGAAGCGGAGCGCGAGCGCGACCCGCCGCTCTAGCGGCGGGAGATCTTCCGGGGGGAGGGACTTGGACGACGCTGGACGCCCGAGGCGATCGGCGGCGCCGGCTGCTACGCCCTTGCGCTCCCGCACGCGAGCCCCGATCCTTGCCGGATGAATGCACTTTCGGTACGGGGACTGACCAAGACCTACCGCAACGGCGTGCAGGCGCTGAGCGGCGTCGACCTCGAGGTCGAGCGCGGCGACTTCTTCGCGCTGCTCGGTCCCAACGGGGCCGGGAAGACGACCCTCATCGGCATCATCACCTCGCTGGTCAACAAGACCGGCGGGGAAGCGCGCGTCTTCGGCTACGACATCGACCGCGAGCCCGAGGCCGCCAAGGCCTGCATCGGCATCGTGCCGCAGGAACTCAACTTCAACATGTTCGAGAGCCCGTACACCATCGTGGTCAACCAGGCGGGCTTCTACGGCATCCCGCGCGCGGTCGCGCGGGAGCGCGCGGAGAAGTACCTGAAGCAGCTGCAGCTGTGGGACAGGCGCCGCGGCATCTCGCGTGCGCTCTCCGGAGGCATGAAGCGCCGCCTGATGATCGCGCGCGCGCTCATGCACGAGCCGCGCCTCCTGATCCTCGACGAGCCCACCGCGGGAGTGGATATCGAGATCCGCCGTTCGATGTGGGAGTTCCTCCGGGAGATCAACGCCCGCGGCACCACCATCATTCTCACCACTCACTACCTCGAGGAAGCCGAGACCCTGTGCCGCAACATCGCCATCATCAGCGGCGGCCGCATCGTCGAGCGTGACCGCATGAGCAGTCTGCTGCGCCGGCTGCACGTCGCGACCTTCGTGCTGAACCTGCGCGACTCGCTCAGCGTCGCCCCGCGGCTCGACGGTTACGTCACGACCCTGGTCGACGATCACACCCTCGAGGTCGAGGTCTCCGCCGAGGAGAACCTCAACGACATCTTCGCGCGGCTCACGGCGCTCGGCATCGAAGTGCTCAGCATGCGCAACAAGGTGAACCGCCTGGAGGAGATCTTCATGCAGCTGGTCGAGGGGCGGGGAACCGCGGGCGAGGGCGTGCACGGCGAAGCGGCACCGGCGCAGCCGGCTACCGCGCCCGCGGCCCGCCTGCCGGCCGGTGCGCGCCGATGAGCGCCGTGGCCGGGGCGGCTGCGCCACCCGTCAATCTCAACGTGGTGCGCTGGATCGGCTTCCAGACCATCGTCATCCGCGAGTACGGGCGCATCATCCGCATCTGGGGCCAGACCATCGTGCCCTCGGTGGTGACCGCGACGCTCTATTTCGTGATCTTCGGCAGCCTCATCGGGCGGCGCGTCGGCGCCATGGGCGGCTTCGACTACAAGCAGTACATCGCCCCCGGCCTGATCATGATGTCGGTGATCACCAACTCCTACGGCAACGTGGTCGCATCGTTCTTCGGGGCCAAGTTCGGCAAGCACGTGGAGGAGATGCTGGTCTCCCCGCTGCCCAACTGGGTGATCGTCGCCGGTTATGCCGCCGGCGGGGTGGTGCGGGGACTGCTGGTCGGCGCCGCGGTGACCGTGGTGTCGCTCCTCTTCACTCACCTCTCGGTGCAGCACCTGCCGGTCATCGTCGCGGCGGGACTCCTGACCTCGCTCATCTTCGCGCTCGGCGGGTTCCTCAATGCGCTCTTCGCCAAGAACTTCGACCAGGTCAACTGGATCCCGACCTTCGTGCTGACGCCGCTCACCTATTTCGGCGGCGTGTTCTACTCGGTGACGCTGCTGCCGCAGTGGGCGCAGCAGGTGTCGTACGTCAATCCCATCCTGCACATGGTGAACGCATTCCGGTTCGGCTTCCTCGGCGTCTCCGACGTCAGTGTCGGGCTCGCCTTCGCGCTGATGCTGGCCGCCGCGGCCGCGCTGTTCGCGATCGCGGTCGCGCTCATGAACCGCGGTGCGGGAATCAGGGAGTGAAGACCGCCGTCGCCCTGGTGAGCGCGCGCGCCGCGCGCGGCCTGGACGAGGATATGCCGCCGCTGCTCGCGGCGTTCGCGGCCGCCGGCGCGCACGCCGAGATCGCCGACTGGGACGACCCCGAGGCCGATTGGGCGCGCTTCGATGCGGCGCTGCTGCGCTCCGCCTGGGACTATACCGAGCGGCTGCCGGAGTTCCTCGACTGGATCGAGCGCGTCGACGCGATCACCACGCTCCTCAATCCCGCGCCGGTGCTGCGCTGGAGCGCCGACAAGCACTACCTGCGCGACCTCGAGCGCCTCGGCGTGCCGGTGGTCGCGACTACCTTTGTCGAGCCCGGTGCCGATGCCCGGGAGACGCTCGGCGAGTTCCTCGAGCGCGAGGTCTGCGCCGAGCTGGTGGTGAAGCCGGCGGTCGGCGCCGGCTCGCGCGACACGCGCCGTCACGCGCGGGCCGCCAGCGCGGAGACGCTCGCCCACGTGCGTGAGCTCCTCGACGCAGATCGCGCGGTCCTCCTGCAGCCGTACTTCGAGGGCGTGGATCAGCACGGGGAGACTGCGCTCATCTACATCGACGGCCGCTTCAGTCACGCCATCCGCAAGGGCCCGCTGCTGCCCCTCGGGGCGCCGGCGACCGACGGGCTGTTCGCGCCCGAGACGATCACCCGGCGCGAGCCCGGGGCCGACGAGCGTGCCGTGGCGGACCGCACCCTCGCGGCGCTGCCCTACGGGGAGCTCCTTTACGCGCGCGTCGACCTGATCCGCGACGCCGCAGGGAAGCCGTGTCTGCTCGAGCTCGAGCTCGCCGAGCCCTCGCTCTTCTTCGCGCATGAGCCGCGATCTGCGGTGCAGCTGGCGGCGGCGACGCTCGCAAGGTGCGCACCGGCCGAGGCAGCGGCCCCCAGTGGGAAGAGCACTGGCCGGTAGGACATAATCCCGACGCGACGCCCACTCATTATGTGAGGTGAAACGCACAAAGTAATGTCTAACCCATTGTGGAAACAAAATTTTCACAATTTCGTCATGGAGCTGACGTGAGCCGGCCCGAGGCTATAGAGGGCCGGAAATGGGTCAGGACCGGAGGGAGTGACGCAGCCGGATGAAGGCGACAGGATTCAACACGTTCATGGCGCGGATCGACGCGGCCGAATACGGCCTGTGCCGCAGGCTGAACCGCGGCGCGTCCTTCACGATTCCGCGGCGTATCTTTCGCATCGCGAGCCGACTCGGCGACGGCATCGTCTGGTACGTCCTGATCTTCGCGCTGCCGGTGCTGTACGGCGCCGCGGGCGTGCGACCGGCCATCGTCATGGCGCTCACCGGAGCGCTCGGTGTCGCCCTCTACTCGCTCCTGAAACACCTCTTCGTGCGCGAGCGCCCGTTCATCACGCACACCGCGATCGATCCGGCGGCAGCCCCGCTCGATCGCTACAGCTTCCCGTCCGGTCATACGCTGCACGCCGTCTCGTTCGCGTGGCAGGCGAGCGCGCACTTTCCCGAGCTCGCCTGGGTGCTGCTGCCGCTCGCGGCGCTGATCGCCGGCTCGCGTGTGGTTCTCGGCCTGCACTACCCGACCGACGTCGTCGCCGGGGCGGCGCTCGGCGCCGCGCTCGCAGAGCTCGGATCGGCGCTCGGGTAAACTTCGAACCGTGCGGGCTTCTGTCCTGACGGCGCAGTCCCTGCGAAGGCGCACGGCCGGGCCCCGCGAAATGGCGCGTCTTGCCGATCGATGAGTGCCCGCCAGTCACGGCAGGCGCCATTTCGCGGGTGGCCTAGCGCGTGCGCGTTCTGTTCGTCTCCGACGTCTATTTCCCGCGCGTCAACGGCGTCTCGACTTCCATCCGCACCTTCCGGCAGGACCTGGCGAGCCTCGGCGTCGACACCTGTCTCGTGGCGCCGAGCTACGCTGCGCCCGACGCCCCGAGCGAGGAGCCCGGCGTGCTGCGCGTGCCCGCCACGAAGGTGCCGCGCGATCCGGAGGACCGCCGGATGGGCTGGCGCGCGCTCACGCGCGCCCTCGATGCGCTGCCCGGCGGCCGGTTCGATCTGGTGCACATCCACACGCCCTTCATCGCCCACTACGCCGGCGTGCGCCTGGCGCGGCGCGCCGACATCCCCGCCATCGCGACCTATCACACCTTCTTCGAGGAGTATCTGCATCACTACATGCCGCTGGTGCCGGCACCGCTCGCGAGATTCCTGGCGCGCAGCTTCAGCCGCTCGCAGTGCGCGGCGGTGCACGCGCTGATCGCCCCTTCCGAGCCGATGCGCGCGGTGCTGACCGGCTATGGGGTCACGACTCCGATCCACGTGGTGCCGACGGGACTCGCGGCGGATCGCTTCCGCCCGGGCGACGGCCGCGCCTTCCGCGCCCGCGCCGGCATCGACGCCGGGCGGGCGCTCGTCACCTACATCGGTCGGGTCGCGCACGAGAAGAACATCGGCTTCCTGCTGCGGATGTTCCGCGAGGTGATCCGCTCGGTGCCGGGAGCGCTGCTCGTGATCGCGGGCGAAGGTCCGGCGCGCGAGGCCCTGCGGCAGCAGGCGGGCCATCTCGGACTCGCCGAGCACGTGCACTTCGCCGGTTACCTGGAGCGCGACTCGGCGCTCCTCGACTGCTACGCCGCGGCGGACGTGTTCGTCTTCGCATCGCGCACCGAGACGCAGGGACTGGTGCTGCTCGAGGCGATGGCGCAGGGCACCCCGGTGGTCTCGACCGCGCACCTCGGCACGCGCTCGATCCTCGTGCCCGGATCGGGCGCGCTGGTCGTGCCCGAGGAGGAGGACGCATTCGCCGCCGCCGTGGTGCGCGTGCTCGGCGACGCGAACTTGCGACAGGAGCTCGGGAAGCGCGGACTCGCCTACGCGCGCCAGTGGTCGTCGGCGGCGATGGCACGACGCCTTGCCGAGCTCTACGGGCAGCTGCGCGGCGCGCCGCGCGTGCTACGCGTGGCCCGTGCGAGCGATTGAAGGGCCGGGGTTCTGAGCTACACTTCCCCCGGCGGCAGCGGCGCGGGGAGAGGACATGGGCGCAAAACGGGCGCTGATCGTGGATGATTCGAAGTCCGCGCGCCTGTTTCTTGCCCGCGCACTCGAGAAGTACGACATCGACGTCGACAACGCGGAGAGCGCCGAGGCGGCGATCGAGTACCTGAGCCACAACCACCCGGACGTTATCTTCATGGATCACCTGATGCCGGGCATGGACGGATTGCAGGCGGTGCGGGTCATCAAGAACGACCCGCGCACCGCCACCATTCCGGTCATGATGTACACCTCACAGGAAGGAGAGCTGTTCCTCGGTCAGGCGCGCGCGCTCGGCGCGGTAGGCGTGCTGCCGAAACAGATCCGGCCGACCGACGTCTCCAAGGTGCTGAACCAGCTGCACCTGGTCTCCGAGCGGCGCACCGTTGAGCAGCCGAGCTTCACGCCGGTCGACGCGCCGGCCGAGGCAGCGGCGGAGGAGAGCCCCGCGCCGGTGCCGTCCCGGCCGCTCACCGACAGCGCGCTGCGCGAGCATTTCGCGGAGCTGCGCCGGGCGCTCGTGGCGGCGGTCGACACCCAGACGGATCGGATCAGCGCCGACATGCGCGCTCTGCTCGCCGAGATGCGCGCCCTGCTCGCCGAGATGCGCGCCCTGCTCAAGTCCCTGCCGCCGCCCGAAGCGGTTCCGCCGCCGCCACGCCCCGCGTCCTCCGCGTGGGCGTGGCTCTTCGCGTGCGCGGCGCTCACCATTGCGCTCGTGAGCAGCGCACTCGCGTGGCGCACAGGAAGACTCCTCGAAGGCCTCACGATCGAGCTGACACAGCTGCGAAGCCAGAGTGCGTCGCTCGCGCCGGCGCTTGCGCCGGCCGGAGCGGGTGCGATCGCACCCGCGGCGGCGGCGGCCGGAGGTGCGGTTTCGTCCTCCGGCCCCGCGCCGAGGGCAGGTGTGCCGAGCGACGGCCGGCCGATGGTGGTGTCGGTGCCCTTCGGCGCCGACCCGCTCGGTGGCGCGCGACTCGAGGCGATCGGCAAGCTCCTCTACCGGCTCGCGCGGCAGAAGGTGGCGGGGCTCGTGGACATCAGGAGCTTTGCGGGACGCTTCTGTCTGCTCGGCAGCGCCGTCGACGGATACTCGCTGGCGCCGGAGGAGACGCCCTTCTCGAAGTGCGACCTCGTCGGCAATCCCCCGGACGAGGCGCTCACGAGCGCACAGCGCACGCCGCTCGCGCTCGCCAACCTGATCGACGACATCCGCATCTCCACCCGCGGCGCGCTGCAGGTGCAGGTGGCTGCCGGTGAACCGGCGAGCGTCCTCGCGCCCTATCCGCAAGTGACGAGCGAGCTCACCGCGGGCGAATGGAATCGCACCGGGAGCGTCAACAACCGCATCGAAATCCGCGTGCACTGAGCGCACCCGCGATCCACCCCCAGTGCACTCCGCCGAGGACGTCTTCGGGCCGCCGCGCTGGTTACGCAACCGCCACGTGCAGTCGATGCTCGCGAGCACCGCCTGGCGGCGCGGGCGGGTCCTCGAGCGCGCCGCGCCGCTGCTCGCAGCGCAGCGCGAAGTGCTCCTCGACTGCGGGGCCGGCGTGCGGCTGCAATGCTTCGTGTCGGGTCCGGCGGAGGGCCCCGGCCGGCCGGTCGTGCTGCTGCACGGCTGGGAAGGCAGCGCCGACTCGCTCTACCTGCTCTCCCTCGCGCAGCTGCTGTTCGAGCAGCGCTTCGAGGTGGTGCGACTGAACCTGCGCGACCACGGCGACACGCATCACCTGAATCGCGAGCTCTTTCACTCCTGCCGCCTGCCGGAGGTCGTCGGCGCGGTGCGCGCCCTGCAGCAGCGCTTTGCGGGCCGCCCGCTGCAGCTGGTGGGCTTCTCCCTTGGCGGAAACTTCATGCTGCGCGTCGCGGCGCAGGCGCGCGAGACGGCGCTCGATCTCGAGCGGGTGATCGCCGTCTCACCGGTGCTCGATCCCGGTCAGACGCTGACGGCGCTCGAGCGGGGTCTGCCGCTCTATGAGCTGTACTTCGTGCGCAAGTGGCGGCGGAGCCTGCGCAGGAAGCAGGCGGCCTGGCCCGGGAGCTACGATTTCCGCGCCCTGGAGCGGCTGCGCGGCCTGCGCCGCATGACGGCGGAGATGGTGCGCTGCTACAGCGAGTTCCCCACCCTCGAGGACTATCTCAACGGCTACGCGATCACCGGCGGGCGGCTCGCGAGGCTCGAAGTGCCCTCGAGCCTCCTGACATCCCTCGACGATCCGATCATTCCCGCCGACGGGCTCGAGCGCCTGGCGCGATCCCCGGCGCTGTCGATCACCGTGACGCGCCACGGGGGTCACTGCGGATTCTTCGAGCGGCTCACGGCCCCCAACTGGCTCGAGCGGCGCATCCTCGCCGAGCTCGGCGGCGAGCGCCTCAGCGCGCGGCGCGCTTCTCCTCGAACTCAACCACCGGCTCCCCGCTGGTCACGGTCACCGCGCCGTCGATGATCGCGCCCTTGGCGACCGCGATCCTGCGCGCGACGATGTCGGCGTGGAGCACGGCGGTGGCACCGACCTCGAGCTTGTCCTCGACGACGAGCTTTCCCGAGATCTTCCCCGCGATCACGGCAGCCTGCGCGTGAATCTCCCCGTGCCACTCCGCCGTCGCGGACATGCGGAGCGCGCCGGCGACGCGCCCGTCGCCCCGAACGGTCCCGCACATCACCAGCGGACCGGATGTCTCCAGGTCTCCGGTCAGACGCGAGCCCTCCGAGACGAAGGTCGGCGAGTCGCCGATCTGATCGATGAGTCTGCGCTTCAACGTCTGGATCATCCGGTGCTCCCTTGCTGCGGCAGGGTCATAATACGGCCCGTCCGACGCCCGAGGATGCCGATCATGATCACATTCCGCACCGGAAGAGTCGCCCTGATGGTCGTGCTCGCGGCCTTGATGGCAAGCTGCAGCCGGGAGCAGCAGGACTGGCGCTCGGCCGAAGCCGCCGACACGAGCGAGGCCTACGGGCGATTCGTCGAGCAGCATCCCGACAGCGAGCTCGCCGCGCGGGCCCGCGAGCGCCTCGCGCAGCTCGAGGAGGAGCGCGACTGGGCGGACGCGGGGCGCGTGGCCTCCGTCGATGCGTACCGGCAGTTCCTCGCCCGGCACCCGGGCGGCAAATGGTCCGAGGAAGCGCGCATCCGCATCGAGGCCTTTTCGCTCGGATCGGCCCCGCGCATCGGGCCGGCTACGGCCGCCTCGACGGTGCCGGTTGCGATTCCCGGATCCTCGGGCGTGCGGGCGCTCCAGCTCGCGACCCAGGGGACGCCGCCCCCGGCGGGCGGAAGCGGTGCTCAAACTGCCGCTCCGCAGCTCATCCGCACGGCACCCGTAAAGCTCACGCCGCAGCTCTCGCGGGGGCTCGCGGCAGCGCGGCCCCCCGCGCGCGAGGGCAACGCCGCGGGAGCGGCGAGCGGCAGCGCGTACGGGGTGCAGTTCGGAGCGTTCGGCAGCCAGGCAAGCGCCGATCGCGAGTGGCGGCGACTCAAGGGGCGCTTCGGCGCGCAGCTGGGTGGGCTCTCCCCGCGCATCGTCCCGGCCGAGAGCGCCACGGGACAGCTCTACCGGCTGCAGGCTCCCGCTGCCGGCGAGGCTCAGGCGCGTGCTCTCTGTGATTCTCTGAAGGAGCAGGCGCAGCCTTGCGTGCCCGTGCTGCCGCACTGACCGACTTGGCTCCGCTTCGGTCCAAAGTGACACTTCGCGTCACCGCCCCGGCGTTGCGCCCTGCCCGCAGGGCTCATTAACTCATTGTTTTCGCTTGGATTGCTGGGCTGGCACGCGCCTTGCTCCGTCACGCTCAAGCTGCGAACAAATTCCCCGTGTTCGCGCTGCGCGCCGTGATGCGATTTCCCCCGCCTCGCGGCGCTTTTTTTTGGCCGCCCGTGGCCGGGTGGCCTCCAGTGCGTAGCCGCGCGAGAGGCCGGGCCCCGCAGCCGCCGCCGCGCACGAAGCACCGCGGCTAGAATTCCCCTCCCCATGGAATTCCGTGACTACTACAAGGTCCTCGGAGTCGAGCGCACCGCGAGCGCCGACGCGATCAGGAAGGCCTATCGCCGGCTCGCTCACAAGTACCACCCCGATGTGAGCAAGGAGCCGAACGCCGAGGCGCGCTTCAAGGAAATGCAGGAGGCCTACGAGGTGCTCAAGGATCCCGAGAAGCGCGCCGCGTACGACCAGCTCGGCAGCCAGTGGAAAGCCGGCGAGCAGTTTCGTCCACCTCCGGACTGGGGCAGCGGCTTCGAGTTCTCGGGCGGCGGCAGGGCGCGCGCGGGTCGCTCGCGAGGGCGCGGCGCGGGCCCGCGGGGCTTCGGCGCGGGCGAGGACGGGGGCCTCGGCGAGCAGGACTTCAGCGAGTTCTTCTCTTCGCTCTTCGGCGGCGGCTCGCCGTTTGCCGCGGAGGGCCGCCGGCCGGGGCGCGATCATCACGCGCGCATCGAAATCGATCTCGAGGAAGCCTTCCGGGGCACGACCCGGATGCTCGAGCTCAAGCGTCCCGAGCTCAAGCGCGACGGCACGCCCGAGCTGCGCAACCACACCGTCCGCGTCACGATTCCTCCAGGCGTCACCGCGGGGCAGCTGATCCGTCTCGCCGGTCAGGGCGAGCCGGCGAGCGGGCGCGGCAGCGCGGGGGATCTCTACCTCGAGACGCACATCAGGCCGCATCGGTTGTTCCAGCTCGACGGCCGCGACGTGACGCTCACGTTGCCCGTCGCTCCGTGGGAGGCGGCGCTCGGCGCCTCGGTCACCGTGCCGACGCTGGGCGGGCCGGTGGAGGTGCAGATCCCGCCCGGATCGCAGTCGGGTCAGAAACTGCGCCTGCGCGGGCGTGGCCTGCCGGGCAAGCCCGCCGGGGACCAGTTCGTGCAGTTGAAGGTCGTGCTGCCGCCCGGGACTTCGCCGGAAGCGAAGGCGCTGTACGAGGAGATGCGGCGCAAGCTCAATTTCGATCCGCGCGCGGACCTGGAGTGAAGCGCGCGCCCTCGGAGAGCCACGCCTCCTCGGCCGGCGTGCTGGCGCGCCCGAGAAGGCGGTTGCGGTGCGGAAAGCGTCCGAAGCGCTCGATGATCGAGCGGTGTCGCTCGGCGTAGCCGAGCACCTCTGCGAAGGAATCCTGCAGCTCCTGCGGCGCCTCGCTCAGCAGCCGCCGGCAGGCGGCCACCGATTCCTCCTGCACCTCGCGACTCTCGGCGTGCTGCAGCGGCATGTAGAAGAAGATCCGCTCCACCGCATCGAGCGCGGCATCTGCCCCCGACTGCATGCCCGAGAGCGCGAGCGAGAGCGCCTTCTCGTCGAAATCGAAGGCGCGTGCGCTGCCCCGGAACATGTTGCGCGGAAACTGGTCGAGGACGATGATCAGACTCAGGCGCCGCCGCGGACCGTCGGCCCAGCTCTCGAGCTCTCCGGCTGCGGCACGCTCGAAGAGTTCGCCGAAGCGCGCGCGGATCTCCTCGTCGCGCTCGGCGCGGAGCCCGACGTTGTCCTCGCCGAACCAGAAGGCCATGCGCTCGTCGAGGTCCTCGGCGCAGAGCGGGAGTCGCCCGAACCAGAACTCGCGGACGCTGCGCGCCTCGTCCATGGCTCTATCCTGACCTGCTGCGGTCGGACTCGAAGAGCTTCTCGAGCTGCGCCGCGGATTCGCGCGTGGTCGCGAGGAACTTGGTCTCGTCCTCCTTGACCTGATACTGCGCGAGGAGCGTGGCCTCATCGTGCTGGCGGAACTTGCGCACGGCTTCGCGCGCCGTGGCCGGGGCCTCGCCGAGCCCTTCCAGCACCCACGCCGCGATCTCGAGGCTCGAGGCGTAGGTATCGCGGACGATCTCGGTCACCCCCACGTCCATCAGCGCGAAGGCGTGCTGGCGATTGCGCGCGCGGGCGTAGATCTTGAGGCGCGGAAAGTACTCGCGCGCCAGTGCGGCGGTGCGCGTCGAGGCATCCGCGTCGTCGATCGCGAGCACCAGGATCCGGGCGCGATCGGCCCCCGCGGCGCGCAGCAGCTCGAGCCGCGAGGCATCGCCGTAGTAGACCTTGTTGCCGAAGCGGCGCACGAAATCGACGTGCGTCTGGCTGTTGTCGAGGGCGGTGAAGGGGATCCCCTTGACGCGCAGGATGCGTGCCACGATCTGCCCGACGCGCCCGAAGCCGGCGATGATCACCAGGTTGTCGTGCTCCTCGATGGCGTCGTAGGGCTGCTGCGGCGGCGCGAGCCAGCGGTTCTGGATCGCCTCGTGCGCAATCAGCAGCAGGGGACCCAATATCATCGAGAGCGTCACGGCGAGTATGAGGAGGTCCGAGGTGGCGCGCCCGAGGAGCCCGTCGCGCGCGGCGAGCGTGAACAGCACGAATGCGAACTCTCCTCCCGCCGGGAGTGCGAACCCGAGCCGCCGGGCCGAGTCGCCGCGTAGCCCGGCGAGCCTCGCGAGCGCGCTCACGGCGATGATCTTCACGGCGAGAAAGGCGGCGGTGAGGGCGAGCAGCGTCAGCGGCTCGGACTCGAGCAGCCCCAGGTTGGCCGACATGCCGACGGCGATGAAGAACAGGCCGAGGAGCAGACCCTTGAACGGCTCGAGGTCGGCTTCGAGCTCGTGACGAAACTCGCTGTCAGCGAGCAGCACGCCGGCGAGGAACGCCCCGAGCGCCATCGACAATCCGGCGAGGTTCGCGAGCAGCGCCGTGGCGATGACGGTAAGCAGCGCCGCGGCGGTGAACACCTCCGACACCTGCGCCCGCGCGACCACCCGCAGCGCGGGGCGCAGCAGCAGCCGCCCGCCGCCGATGACCGCGACGATCACGGCGAGGAGCTTGAGGAGCGTAATCCACCAGCTGCCGGAGGCCGCATGGGTCGCCGACGAGGGAGCCAGCATCGGCAGAAGCGCCAGTGCGGGCAGCACCGCAAGATCCTGGAAGAGAAGGATCCCGAACGCCCCACGCCCGTACTGTGTCTTGAGCTGCCCGCGCTCGGCCAGCACCTGCAGCACCAGAGGTGTCGAGGAGAGCGACAGGCCGAAGCCGATGACCGCGGCGGCGATCGGCGGCACCCCGAGCGCCCAGGCGCCCGCGCCGAGCAGCAGCGAGCACAGCGCCACCTGAGCGGGCCCGTACCCGAACACGATGCGCCGCATGACCCACAGTCTCGTCGGCTGCAGCTCGAGTCCGATGATGAAGAGCAGCAACACGATGCCGAACTCGGACACCTGCAGGATCCCCCCGACGTCGCCGATCAGGTTGAGTCCCCAGGGGCCGATCACCAGCCCCGCGACGAGGTAACCGAGGATGGAGCTGAGCCTCGCGAATCGGAACAGAGACACCGCCACGACCGCGGCGGCGAGGAGGATGGCGGTTTGAGCGAGCGAGATCATGGCCGCGCATGATTCTGGCAGGAATCTCTACCGCAGGCCTGAACTCTGGCGGCCCCGGCTGCGCCGGGGTTGCGGTGCCTCTCGTGCGTCGGAGGACGGCTTCCCTTGAGAATCAGCCGGCCGGTCCCCATGCCTGCACGATGGCCGACAGCGCGACCTCCGAGCTCTCACCCCGGTCCGATCCCCTCGATGCGTACTCCGCCGCCGTCGTGGGCGCCGTCGAGCGGGTGGGGCCCGCGGTGGTGAGCGTCTACGTGGGAAGCGCCGCGGAAGCCGAGCAGGCGCGCGGGGGCGCGGGGTCCGGTGTGGTCGTGACGCCCGACGGGTATCTCCTCACCAACGAGCACGTCGTGCAGCGCGTGCAGGAGGCGCGGGTCGCCTTCGTCGACGGGCGCAGCGTCCCCGCCGTGGTCACCGGGCGGGATCCCGCCACCGACCTCGCCGTGCTGCGCGCTCAGGCCGGCTCGCTCCCCTACGCGCGCCTCGCCAGCGACGAGCGGCTGCGCGCCGGACAGCTGGTGGTTGCCGTCGGCAATCCGTTCGGGTTCGAGTCCACGGTATCCGCCGGGGTCGTGAGCGCGCTCGGCCGCTCGCTGCGCAGCCGCCACGGCCGGCTGATCGAGGGGGTGGTGCAGCACAGTGCCGCTCTCAACCCCGGAAATTCGGGCGGCCCGCTCACCGATGCGGCCGGAAGCGTGGCCGGCATCAACACCGCCATCATCGCGATGGCGCAGGGTATCGGCTTCGCCATTCCCGCCTCCACCGCGCAATGGGTACTGACGGAGATCCTCACCCAGGGGCGCGTGCGTCGCGCCTGGCTCGGCGTCGCAGCTCGCGACCGGCCGCTCGATCTGCGGTTGGTGCGGGCGCTGGGGCTGACAGTCGCACGCGCGGTCGAGGTGCTGTCGCGCGAGGCCAAGGGGCCGGCCGCGGAGTCGGATCTGCACCCGGGCGACCTGATCGTGGCCGTGGACGATGAGCCGGTGGACGGGATCGATGCGCTCCACCGGCGCCTCGGCCGCGTGCCGCCCGGCACCACGCTCACTCTCAAGGTGGTGCGGCGCACGCACCTCGTGGACATCGCGCTCGCGGTGCGCGAGCCGCCCTGAGGGCGCGACCGCACCTGGGGCGCTAGGACGGACCCGGGTCAGCAACCTGCGATTGCCGGGCCGGGAGCGCTTCTAGCAGGCCACACTCACTCGCACAGGCTCTCGAGATAACCCTGCGCGGTGGCGCACAGCCGCTTGCGCGCCAGAGCCCGAGCCCGGGGCGCATCGAGGATGTACTCGAGGGGTCCCGAGACCAGCATCTGGCGGATGCGGGGATTGCGCGCCGAGGCGCGCGCCATGCGGTTCAGCACGGTGAACCCGCGGTTGATGAGCCGCCCGGAAGCGCGGTTCTGCTCGATGGTGCGGGCGAGATACTGCCCGAAGCGGGCGTACAAGAAGTAATCGTCGTCCCCGATCTGGAAGCGTGCCTCGGCGAAGAAATCGGGGAAATTTCTCTCCAGGTACTCGTTCAGACTTTGCAGGCGGGCACGGTCGCTGTCAGTCGACACTTTGCGCTGCTTCATTTCAGTGCAAACACCTCGGTGGCCAGGGAGCACTTGTAGCGGCGCGCATGTTGGAGCAGCGCGCCGCTCGATGCAAGAGGCGAGGCGCAGCGGGCCCGCTACGGCTGCGCCAGGACAGTCGGGCCGGGCTGCCAGTCCTCGCGCCTCAGGCGGTAGAGCACGTGCCGCTGCAGCGGGTGCCCCGCCGGGAGTCTGGGATGGTCGAAGTCCCCGGCTGCGTCGTGGCGCATGCCGAGCCGCTCCATCACGGCCCGCGAGCGCGCGTTCGCGGGCACGGTGAAGGCGACGACCTCGGAGAGCCCGAGACTCCGGAAGGCGAAATCGAGGCACGCTCGGGCGGCCTCGGTGGCGTAACCGCGGCCCCAGCTCGAGCGCGCCAGGCGCCATCCGATCTCGGTGCAGGGCGTGAAGTGGGCCTCGAAGGAAGGCTCCGACAGGCCCACGAAACCGATGAACTCGCCCTGCTCCCGCACTTCGACCGCCCACAGCCCCCAGCCGCGTTGGGCGAGCTCGCTGCGTACGCGTTCGGCAAACTCATCGCTCTCGGCACGGGTCAGGCATCGGGACAGGAACTCGATGACCACCGGATCGGCGTTGAGCGAGGCGAAGGGCTCGAGATCCGCCGCGCACCATTGCCGCAGCTTAAGCCGCGGGGTCTCGAGCTCGGTCATCGGTCGCTTTCAGTTCGGTCCGCGGCGCAGAGGCGCTTGCAAGAGCCCCGGAGGCCGGTATTATCGAACGCATAGTGATGGTGTAAGACAGCCGACCGGCGGGTAGCGGTCTCATCCCCCCGCCCTGAGAGTCGGCTGCTCGTTCGCGGGCTTGGCTTGTGTCCCGCGGATCTCCTGAGCGCATGAATTGCCGGTGTGACTACGAGGTCGCGGGCCTGCCGCCGCGGCTCAAGTCTGCGCGGCGCTTGAGGGAATCGCGAGGCCGTCATTCATGCATGCCCCTTCCGCCGGACTCTATAAAGAGGACTACGAGCGCGACAGCTGCGGCTTCGGCCTGATCGCGAGCCTGGACGATGCGCCGAGCCACTGGCTGGTTCGCACCGCGATCAGCTCCCTGATCCGTCTCACTCACCGCGGCGCGATCGCTGCCGACGGCAAGACCGGCGACGGCTGCGGGCTGCTGCTGAAGAGGCCCGAGGGGTTCCTCCGGGCGGTGGCCGCCGAGGCCGGCATCGAGCTCGCCGAGCGCTTCGCCTCCGGTCTCGTGTTTCACTCGCGCGATGCGCTGCAGGCGGAGCAGGCGCGGCTCGCGCTCGCTCGCGAGCTGGCGCGGCAGGGACTCGAGGTGGCCGGCTGGCGCGCCGTGCCGGTGGACCCTGGGGCCTGTGGCGCCGAGGCGCTGAAATCGCTGCCCCTCATCGAGCAGCTTTTCGTCAACTGCCTTGAGGCGGGCCTCGACGAGGCGGCTTTCAACCGGCGGCTCTTCATGGCGCGCCGCCTGGCCGAGAAGGCCGCGAGCGGCGATCCCGCGTTCTATGTGCCGAGCCTCTCGGCCAACACCATCGTCTTCAAGGGCATGGTGATGCCGCAGCACCTGGCGCAGTTCTACCCGGACCTCGCCGATCCGCGTCTCGAGAGCTCGGTGGCCGTGTTCCACCAGCGCTTCTCCACCAACACGCTGCCGCAGTGGCGCCTCGCGCACCCCTACCGCTACCTCGCCCACAACGGCGAGATCAACACCATCCAGGGCAACCGCAACTGGGCGAGGGCCCGCGGGCCGCTGCTCTCATCGCCCCTTCTCCCGGGGCTGCAGGAGGTGCTGCCGCTGGTGTCGCTCGGCGGCTCGGACTCCCAGAGCCTCGACAACATGCTCGAGGTGCTGCTGATGGGAGGCCTCGATCCGCTGCAGGCCATGCGGCTCCTCATCCCGCCGGCCTGGCACGGGCTCGACGCGCTGGATCCCGACCTGCGCGCCTTCTACGAGTACTACTCGGCGCACATGGAGCCCTGGGACGGTCCGGCCGGCGTCGTGCTGACGGATGGGCGCTACGCGCTCTGCACGCTCGATCGCAACGGGCTGCGGCCGGCGCGCTTCTGCATCACGGCCAACCGCTGTCTCACCATCGCCTCCGAGACCGGCGTGTGGGACTACGCGCCCGAAGACGTCGTCAGGAAGGGCAAGCTCGGCCCCGGCGACATGATCGCGCTCGACCTGAAGAGCGGAACGCTCCTCGCCTCGGCGGACATCGATCAGATCCTGAAATCCCGCCATCCCTACAAGAGCTGGCTGAAGCAGGGCGTGCGTTACCTCGAGAGCGACCTGGTGGACGCGCGGCTCGCGGCCGAGCCCATGGACCGCGACACGCTCGCGCTCTACCAGAAGATGTTCAACGTCACCCAGGAGGAGCGCGACGAGATCATCCGCGTGCTCGCCGAGGACGAGAACGAGGCGGTGGGCTCGATGGGCGACGACACGCCGATGCCGGTGCTGTCGCGCAAGGTGCGCCCGCTCTACGACTACTTCCGCCAGCAATTCGCGCAGGTCACCAACCCGCCCATCGACAGCTTGCGCGAATCGATCGTGATGTCGCTGCAGACCCAGATCGGGCCGGAATGCAACATCTTTCTGCCCGCTCCCGAGCACGCCCGCCAGATCGTGCTCGGCTCGCCGATCCTCTCGCAGCGCAAGCTCCGCCAGATCCTCGCGATCGAGGAGGTCACGCACGAGTTCATCGATCTGCAGTACGAGCCCGCCGAGGGGCTGCGCCGGGCGATCCTGCGCATGTGCGCGCAGGCCGAGAGCGCCGTGCTGGAAGGCAAGCTCGTGCTGCTCCTGTCGGATCGCTACCTCGTCCGGGGGCGCACGCCTGCGCACGCGCTGCTCGTGACCGGGGCGGTGCATCAGCACCTGGTGAGGACGGGACTGCGCTGCAAGTGCAACCTGCTGGTCGAGACCGGCACGGCGCGCGAGCCGCACCACTTCGCGTGCCTCATCGGCTACGGCGCGACTGCGGTCTACCCCTACATGGCCTACCAGGTGCTCTTCGAGATGATGCGCAAGGGACGCGTCAAGCTCGACTTCGCGGCGCGGCTCGAGCTCGGTCGCAGCTACCGCGCGGGCCTCAGGAAGGGCCTGTTCAAGATCATGTCGAAGATGGGGATCTCGACCATCGCCAGCTACCGCAGCTCGCAGCTGTTCGAGATCGTCGGGCTCGCGGGCGAGGTGGTGGAGCTGTGCTTTACCGGCACCGAAAGCCGCGTGCAGGGCGCGGATTTCGCCGATCTCGAGGCCGACCTCGGGGCGCTCGCCGCGCGCGCCTGGAACCCGCGCGAGGGGATCGCCCAGGGCGGACTTCTCAAGTACGTGCACGGCGGCGAGTACCACATGTACAACCCCGACGTGATCGCGGCGCTTCAGGCGGCGGTGATCTCCGGCGATGAGGCGGGCTACCGCGAGTTCGCGCGCCTCGTGAACGAGCGGCCGGCCTCGACGCTGCGCGACCTGCTCTCGCTCAGGCGCGCCGCGCGGCCGATTCCGCGCGCCGAAGTCGAGCCGGCGGAGGCGGTGCTCGCGCGCTTCGACAGCGCCGGCATGTCCTTGGGCGCGCTCTCCCCCGAGGCGCACGAGGCACTCGCCATCGCCATGAACCGGCTCGGGGCGCGCTCGAATTCGGGCGAAGGGGGCGAGGATCCGCGCCGCTACCGCACCGAGCGCAACTCGAAGATCAAGCAGGTGGCGTCCGGACGCTTCGGCGTGACCCCGGAATACCTGATCAACGCCGAGGTGCTGCAGATCAAGATCGCCCAGGGAGCGAAGCCGGGCGAGGGCGGCCAGCTCCCGGGGCACAAGGTCAACGACATGATCGCCAGCTTGCGCTTTGCGCGGCCGGGCGTCGGCCTGATCTCCCCGCCGCCGCACCACGACATCTACTCGATCGAGGACCTGGCGCAGCTCATCTTCGACCTGAAGCAGATCAATCCGCAGGCGCTGGTGTCGGTGAAGCTGGTCGCCGAGCCCGGGGTGGGCACGGTCGCCGCCGGAGTCGCCAAGGCCTACGCCGACCTGATCACGATCTCGGGCTATGACGGTGGCACGGGCGCGAGCCCCCTGTCGTCCATCAAGTACGCGGGCACGCCGTGGGAGCTCGGCCTCGCCGAGACCCACCAGACGCTGCGCCGCAACGATCTGCGCCACCGGGTGCGGCTGCAGACCGACGGGGGCCTCAAGACCGGCCTCGACGTCGTGAAGGCGGCGATCCTCGGCGCGGAGAGCTTCGGTTTCGGCAGCGCGCCGATGGTGGCGCTCGGGTGCAAGTATCTGCGCATCTGCCATCTCAACAACTGCACCACCGGGATCGCGACCCAGCACAACGTGCTGCGCACGAAGTACTTCACCGGGCTCCCCGAGATGGTGATCAACTACTTCCGTTTCGTGGCCGAGGAGGTCCGTGAGATCCTCGCCTCCCTCGGTGTGCGCTCGCTCGCCGAGATCATCGGCCGCACCGAGCATCTCGAGGTGGTGCGCGGCGAGACGCCCAGGCAGCGCAAGCTCGACCTCGCGCCCATCCTCTCCACGGGCGGCCTGGCCGCCGATGCACCGCAGTTCTGCCTGACCGACTCGAACCCACCCTTCGACCGCGGCGAGCTCGCCGAGCGCATGGTGCGCGACATGCTGCCGGCGATCGAGAGCAAGCGCGGCGGCGAATGGCACTACGACCTCGGCAACTTCAACCGCTCGATCGGCGCGCGCGTCTCGGGGGAGATCGCTCGGCGCTGGGGCAACTACGGCATGGAGGGGGCCCCTCTCACCGTGCGCTGCCGCGGCAACGCCGGGCAGAGCTTCGGGGTGTGGAACGCCGGCGGGCTCAACCTGTATCTCGAAGGCGATGCCAACGATTACGTCGGCAAGGGGATGGCGGGCGGCCGCATCGTGCTGCGCCACCCTAGCCGCGCGCGCTTCGTGGCGAAGGACACCGTCATCATGGGCAACACCTGCCTCTACGGCGCGACGGGCGGCGAGCTGTACGCCGCCGGGGTGGCCGGCGAGCGCTTCGCGGTGCGCAACTCCGGCGCGGTGGCCGTGGTCGAGGGCTCGGGAGACCACTGCTGCGAGTACATGACGGGAGGGGCGGTGTGCGTGCTCGGCCGCACCGGCCTCAACTTCGGCGCCGGCTTCACCGGCGGCTTCGCCTACGTGCTCGACCTCGAGCGCAACTTCGTCGACCGCTACAACCACGAGCTCATCGACATCAGCCGCATCCATCCCGAGGCCATGCAGTCGCACGTGCAGCACCTCGAGGGACTCCTCGAGCGGCAGGTCGCCGAGACCGGGAGCGCCTGGGCGGAGGAGATCCTGAACGACCTGCGCACGTTCCTCCCCAAGTTCTGGGTGGTGAAGCCCAAGGCGGCGTCGATCGACTCGCTGATCGAGAACCTGCGGCGCGCAGCCTGAGCCGTCCGCGAGCGTCGATGCCCGATAAGAACCTGCAGTTCCTCGACACCCCGCGCGCCGAGCCGGCGAAGGCGCCGGTCGAGACGCGCCTGCGCAACTTCCGCGAGATTTACGCGCAGTTCGATGCGGGGAGCGCCGCGCAGCAGGCCGGGCGGTGCCTTGCCTGCGGGAATCCTTTCTGCGAATGGAAATGCCCGGTTCACAACTATATCCCCAACTGGCTGAAGCTGATCGAGGAGGGCAACCTGCTCGAGGCGGCGGAGCTCTCGCACAAGACCAACTCGCTCCCCGAGGTCTGCGGCCGCATCTGCCCCCAGGACCGGCTCTGCGAGGGCGCCTGCACGCTGAACGACGGCTTGGGAAGCGTCACCATCGGCGCGATCGAGAAGTACATCACCGACGAGGCGTTGAAGGCGGGCTGGAAGCCCGACATGTCGAACGTCCAGCCGACGGGCCGGCGGGTCGCGATCGTGGGCGCCGGTCCCGCGGGACTCGCATGCGCCGATATCCTGGTGCGCAACGGCGTGCATCCGGTGGTATTCGATCGCCACGAGCGCATCGGGGGACTCCTCACCTTCGGCATTCCGCCCTTCAAGCTCGAGAAGGAGGTGGTGGAGAAGCGCCGCGAGATCATGGAGGGGATGGGCGTCGAGTTCCGCTTAAGGTGCGAGGTCGGTCGCGATACGGCCTTCGAGGATCTCGTGGCCGGATACGACGCGGTGTTCCTCGGCATGGGGACCTACACCTACGTGAAGGGCGGCTTCCCGGGCGAGGATCTGCCGGGCGTGTACGAAGCGCTGCCCTATCTCATCGCCAACATCCGCCACGAGCTCTCGCTTCCCGGCGCCGCCCGTTCGCTCATCAGCCTGCGCGGCAAGCGAGTCATCGTGCTCGGGGGCGGGGACACCGCCATGGATTGCAACCGCACCGCGATCCGCCAGGGCGCGGAGTCGGTGACCTGCACCTACCGCCGCGACGAGCGCAACATGACCGGCTCGCGGCGGGACTACAAGAACAGCCGCGAGGAGGGCGTCGAGTTTCTCTTCAACACTCAGCCGATCGAGATCGTGGGCGCCGAGCAGGTGGAGGGCGTGAAGCTGGTGACGACCCGGCTCGGCGAGCCGGATGCGCGCGGTCGGCGCGTGCCGCAGCCGCTCGCAGGGTCCGAGCAGATCGTGCCGGCGGATGCGGTCATCATCGCCTTCGGCTTTCTGCCGAGCCCGCCCGACTGGTTCGACCCGCACCGGATCCGTCTGCACCACAACGGCCGCGTGCGCGTGTCGGCGAGCGCGGCGCGCCCCTTCCAGACGACCAACCCAAAGGTGTTTGCCGGCGGGGACATGGTGCGAGGCGCCGACCTCGTGGTGACCGCGGTGTTCGAGGGGCGCGAGGCCGCGCGCGGAATGCTCAACTACCTCGGCGTGGGGTGACGTCGATTCGGGGCAACTCGGTGAACCTGTCCTTGGCGCTCCCCCCGGCGCAGTCTCGCGCGGGCGCGCGCGAGGTGCGCCGCGAGGCCGGCACCGAAGTCCGCGAGTGGACGGTCACTCGACAGTGACCGTCACACGCATCCAGGGATGGATGCAGCACTCGAAATAATGCACTCCCTTCGACAGGCCGGTGACCTGCAGCTGGCTGCCTTGAAGGATGCGAGTGCGGGCCACCTTGACGTCCCCGAAACCGCCGGCACATTCCGGAACCGTCGCCTCGCCGTGGTTGAGGGGGGGTATGAAACCACCCCCGAATTTCGCCACCTCGGTGAAGGTGTGAGGCTCACCGCCCTGGTCGACCACGACGAGGGGGGTGCCCTGGTTGATCGTGACTTTGTCGGGCTCAAAATCCCAGCCGGGGTCCGGCTTTCCGGCCGCTGCCTGTGCGAACAGATCCGCAAACGTCGTGGCGTAGCCCACCGCGACGTTCTTGCAGAAGTCGGCTCCGAGCGCGAGGTTGAAGCTCGCTGGCTCGCATTCGTCCAGGGCCACGATCTGCACGGGAGTGGCCCCCTCCTCCTGCGCCAGCCCCGCCGGCGCGGGTGCGAGACAGAGCGTCAACGGGGCGAGGAAAAACGTAGCCAGAAGACGTGTAGTTGGGATTCTCACGGCGGTTGCCCTCCCCAAGAAGGGGCGCTGACGGTACGCCGGCTGCGCCGCCTGTCAAGGCGGGGAAACCCGTAACCGCGTGTCCGCTCAGGCCATATCGGCGGCGGCACGCCCGTCCGCCCTCAGCAGCCACAGTAATCCTTCGAGCAGCTGCACCGGCGTCGGCGGACAGCCGCGGATCACGAGGTCGACCGGCACGACCTTCGACACCGCGCCGACGCAAGCGTAGCTCCCCGCGAAGACGCCACACCCGGCGGCGCAGTCGCCGACCGCGACGATCCACTTGGGCGCCGGCGTTGCGGCGTAGGTGCGCTCGAGAGCTTCGCGCATGTTGAGCGTCACCGGGCCGGTGACGAGCAGCAGGTCGGCGTGGCGGGGCGAGGCGACGAAGCGGATGCCGAAGCGCTCGATGTCGTAGAAGGCGTTGTTGAGCGCGTGGATCTCGAGCTCGCAGGCGTTGCAGGATCCCGCATCGACCTCGCGGATCGCGAGACTGCGCCCCAGGCGCCGCGCGACGGCGCCGCGCAGCTCGGCTCCGAGAGTCTCCAATTCCCCG
>Ga0209577_10000868_pt1 | contig 30336 bp, 23 predicted proteins | sample GraSoiAngelo_109_FD_185874 | JGI IMG/M metagenome (GOLD analysis project Ga0209577, IMG submission 185874) | Grasslands soil microbial communities from the Angelo Coastal Reserve, California, USA - 14_0903_12_20cm (SPAdes) (version 2) | ecosystem: Environmental > Terrestrial > Soil > Grasslands...
CCTCTCTACAGAACGACGCGTTGATGATTGCTATGGAGAAAGGAAATTGCTAGAAACTTAAAAACAAAACCCGGGGGTGGGTGAATGATGGTGAAAATCCCTGGGTGAAAGAACGTGAAAATCCGCAGCGGCACCGACTCGAATCAACGTCGTGCTCAACTGGTTTGAAGAATTAAGGCGCCAAGTGCCTCAAGCGAAGAAGTAAAGGCAGTTAGCTCAACAGATGATCTTATTTCCCGTGGGGGAGCTACTGCAGCAAGAAAAACCTTCAGCATTCCTCCGCGGGCACATCTTGATGGCAGAATGATTTGATGGGAATCATGCTGGGGCTTCTCACCGCACTGACCTGGGGCGGCGCGGATTTCATTGCGCGTTTTGCCACGCATCGCATTGGCGCTCTCCGTTCCATGTTGTACATGCAGCTGACAGGTTTTCTTCTGCTCTGTTTTCTTCTTCCCGCTCTCGGCGGTTGGGGGCATCTCGCGGATGGTTCCGGATGGCAGCCCTGGGCCTGGGGCTTCCTGGCTGGAAGCTTCAATGCCATGTCGGGCCTGCTGCTCTATCGCGCGTTTGAGATTGGAAAAATGGCCGTCGTGGCCCCGCTCTCGGCCAGTTATCCCGCTTTGACGTTGCTGCTTTCCTGGATGACCGGCGAGCGGGTGAGCACAGTAAGAATCGTCGGAATCCTCTGCACCCTGGCGGGGGTCGTAGTTGTCGCGGGCGGAGAAAAAACACCGGACGAGAACGATGCTGAGGCCGTGCAGAGGAGCGGCCGGGGAATCGGGTGGGCCGTGTTTGCTGCCGTGGGCTTCGCGGTGTTGTTTTGGTTGCTCGGAACTCGCGTCATTCCGAGCGTGGGCGCCATTCAAACCGTGTGGATGATCCGTTTGACCAGTGCGCTGCTCACGGCGGCGGTGGTCCTCATTTCTAAACAGCCCATGCAACTTCCACACGACGAAGTGCGTTGGATGGTCCTGAGCATGGGCGCCTTCGATACCGGGGCCTTTGTCCTCAGTAATCTCGGAATGAAAATGGAGCAGGTCGCGGTCGTCACCGTACTAAGTTCGTTGTACGGAGCGGTCACCGTGGGGTTTGCGGCCATCTTTCTAAAGGAACGCGTGTCGCGCTGGCAATGGATAGGAATCGTCACGATTTTTGTGGGGATTTTTCTCATCAGCCGATAGATTCTTATTTCATTCCGCATCCTTCTTTCCTGTCCGCACTTTCTTCCGCATTTCCTTGTACTGATACACTACACGGCGGGATGACTCCTCCTTTTTGCGATGTCGCGCTGCCTCTGCCGCTGCGTACGACGTTTACGTACGCGGTTCCGGAGATGTTGCGGGGATTAGTGCAACCGGGGAGCCGCGTACTCGTGCCCTTCCGGAAGAAGGCGATGGTCGGCGTCGTTGTGAAATTGGCGGAAAGCGCGCCGCACGGAACGAAGATCCGAGAGATCACCCGCGTATTGGATTTTGTTCCCGCGCTGACGCCAAAGCTGATTGAGCTGGCGCACTGGATCGCGGGATATTACCTGGCGCCGGTTGGCGAAGTGTTTCGCGCAATGCTGCCGCCGGTGACAGAGCTAAAATCGCAACACCAGGTTATTTTGACGGATGCGGGGCGCGAAGCGGCGGAGAGCTTGAGCGGCGGTGAATTGTCGCACGGGCTCACGTCCGGAGAGGCGGCGTTTCTAGCGAAGTTGAAAGAGAGGAAAGCAACGTTGCCACTCGGACCAGCCGCAAAGCTGGGTGTTGACGCTTCCGCTTTGCAGCGGCTGCAACGCCGTGGGCTCATTGAAATTCGGGAGATCGTGCAAGGAAGAAGCCGAAGGACGCAGCGAGTGATCGCGTGGAAGGGTGGTACGACGACTGAAAAATTGGTTGAGAAAGAAAACGAAGAGGAAAATAACACAGAGACGCCCTTGGGCGCCGCTCAGGGCAAACAGAGCGCGCTGAGGAAGCGCAGAGAAGAACGCGTCCGCGAACTGCTTGAGACAGAGCGCGGGCCATTGCCGTTGCCACAACTTCTGAAGCTGGCGCAGGTGACCAGGGCGGTGGTCGAGCGGATGCTGCGCGACGGGTTGCTGGAGAGTTGGGAGGAGCCGATTGATCCAGCGGAGGATCCATTCGATGCGGGGTACTCGCCTCCTGCGCATGAATTGAATGCGGAGCAGGAAAGCGCGATAAAAGCGATTCGCGCCCGGTTTGAGTTGGGCGAATTCGGCGTGCAGTTGCTCCATGGCGTGACCGGAAGCGGGAAGACCGAAGTGTATTTGCGCGCGGTGCAGGAGATGCTGGCGCGTGGGAAGACGGCGATCGTGTTGGTGCCGGAGATTGCTTTGACCCTTTGGATTGGACGGCAGTGCCGGTCGTGGTTTGGCGCGCGGTTTGAGGGTGTGGCGGTGTTGCATTCGGCGCTGAGCGATGTGGAACGAGCGCGCGAATGGTGGCGTGTGCGGAATGGCGAAGCGCGCGTTGTGGTTGGGACGCGCTCGGCGGTGTTTGCGCCGCTGGAAAATGTCGGGCTGATCATCGTCGACGAAGAGCAGGAAAATAGCTTCAAGCAGGAAGAAACTCCCCGGTATCACGGCCGCGACGTGGCCATCGTGCGAGCAAAGATGGAGAAGGCTCTAGCGCTGCTGGGTTCAGCGACACCCTCGATGGAAACGTATCACCACGCGGGGAACGGGAAATATGAGCTGCTGACGCTGGCTTCGCGCGTTGAACATCGATCCCTCGCGAGAGTGGAGATCGTGGATCTGCGCGAGGATTTTCAGCAGGCCCACCAGACGAGCCCGATTTCCGCGGTACTGCATGCCGGAATTCAGGAATGCCTGGCGAATGGCACGCAGGCACTGGTGCTGATCAACCGGCGCGGGTATTCGTGGTCGGTTCTGTGCCGGAGTTGTGGTGCGTCCGTGCAGTGCATGAACTGCAGCATCTCGATGACGCATCACAAACACCGCAATCGGTTGGAATGCCACTATTGCGGTTCGATCCAGCAGATCCCGAAGCAATGTCCAAAGTGCCAGTCGAAGTACGTTTATTTTTTTGGAGAAGGCTCAGAGCATTTGGAAGAAAGGCTGCGCAGGGAATTTCCCGGTGCGCGCATCGCGCGGCTGGACCGCGACACGGCGCGGACGAAACGGCAATATCAGGAGACCCTGGGTGCGTTTGCCGGCGGCGCGCTGGATATCCTTGTCGGAACACAAATGCTGGCGAAGGGACACGATTTTCAGCGCGTGACGCTCGTAGGAGTGGTTTCCGCGGATTCGTCTCTAAGCCTGCCGGATTTTCGTGCAGCAGAACGGACGTTTCAGTTGTTAACGCAAGTTGCTGGGCGCGCGGGGCGCGGCGAGCTGCAGGGCCGCGCGCTGATTCAAACATTTTACCCCGAGCATTACGCGATTCAGGACGCGATAAAGCAGGACTACCGCGCGTTCTTCGAGCGCGAATCGCACTTCCGGCGGATGATGGCGTATCCGCCGTTTACGTCGTTGGCGAATGTGATCGTGCGAGATACAAGCCTGGAAAAGGCCATCCGATGGTCGCGGCAGCTTTCGGACTATTTTTCTCCGCATGATGGAGAAGGCGTTCGCATCCTGGGGCCGGCGACGGCGCCGCTGGCGCGGTTGAAGAAGGAACACCGGTTCCAGTTTCTGCTGAAATCGCCGAAGCGGTCGGCGTTAACGAAGCTGCTTAGCGGCGCGCTGGCGTATTGCGACGCCAAAGAGATTCCTCAGACGGCGGTGCTGGTGGATATGGATCCACTTAGCTTATTGTGAGTCGATCCTAGAAATCCGCTGAACCCTCCTCAGAAACTAGAAGCGGAATCTTCCTCGAAGACGAGTTGCTTATCCATGTCCAGCATCTGTTTACGGAATTGACGCAAGCCGCTGAGACTGAGAAGAACTATGGGAATGAAACTAGCGGCTCCCCATCGAGTGACCAGGGACCACTGTACCATCTCCGGAATGTAGATCGCGAAGGCCACGAAGCCGATGAGGTACGCAACAAGGACAAGCGTAGCGCGGCTCTGGAAGGCGGGGTAAGAGCACGTGAAGGGAATCTTGCGGAACTGCACGAGCAGAACTTCCACAAAAACCACGGAACAAGCAAAGAGAATGGCTGTTTGCAGTAGCGCGGTGAGCCATCCCCACAAAACTGCGGAATAGAGAAAACACAGGGGAGCAAGCCAGCCGAGAGAAAATGTAAGGAGTACTCTTCTGGCGACTTGGCGAGGCTGTTCGCCGTCAGGCGCGATCCAGAGCTTGAAAATCCAGTTGGCAGACAAATCCGAAGGGACCTCGAAGGCCAAGCGAATTCCCACGAGGAGGCAGTAGCTTAGGATAAACGGTATGGAAAGGAGTTCCACTGATGGCGGCTGTGCAGCGAAGGAAAAGCCGGGGTGGTAGGCGGCATTTACGGTCTGTGCGGCGGCAACAAGGCCCAGCGCCGCGAAGGCCAGGACAATCTGCAAGTGGGCATCGCTTCGCAAGACTGCGCGCGAAACAAAGTGGTAGCAGGCGCGGTGCTTCGCAGCTCGAAGAATTGTGGCGTCCAGAAGGATTGCGGGTAATCGGAAGCGCCGGCCACGCGGCAGCGGGCCAACATCGGCAACCTCGGGGATGCGGACGAAGGATCTGCGAAAGCTGAAGGTATAAGCAATGATGGAGATGAGAAGCGCCACTCCCAAAGAAAGCATGGCCCTTCGCGACAAGGAAGCGAAGAAAATATCATTACTGTTGCCCCACAATGTTTCGGTCAACCCTAGAAACCAAGCAGGAGGCAATCCGCCGAGCCGCTGGTAAATCATCTGAGAGCTGCTTGAGAGAACAGAAGATACCGTGAAGCTCGTGGCTAGCACCGCAAGTAGACAAAACGCGACCGCAAAACGAACGTAGATGGAGACTTTGCGGAAGACGCGGAAAGGAAGGCACGCCATCAAAATACCCGAGAGCGCAAATATGGCAAGAAAGCTAAACACGCTGCTCAGACAGACGGAAACGGCATGGCCAAACGCAAACCGGAGAAGCATAGAGAAAGATCCTTCTGAACCCTCGACCGCGATCGGAAATAACACGAAGGAAGCGGCGTTCACTACCATGGTGAGCAGGGCAGTCAGAGCGAAGATGGCGAACAGATTCGCAAAAAAAATCCTGGTCAGCGAGATCGGGAGAGGCACAAGATTCACATAATCGCGGCGGTCGGGAAAAATGGAGTTCCAACGCCACAACGCCACGGCGCAACTGACGGCCATGGCCAGCACGATGAAGAAATATTCGTCTGGAATGGCGGCTAGGAAGGGATCGAATTTGCCGTCGCCCCGCAGGAAACGAATGAGCGAGCCATACTTCTCAAACATAAGTAGAGAGACCAGGGTCCCCGGCATGGCCAGGAATATGAGCATCACACCCAAGCCCAGGTCCAACTCATCAGCGCCCAATTCACCTCCGCCTTTGAACATGCGGCCTGCAAACAGGCGCGGCAGAAGCAGAGCAGGGCGCTGCGAATAGTCCTTCCAGCGTGCAGCGAGAGAATGCTTCCAGGAATTCACGATGGAGACACCACGACATCCACGATCTCATTCGCAACTTGGGCGACGTCTTTGTCTTCCACGAGTTGCAGGAAGATGTGTTCCAGCGAGGATTGGCCGATCCGCTGGCGGACTTCTTCCGTTGAGCCGTAGGCAATGACCTGCCCGTTTCGGAGAATGAGAAGCTGCGAGCAGAGTTTTTCGACAACTTCGAGAATATGCGAGCAGTAGAAAACGGCTTTTCCTCGCGCACTGAGTGCCCGAATGAGATTCTTGATGATGAGCACGGAGGTTACGTCGAGGCCGGAGAGCGGTTCGTCCAATACGAGGACATCGGGATTGTCCATGAGCGCGGCGATCAGCAGGACTCGCTGGCGCATGCCTTTGGAATAAGAGCCCAGAGAAACATGCCGGTGGGGAAACAGGGAGAAAAGCTCGAGGAGCGAGCTGATCTTCGTTTTCATTCTCGTGCGAGACAGGGCGCGAAGAGTCCCAACCATCTCCAGATATTCCTCGCCGGTGAGAAACGGATAGAGATTGGCTTCTTCAGGAACGTAGCCGAGCCGTTTTCGATAAGATACGAGATCTCTTTGAATGTCTTTGCCCTCGAAGAGAACTTGGCCGTGAGTGGGTTGCAGCAGGCCGGTGAGCACCTTTACGGTGGTACTTTTTCCCGAGCCATTGGGGCCTAGGTATCCAAGCACCTGGCCCGGCTCGAGGCGAAATGTGACTTCTCGAACTGCAGGAACAGAGCCGTAGAGTTTAGCAAGAGCGATCGCTTCGAGCACCGCCATCCCCTTCCAGCGAACAGACAAACTTGCGCCCTAGCCTCTAGACCATTCTTTTGACACCGCGGCAATAGGCAAAGTTCCGGAAATGGGAGAAGGGACAAGTCTCCCGAAGGCCTCGGCCGAATGTCTCGGCGAGAAGAAATGAGCGTGCGGGCCGGGGAGAAGGATGATGAAGCTGCGCGATGACGTATTGTCACGTCAAAGAGATTCCGCAGTGCCGGCGGATATAGGTCCATGAAGCTTTTGCTAATCAGAGGCTTCAGCGCAAGTCTTCAAGTTAAACTTGAGGTTCGGGGTCGCCAAGGTACCCCTTATTCTCGCAAAGAGTGGTGCGCAGTCCATTGGAAAAAAGAGCGTTCCATTTTTGAGTGTAAAAAAAGTGCGCAAGAGAATGATTCTAAAGGACCGAAAAAGGAGAGCATCAGCGGAATTCAAAAGAGTGTACAAACTAATCAAAAGACAAGAGTTAAGTTGGGAGGTCAAATGCAAATTTCCAACCAGGGTGTCAGCGGATCGGGATTGCCAAGGGTTGCGAAGCTCTACCCAGTATAATTGCAGCATAGGTTAACCAGGAATCAAGAAGAATAAAGATGATGGGAGAGTTCCCCGATGGATCGGCCGGCTGTGAATCCTCATGGGCAGGGGCATCTGATTCCGAATCACAGCGGAACATAAGCAGAGAGCTTGCGAATCTCAAAGTGAGTCAACCTGGCACGCCGTGTCGCTGGTTGAGACAGTTTCCTAAGGCAGTGAAATGGGGCTGCGATTCACCCGTTAGTGCCTGAATGGCCACGTAAATAACATATTTGTGGAAAACTTTGGAGCGAGCCGCATTGAAAGGAAAGAAGATGGTCGCGTGCGACTTGACGAAGATAGATTGCTGCCGCCTGCAGCTCGAGCGGGGATAAGGCAGTGAGTGCTATGGCATGCGCGGTGCATAGATTGCGGTATTGGTCCGCGCACGCGACGGTTGGTTTCTTTTGAATGGTGCTAGCGGCGCAGGCGAGACCACAACCGCAGCCTGAAGGTGACTGTTGGAAGTGGCAGCTCGCGGCCGTGTGGATTGACTCTCCCAACCGCCAAGTCTCCTGAGGAATACCTCAAAAGTGCGCAGCAGGTCGAGATGCTATGCAAATTGCAGAACCTCAAGAAGTGCTCACTAAAGGCTGGATTCCTGGCAATCCTCTTCCTCAACATGACTGCGACCCTCTGGGCGCCGATGGCGAAGGCGCAAGTCCTTAACTCTGAGCAGATGGACGGAAAGATTTCCGGAACCGTGCTCTTGAAAGCGAACAATCGACCCGCGAGCCAGGTGGCCGTAAAATTGAAATCACACGCGGCGGGAATATTTCGCAGCATCTTGACCGACTTTGAGGGTCACTTCGAAGTTCGCAGCCTTCCTCCTAGCACCTACGAGATCGTGGTCGATGAACCAGGCTATGAGCCGGCACAAACAAGCGCCCAGCTCGATGGCTCCTCCTCGAAGCTGGTGCTTTATCTGAAGTCATCCAACTTGAGGCAAACTGGGCGGATCAGTTACGCGGTTTCGGCGCGGGAACTGAAGATTCCCGGTAAAGCGCAGAGTGAGTACGAAAAGGGATTGGCAAGTCTGGCAAAGAAAGATCTCACTGGGAGCCTGAGCCACTTCACCAAGGCTGCCCAGGCATTCCCCGATTACTACGAGGCCTGCTATCACATGGGCGTAGTGGAGATGAACCTGGGCCAGTTCGATGAAGCAATGCAAGCTTTTCAAAAGGCCATTGATCTGAGTGGGGGGAGGTACGCTTGGGCAGAATTTGGGTTCGGCTACCTTCTTTATCGGGAGGGAAAACCAGAGGAGGCAGTGACCGCCATCCGAAGAGGATTGGAAAAGGACGAGAGTTCGCCCGATGCTTACTTCATCCTGGGTATGGCACTACTGCGGCTCAATCGCCTGGACCAAGCGGAAAAAAGCGCGCATGAGGCGCTTCTCCGCAATCCCAATTTCGCCCAGGCCTATCTTGTGCTAGCCGATGTCTACGGGCGCCGGCACGAGTACCGGGCGCAACTGCAAGGTCTAGATGCCTATCTGAAACTTGAGCCGAATGGCACGGACAGCGAGCACGCCCGCCAAGCGCGCGGGGCGGTTCTGAGAATTCTGCCCAAGCTTCAGCCTGAAGACTGATTTGACGCTCCGCACGAACCCTGGTTTCCACTGTGCAATGCTCCGCCGGGCGCGACCGATGTCTCCCAACAAAGTGCGAGACTAAAGTCCCGCATCTACACGAACCAGTTCATGAAGCAGCGCGTTTTCGCCAGAAGAAATAGGCGGGAAGGCCGATGAGAAACAGAAGGATGGCGACGGCGAGATTTTTGAACTGAGAAGGGTCGCGGAAGGCGAGGAAGATGGCATTGCCGACGATGGCGGCAGCGACAAGAACAAAGATCAAGGGTGTCCACGGGTAGCCGGGAACGCGATAGGGAAATGGACGGCCCGCCGAGGCGCGGCGAATGGGGAAAATGGCGGCGGCTCCGAGGCCGTAAAAAATCCATCCAATAAAAATCACCCCGCCGATCAATTCCGAGAATTTTCCAGCACACGTCAGCACAGCCGACCATACGCCGAGAGCCACGATAGCGAAGGCCGGAGTGCGAAATCTATCGTGCACGACGGCGAGCTTTTTGAAGAAGAGATCGTCCTGCGCCATGGCGTAAAAGACGCGCGGCGCGGTGAGAATGACGCTGTTTGTGGCGCTGAATGTGGAGACGAGGATGGTGAGCGCGACGAGCTTGCCGGCCCAGGGGCCGAGCACTTCACCGACAGCCGTGGCGGCGATGGCGTCGCTGGCGGTGGCCGCAGCGGGGCCGAGGGCCACGAGGTAGGCGAGAACGGCAATCATGTACAACCCCGCGAGCAGCAACGAACCGGCAAGAAACGCGCGAGGGAAATTCCTTTGCGGATCGACGACTTCGCCGGCGCTATAGGTGCCGAACTGCCATCCCTCGTAGGCCCAGAGGACCGCGATCATCGCCAGGCCGAAATGGGAAAAGAGTGCAAGTCCTTGCTGCATTGTGCCCACCGCAGAGGGGATTTCGCGAGCATGATGACCCAGAGCGAGAAGCACGATACTCAGAACAACAATGATTCCAACCTTTACGAGGGTGGTCCAATTCTGGAGGTCGGCGCTCTTGCGTGTGCCCCAGATGTTCACGATGGTGACGACGGCAATCATCATCACAGCAACAATTGTTGAGGCCAGAAGCGACAGCGGAATGATTTCAGCGAGGTAGCGGCTGAAGGCGCGGGCGAGCGCGGCGACCGAACCGCCGGCAATGACCAGGAAGAGACACCATCCATAGAGGAATGCGGGAAGACGACCGAAACCGTCGCGGATGAAACAGTAAAGACCTCCGGCCTCCGGATTGCACGCAGCGAGCTCAGCGTAAGTGAGCGCCCCTAGAAGAGAAAGGACGCCGCCAGCAAACCAGACCAGCAGGGAGAGACTAACAGAACCGTCAAGCTGGCGAAAGATGAGCCCGGGAGTGAGAAAGATGCCGGAACCAATGACCGACCCGATGAAGAGCAGCAGAAGATCTCGAAGCCGAAGTGTGCGGACGAGTTCAGGCATGGTTAGGCGGGCGCGTTTAAACCGAAGGCATCATAACCGGAGATGGGAAGCGGTCAATGGGAAGTTGGAGAAAAGTAGAGCGGTGCGGGCATGAAACAAAGGAGAAAGACGAGAAGTGCAAAAAATGCCCCCCCTCGGCGATACCGGTCGAGCGGAGTGAGATCATAAATGGGCGCGATGCGAAGGAAACGCATACCGAGGAGTAGTGCTCCCCAAACGTACCAGCCTTGCCAGAAACCGAATAGACCGAGCGAGATGAGAATAAGAGGAAGAAGGATGGACATGGAGCGGTGCAGGTCGGCGTTGAGCGCACGCAGAATGTGGCCACCGTCAAGCTGGGCAACAGGGAGGAGATTGAGTGAAGTGGCGAAAAGTCCGACCCAGGCGGCGCGGCCAACCGGATGAAGCAAAAGAGTGCCGGGGGAAATGCCGGGATGCAGCCAGGCAGCAAAGAGACGCAACAGAAGCGGAGTGCCGAAGGCCAAGTCTACGTTACGCGTGTCGTCAAGGCCGGGAACGATCTTCGCATGTAGAACGCCATAGGCCAGTGCGGGAACCGCAAGAATGAAGCCCACGAGCGGACCGGAGGCGCCTACGTCAAAAAGTGCCCGAGTGGTGCGCATCGGCGAACGAATCAGAATGAATGCTCCAAACGTGCCCATGAGTGACGGAAAGGGAATAAAAAAAGGATAGCTGGCCCGGATGTGATGATGACGGCAAGCGAAAAAATGGCCAAGCTCATGGGTGAGCAGAATGGTGAGCAAAGTGAGGGCGAAGGGCAGACCGGCAGCGAGGGCCACGGGATGTTTGTAGAAGAGGGTAAAGGCGTTGAGAAACTCGTCGAGCGAAACAGCCTGGTTCTGCGCGTAAGCGACGGCAAACTGGGTGCCGGCGACCAGGCAGGTGCAAAGAGTAAGAAGAAATAAAACGCCTGCGATCAACAACATCTTGAGCGAAGGACGGGATGGAACGGTTGTATATGTCGCCTGGCCGAAAGGAATGGCACGCCAACCAACGTTGACCGGGACGGATGGTGGTGGATTTTCTGGAAGCGGTGTGTTCACGAAGTATTTTGCGCGTGATATGAAATCCGCACTAGTCAGTACAGCACAGCCGAGGGGGTTCGCGCCAGTTTCGAATCGGTGAGAAGTTCGACGGTCTGAATTGTTTGAGACGGTGCCGAACGGCGTCTATTCCGCTTTCTTCGCTTCTTCGATGCCCTGAAGCTCTTTTCCGGGCTTGAAGCGGACGGCTTTGCCCGGCGGAATGTTCACCTCTTCGCCGGTGCGGGGATTGCGGCCAATGCCGGTCTTGCGCGGTTTCACACTGAAGACGCCGAAGCGGCGGAGTTCGATGCGCTGGCCGCGGCCGAGAGCCTGCTTCAACGATTCGAAGACCGTCTCGACGGCCTGCTCGGCTTTGGTGCGGCTGATCTTCGTCGTGGCGACGACAGCATTTACGATATCCAACTTAATCACGCGATCCTCCCGCGGATCCCAGCCAGATGCTAGAGGGTGCGGCGCAGGTTGTCAAGACGTGGGGGGTAATCTACACTGAACATCTTTTGACGCTCTCATTCGAGTCACTTTGGTGTAGCAACAGATCGAAAAGACTAGTCTAGTCTAAGAGAAATTTTGCGGAGGAATGGATGGCCGTCAAGCCAGACCGTTGGATCCGGCGCATGTCGCTGGAGCACAAGATGATCGAGCCGTTTACGGACCGGCAGGTGCGCGAGGGAGTGATCAGTTACGGAGTGTCATCGTACGGCTACGATATCCGCGTGGCGGACGAGTTCCGGATTTTCACGAATGTGAACTCGACCATTGTGGACCCAAAGCATTTCGATCCGCGGTCGCTGGTGGATTACAAAGGCGACGCGTGCCTCATTCCGCCGAATTCTTTCGCGCTGGCGAGGTCAGTGGAATATTTCCGGATTCCGCGCAACGTATTGACGATTTGCCTGGGCAAATCAACGTATGCGCGGTGCGGGATCATCGTGAACGTTACGCCGTTCGAACCGGAGTGGGAAGGCTTTGTGACGTTGGAAATCAGCAACACGACGCCACTGCCCGCGAAGATTTACGCGAATGAAGGGCTGTGCCAGGTGATCTTCTTCGAATCCGACGAGGATTGTGAAGTAAGCTACAAGGACAAGAAGGGGAAGTACCAGTCGCAGAGCGGGATCGTCCTGCCGCGGCTTTAGACCGCAGTTCCAGCAACAGATCCAAACAATCGAGCATTCATGACGGGAGTGACGAATTCCTGCGGGGTGTTTCGCGGGTGCGTCTTGCGGGCCTGGTTATGCCTTGCTGGCGGCTGACGAAATCGCCAGCAGGGATGCTGACGCTGCCACAGGGTCTATTTTGTGTCTGCCGCCAGGGTCACGGTATCCAGCGGGTAGCCGCGTTCGCGCCAGGCATCCAAACCGCCCTGCAGCGGCCGAATCCGCTTGATACCGTTCTTTTTGAGGAGCAACGCCACACGGGCGCTGGTGGCTTCGTTTGGTCAAGTACAGTAGAGGATTACTTCGCGGTCGCGCGGCAAACGGTCGCTCTTCTCCTCCAGCTCCTTGGAGTCCATGCGGAAGGCGCCGGGAATGGTTTCAGGATCGGCTTCAAAGTCCACCGAGTGGCGCAGATCAACAATGACCAGTTCTTCGCCGGAGTCCAGTTTTTGTTTCAATTCATCCGCAGTGATGCGAGAGATGCGCAATTCACGCAGAAAGCGCTGGCGGGCGACAAACTTATGCGCGATGTAGGCCGCGAGGACGCCGAGGAGCAGGACCAAGAACCAGCCGCCGAGAGATGCGAGATGCTCCGCTACACGTTCGATCTGACCACTGAATATATAGCCCAGGCCGAGGAACGAACCGGCCCACAGAAGTGATCCCAAGGCATCGAAGAGCAGGAAACGCCGCGGACGCATGTGAAAGATCCCGGCCAGGGGAGGCGCGACGGTGCTCAGGCCAGGGAGAAATTTGGCCAGCAGAAGCGAGCGCGCACCCTGCTTCGAAAAAACCCCTTCGGTGCGGCGAACGCAGGAATCCGGCTCAAGCGAAATCTTGCAAAGAAGCTTAAGGATCTTGATGCCTTCGCGGCGACCAAGCTGATACCAGATGGAATCCGCAGTCACGGCCGCGAGAATAACGTAAAACAGCGAAGCGAAAAAGCTAAGGTGACCGGTACCCGCGAGCGCGCCCGCCGCGAGCAACAACGGCATCGAAGGAACCGGCAGCCCCACCTGCTCGGCGAAAACCCATCCGAGCAACAATGCGTATCCATGGTGGAGCAAAAATTCGAGCGTGCGGTGCATTTAGGGCGGGGTCAGCGATCTCCAGTTATTTTGTTGCGAAAGAAGCAGTATGCCCCCAATGACCGACCATAACAAATTCGGCAATCGGCTTGCGTGTCCGGGGCGCCATCTCACGATCTTTCAAAGGCGGAGGCAAGGAAGCCGGATCGCCCGGGTAACCGATGGCGAGTGTGGCGATCGGTTCCCATGCGGCGGGAATCCCTAACACCTGGCGCGCTTTTTCCGGATCAAATCCGGCCATCTGATGGACGGCCAACTCGTGCGCGGTGGCTTCCAAGGAGAGCAGGGCCGTTGCTGCGCCAGTGTCGTATAGAGCATTGCGGTTGGGGGCGTGGTTCTTCGCGAAAATCAGTTTCGCGACGGCGATCGCCAGAACGGAAGCGCTCCTGGCCCACTTGGCATTGAATTCCACGAGAACGCTCAGCATTTTCTCAAAACTATCCTTGTCGTCTCTCGTCGCCACTATATATGCCCAGGGCTGTTCGTTATTGCTGGAAGGCGCCCAGCGGGCCGCCTCGAAGATGCTGCGTAGAACGTCTTGTGGCACAGGCTTGTCGGCGAAAGCGCGCGGGCTCCAACGTCGGCGAATCAGTTCGTGGACTGGAAAATCGCTTGGAGCCGGTTTCTGCATGAACTCGATCCCTTCCGCTTGCCATCTCCTGTTTGATGATTCGGGAGGAGCGGGCGGTGCATACATACTGTCCGCTCCTTTCCCAACCCTGCTGACAGGTTGATTGTCAGTTGCCGGATTTCCCTGGCGCTTGCTTAATCATTTCTGCATCGACGGTGATATTGACATCATCACCGACGACCACACCACCGTTGTCCAAGGTGGCGTTCCACTTCACGCCGAAGTCTTGGCGATTGATTTTTGACCAGGCGCTTGCCGCGACCCGTTGATTGCCCCAGGGATCTTTCACGGGAGCGGTCGGCCCTTCAACGTCGAGCACAACTTCCTTGGTGGTGCCGCGAATGGTGAGATCGCCGGTGACTTTGAGCTTTCCGGGAGCGATCTGTTCTACTTTCTTGGATTTGAAGGTCATGGTCGGGAAGTGCGCGACGTCAAAGAACTTGTCGCTGCGTAGGTCGTTGTCACGGGCGGGCTCGCGCGTATCCACGGTCGAGACGTCAATGGTGACATCGACGGTGGACTTGGTGATGTCTTTGTCGTCCAGCGTAATCGTTCCGCTGACCTTGCTGAAAGCTCCCCGCACGGTGGAGATGGCCATATGACGGACCGAAAACTGCGCGGACGAATGCTGCGGATCAATCTTCCACTCGGACGTGGCCGCACCGGCAGTCAGCGACAGAACGGCCGGGAGCCCGGCGGCTATTGCGATTCGAGATAGATAGTTGCCCATGTTCTTCTCCTCTTCGTTTTGATTGGATATTCGAAAGTCGCCCCGAGGTCTGCTACCGAGGCTTGCGGCCGCGGACTTCTTCCAGCAGATCAGAAAGAATCTTAAGGCGCGCGGCAGACATTCGCCGGAACTGGCGCTTGTGAAGATCGTAAACCGGCTGGTCGAGGGTTTTTAGAAGGCTGAGTCCTTGCGCGGTGATGCGCGCCTTTACCACGCGGCGATCGTCGGACTGGCGCTCCCGGGTGATCAGGCCGCGCTTTTCCATGCGGTCGAGGAGGCGGGTCATGTCCGGGTCGTGAGAGATCATGCGGTCTCCGATGGCACGGCAAGCCAGGCCCTTGGGTTCGGCTCCGCGAAGAATGCGAAGGACGTTGTATTGCGCGCCGGTAAGCCCCGCGGCTTTCAAGAGCCGTTCTGCTTGTTGGCCGAGGGTGTCGGCAGTTTCTAAGAGTGCCACGAAGATACGATTCTCAGGGGAGAGCGGAGGACTGGAGAATTTGGACCCCAAGCGCACACCCAGAAATATAGTCGTTATAACGACTAATGTCAAGAGGAAAAAATCACGCCCCGTGGCAGGCCCGTCGGTCGGGTTATGGTTTCCGCAGCGGCCGAAGGTGAATCTCGCTCAGGAAACTCCGCGGGCCTTGCGTGACAATGGCTTCCACGGCGTGGGCAACATCTTCGGGGCTCAACACTTTCGACGAGTCCTTTGGGCCGCGGCCGGAGAATTCCGTGGCGACGCTGCCCGGGCAGATCACACTAACGCGGATACCGCGTTCCCGGAGATCTTCCGCCATGCAGCCGGAAAGACCGACGACACCCCATTTGGAGGCGCAATAGATGCCGCCGCCAGCGAAGGTGCTTTTGCCGGCCAGCGAACTGATGTTGATGATGTCGCCCAAGCCACGGCGGATCATGGAAGGCACCACAGCGCGAGAGAGCAGGAAGACGCTCTTAAGATTGGTGTCCAGCACGCGATCCCAATCGGCCTCGGTTTTTTCGTGGGCCGGGCCGAATAGACCGATGCCAGCGTTGTTGACGAGGATGGTGATAGGACCGAGAGTAGCCTCGGTCTTGGCGATCAGATCGGTAACCTCGGCTGGTTTTGTGACGTCGGCTATCTGGGTATGCACGGGCACGCCGATGCTTGCCATCCCTCGTGTTGATTCCTCGAGCGTGGCGTGATCCCGGCCACAAACCGAAACGGAGGCTCCCAGCATGGCCAGCCGGTACGCGATGGCACGGCCGATACCGCGGCTCCCGCCGGTGACGAGCGCGACGCCGCCCGCAATCGGTTTGTTTTCCCGAGGTTCTACACTTGTTCTATTTTTTCGCGCCATGGGAATTCTTCCTCGTACGGGGCACTCTTTTTGTGCGACACTCATCCTATCACTAGAGTTTTCCGCAGTATTTTGGATCCCATGGTGACCGTGAGGAAATCAAAAGAGAAACTGCTATGTGCATGGAGAATTTCCTCAGGTTATTAAGTCAACGAAAGGGAACGTCTTGCGGATAGGGTGCGGCTTTCCCTATAATCCCAAGGTTTTCCGAAACAAAGCGATTCCCGGCAGAAGCATTCCGGGGTGCACCGGAAGCAGAAACTCGGGCTTGCAGTTTGAGCGAGGAGAAATGGGAATGAACGCAACACAAAGGTTGACGGGGCTCCGGATGGTCGCAACCCTGTTCCTGATTGCAGGGAGCGGGCTGGGGGTATTCGCGCAAGCGCCGGCCACAGGTCAAGACGCGGGAGCGGCCAAGGGGCCAAAGTACACGCAGGCGGAGTACAACGCCGAACAGGCCTGTGCCGCAGAGAAAGTTCCTGCGGCAGTTATCAAGTGTGCGGATGATTTTGTCGCGAAGTATCCGAATTCCGATCTCCTCGTTTATATCTATCCGCTTTATTACCGCGCGTACACGCAACTCAAGAATCCTCAAAAAGTAATCGAGTACGCGGACAAACTGGTGGCACTGGGTGACAAGGCGGAGCCGGGAATCCGGTACGAGGCGCTCTACGCCCGAGCGCTTTCCTATGCGGGCTTGAACATCAAAGAGACGGACCCGGCGGCAAAGGATCTGGCAACCAAGGCCCGGGAAGCGGCTTTGCTCGGACTGAAAACTCTTGACGAATTGAAGAAGCCCGACAACATGTCTCCCGAGGACTTCGCGAAGCAGAAACAGCAGCCAGCCATCCTCTTCAATTACACGGCAGGCAGCGCGGCGATGACGATGAAGGACTTTCCCGCTGCCGTAGCTTCCTTCAAGGCTGTGCTGGCGTTGAATCCGGATGACCCGATCACAAGCTACAACCTGGGCCGTGCCTACCAGGCCATGACACCCCCGCAGCAGATGGACGCCTTCTGGGCATTTGCCCGGGCGGTAACGGCGAAGGGCGCAACAGAAGCTCAGTCCAAGCAAATCAAGAGTTATCTTCGCAAGTTGCTGGCGAATTACCAGGGCGGAACCGTTTGCGACAGTTTGACAGATGCAGAGCTAAATGAGCTCCTGCAACTCGCCGGAAGCTCGGCAGAGCGTCCAGGCAGCTACTCGTTACCAAGTGCTGCGGACCTCGCTGCGGCCCAGAAGGACATGACGATTGCTTCAGTGGTCGCTGACCTGAAAGCAGGGGGCGACAAAGCCAAATTGACTTGGCTGGCAGCCTGCGGCCTGGAGTTTCCCGAGGTGCCTGGCAAGGTGATCGAAGTCGTTCCCGGTACGGACGCCATCGTTCTGAAGGTCGCTTTCGTCACGAGCGATGCGGAGTTCGATGCCGCCACGACGCCCAACATGGGCGTGAAAGTCGTTGGCCAGCCGGAAGCGGCCCGCGTGGAAAAGGACAGCGCCGTCCACTTTACCGGGACGTTGACTTCCTACGACCCCGAGCCGGCGTTTTTCCTGCACTGGGAAAAGGCCAAAGTGAAGGAAGAGGACATTCCGAAGGAGAAAACAGCGCCAAAGAAGCCGGTGCGGAAGCCAGCAGCGAGAAAGCCAGCTGCAAAACCAAGCTAACCTTCTCCAGCTCCTCTGGAGTTTCATAAGAAAACGGTTCTCCAGCCAACACCGGGAGCCGTTTTCGTTTTCGCAAGCAATCTGGAAATTGGTCAACGCGCATACCGGCGGTGACCGTTCGAATCGAGCTTGTACTCATCGATCTTGCGGCTCAACGTATTGCGGTGAATGCCAAGAATTTCGGCCGCGCGGGACTGGTTGCCGTTCGCGCGGTCCAGGACGCGCTTGATGAAGCGCTTTTCGAATTCGCCGACCGCTTCTTCAAACAGAATCCCGCGCTCCACCATCTGATTGACAAGCCCTTCCAATTGATCTTTCACGGTGGCACGCTCCGCTCGATAACTTATGGTGTGAGGGCCCGGCTTGCTAGTCCAGTTCGCGCCCGGCCAGGATGCGATAGGCTTCCCGGTACTTGGCGCGAGTGGCCTCGACGACCTCAGGAGGAAGTTCCGGACCGGGCGGGGTTTTCGGCCATTGCATTCGCTCGAGATAGTCGCGAACAAACTGTTTGTCGAATGATGCCTGAGGACCGCCAGGGCTGTACTGGGCAGCGGGCCAGAAGCGGGAAGAATCGGGCGTGAGGGCTTCGTCGATCCAGATCAATTGGTTGTTGAGGAGGCCGAACTCGAATTTGGTGTCGGCCAGAATAACGCCGCGCGGCTCGGCATAAGCCGCAGCGCGGAGGTAGAGTTCCAGGCTGACGGCGCGGACTTTCTCGGCAAGTTCCTTGCCGAGAAGCGATGTAGCGTACTCGAAAGAAATGTTTTCGTCGTGGCCGGTGGGGGCTTTCGTTGCGGGCGTAAAAATGGGCTCTGGCAGCCGGTCGGATTCGCGCAAACCGGCAGGCAGCCGGATGCCACAGATTCTTCCCGTGGTGCGATAGTCCTTCCAACCCGAGCCGGAGACGTAACCGCGTACGACGCATTCAATCGGCAGCGGCTGTGTCTTTTGAACCACCATGGAGCGGCCTGCGAGGTCATCCTTGAACTTGTCGAAGGGAGCGGGAAATTCAATGGCGCTCGAAACGTGGTTGGGAATTACATCCTTCCACAATGTGAACCAGAAAAGGGAAAGCTGCGTCAGGACGCGGCCCTTGTCCGGAATTGGCGTGGGAAGGATGACGTCAAAAGCGGAGAGACGATCGGTGGCGACGATGAGGAGCTTGTCGCCGAGATCGTAGATGTCACGGACCTTGCCACGTGCGGCGGGCGCCAGGCCGGCGAAACGCGTTTCCCTCAAAACTCTCATGGCAGGAGCAGCTGGCACAGAGAAAGTTCCCCCACTAAGTGAGAAGCATTCTAGCGCAGCGCAATGCGAAGTCAAAGGCGCGCGGGGAGGGATTTTGGCGAAAGGGCATAAGAAACAATTATACAGCTAGCAGAGAATGCCATGGGGTTCGATTGAGAAGTGGCCGGGGCGCAACCTTCCTTCGCTCCGGACCAGGCGCGCCACTACTTGTTGTTAAATACGGAGTGATTTTACGCTGCGGAGGCGGCCGCGGCCTGCTGCTTTGACGGGGACGATTCCGATTCTTCCCAGCGCACGCTGACAAGCTTCGAGACGCCGGGCTCCTGCATCGTCACGCCATAGAGCACACTGCCCATTTCCATCGTCTTGCGGTTGTGGGTGACAATGATGAACTGCGTCTGGCCGCTCATCTCGCCGATCAGGCGCGTGAAGCGCCCGACGTTGGCCTCATCGAGGGGCGCGTCGACTTCGTCAAGGATGCAGAAGGGGCTTGGCTGGTAGCGGAAAATGGCGATGAGCAGTGCCAGCGCGGTCATGGCCTTTTCGCCACCGGATAGCAGCAGCACGTTTTGCAAGCGCTTGCCCGGAGGTGATGCCACGATGTCGATGCCCGCGTCGCCGGAGCTGTCCGGTTCGGTCAAGCGCATCTCCGCCATGCCGCCGCCGAAAATGGTGTGGAAGGCTTCGGAGAAGCTCTTGTTGATGGCGTGGAAGGCGTGCTCAAACTTTTCCTTGGTGGCGAGGTCGAGCTCGGCAATAGCCTGCTGGGTATCCACAATCGACTGCAACAGATCGTCGCGCTCGCGCGTCAGAAACGTGAAGCGCTGCTCGCACTCGTTGAACTCTTCGAGCGCCATCATGTTAACCGGACCTATCGATTCGATGCGCTCCTTCATCTCGCGGTAGTTCGTTTCGGCGATGGCAAGCTCTTCGCCAGACATGAAAGCCGCTTCCGTGGCGATCAGATCCTCTGGCTGCGCGTTTACCTCGCTCATGCACGTTTCGCGCAGGTGCTGACGGTCGGAGTCATTCTTGGCCCGGTCGACTTCCACGTGGCCGCGCTGTTCACGAAGTTCCTGGAGCGACTGGCGACCCATGCGCAGATGGTCTTCCATCTGCGTGACGCGCGTGCGGGCGGCTTCCCATTCCTGCTCGAGTTCCCGCTGGCGGATTTCCAGGCGCAGCTTTTCGCCGCGCAGACCTTCGAGCTGCAGAGCGAGCTCTTCGCTTTGCTTGACCAGGGCGGCTGTCTCGTCGCCGATGGAAGTCACTTGCTGCTGAAGCGCCGCTTCGCGGCGTCCGAGCTCGGCGCGCTCCTCGTTCAGCCGGGTGGCAAGTGCTTCGGCGGCCATGAGCCGCTCATTCATCGCGGCGAATTCAGCTCGGCCGGCGGCAAGCTCATTCTGTTCCGATTGAATGGAACCGCGAAGGCGGACTAGTGCCTCCGCAAGCCGCGAGCTTTCGGCATCGGCTTCGGCGCGGCTTAGCGCTGCGGCGGCGTGCTGGCTCTTTGCGCGCTCGGCACGCTGCCGCGCGTTTTCCACGTCCCGACGGATGCGTGCGAGCTCATTCTGGCAGACGGTGAGTTCCAGCCCGAGGCGGGCAAGTTCACTCTGCACTTGGCCGTGGCGGTGCATCGCGGAGATGGTTTCGCGTTCCGCTTCGCGCTGCTTCTCATTAGTTTCCGAGAGCGCCTGCTCCGCCGAACGCAACTCGGCAGCGGCGGATTCGAGCGCGGCTTGCTTTTCCCTCATTTCATGCTCGAGCCGCATCAATTCCGCGTCTAGGGCCCGCAATTCGCGCTTCATGCCCAGCGGACCCACTTCGTCGGGGCGGCCGCCTGTGACCATGCGGCCCTGGTAGCAGGTGCCGTCGGGCGTAACGAAGGCGTATTGCGAGTTTTCCCGCGCCAATTTTTCCGCCGCAGCCGTGCCGTCCGTCAAATACGCAGAGCGCAGCCGTGGCAAGAATTGTTTTGCCGCCGCACCAAGCGGATTGCGGAATTCCACCAGCTTGTCGAGCCGCGAGATGACTCCGTCTTCCGCGCGGAAATTCACGATGGGCTCGTATTCCGAGGAAGGACGCAGGTTACGGAGCGAGTCGACGAAGAAAGTTGCTCGGCCACCCACCTCATCGCGGAGCATGGAAACGCCGGCGCGCGCATGGTCGTAGGTTTCGACGACGACGTATTCGAGCTCGTCGCGCAGGTACTGCTCGACGGCGGCTTCGTGCTGCTCCTCGACTTCAGCGTAATCGGCCAGCACGCCGACGGCGCGAAAATTCTGCCCCCCGCCGCGCTCGTTGGCGGCAAAAAGTTTCTGCACTGCATCCGCGGTGTAAGCACGATCGTTCAGGATTTGCGTGAGCGTCGAATGCCGCGCGCGAAGCCCCGCCAACGAATCGCGGAGCGTGGCGGCCTCTTTCGACAGGGCATCACGCTGCTCGCGCAGTCCGGCGATCCTGGCCTGAAGCTCCGCGGCGCTTTGTTTCAGCGCATTGAGTTGACCGGTAGCGGATTCATGATCGTAAGCCGCGCGCTCGGCATCATCGCGCGCACGCAACGAAGTTTCCAGCAAGTCGCGCTCGTTAGCTTCGAGCTTCCGCAGCGCTTCGGCCTGGTGTACAAGCGCTTCTTCGGCTTGCTTTTGCTCGCCATGCAGGCGCAGCAGGCTTTCGCCGGCTTCCGATGAGGATCGGCGAAGGACTTCGATTCGCACTTCGGATTCGGCAATTTGGGTAGCGCGGGACTCGGTGCGTTTCGCGAGCTCCTCCACACGAGCGGTCAAAATGCCCGATTCTTCGCGGAGCAACGTGACCGCATGAATCTGCGAAGCACTCCGAGATTCCCATTCAACAGCCTGGGCCGTGGCTTGCGCCAATTCCGCATCCACCTGGGCATGACGCCCGGCGAGCTCCCCGGTGCGCTGCCGGTTGAAGGCGATGCGATTCTCGCTGCGGTCGACTTCGAGCGCCGTAAGATTCAAAACATTCTGGTTCTGCCGGATTTCGGCATCCAGTTCGTAAATGCGCTGGTTCAGCCGGTCTTGCTCGCCTTCCTGCTGTTGGATGGCGGTCCCGCGCTGCAATTCGGCGGCGGTCAGCTCTTCGAGTTGTTTGGTAGTCCGTTCGGCTTCGGCATCCAGTTCGCGCGCCTTGCCCGCCAGCATCTGGCGAACGATGCCGCGCATCTGATCGCGGATTTCGGAGTAGCGACGCGCCTTAGCCGCCTGGCGCTTCAGCGAGCTAAGCTGCTTTTCGACTTCCACCACGATGTCATTGACGCGCGAGAGATTGACCTTGGATGATTCCAGCTTGGCTTCCGCGAGCCGCTTCTTGGTCTTGAATTTGGTGACGCCAGCGGCTTCTTCGATGATCGCGCGTCGCTCCATGGGCTTGGTCGAGAGAATCAAGCCGATGCGGCCCTGCTCGATGATGGCATAGGAGTCCGGGCCCAGGCCGACGCCCATGAACATTTCCTGGATGTCGCGGAGCCTTCCCACGCGGCCGTTGATCAAGTACTCGCTTTGGCCAGAGCGATAAAGACGGCGACTGACGACGACTTCGCCCGGCTTCATGGCCAGCACCGGTTTGTCAGCCGGCTTTTTCTTCCGTTTGAACACGCCACCGGGTTCAGCAGGGGATGGAGCTGAACCGTCAGCGGCAGCTTCTTGCGTTTCGTGGGGCAGCGCGGGGTCAAGCGAGAGAATATCGGTCACATCGTTCGAACCGGAGTTTGCGCTGTTTTCGGTGACAAGGGCCGCAGTGTCCGTTCGAGAGTCTGACGCCGCGCTTTCCATCACGAAGCGGGCGGCTTCGGCCAGCTCAGGATCTTCCATGGTGATGGTGACTTCGGCGAGTCCCAGCGGAGGGCGCTTGGTGGTGCCATTAAAAATGCAATCGGCCATGCGTTCGGCGCGCAGCGACTTGTGGCTCTGTTCGCCGAGAACCCAGGAAATGGCGTCAACCACGTTGGATTTGCCGCAGCCGTTCGGCCCGACGATGCAGGTCGTCCCGGACCCGCTGAAGGTGACCACAGTGCGCTCGCAAAACGACTTAAAGCCAACGATTTCGACTTTTCGCAGCTTCAGCAAGATGTCCCCTTTGGGTCGTCAACTTCTCCACGGCGGGCAGCATGAACCTGCCACACAACGCGATAACTGCCTAAGCCAGCCATTCCTTAGGGCTGCTGCAAAAACTCGTGAAGAGAGACGACGTTTTGTTCCTCGGGGGGAGGGTCTTTCGAGCGACGGATCAACCCTTCGCGGGTCGCCTGTCAAAACGTTTGGCAGGTTCTCGGTCAGAGGCCCAGCCGCCTGGCGCAAGGATGGCGGTACGGAAAAAAAGAGTAACACGGTGCGCACCGCGTGTAAAGTCCGACGCCTACGACTGTGGCTGATTTGTCACCGCCACAAGTGTTTTCGGAATGCCCGAAGCTGCTGTCTACTTGGCGGCTGGCGATCCTTCCTTAAGGTGTTTGTCGTACCAGGCGAGGATGCGGTTCAGACGATCGAGAAGGTGCTTTTCCTCGTGGAAACCGTGAGGCTCGCGAGGGTAGACAACCAGTTCGGTCTCGACGCCGTAGCGCTTCAGGCCGCGGTAAAGTTCCTGGCTTTGGCCCGGGGGATCGACTGGATCGGCGTCGCCCTGGAGAATCAAGGTCGGCGTCTTGGCGTTTCTCAGGTTCACGACCGGGGAGCTGTTCAGGAATCCGGCCACCTTTTCAGGCTCGTACGGGACCCCGTAAAACCACTCATCGTAAGAGGGACCCTGCTCGGTGCCGTATTCGGAGATGAGATTGGAGAGGCCGGCGCCGGAGAATGCTGCTTTGAATCGCGTGGTTTGGGTAATCGCCCATTCAGACATGTAGCCACCATAAGACCAGCCGCCGATGGCCAGCTTTTCGGGATCGGCGATGCCCCGGGCGATGAGGTCATCGACCCCAGCCATGACGTCCCGGTAATCGCCGCCACCCCAGTCGCCGCGATTCATTTCAATGAATTTCTCGCCGTAGCCGCTCGATCCGCGAATATTGGGATAGAAGACCGCGTAGCCGTGCGCCGCAAGGAGCTGACCCCAGATTTCGACGGAGTCCTGCCAGGCGCCGGTGGGGCCGCCGTGGATCAGGGCCACGAGTGGCAGCTTCGATTTGCCGTCGTAGCCGAGCGGTTTCAGAAGAGCCGCTTCGATATCCAGGCCGTCGAAGGATTTGTATTTGTAGAACTCCGGAGCGCTGAGCGTGTACAGCTTCCACGAATCATTCAAGTGAGAGATCTGATTCGGGGGGCCCTTCTGGTCCCAAAGCCACAATTCCTGGGGAGTCGTCGCAGTTTGTCCCGCAAAGGCGATCTCCCCGGAATCGGAAACGGCGAAAGCATTTGGATTGGCCGGCGTCGCGGGGACATCTTTGAGCGCACCCTCCGCGGTGAAAGCAACAAGCTTCGTGCGGAAGCCATCGCCTACAACGGCGAGCAGCCCACCGTCTTTGGACCAACGGTGGTCCAAAACCGGACGGTCCACGCTGGCGCCGCTGAGATTCTGAGTGGCCTTGTCGCCATGATGAGCGAGTATGAGGTCGTGCGGCGTTGGGCCGTCTTCGCGGCAGCCGACGAACGCCATCCTCCGGCCATCCGCCGCGATGCGGATATTGCCGAAGGGCCCGCGAGGAGCGAGGACTTGTGTCATCGAGTCGACCGCTTTGCGGTCACCGTTAACCGTGTCCCAGAGACGAAAGAAAAAAATACGCTCGGTGTTCTGATCCGATTCGGGGTGATCCGTGGCGCTGAGCACCAGACCTGTGCCGGCAGGATGCCACACGGCTTCGCTGATTTTCCATTTGGGGTCGGTGAGGGCTTTGGGTTCTCCAGTGTCGAGAGTAACAAGCCAGAGGCGAGCGCGCTTATCCTCTTTGTCCACCACGCGAGCGTCGTCTTTGTCTTTTTCTTTCTTTTCTTCCGCTTCCGTTTTTGCGTCGGGGGCAAGAAAGGCAATCTGCTTGCCGTCGGGAGACCAGGCAAAATTCTGCACGTCGCGCTTTCCTTTGGTCAGGGCGCTCGCTTCGCCGCCGTTCGCACGCATAGTGTAGACCTGCTGCTGATCGTCGCGGTCTGAAAGGAAAGCGAGCTGTTTGCCGTCCGGTGACCAGCGCGGTAAGAAATCGGACTTCGCGGAATACGTGAACTGCCGGAGCGAACCGGATTGCTTGTCGTAAAGCCAAATGTGACGCGCGCGGCGCTCTCCCTTCGCGGGCTCCGTAATCACAAAAGCTAAGCGGTTGCCGTCAGGGGAGAATTGCAGATCGGAAATGCTGCGCAGGCTCAAGGAAGCTTCGGGAGTCAGCAGTCTTGGCGTGCCCGCCTTGGGTGGTTCCTGAGCAAGGATTGGCATAGCGAAAGCCGTGAGAGCAAACAGACCACCAGCCGAAAGAGAGCGATTCATCCTTAACTCCTTCACCAGATGAGAAAGAGGACTGTAACCGCGTCAGTGGCGGGCGTCAATTAGGACTAACCAGGTCGCATTGCGGCCAGTTCCGCACAACAGCGCCTGGCTTCGACATTGCTACGTTTCAAACGGCTCGGCTACAATCGAGCGCTTATTCATTTGCGGAGAGTGACCATCTTGAGCCCATGGCCGAACTTCAGCTGCACAACACGCTGACCGGGAAAATCGAGAATTTCGTCCCACAAAAAGCGGGCGAAGTGCGCATGTACACGTGCGGGCCGACGGTCTACGACTACGCGCATATCGGAAATTACCGCACCTTTGTGTTTCAAGATATTTTGCGGCGGTTCCTGAAGCTGCGCGGATTCAAGCTCAACCACGTGATGAACCTGACGGACGTGGACGACCGCATCATCGCGCATGCTGCCGCCGCCGGGATGAGTATCCGCGACTACACCGCGAAATTCGTCCAGGCGTTTTTCGACGATTGCAAAGCTTTGAGCATCGAGGCGCCGGAGCACTGGATCCGTGCCACGGACCATATCGAAGAAATGGTGAAGCTGATCCTGCGGCTCCAGCAAAAATCATTCACGTATCCGGGCGAAGGTTCGATTTACTACCGCATCGCCAAGTTCCCCGAGTACGGAAAACTCTCGAAGATCGATCTGACAGGCATTCAGGCGGGTGCTCGCGTCGACAACGATCGTTACGAAAAAGAGAGCGTGCGGGATTTTGCGCTGTGGAAAGCGCCGAAACCGGGAGAGCATTTCTGGGAGACGGCGATCGGCCCCGGGCGCCCAGGCTGGCACATTGAGTGTTCCGCGATGGCCATGAAGTATCTCGGCGAGACGCTGGATATTCACACCGGTGGAATTGACCTGGCTTTTCCGCATCACGAGAACGAAATCGCGCAGAGCGAGGGCGCGACTGGCAAGCTTTTCGTACGGTACTGGCTGCACGCCGAGCACTTGCTTGTCGAAGGCGAGAAGATGTCCAAGTCACAGGGGAATTTCTTCACGCTGCGCGATTTGTTTGCCAAAGGTTACAAGCCTTCAGCTCTGCGGTTTGCTTTGGCCAGTGTTCCTTACCGCAAGCAGCTCAATTTCACTTTCGATGGTCTGCAGCAGGCGGCCAGCTCGGTGGAACGATTGCGGAATTTTGCCGATCGCCTGCAGCGTGGAAAATTCCCCACGGGCCAGCAAGAGGGAATGGCCGCGCGCATTGCCAAGGCCGCGGAAGAATTTGATGCAGGTCTTTCGGACGACTTGAATACGGCACGCGCGCTGGCGGCGGTGTTCGATCTGGTGCGCGAAGCGAATATCGCCGTCGACAAGGGCGGGTTCCGCCAGGGTGATGTCCCCGCGGTGTTGGAATTTCTGACCACTTTCGACAAAGTCTTCGCGGTCGTGGAAGACAATGATAGCGAAAAGCTGCGCACGCTCGGATACGGCGGCGCGGAGAGCGGGCCGGGCGACGAGGAGATCGATCGGCTCGTCGCGGAGCGCAATTCCGCGAAGAAAAAGCGCGATTTCGCCACCGCCGACCGCATCCGCAAAGAACTCGCAGATCGTGGTATAATTATTGAGGACGCCAAGGATGGCAGCGTCCGCTGGAAACGCAAGTGAGCCTTAACCTTCAAATTCGCCTTTCGTATGTCCCGGGGTTTCTCCCGCCGGCCGCCCAGCGGCCCGAACTCTACGGCGTGGACTTACTCTAATTCTCTTTCTCCTCGAGGCCGCTGGCGGATAAGTCCGCTCGTGCGCCTGCGTTTGTCCGCCGGTCCTAATGAACTCCAACCTTTGTCTCTTCTAGGAGGAAGAAATGCCAACTACTTTGGAAGCGAAAACACCCCGGCTGGTGACCGCGCTGCCCGGGCCGAACGCCAAGCGAGTGCTGGAGCAAGACGCGAAATTCATGTCGCCGTCGTATACGCGCGACTATCCCCTGGTAGCCAAGCGCGGGCACGGCGCAATCGTGGAAGATGTGGACGGTAACGCTTTCCTCGATTTCGCGGCAGGTATCGCGGTGTGCTCGACCGGACATTGTCATCCGAAAGTGGTCTCTGCAATTCAGAGGCAGGCGGCTGAGCTGATTCACATGTCCGGCACGGATTTTTACTACGAAAGTATGCCGCAACTGGCAGCGCGGCTGGGCCGGACGATGCCGGGCACGGAGGGCAAGAAAGTCTTTTTCACCAATTCGGGTACAGAGGCGATAGAAGGCGCCATCAAACTGGCGAGATACGCCACAAAGCGCGACAATTTCATCGCGTTTTACGGCTGCTTTCATGGCCGGTCCATGGGCGCACTTTCGTTGACGGCGTCGAAATCGACACAGCGCAAGGGATTCGGCGCGTTGCTCAGTGGAATCGAGCACATCCCGTATCCGTACGCTTATCGCTGCCCCCACGGCCACGCCGCAGAGTCCTGCGGCGCGGAAATCCTCGAACAACTCGAAGGGCAAATTTTCAAACGGTTGTTCGATCCCGAGGACGTCGCGGGCATCATCATCGAGCCAATTCAAGGGGAAGGCGGGTATGTGCCTGCGCCGAAGTTCTTCCTGCAGGAATTGCAGCGCATCTGCCGGCAACACGGCATCATGTTCATCGTGGATGAAGTGCAGTCGGGCATGGGGCGCACTGGGCAGTGGTGGGCCTGTGAACACTCCCGGATCGAACCGGACATTCTTTGTTCCGCGAAGGGCATCGCGAGCGGCATGCCGCTCGGCGCGATCATCGCAAGAGAAAGCGTGATGCGGTGGAAGCCGGGCGCGCACGGCACTACCTTCGGCGGAAACCCGGTGTGCCTTGCGGCAGCGCTGGCCACCATGGACTTGATCGAGAGCGAGTACCTGGAAAACGCCCGCCGCATGGGCGACTACCTTTTCGGGCGCCTGGCCGGTTGGACAAAGAACTTCAAGATCGTCGGCGACGTACGAGGACGCGGATTGATGATCGGCATTGAGATCGTGCGGGATCAGGGGACGAAGGAAAAGGCCGCGGATCTGCGCAACGCGATCGTCGATCTGGCTTTTCATAAAGGCCTGCTGGTGCTCGGGGCGGGCGAGAACACCATTCGCTTGTCACCGCCGCTCCTGATCGACCAGGAACAGGCTGACTTTGCCGTGCGGACGCTGGAAGATTGCTTCCGTGAGGCGGAAAAGAAGGCTTGATTCGAGACGAGAACAGGGAAATCAGAAAATAGCGGGAACTTCCGAGTCCCGTGACTGCTACAGAAGAACTATGGCAGCCACGGGATTTTTGTTTATACTCCGCGGAAGGCTGAGGGGAATCGGTGCCGGAACCAGGCCGATATTTTCACAACTGATGTCTCGCGCGGTGCACTGGGAAACCTATGCCTACTGCTATTTGCCGAGAGCGGGGTGCGTTTTCCTAGCCCGGAATTACACTCCGCGCGGCAGCAAAGGCGAAATCGATCTCATCGGTTACGATGACAAGCGCTGGCATTTGAGGAATTCAGGACGCGCACCATCAGGGAGGACTTGCCGGCCGGACCTAAGCGTTACCAGGGAAAAACAATATGTTGTTGTTTGCACGGCGCAACGATTTCTGGAGGAACGTCACGTCGGCGAGTGTTCCTGCCGGTTTGATGAAATGGCAATTGACAACTGCCCGGGGCAGCCGCCGGTGGTACGGTTGCACAAGGATGCATACAGCCCTCAAATATGAGGAGCCTGTCCGGAAGATCTTCACGAGGACGCCAGACGGAGTACAATTCAAAGTCTCCTGGTTGCTCACCCTGCGCGGGTGTGGCCCAGAACATACTCAAGGAGGATTGTTTTGCCGGAGTTGCGTAAGGACCCGATCACCGGCCGATGGGTGATCATTTCGACAGAACGAGGGAAGCGGCCGAACGACTTCCTCCGAGAGAGCGTCATCCCACGAGAAGAGAAGAATTGCCCCTTCTGCGTGGGCAATGAAGCTCGAACTCCGCCGGAAATTCTCGTCTACGGGCGGAACGGCGGAGGCCCAAACACGCCGGGCTGGAGCATCCGGGTTGTCCCAAACAAATTTCCCGCGCTGGGCATCGAGGGCGAACTGGACCGCGAAGGAGAAGGTCTCTTCGACAAGATGAACGGAATCGGCGCGCACGAGGTCGTGATTGAGTCGCCAAACCATCTCGCAACGCTCGCCACCTTGCCTGAACGTGCCGTGGAGGACGTGCTCTGGGGTTATCGGGACCGCATGCTGGACCTGAAGAACGACAAGCGCTTCCGCTACATTCTCATTTTCAAGAATCACGGGGAAGCTGCCGGGGCGACTATCGATCATCCCCACTCGCAGTTAATTGCCCTGCCGATTGTCCCGCGGCGCGTGCGCGAAGAAGTCGACAACTGCTGGCACTACTATGACGAGAAGGAACGGTGTATTTTCTGCGACATCGTGCGCCAGGAGCGCGACACGGGAGAACGCGTCATCGGCGAGAACGAGCATTTCATTACGCTCGCTCCCTACGCACCTCGCTTCCCGTTTGAGATGTGGCTGCTGCCAAAGGTGCACGGATCATCCTACGAGAATAATCAAAGCTCCATGTATGCCAGCCTGGCGCGGATGCTGAAGGATACGCTGATGCGCCTCGACCAGGTGCTCGACCGGCCGGCGCTGAACTTCATGATTCACACATCTCCCATCGGTGAAGAGATCAACGATCACTACCACTGGCACATCGAGATCATTCCAAAGTTGACGAAAGTGGCCGGCTTTGAATGGGGCACGGGTTTTTATATCAATCCGACGCCGCCGGAAGAATCGGCGCGATTTTTGCGCGAAGCCAAAATTCCCACAGTCGCGGAGAAAAAGTAAAGGTTGGCCGAAGCAACGTTGCTCGGGGAAGCCCGGAGAGTTCAAACAGATTTGCTATACTTAGAGATTCGGCGCGGTACCCAAATGGCCCAAGGGAGAGGTCTGCAAATCCTCTCTTTTCACACGGGCGCACGTGGTTTCAATAGGTTAGAGAGACGAGAATAGGGGACAATAGGCAAAAATAGGGCGCGTTGGGCATAATTTTGGGCATA
>Ga0209577_10000870_pt1 | contig 30233 bp, 24 predicted proteins | sample GraSoiAngelo_109_FD_185874 | JGI IMG/M metagenome (GOLD analysis project Ga0209577, IMG submission 185874) | Grasslands soil microbial communities from the Angelo Coastal Reserve, California, USA - 14_0903_12_20cm (SPAdes) (version 2) | ecosystem: Environmental > Terrestrial > Soil > Grasslands...
TCTTGTTCGGTCTCTGCGGGCACGGCCACTTCGACATGTCGGCGTACGACGCGTATCTGTCCGGCACGCTGGATGACATCGAGTTCTCGGAGTCCGAGATGGAGGCTGCGCTCGAGCGCCTGCCGGAGGCGCCGGCGCTCGCCTGACGGAGCCGCCGCTGAGCGGCGCCGCGCCGCTACGGCTTCTTGACGACGACCTTGCCGGTGAACCCGTGCACCGTGCACGAGTAGTCGAACGTGCCCGCGTGCTTGAACTTGATATGGAAGTCGGTGACCTTGGTCGCGGTCCCCGATTGCTTGTCCGGCGTCGTGAACGTGACGTTGTGATCGGCGTCGCTGTTCCAGGACCAGTGGACCGTCTGACCCTTCTTGATCGTGATCGTGCCGGGCTGGAACTTGTAGCCGCTGATGTAGTCGCCCTTGATCGTCACGTGGTGCTTGGGCTTGCCGCTCGCGAGCGTCGACGGTGCGGCGACCGTAAGCGCGATCACGAGCGCGATCGCGACGATCCCGAGGATGCGTGAACGAGGCATGCTGTTGCAGCATACGCACGCACGCGCGCGATGGTTCGATCGGGTGCCCAGTGGGTACGGAATCCGTCGGGCCGGGTGGCGATTCCGCCTATATCACCGCTAACATTTCCGGACCTTAAACGGCCGACCGTCGCGGCCCAGACCCCTCTCCAATCATGCACCGACTAAGGCGACCAGGGGCCGCGGGCCTCTACGACCCACAGTTTGAGCACGATGCGTGCGGCATCGGCGCGGTAGCCGATCTCGCGAACCGGCGCACGCACGAGACGGTCGCCAAGGCGCTCTGGGTGCTCGACCACCTCGAGCACCGCGGCGCGAGCGGGGCCGAGCTGGACACGGGCGACGGCGCGGGGATACTCATGCAGGTCCCCGACGAGTTCATGCGCGAAGCCGTGGGGTTCGAGCTGCCCGAGCGCGGGCGCTACGCCGTCGGGGCGATCTTCCTGCCGCACGAGGACCGCCGCCGCCGCGAGATCGAGTCGATCATCGAGCAGGCGATCGAGGAGGAGGGGCAGGCGCTCCTCGGCTGGCGCGACGTGCCTGTGGACCACGACGTCCCTGGGCCGAGCTCCGCCGCTGTCGAGCCGGTCATCCGCCAGGTGTTCGTCGGCTCCACGCTGGCCGACCAGTCGGAGCTCGCGTTCGAGCGCAAGCTGTACGTGATCCGCCGGGTGATCGAGGCGCGCTGCGGCGCGGACCTGGCCATCCCGTCGTTCTCCTCGCGCACGCTCGTCTACAAGGGGATGCTCACCTCGCCGCAGCTGCCGCGGTACTACCCCGACCTGCGCGACGAGCGGATGGCCACGGCCCTGGCGCTCGTGCATTCGCGCTTCTCTACCAACACCTTCCCGAGCTGGGAGCTCGCGCACCCCTACCGGCTCATCTGCCACAACGGCGAGATCAACACGCTGCGCGGCAACGTCAACTGGATGCGCGCGCGCGAGTCGCAGCTGCTCTCGGAGGAGTTCGGCGACGACCTCCAGAAGCTGCTGCCGGTCGCGAACGAGTACGGCAGCGACTCGGCGATCTTCGACAACGTCTTGGAGATCCTGCTGCTCGGCGGGCGCTCGCTGCCGCACGCGCTGATGATGATGATCCCGGAGGCCTGGGAGAACCACACCGCGATGGCTCCCGAGGTGCGCGACTTCTACGCGTTCCACTCCTGCCTGATGGAGCCGTGGGACGGCCCCGCGGCGATCGCGTCCTGCGACGGCCACGTGATCGGCGCAACGCTCGACCGCAACGGGCTGCGGCCGGGCCGCTGGCAGGTGACCTCCGACGACTACGTGGTGCTGGCCTCCGAGACGGGCGTGCTCGAGGCGGAGCCGGGCGACGTCCTTCGCAAGGGACGCCTTCAGCCCGGCAAGCTGTTCTTCGTCGACGTCGAGGCGGGCCGGGTCGTGGAGGACGGCGAGCTCAAGCACCAGATGGCCACGCGCCGGCCGTACGGGCAGTGGTACCGCGACTGCACGGTGCATCTCGACGACCTGCCGGATGTCGCGCCGGCCGCGGTGCCGGCGGATCCGGTCCGCACCCGGCAGCTCATGTTCGGCTACACGCAAGAGGACCTGCGGGTCACGCTCGCGCGCATGGGCGGGAAGTCGGCTGAGGAGCCGATCGGCTCGATGGGGAACGACTTCGCGCTCGCCGTCCTATCGGACAAGGCGCCGCCGCTCTACTCGTACTTCAAGCAGCTGTTCGCGCAGGTCACCAACCCGGCGATCGACTCGATCCGCGAGCGCGTGGTGATGAGCCTCGAGACCTCGGTGGGGCCGCAGTCCAACCTCTTCACCGAGACGCCGGCGCACGCCCACCAGCTGATCATCGGCCAGCCGATCCTCTCGAACGGCGAGCTCGAGAAGCTGCGCCAGGTCGACCACGACGTGTTCACCGCCGAGACGCTCGACACCACCTGGCCCGTCGACGAGGGCGTGGACGGCCTCGAGCGGGCGATGGCGCGCCTCTGCCGCGAGAGCTCCGCGGCGCTCGAGCGTGGCGACAACATCCTGATCCTGTCCGATCGCGCCGCCGGCGCACAGCGGGTGCCGATCCCCGCGCTCCTCGCCGTCTCCGGCGTGCACCATCACCTGGTGCGCGAGGGCACGCGCCTTCAGGCCGGCCTGGTGGTGGAGTCCGGCGAGCCGCGCGAGGTCCACCACGTGTGCTGCGTGCTCAGCTTCGGCGCCTCCGCGGTCAACCCCTACCTGGCCTTCGAGACGCTGCACGAGATGTTCGACACCGGTCTCCTGGCCGGGATCGACTCCGCCGCCACAGCCAGCGCGAACTTCGTCAAGTCGATGGGCAAGGGGATCCTCAAGACGATCTCCAAGATGGGGATCTCCACGGTCCGCAGCTACAGCGGCGCGCAGATCTTCGAGGCGGTCGGGCTCGAGCGCGAGCTGATCGACCGCTACTTCACGCACACCACGTCGCGCATCGGCGGCATCGGGCTCGACGTGCTCGCACGCGAGGCGCTCGTGCGACACGAGCGCGCGTTCCCGCGCGTCGCGAGCCGGCTGCCCGTCGGCGGCGTGCACATGTGGCGGCGCGACGGTGAGGTCCACCAGTGGAACCCCGACACCGTGGCCCAGATCCAGCACGCCGTCCGCCACGGCGGCCAGGACGCGTACGAGGACTTCACGCGGGCCATCAACGAGCAGAACGCCCGCAAGGCGACCCTGCGGGGGCTGCTCCAGCTCGCGCCACCCGAGGGTGCCGCGATCGACATCGAGGAGGTCGAGCCGGCGAAGGCGATCGTCAAGCGCTTCGCGACCGGCGCCATGTCGCTCGGCTCGCTGTCGCGCGAGGCGCACGAGACGCTGGCGATCGCGATGAACCGCATCGGCGGCAAGTCGAACACGGGCGAGGGCGGCGAGGACCCGAGCCGCTACACGCTGGACCCGAACGGCGACAACCGCCGCTCGGCCATCAAGCAGGTGGCCTCGGGCCGCTTCGGCGTCACGGCCCACTACCTGATCAACGCCGACGAGCTCCAGATCAAGATCGCCCAGGGCGCGAAGCCCGGCGAGGGCGGCCAGCTGCCCGGCCACAAGGTCGACGAGTACATCGCGCACATCCGGCACTCCACGCCGGGCGTGGGCCTCATCTCGCCGCCGCCGCACCACGACATCTACTCGATCGAGGACCTCAAGCAGCTGATCTTCGACCTGCGTTGCGCCAACCCGAAGGCGCGGATCAGCGTCAAGCTGGTGGCCGAGGTCGGGGTTGGCACCGTGGCGGCCGGGGTGGCAAAGGCAAACTCGGACCACGTGGTGATCGCGGGCCACGACGGCGGCACCGGCGCCTCGCCGGTCTCGTCGATCCACTCGGCCGGCGTGCCGTGGGAGATCGGACTGGCGGAGACCCAGCAGACGCTTGTGATGAACAAGCTCCGCGACCGCATCGTCGTACAGGCCGACGGTCAGATGAAGACCGGGCGCGACGTGCTGATCGGCGCGCTGCTGGGCGCGGAGGAGTTCGGCTTCTCCACGGCGCCGCTCATCTCGATGGGCTGCATCTACATGCGCGCGTGTCACCTCAACACGTGCCCGGTGGGCATCGCGACCCAGGACCCGGAGCTGCGCAAGCGCTTCCGCGGCCAGCCGGAGCAAGTCGTCAACTACTTCTTCTTCGTGGCCGAGGAGGTGCGCCGGTACATGGCGCAGCTCGGCGTGCAGAAGTTCGAGGACCTGATCGGTCGCACCGACCTCCTCCGCACCGACGAGGCGGTCGACCACTGGAAGGCGCGCGGCGTGGACCTGTCGGGACTGCTCGCTCCGCCCGACGCGCCGCCGGAGATCCACCGCCGCCGCGTGCGGCCGCAGGACCCGGTGCTCGACGACCACCGCGACCACGAGTTGATCCGGCTAGCCGAGCCCGCGCTCGAGCGCGGCGAGCCGGTGAGCTTCGCCGTGCGGGTTGAGAACAAGGACCGCTGCGTGGGCGGGCTGATCTCGAGCGAGGTGGCGCGCCGCTACGGCGAAGAGGGCCTGCCCGAGGCCACGATCGACGTCACGCTCGAGGGCGCGGGCGGGCAGAGCTTCGGCGGCTGGCTGGCGCCGGGCATCACGCTCACGCTGTTCGGCGACGCCAACGATTACACCGGCAAGGGGCTCTCCGGTGGGGTCCTGGCCGTGCGCCCGCCCGAGGGCAGCCGCTTCGCCGCCGAGGAGAACGTGCTGATCGGCAACACCGTCCTGTACGGGGCCACGGCCGGCCGCGCCTTCTTCCGCGGCCTGGCGGGCGAGCGCTTCGGCGTCCGCAACTCGGGGGTCCGGGCGGTGGTCGAGGGCGTCGGCGACCACGGCTGCGAGTACATGACCGGCGGCCGGGTGGTGGTGCTCGGCCCAACAGGGCGCAACTTCGCCGCCGGCATGAGCGGCGGGATCGCCTACGTGCTCGACCCGGAGGGCGCGTTCCCCGCGCGCTGCAACACCGAGATGGTCGACCTCGAGGAGCCGTCGGAGGACGACCTCGCCGAGGTCAGGGCTCTGGTGGAGGAGCACCTCGAGCGCACGGCATCCACCGTTGCCGAGCGGGTGCTCGCCGAGTGGGACTCGCTGGCCCGCGCGTGGGTAAAGGTCATGCCCATGGACTACAAGCGCGTCCTGCGCGAGCGCGAGGAGCAGGCCTCGATCGATGCCGGCGAGCCCGCGGTGATCGCCGAGCACGGCGATGGCGACGGAGCCGGCCCGGTGCGCGCCGGCCAGGGCGACGCCTACTCGCCCGCCGGCAACGGGATGGAGGCGAGCAAGACCGGCGAGGCCGGTCAGCACGAGGACGCCTCGGCCGCGGCCGAGCGGGCCGGGCGTGCCGCGCGCGACGCCGGCGCCGACGACGGCGAGCGCGCACAGATCGAGGAGGAGGCCGAGGAGGAGGTGCTTCCCTGGAATGGGTGAGCTCGGCGGCTTCCTGAAGATCGAGCGGCACGACCCGAAGAAGCGCCCGATCCCCCAGCGGGTCGAGGACTTCAAGGAGTTCGTGGTCCTGCTGCCGCAGGCGGAGCTCCAGAAGCAGGGTGCGCGCTGCATGGACTGCGGGATCCCGTTCTGCCACTCGGGCTGCCCGCTCGGCAACCTCATCCCCGACTGGAATGACCTCGTCTACCGCGACCGCTGGCGCGACGCGATCGACGCGCTCCACGCCACCAACAACTTCCCCGAGTTCACGGGCCGGATCTGCCCTGCGCCGTGCGAGTCATCGTGCGTGCTCGACATCAACGACGACGCCGTCACGATCAAGCAGATCGAGCAGGCGATCATCGACCGCGCGTTCGAGGAGGGCTGGGTCAGGCCGGAGCCGCCCGCCTTCCGGACGGGGCGGACGGCCGCGGTCGTGGGATCGGGCCCGGCCGGGCTCGCCGCGGCGGCGCAGCTCAACAAGGCCGGTCACCGAGTGACCCTGTTCGAGCGCAACGACCGCATCGGCGGGCTGCTGCGCTACGGGGTGCCGGACTTCAAGCTCGACAAGGCCGTGGTGCAGCGGCGGGTGGACATCCTCGAGGCCGAGGGGATCGAGATGAGGACGGGCGTGGACGTTGGCGTCGACGTGACCGGCGACCAGCTCCGGGAAGAGTTCGACGCGATCGTGATCGCCACCGGCTCCACGATCCCGCGCGACCTTCCGGTGCCCGGCCGCGAGCTCGACGGGGTGCACTTCGCCATGGACTACCTCGAACAGCGGAACCGCTTCGTGGCCGGCGACCCGCCGCCGGAGAAGCCGATCTCGGCGGCCGGCAAGCACGTCGTGATAATCGGTGGCGGCGACACGGGCGCCGACTGTCTCGGCAACTCCCACCGCGAGCATCCCGCCAGCGTCACGCAGTTCGAGCTGCTGCCGGAGCCCCCGCCCGCCCGACCGGACGACAAGACGCCGTGGCCGCAGTGGCCGCTCATGCAGCGCACCTCAGGCGCGCACGAGGAGGGCGGCGAGCGCGTGTACAGCGTGATGACCACGCATCTGAGCGGGGAGGACGGCCGCGCGAAGGAGCTCCACTACCACGAGGTGGGGCCGCCGCCGTCATTCGAGAAGGTGGAGGGGACGGAGCGCACCATCCCCGCCGAGCTGGTGCTGCTCGCGATGGGCTTCCTCCACGCGCAGCACGAGGGGCTGGTGGAGCAGCTCGGGGTGGAGCTGGACGGCCGCGGCAACGTGGCCGACGAGGACTTCGCCACCTCGGTCCCGGGCGTGTTCGCCTGTGGGGACGCCCGCCGCGGCCAGTCGCTGATCGTGTGGGCGATCGCGGAGGGGCGCCAGGCGGCTCGGTCGGCGGACCGCTATCTGCAGGGGTTGGGCTCGGACGCCGAGCCAGCGCTGGCTGCCGCCTAGCGCTCCCCGTCCAGATAGCCGAGATCCGGGTCCGGGCGGGCCAGCACGTCGAGCGAGTCGGCCGATCCATCGGCTCCCGGCGCGAAGCTGCGCGCCCAGATCTTGTCGCTGTCGGGGTACTCGTTGACCTCGGGCGAGATCATCGTGCTGACGATCAGGAAACGGGCCGGTTCGCCGGAGCGGTTATCGATCCGGTGCGAGCCGCGGCGGCCGGTCGGGAAGGCGACCACCTCGCCGGCTCCCAGCTCGCGGTCGCCGTCGAGGGTGCGGAGCGTGGGCCGCCCGGCGAACACCACGAGGAGCTCCTCGTTGGCGTGATGGATGTGGAGGGGGAAGCTCGAGGCGCCCGGTGGCAGCTCGAACAGCGACGCGCCGAGCTTCTCGGAGCCGGCCTGCCGCCCGATCCGCGCCCGGCGCCAGGTGAACGGCGGCTCGTCCTGCTCAGCGTCGAAGCCCGGTTCGAAGACGTTCGGATCGCTCATGCAGAACCTGCCAGGTCGCGCTCCACGCGAGCACTGACGCGGTCCATCGCCTCGCGGGTGACCGGACCGGGCTCGAAGGACCCCACGCCCTCGATCTCCGTGATCGGGAGCACCTCGTACGAGGTGCCAGCGGTGAACGCCTCGTCCGCGTGGCGAAGCTCGTCGAGCGTGACGGCCTGCTCGGTCACGTCGTTCTCCTCGAGCACGCGCCGGCGCGTTATCGAGTCGAGGATCTCGTGGTCCTGCAGGGGCGGGGTGAGGACCTGGCCGTCCTTCACCCAGAAGAACGACGACCGCGTCATTTCGAGGACGCGCCCGTCGGGGAGGACGAGCAGCGCGTCGTCGTAGCCGCGCTCGACCGCGAGTCGCGCGGCCAGCATGTTCGCCGCGTAGGAGAGCGATTTGGCGGCGTGCAGAAGGGGGGTGGGGAGGTGGGTCTCAACCGAGAGCCGGACGCTGTCGCCGTGTTCTGGCATCGGCTCGAGGACTGCCAGCCGGTGGCCGCCGCGCGTGACCACCAGGCGCAGCAGCAAGTCCGCTCCGTCGGCGAGCTCGCACGCGGTGAGGGCGTCGCCCCGCACGCCGCCGAGGTCGGCCTCCAGGTGCAGCGTCTGGCACGAGCGGGTCATGCGCCTGAGGTGGTCGTCCAGCGCGTACGGGCGGCCGGCATAGAGGCGGACGACCTCAAAAGCCCCATCCCCTCGGAGGAGGCCCTCGTCGGTAACCGGGACCGCCGCCTCTGCGACCGGGAGAACGCGGCCGTCCAGCACGCACGAGTCGATCACGCCGGTTCCTTCACCCGAGCGGCCGCCTGTGCGAACGCGAGCCCGCGTTCCTCGAAGTCACGGAACTGCACGTAGCTGGGGGCGGCGGGGGACAGGAGGACCACCCCGCCGGCGGGGATGCCGTCGGCCGCGACCCGTACGGCCTCGTCGAGGTCGGCGGCGAGCCGGGTGGCCGGCGGCTGGTCGGCCTCGAGCCCCTCGACCTCGGCGACGATCCGCTTCCCCGTGTCGGGCAGGCCCACCACCAGCTCTACGCCCGAGTCGACGATGCGCCGCGCGAGCGGCGCGTAGTCCTGACCGCGCTCATAGCCACCGACGATCATCGCGATGCGGCTGCCTGCCAGCGCCTCGAGCGCCGCGATCGCCGCCGGCGGGGTGGTGGCGATGCTGTCGTTGACGAAGGTGCGGCCGCCGTAGACGCCGACCGGCTCGAGCCGGTGCGGCAACGGCTCGAATGACCCGAGCGCCTCATCGAGTGCGGCCGCATCGAGGCCCAGCTCCTGCACGACGGTCAGCGCGGCGCATGCGTTCAGCGCGTTGTGACGGCCCTGCAGCCGCAGCGCGTCCGGTTCGTACAGCCGGTCGAGGCTCCGGGAGATAGCCCCGTCGGCGTCCAGGTGGAAGCCCTCGATGTCGGCGAACAGCCGCACGTCGGGCAGATGCCCAGCCAGCTCCCTCACGCGCTCGTCTGACCAGTTGAGCACCGCCAGGCAGTCGGGATTGCGGCGCAGCAGGTTGACCTTGTCCTCCATGTACTGCTCGGGCGTGCCGTGCCAGTCGAGGTGCTCGGGGTGGACGTTCAGGAGGACGCCGATCGACGGTCCACGCTCGAGATCGGCTGCCTGGAAGCTCGAGAGCTCGAGCACCCACACGTCCGGCTGCGGGTCCACGTGAAGGACGTCGAGCAGCGGCCGCCCGACGTTGCCGCCGAGCGTTGCCCGCACTCCACTCTCGTTCAGCAGGTGCGCGATGAGGGACGCGGTCGTGCTCTTGCCCTTCGTGCCCGTCACGGCGACCACGCGCTCGTCGCCGTGCTCGGCGAACCAGAGATTGGTGCCCGTGGTGAGCTGCACGCCGCTCGCGGCGAGCCGCTCGACCTCCGGGCGGTAGCGGCTGACCCCCGGGGAGCGGATCACCACCTCGCACGCCTCGAGCGCGCCGAACCCATCCGGGCCGTGCTCGAACCGCGCACCGGCGCCGAACGCGTCGCGGCGCTCGTCCGGTACGGGTTCGTCGGTGTAGATGAGCACCTCGCGGGCGAGGTCCTGCTCGCGCAGCGCGCTGTGCGCGGCGAGGCCCTCGCGGCCGGCGCCCCAGACGCCCACGCGCCGTCCCGCCAGGTCAGAGAAGCGCACGGGCTGCGCCCTCGAAGCGCGGCGGGATGCAGTGGTCGGGGGAGGGTTCCAGCCACCCGTCCGGATCTGCGGCCGGGGCGAGTGCGCGGACCACGTGGGTGTCGCGCCATCTGTCGTGGCTCGTCAGAAGCGCGAGGGCGGCGGCCGATTCGGCGCGCTCACCCACGCAATCGAACGGCTTGTGTTTCCCGCGACCCAGCAGCTCGGCGAAGCCGTCCGCCTGCCCCGGCTCGTCGAGCAGGTTACGCCCGAAGATCCCGACCACGCGCTCGGGCTCCATCCACGGGGCCAGCACCAGGAAGACGAAGCGGCACTTGGGGCAGTCCCCGCACCACCCCGTGCCGCGGCCCGCTGGATCGCGGCGGAAGACCGAGTTGCAGCTGGTGAAGGCCTGGTCGTAGCCGTCGAGTTGGGCGAAGGCGCGCGCGATCGCGAGCTCGGACCATGGGCGCAGGAGCGAGAACCACTCGAGGCCGGGCGCGCGCTGCGCGAGGGTGGCGCGGAACAGACGCTCGAACTGGAGCCCCTTGCTCCACTGGTGGTTGACCTCGAGTCCGCTCCAGACCAGGTTCGGCTCCGAGGCCGAGCGCTCGTTGGACATCGCCACGGCGTCGAACCCGTACAGCGGTGCTGCGAAGCACGCGATCGCGGACACGATCGCGGTGATCGGCACGTGACCGTTCAGCGCGCCCGCGGCGTTCAGCCTGAAGAGAGCCGGCGAGAGCTCGCGCTCCACCACGATGTGCTCCACCCCGGCGGCCTCGACCGTTCGACGGATCGGATCCGGATTGCCGACCGAGAACGCGACGATCGGCTCGCCGGCCCGCTTCAGCGCCTCCAGCGTGACGATTGAGTCCTTTCCCCCGCCGATCGGGACGGCGGTGCGCCGGGGCAGGGAGAGCCCGTCGGCCGTCACGTCCCCGACTGGCGAGAACTGGACTCGGTCGCGCAGGTCTATCCGGTTGACGTACGCGAACTCCGACAACCCGTCGACGTAGAGACGGTTGAGCAGAGCCGCGGTGACCGGATCGGCATCGACCTCCAGCTGCGGCGCGGCGGTCTTGTAGTAGCTGACACCGACGATCAGGTGCAGCAGCGCGAGAAGCGCGTCGCTTGCCTGTCCCTGGGCACCCGGGAACCGGATCCGCTCGACGAACTCGACGTCGTCGTCGAGCGTGTAGCGGAGGATCGCCGTGCTGTCCTCGTAGCAGGCGTCGGCGAAGCGGAACGCCTGCGCCACGGAGGGCTGTACCGACATCGCACGCAGCTTAGGCCGCGGCGCGGGCGCTACAACCTGGCGAGCACCTCGTGCGCGGCGTGCTCTCCGGAGCGCACGGCGCCGTCCATGTAGCCCGCCGCCTGGGTGGCGGTCTCGGTGCCGGCCCAGTGCACGCGCCCGAGCGGCGGCCGGAGCTGGGCCCCGTAATTGAGCATCACACCCGGCGGCATGATCCCCACGTAACACCCGCGCGACCAGGGCTCCCGCATCCAGTCCAGCTCCACGTAGTCGATCGCGTTCTTGGCCTTGGGGCCGAAGTAGCGCGCGAACGATCCGAGCACGCCCGCTCGCCGCTCCGCGAGCGGACGGCTCGAGAGCCGGCGCGCGTCGTCGCCCTCGATGAAGCTCACGAGCATCCCCGGCTTTCCGGAGGGCGGTGTGTTGTCGAACGAGACCCGGCACGGGCCGGTGTCGCTGATCGTGAAGCCGGTCAGCCCGTCGTCGCGCCAGAACGGCCGGTCGTAGATGGCGTGCACCTTGATCACCGACCCCATCGGGAAGCGCTGCGCGAGCTGCGCGCGCAGCTCCGGCAGCGGCGGGTCGAAGCGGATCGCCGATTGGAGCGCGGGTGCGATCGCCACAACCGCGCGCTTGGCGGTGACCACCGCGCGCGCGGAGTGCACGGTCACGTTTCCCTTGTGCTGGGAGATCCGGGTCACCGGGGAACGGAGGATCAACCGCTTGCCCAGCGCCTTCGCCACCTTGATCGACACCTGCTGCGACCCGCCCACGAAGCGGCTCTCCTGGTAGCCGGCGGGCGTGCTGAAGAGGTTCTCGAGCGTGCCGGCCGACGCGATGTAGAAGAGGACATAGAGCAGCGAGACGTCGCGGGGCTCGCAGGCGAGGATGGCCTCGGCGCCCAGCGCCAGGAGCTTCCTGCCGTCGTCGGTATGGAGGTTCGCCTGTCCCCAGGTTTCGAGCGTCTGCCCGTCGTACTGCGCGGCGTTGGGAGCCTTCCAGGGAGCGACAGAGCCGACCGCCTTGGCCATGTTGTCGAGCTGGACGATCGCGGGCGCGACGTCGACCAGCCCGGGCCCGGGCGGGAGCTCCTCCGTCGGCTGCCACATGTACGTGGTGCGGACGCCGTGCTGGTAGCCCACGTCCTCGGCACTGCCCGGGTAGTACGTGGGGAACGTCTTGACGCCCACCTCCTTGGCGAGCGCCACGATCCGGTCCTGGGCGGGGCCGTAGCTGCTCGGCTTCGTCTTCACCCACTGGCCGCCGATGTCCAGGAAGGTGCCGTGCCTGTGGATCGTGCGGGTCCGGCCCCCGACCCGGTCGCGGGCCTCGAGCACCAGCACCGACCGGACCCCGTGCTGGACCAGCCGGCGCGCCGTGGTCAGACCCGCCAGCCCCGCCCCCACGACCACCACCTCGGCCTTCAGGCGCTTGGCGGGGTGGCCGCTCCGCCGCCGGGCGGCGACCTTCGCCGGGACCGCAGCCCCCGCCGCGCCCGCGGCGGCGGTGCCGATCAGCGTGCGCCGCGTGAGCTCGCTACGGGCCAAGCTCGATCACCTGCTCGTAGGTGCCGCGGTCGAGGAACGGGATGTCGGGCATGCTCGCGGCGCCCTGGGAGCTTGGGTGGTACATGCGCCGCGGCTCGCGCCACGCGGCGGGCTTCGCGGAGCCGAACCGCGTGCGGAGGGTGCCGAACGCGCTGATGGCCGCCTTCCACAGCGCCGTCCGCGGCAGGTGCTGGAGCGCGTAGACCTCGCCCCACGTGGACTCGAACACGTGCTCGTCGTTGCGGCTGGCGGTGAGGAGGTCGACCCCCGGCTCAAACCGCCCCAGCGCCCGACGGAAGGCTGCGTTCGTGAACGTCTGCCACGCCGCCACGCCGGGGTCGACCGTCCCGTGCCTGTTCGTCCGAGCGAACGAGCCGTCCCAGCGCAGGATCGTCTTCAGCACGGTGGCGGCGTGTCCGGAGGCGCCTCTGCCGATCCGCCGGATCAGCCCCGTCATGAGCACACGCTGCTCGGCGTGCGTGCCGGTGTAGGCATCGATCCCCGCCGTGCGCGCGAAGCCGCCGCCGGCCCTGATGGCCTTGCGCAGCCGCAGGCGGATGAGCGCGGCGCGGTGGTAGCGGCCGAGCAGCCGTTCGCGCGCTGGCGCGTCGCCCTGGGTCCAGCCGACCGAGGGCATGTTGTTCCAGTTGAAGAGAAAGCCCTGCTTGGGGTCCATCACGTGCGGGCGCTGCCTGGGCGTGAGGAAGCCGCGCCATTCCGCCTCGCCTGTGCCGGGATACGGGAGGCGCTCGTCGAAGCCGCGCGGCTTTATCTGGAGGAGCCCCGGGTGCCAGTAGCCGATGTGGCCGCGATCGTCGGCGGCCATCAGGTTCTCGTTCCAGGTGAGCTTGACCGCCGCGCGGTTCACGTCCTTCACGCTGCGCGCGGAGTTCACGTCGGCGAGGCCCACGAGGGTGCCGATCTCGTGCTTCCAGATCGCGTAGCGGCGGGCATAGGCCACGTCGCCGCCCCGGACCTGTACCGGGCCGTGGATTGTGCGGCACAGCCGGACCGTCTTCGTCCCGGAGTCGGGCGGGTGGCCGCCGAGGATGTCGGACGGCGGCGAGCGGTACATGATCGCCTCGTCGTGGCAGCTCATGTCCAGGCGCTGGCCCCTGAAGAAGTAGCTCTCGGGGCCGGCGAGCTGCTCGGCGTAGAGGTCGTCGTCGTCGGTCAGCCCACTGGTGAGGCCCCAAGCCACGTGCGCGTTGTGGCCGATTCCGATCACCGGGACGCCCGGCGCCGTCGTGCCGCGCACGTCCAGCCCGGGCCCGTGCAGCTCGAGCTCTATGAACAGCTCGGGGATCTGGAACCCGAGCTGGGGTCCGTTCCAGAACGTGGCGCTGTGCCCCCTCCGGCGGATCGCCCACATGTTCGAGCCGCCGTGGCGGCCGAGCGCGCCGATCAGGGGCAACCGGCGAGCGGCCGCGGCGGTCCCGCCACCACCGCCGTTCGCCGAGTTCGTCTCCGGCAGCGGCAGGGACAGGGCGAACGCCTGCGAGCGCTTGAACGCGGCGTGCTCCTGCTTGCGGGTCCGCCCGGGCTGGGACGGGAAGAGCCCCGAGGAGCGCGGGATCGTGGCCACCTGGCCCCGCGTCCGCAGCGGGAGGAGCCGGTTGAAGAGCCTGGGGCCGAGGGCGCGCAGCGCGCGCACGTTGTCGAGCTCCTCACCGTCGTCGCTCGGGACCGTTCGCGCCAGGTACACGCCGATCGCGGCCGAGTCCTCAGGTGTCCAGTCGGCGGGAACGTCGCCGACCGCGGGAAACTCGCCCGGAAGCTTGCTCGGGTCGCTGCGCGTCTCGGCAATCCACGCGTTGATGCCGTCGGTGATGCTCTGGAAGCGGGCGCGGAGGGGCGCGGGCAGGCGGGCGAGCTGGGCGTCCAGCTCCGCCCTTGTGTAGAAGTCGCGCCGCACCTGGGCGTCCATCGCGACGTAGTCCTTGCCGAGGATCTCGGCCAGGTGACCGGTGGTGGCACGGCGGAAGAGCTCGAGCTGGAACAACCGGTCCTGCGCCATGGCGTAGCCGGCGCCGAACCAGACGTCGTACGAGGTCTTCCCGTTGATGTCCGGGACCCCGAAGCCGTCGCGCCTGATCGTCACCCCCAGGCGCGGAGACTCGGTCGACTCGGCCGGCTGGCCGAACAGGTCGGGCTTGAACCGGTGCTTCAGGAAGAGCGCGGTCTGGTCCTGGAGGTGCGGCGATCCGGTGCCGCTCGGGAGACCGCTCAGCGACACGAAGCCGCTCTGGCCCGGCGGCAGGATGTCGACGGCGCGCCGGATGCGCGCAGCGGCCGCAGCGGGCCCGATCGCCGCGAGCAGCACTGCCGCCACCCCTACGGGCACGACGGGCGCGCGCAGCGCCCTCCCCACTCGTCCAAGCACGGCGGGCGATGCTACCTGCGGGCCTGCACGCGCGAGCCATACGGCGATCGGCCACCATGTTCCCATGGAGGCGGCTTTCGACAGGCACGTCGCGCGCGCGGATATCGAGCGTGTGCGGGGTCGGGAACGGGGTGGCGCGCGCGACGACCTGGCGGTCGAGGAGCCGCTCGAGATCCGGGTGGACGGCGCGCCGCTCGCGGTGACGATGCGCACACCCGGCGAGGACGAGGCGCTGGCCGCTGGCTTCCTCGCGGGCGAGGGCCTGATCGAAGGGCCGGATGACGTCCTGTCGGCCGGGCCGCCGGAGGACCTGGCGGCGAACGTGGTGGACGTGGGCACGCGGTCGGGGCTGCGGCGCGACCCGGCCGGCGAGCGGCGCTTCTACCTGAGCTCGTCGTGCGGGGTGTGCGGGAAGGGAGCCATCGAGTTCGTGCGCCAGGAGGCGCCGCCGTCACCGGCCGGCGCGCCGATCTCGCGGGAGCTCGTGATCCGCGCGCCCGCCGAGGCCCGTCGCAACCAGAAGTCGTTCGAGCGCACCGGCGGCCTCCACGCCACCGCGCTGTTCGATCCATCGGGCGAGCTGCTCGTGCTCTACGAGGACGTGGGGCGGCACAACGCGATGGACAAGGCGATCGGGGCGATGCTCCTGCGGGGACGGTTCCCGCTTCCGGGGGTGCTGGCGTGCGTGAGCGGGCGGGCGTCGTTCGAGCTCGTCCAGAAGGCCAGCCTGGCGGCCCTGGCGGGCCTGGTCGCCGTGGGAGCGCCGTCGAGCCTGGCCGTTGAGCTCGCCCGCGAGCGTGGGATGCTGCTCTGCGGGTTCGTCCGCGACGGGTCTTTCAACGTGTACGCGGGAGCGGGCAGACTGGCGGACTGAGCATTTGACGCGGTGGGCGTATCCTGCGAAGCGTGAGCGACGCCGTGGCGGAGCGCACCGTGGAGGACCTCCTCCGTCGAGGGGAGGAGCGCGGGCGCCTTGAGTTCGCCGATGTCGCCGAGGCAGTCGAGGGCCTCGACATCGACGAGGAGGCCATCGAGGAGCTCTACCGCGAGGCGCGCCGCCGCGGCATCGAGCTGATCGACAGCGGATCGCCGGGGAACGGATCGGAGCCGGCCTACACGCACGAGGCGGTCGCGGAGGCGACTAGCGACTCGCTGCAGCTGTTCCTGCGCGACATCTCGCACCGGCCGCTCCTGACCGGGGCCCAGGAGGTGGACCTCGCGAAGCGAATCGAGCGCGGCGACCAGGCCGCCAAGGACCGCATGATCGAGGCGAACCTGCGGCTGGTGGTGGCCAACGCCAAGCGCTACCGGGGCGCCGGGCTGCCGTTCCTCGACCTGATCCAGGAGGGCATCCTCGGCCTGATCAGAGCGGTGGAGAAGTTCGACCACCGGCGCGGCTTCAAGTTCTCCACGTACGCCACCTGGTGGATCCGCCAGGCGATGCAGCGCGGCCTCCAGCACCACGCCCGCACCATCCGCATCCCCGTGCACGTGGCCCAGGAGCTCACCCGCCTGCGCGCCATCGAGCGCAGGCTGGTGGCCGAGCTTGGCCGCGACGCGACCGACGCCGAGCTGGCCGCGGCCGCCGGGGTGGACCCGGCGCACCTCGACGAGCTCCGTGCGGCGGAGCGCATCCCGGTGAGCCTCGAGACCCCGGTGGGCGGCGACGGCGACGCCGAGCTCGGCGAACTGCTCGCCTCGGAGGCGCCGAGCCCGCTCGACGAGGTGGCGGTCGAGCTCGAGGAGGAGTCCATCCAACGGGCGCTCGAGCGGCTCGACGAGAATGGCCGCCGGGTGATCGTGCTCCGGTTCGGGCTGGGCGGGCGCGAGCCGCTCACCCTGCGTCAGGTGGCCAAGCTGATGAACCTCTCGCCGGAGGGCGTCCGCAAGCTCGAGCGGCGTGCGCTCCGCAGGCTGGGTGAGGAGCGCGAGCTGCAGGCACTCGCCGCCTGACGCGCGGCCCTAGGCCATCGTCAGCCCGCCGCTGACCGAAAGCGTCTGGCCGGTGATGAACCCGGCTCGCTCGGACGCGAAGAACGCGACCGCCACCGCTACGTCCTCGGGCTCGCCGAGGCGGCGCATCGGGACCGCCCGCTCGAGCGCGTCGATCAGCTTGGCGCCCTGCTCGCCGTCGCCGGCCATGCCCTCGAGCATCGGCGTTCGCGTCGGCCCGGGGCACACGGTGTTGGCGGTCACGCCGCTGCGGGCGGTCTCGCGCGCGATCGTCTTCGTGAAGGCGATCACCCCGCCCTTCGCGCCGGAGTAGACGGACTCGAGCGAGGATCCGACGCGGCCGGCGTCGGACGCCACGTTCACGACCCTCCCGAAGCCGCGCTCGACCATCCCCGGGAGAACGGCATGGGTCACCCGCAGGCAGCCCATGAAGTTGATGTCGACCACGCGGGTCCAGAACGCCTCGTCGGTCTCGACGAACGGGCGCAGCTCGTCCCAGCCGGCGTTGTTCACCGCGACGTCGACCAGGCCGAGCTGGTCGCTGACCTGGCGAACGCCGTCCACGACGGACCGAAGCTCGGTCACGTCCATCACCACCTCGACGGCTTCGCCGCCGGCGTCGCGGACGGCCGCAGCCGTGTCGGCGGCGTCCGCCGCGCGGATGTCGGCCGCGGCCACGGCCTGTCCCGCGGCCGCCAGCTCGAGCGCGATGGCCCGGCCCATGCCGCCTCCCGCTCCGGTGACCAACGCAACCCGCTGAGCCATTGAGCGGCCGTAGGCTACGCGCTCCCGAGACCCGGAGGAGGACCAGTGGAGGAGCTGACGGACGTTCGTTACGAGATGGATCGCGGCCTCGCGTGGATAACCATCGACCGGCCGGAGCGGCTGAACGCGTTCCGCGCGCGGACGGTGGACGAGCTAATCCGGTGCTTCAAGCGGGCATGGGCCGATCCGGAGGTGGGGGTGATCTGCCTGACCGGAGCGGGGGACCGGGCCTTCTGCACCGGCGGCGACCAGAAGCAGCGGGCCGAGACCGGGGACTACGGGCCGTCGGAGACGGGGCTGTTCGAGGTGGAGTACATGCACCGCCTGATCCGCGAGGTCCCGAAGCCGGTGATCGCCGCGGTCAACGGCTACGCGATCGGCGGCGGACACGTGCTTCACGTGCTCTGCGACCTGACGATCGCCGCCGACAGCGCGCGCTTCGGCCAGACCGGCCCGCGGGTGGGCTCGTTCGACGCCGGGTTCGGCACGGGTTACCTCGCTCGCGTGGTCGGCGAGAAGCGCGCTCGCGAGATCTGGTTCCTATGCCGGCAGTACGACGCCGAGACCGCCGAGCGGTGGGGGCTCGTGAACCGGGTGGTCCCGCTCGCGGAGCTGCGCGATGAGGTGAGGCGCTGGGCGGACGAGATCCTGGCGCTGTCGCCAACCGCGCTGCGGTTCCTCAAGCAGTCCTTCAATGCGGACACGGAGCACCTGGCCGGGGTCGGCCAGGTCGCGTTCTCGGGGCTGGGCGCGTTCGTCGGGTCGGAGGAGGCCCAGGAGGGCGTCCGGGCGTTCGCGGAGAAGCGCGCCCCGGACTTCTCGCGCTTCCGCGCGGCGGTCTCGCGCTAGCCCGGCTAAGCACCCGTATACCCCTCGAGGCGAGGGTCAATTCTTCCTAGCTATAGGTGCGAAGAACGGACCCTCGCCTAGCCTGTACGACCGCAGTACCCCTGTCGGCTTAGTCGCCGCCGCCCTCGGCCCAGGTGGGGATCTCGAGGTCCTCGAGCGCGGCGGCGGCGTCGCGGCGCTCGGTGGGCTGGGGCTCCACCGTCCCGCCGCCAACCCGCAGGTCCGCCATCAAACGGCGATGGCCCGCCTGGACGTCGCGCAGGATCGACTCAGCCTGGCCCTCGAGGGACGCGGCGAGCTGGTGCAGTCCGTTGCTCAGCGCCTCGGCCTGGGCCAGCACCTCGTCCGCGGCCTTCTGGGCGGTCTCGATCCGCTGGTCGGCCTCCTTGCGCGCGATCTCGGCGACGCGTACCGCCTCCGTCTGCGCCTCCTCCTTCAGCCGAGTGCCCTCGCGGGTCGCGTCCTTGCGGACGTTGTCGGCCTCACGTTCCGCCTCGCGTATGTGCTCACGCGCGTCGCGCTCGGCGTTCGCGGCGATGTCGGCCGCGGCCTGCTCCGCGGCGCTTACGATCGTCGCGATCTGGCCGGCGGCGATTTCCGCGGCGGAGATCGGGGGGCGCGAGTCGTCCATCGCCATGGCAATCGTCCCAGAACGCTTAGACGGAAGAAACCGCCGATAACGTTCGATCCGATGGCGGAAAGGTACGACCCGGCTCGGGTCGAGCGGAAGTGGCAGCGGCTCTGGGCCGAGGAACGGACCTGGGAGGTCTCGAACGAACCGGACCCGAGCGCGCGGTCATACGTGCTCGAGATGCTGCCCTATCCGAGCGGCGAGCCGCACGTCGGGCACCTTAAGAACTACTCCGTCGGCGACGCGGTCGCGCACTTCCGGCGCCGCCAGGGCGAGCGCGTGCTGCATCCGATGGGTTACGACGCGTTCGGGCTCCCTGCCGAGAACAACGCGATCAAGACGGGGGTCCATCCGCGCGCCGCCACCGAGGCTTCGATCGCCTCCTACCGGCGCCAGTTCGAGCGCTGGGGGATCTCGATCGACTGGTCACGCGAGCTCAGCACCCACGATCCCCGCTACTACCGCTGGACGCAGTGGATCTTCCTGCGCCTACTCGAGCGCGGGCTGGCCTACCGGGGCGAGGCGGCGGTGAACTGGTGCCCGAAGGACCAGACCGTGCTAGCCAACGAGCAGGTGATCGACGGCCGCTGCGAGCGCTGCGGCACCCCCGTGGAGGCGCGCCAGCTCGAGCAGTGGTTCTTCCGCATCACCGAGTACGCGGACCGGCTGCTCGAGGACCTCGACCGCATCGTCTGGCCGCCCAACGTGAAGACCATGCAGCGCAACTGGATCGGCCGCTCGGAGGGCGCCGAGGTGACCTTTCACTGCGACTCGCTGGGCACCGACTACGCGGTGTTCACCACCCGGCCGGACACGCTCTTCGGCGCCACCTTCTTCGTGATGGCGCCGGAGCATCCCGACGTGCTGAAGCTGAACGACTCGGCCGATGTGCGCGAGTACGTGAACCGGGCGGTGTCGGAGTCGGCCCAGGAGCGCGGCGCGGAGGCGCGCGAGAAGACCGGCTTGGCCCTGGGGCGAACCGTGACCAACCCGGTGAACGGCGAGGAGATCCCCATGTTCGTCGCGGACTACGTGCTCCTCGAGTACGGCACGGGGGCGATCATGGCCGTGCCCGGGCATGACGAGCGCGACTTCGAGTTCGCGCAGAGGTTCGACCTGCCGATCCGCCGGGTGATCGACTGCGGCGAGCTGCCATGTACCGGCGACGGCGCGATGGTGGACAGCGGCCGCTTCGACGGTATGCACAATCGCGAGGCGTTCGACCAGATCGTCGCCTGGCTGGAGTCCGAGGGCCGTGGCCGCCCGGCCATCCATTACAAGCTGCGCGACTGGCTGGTGTCGCGCCAGCGCTACTGGGGCTGCCCGATTCCGGTCGTGCACTGCCCCGACGACGGCCTGGTGCCCGTGCCCGACGACCAGCTGCCGGTGGAGCTGCCCGACGTCGAGGACTACACGCCCAAGGGCCGCCCACCGCTCGCGGCGGCGGAGGACTGGGTCAACACCGAGTGCCCCAAGTGTGGCGGCCCCGCGCGGCGCGAGACCGACACGATGGACACCTTCGTCGACTCCGCCTGGTACTTCCTGCGCTACTGCGACCCCGGAAACGACGGGGCGCCTTGGGATCGTTCCGTGGTCGACTACTGGATGCCGGTCGACCAGTACATCGGCGGCGTCGAGCACGCGATCCTGCACCTGATGTACGCGCGCTTCTTCGTGAAGGCGCTCGCGGACATGGACCTGCTCGGGTTCCAGGAGCCGTTTGACCGGCTGTTCACGCAGGGGATGATCACCCGCGACGGCGCGAAGATGTCCAGCTCGAAGGGCAACGTGGTTGCTCCGTCGGAGATCGTGGAGCGGTACGGCGCCGACACGGCGCGCTGCTACTCGCTCTTCATCGGGCCGCCCGACCAGGACGCGGACTGGTCGGACGAGGGCGTGGGCGGGGTGCACCGCTTCCTGTCGCGGCTGTGGCGTCTCGCCGCCGATGTGGCGGAGAGCACTTCCGCGGGCGAGGGGAAGCCGGCGGGCGAGCCGACCGCCCTGCTGCGGAAGGCGCACTGGGCGATCGACAAGGTGACCTCTGACCTCGGCGGCGGCCGCTTCGCGTTCAACACGGCGATCGCCGCCGTGATGGAGCTCGTGAACGACGCCTACCGCTACCGCGACGAGCTGGCGGCCTCGACCGAGGGACGCTCCGACCTGCGCTTCGCGGTGGCCACCGCGGCCTCGCTGATCTTCCCGTTCGCCCCGCACCTCGGCGCCGAGGTCTACGAGCTGATGACCGGCGAGCGAGTGTGGGAGGAGCCGTGGCCGGAGGCGGATGAGTCGCTCCTGGTTGGCGAAACGGTGGAGATCGTGGTTCAGGTGAACGGCAAGCTGCGCGATCGGGTGCAGGCACCTGCCGGTTCCAGTGCCGAGGAGCAGGAGCAGCTTGCCCGCGAGTCGCCACGAGTGGCGGCTCACCTCGACGGTGGTGCGGTTGTGAAGACGGTCGTCGTGCCGGACAAGCTCGTCAACTTCGTGGTGCAGTAGCTGACCGCGCAGCGTCCCTACATCGCTGTGGCGGGCTCGGGCGAGGCTCCGCCTGCTGACCTCGAGGCGGCCGAGCACGTGGGCCGGACTCTGGCCGCGCGCGGCGCCGTGGTGGTCTGCGGCGGCCGCGGCGGGGTCATGGAGGCGGCCTGCCGCGGAGCCAAGGAGGGCGGCGGCACGACGGTCGGCATCCTTCCGGGCCTAGACCGCGCTGAGGCGAACCCGTACGTGGACGTAGCGGTGCCCACGGGCCTGGGCGAGGCGCGCAACGCGCTCGTCGTGCGGGCGGCCGACGCGCTGATCGCGGTGGGCGGGGAGTGGGGGACCCTGTCGGAGATCGCGCTCGCGAAGCGCGCCGGCAAGCGGGTGGTGGGCCTCGGCACCTGGGAGCTGTCCCGGGCCGGCCGGCCGGTGGACGGGATCGTCGCGGCGAGCGACCCTGAGGAGGCGGTCGAGCTCGTCCTCGGCTAGCGACCCCGCGCCGGCGGCGTCGCCTGCGGCGGGGTCAGCGTCCGGCGATCGCGCTCGTCGAACTCCACTCGCTCGCCGCGGACGTCCTCCTCGCCGATGCCCGGACGCTGCCGCCTCGTTGCGAGCCGCGCCCCGCCCCACAGCACCAGGATCACGAACACGATCGGTATCGCGAAGACCGGCGCGCCGACCGCCAGCGCGCCGCCGACCACGGCTGCGACCAGGACCAGCAGAAGCACGGCTGCGGTCAAACCAGGCACGTCTCCGCTATCTACCCGCAGCGCTTAGCCGAAGAACGTCTGGCCGAGCAGGAACACGTTGAGCCCCACCACCAGGGACGCGACCGCCATGGCCACGACCGTGGTCAGCCGGCGGTTGACCAGCTCGCCCATCACGTCGCGCCTGCGTGTGAGCAGCACCAGCGGGATAAGCGCGAACGGGATCCCGAACGAGAGCACGACCTGGCTGATGACCAGCGAGCGCGTGGGCTCGAGCCCGACGGCGAGGACGACCAACGCGGGTGCCATCGTCACGAGCCGGCGCAGCGCGATCGGGACGCTCCGGCGGATGAATCCCTGCATGACCACCTGGCCCGCGTAGGTGCCTACGCTGGAGCTGGCGAAGCCGGACGCGAGCAGCGCGAGCGCGAAGGCGAGCGCAGCCCCGCCGCCTAGCAACGTCTGGAAGTGGCTGTGCGCGCCCTGGATCGTGTTCACGTGCGAGAGGCCCTTGTCGTGGAAGGCCGACGCGGCGATCACCAGCATCGCCATGTTGATGATGCCCGCGAGCCCCATCGCGATCGTCACGTCGATCCGCTGGAAGCGGAGCAGCCGCTTGCGCTCCGACATGTCGCGCGGCTCGATCCGGTTCTGGGTGAGGGCGGAATGGAGGTAGATCACGTGCGGCATCACGGTGGCGCCGAGGATGCCGACCGCGAGCAGCACGCTGTCCTTGCCGTCGAAGCCGGGGATGAAACCGCTCGCGATCGCGCTCGCATTGCCGTCGATGTGAAGCGCGTCGTAGACGAAGCCGAGCAGGATCACACCCATGAGCCCGGCGATCGCGAGCTCGAACTTGCGGTAGCCGCGCTGCTGGAGGCCGAGGATCGCGAAGGCGACCACGGCGGTCATCAGACCCGCGACGAACAGGGGCACCCCGAAGAGCAGGTTCAGCGCGAGCGCGGCGCCGATGAACTCGGCGAGGTCGGTGGCCATTGCGATCAGCTCGGCCTGCACCCAGAGGCTCCACGACGCCGGCGCCGGGAGGTGCTCGCGGCAGAGCTCGGGGAGGTTCCGGCCCGTCGCGATGCCCACCTTGGCGGACAGGTTCTGTACGAGCATCCCGATCAGGTTCGCCAGCAGGATCACCCACAGGAGGAGGTAGCCGTGCGCCGCGCCACCCGCGATGTTGGTGGCGAAGTTGCCGGGGTCGACGTATGCGATCGCCGCCACGAACGCCGGCCCGAGGAGGGGCAGTGTCCGCCGCAGCCGGCCGCGGCGCTCCAGCTGCTGCAGGTAGCTCGGCCCGCGGAGGGCGATGGCGCCGGTATCGGTCCCGATCGGAGGCGGAGGCTTCATCGCTCCACCTCCACGCGCATCCTGCTGGCCAGCTCGCCGCCCAGGACATGCACAGCGTCCCCGAAGCGGGCGAAAGACGGCCCGCCGAACGGCTGCTTGTCGACGATCTCGAAATCGGCGCCCGGCGCGATTCCACGCTCCGCGAGGTAGCGAAGCATGTGGGGGTCGCTATCGGAGATGCGCACGAAGCGACCGCGGGCGCCGGGCTCGAGCGAGGCGAGCGTATCGGTCGGCAGCTCGACGATCTCGAGGTCGCGGCTCGGGATCGGATCGCCGTGGGGATCGCGCTCGGGATCGCCGAGCTTCACCGCTATCAGCTCCTCTAGCTCCTCGGAGAGCACGTGCTCGAGGACCTCCGCTTCGTCGTGCACGCGGTCCCAGGGCACGCCGAGCGACTCGGCCAGGTACAGCTCGAGCAGGCGATGGTGGCGGATGACCTCGAGCGCCAGCTGGAGGCCGCGATCGGTGAGCTCGACGCCGTGGTATGGCGCGTGGCGCGCGAGGCCCATCTCGTCGAGCCGCTTGACCATCGCCGAGGCGGAGGCGGGCGTCACGTCCAGGCGCTCGGCCAGGGCGGTGGTGGCCACCGCGTCGCGCCCGTCGTGCGACAGGGCGTAGATCGCCTTCGCGTAATCCTCGACGGCGACTGTTGGAGCGGGTGTCTTGGGCTCGAGCGGCATGGCTTCCGGCCGAAATTATGGCATGCCTAACTTTGAACTTCGACCTTAGACCGAAAGACCTTTAGCCCAGTCCCGCTCTTAGACTCGGCGCTATGACGGACCCCTCGACCCCGGTGGCGGCGGACCGTGCCGCCGGCGCCGCGGCACGGGGGCAGAGCGAGACGCCCTATCTCGACGCGCTCCGGGCCTACGCAGACCGCGACCCTGGACGCTTCCACGTACCGGGCCACAAGGGCGGACCGGGCGCGGATCCCGCGCTCGTGGATGCCATCGGCAAGCGGGCGCTTGCCCTTGACATCCCCGCGCTCACGCCGGGCATTGACGTGGGCCCCGAGCCGACGCCCTTCCAGCGCGCCCAGGAGCTCGCGGCGGAGGCCTGGGGCGCGGGCCGCACCTGGTTCCTGATCAACGGGGCGTCGCAGGGCAACCACGCAGCGGCGCTGACCCTCGCGCACCTCGGCGAGGCCATCGTGGTGCAGCGGAACGCGCACTCGAGCACGATCGACGGCGTCATCCTGTCGGGGCTCAGGCCGACGTTCGTGGCGCCCGAGATCGACCCGGAGCTGGGGATCGCCCACTGCCTCACCCCGGAAGCGCTCGACGCCGCGCTTCGGGACACAGACGGGGTGGTGGGAGCGACCGCTGTCTCGCCTACCTACTTCGGCGCGGTCGCCGACGTGCGTGGTCTGGCCGAGGTCGCCCACGCGCACGATGTGCCGCTCGTGGTGGACGAGGCCTGGGGCGCGCACCTCGCGTTCCACGAGCGACTGCCCGAGCACGCGCTGTCCGCCGGCGCCGACCTCGTGATCTCGAGCACCCACAAGATCGTGGGCAGCCTCACTCAGTCGGCCATGCTGCACGTTGCCCGGGAGCCGGTGGGGATCGATCCGGAGGTGGTCGACCGGGCCGTGACGCTCGTCGAGTCCACCAGCCCGAGCTCGCTCCTGCTCGGGTCCCTGGACGCTCAGCGCCGCTACATCGCGGTGCAGGGCCGCGAGCTCCTCGAGGAGGCGATCGAGGCGATGGCGGCCATCCGTGCCGCGGTCCGCGAGGTGCGCGGGCTCGACGTGCTCGACGAGCGGCTGGTGGGGCGGCGCGGCGTGCACGACTACGACCCGCTTCGCCTCGCGATCGACGTGCGCGGCACCGGCGCCACCGGCTATCAGGTGGCTCCGATGCTCCGCGAGCTCGGCGACATCAACCTCGAGCTGTTCGGGGAGAACGTGATGGTCGCCGTGTTCGGGATGGGGGAGCGGGTGGCCGCTCAGGGAGCGCGGCTGGTCGAGGCGCTTCGGCGTGCGGTGGATCAACTCCACGCGGCCGGTCCCCGCGAGCACGAGGCGTTCGCACCGCCGCCGCCGTGGGGCGAGCTGGCGATGGGGCCGCGTGAGGCGTTCCTTGGCCCGCAGGAGGTGGTGCCGGCGGAGCGCGCAGTCGGGCGCGTGGCCGCCGAGTCGCTGGCGGCCTACCCGCCGGGGGTCCCGAACGTGCTGCCGGGCGAGCGGCTCACCGCCGAGACGCTCGACTACGTGCAGCGCGCCCTGGAGCAGGGCGGGAGCCTGCGCGGGGCGAGCGATCGAAAGCTGCGGACCGTGCGAGTGGTCGCGGAATGACGTCGCCGGCGGGCGGATACGGCCCACCGGACGCCTCGGCGGCGCCTCGCTACTCGGGCGTTCGAACATTCGCGCGCTGTCCGCAGGTGCGCTCGCCGGCGGGGGTGGACGTCGCCGCCGTCGGCGTGCCCTTCGACACGGCCACGAGCTTCAGGCCCGGCGCCCGCTTCGGCCCGGAGGCGATCCGCTCGGCGTCGTCGCTGCTCCGCCCGTGGCATCCGGTTCTCGAGGTGGACGTGTTCGCCGGGCGCTCGGTCGTCGACTACGGCGATCTCGATGTGACGCCGGGAAACGCGGAGCGCACTGCGGTCCAGGTGGCCGAGGGCCTTCGTCCGCTGCTGGCCGCGGGCGTCGTCCCGATCGTGCTCGGCGGAGACCACTTCGTGGCGCTCGGCGAGCTGCGTGCCCACGCGGAGGCGGCGGGGGGACCGGTCGCGGCTGTGGTGCTCGACGCCCACGCGGACACGTGGGACCAGTACTACGGCGAGCGTTTCTTCCACGGAACGGTCTTCCGGCGCGCCGCTGAGGAGGGGGTCGTCGCGCCCGAGCGGTCCGTCCTGGCGGGCATGCGCGGTCCGCTGTACGACCACGGGGATCTCGACGCTGCCCGTTCGCTCGGATACGAGGTGGTGGTCGACGCCGAGCTGCGGGCGCTGGGGCCGGCGGGGTTTGGCGCACGGGTGCGCGAGCGGGTGGGTGACGGGCCCGTGGTGCTCGGCCTCGACGTCGATGTGGTTGATCCGGCGTTCGCGCCCGGGACGGGCACGCCTGAGGTCGGGGGGCTGACGTCCTTCGAGGCGATCGGTTTCGTACGCTCGCTCGCGGGGATGCGGTTTCGCGGCTTCAACGTGGTCGAGGTCTCCCCGCCCTACGACGGCCCCGGGCAGCCCACTGCTCTGCTCGCCGCGAACGTGGCGTGGGAGTTCCTGGCCCTGTCGACGGTGGCGTCGCGGTGAGCGGGAACGAGTCGAAGGTGCGGCGGCGAGTGGTCGTCCGGGGCGACGTGCAGGGCGTGTTTTTCCGCGACTCCGTCCGCGGGGAGGCCGAGCAGCGGGGCGTGGCCGGGTGGGTGGAGAACCGCGCGGACGGCGCCGTGGAGGCGCTGTTCGAGGGGCCGCCCGCCGATGTGGAGGCGTTGATCGAGTTCTGCCGCTCCGGGCCGCCGCAGGCCGAGGTGCGCGACGTGGAGGTCTCCGAGGAGGAGCCCACGGACCTCGAGGGCTTTCGGGTGCGCTGATTTTCGCGAGCTTTTTACGCTCGTAACCCCGCTGTCACGCGCCGCGCCGTAGCTTCGGCGCATCGTGGATCGGGAGAAGCTCAGGGTGGTTGGCTGGGCCGTTGCGGCGGTGGTGGCCGTCGCGCTTGGCGCGCACCTGCTCGGCGTCGGCGGCGGGGGCGGCGCTGCTCAACCGGCTGCCGTGACGGTCGATCCGGGTGGAGGCGGGCCATCATCGGCTTACCGTCAAAGGGGCGGCACGGGAGAGGTTCTGGTGCAGGTGGCGGGCGAGGTTGCGCGCCCGGGTGTGTACCGCGTCCCAGCGGGGGCGCGCGTCAACGAGGCGGTGCAGCGGGCGGGCGGCCTCACGCGGCGTGCCGACCAGGCCGGGGTGAACCTGGTAGCCCGCGTGCAGGACGGCCAGCAGGTGATCGTCCCGAGGCGCGGCGCGGCCGGCGCCGCGGTGGCGTCCGCCGGATCGGGTGGCGGCGGTGGTGGTGGTGGCGGCGGCTCGAGCGGCGGTCCGGTCAGCCTCTCGTCTGCGACCGTGGCGCAGCTCGACGGGCTGGATGGCATCGGCCCGACGCTGGCCCAGCGGATCGTCGACTACCGCCAGACCCACGGCGGCTTCCGATCGGTCGACCAGCTCCGCGACGTGTCGGGAATCGGCGACAAGCGCTTCGAGGCGCTGCGGAAGGCCGTGACGCCGTGAGGCCGGCGCCGCTCAGAGGCAACCGATCAGGTCGAGGATGCAATTGACGTTCTATATGACGGTCAACTGCATCCTCGGCAGGGCGAGGCGCCATAGCGGTCCCCCTAAGTGCCCTCCCTGAGATGGCTGCACCGCTCGGGCCGCCTTCCGCTCGCACTGGTCACCTGGCTCGACCGGCGGCCGTTTCACGTGGCGGTTGGGGCGCTCGCGGTTGGCCTAGCCACCGCCGAGCGCCCGAGGGCAGCGGCGTTCGCGGCCCTCGCTGTGGCAGCAGCGGTCGGCGTGGCGCGCCGTCCGAGACTCGCCGCTGCGGTGGGCCTCGGGCTGCTTGCCGGGGCCACCGTCGGAGCGGCGCGCATCCGGGCGCTCGACGCGCAGATGAGCGCTGCGCGGCCCGGCACAACCCTTCACGCCACGGCCACCCTGCTCACCGCGCCGCGGCCGTCGCGCTTCGAGTCCTCGGCGGAGCTTCGAATCGACTCCGGCCCGGCCGCGGGTGCTCACGTGCTGGCGCGCACCCGGGCTCGCAGCTGGCCTGCGGGCGGCGAGCCGGGCACCGAGCTCCAGGTGAGCGGGGCGCTCGCGAAGCCGCGCCGGAAACCCGGGGAGAGGCTCGACTGGCCGGCCTACCTGCGAAGGCACGGGATCGCCGTCGAGCTCCGGGTGAAGACCATCCGGGCCACCGGGCGAACGCGCGGCGGCGCAGCCGGCCTGATCGACCGGATGCGGCGCCGCGGAGAGGCCGCTCTCGACGCGGGCGCGCCCAGCGAGCAGGCCGCCGTCGCGCGCGGGATGGTCCTGGGCGAGGACGAGCGGATCGATCCGCTGCTGCGGGACGACTACCGGCGCTCCGGGCTGGCACATGTGCTCGCGGTCAGCGGGCAGAACGTGATGCTCCTGTGCGCGCTCGCGGCGCCATTGCTCGGGGCGGTGGGGGTCGGCCCGCGCGGCCGAGTGGCCGCGATGCTCGTGCTGATCGCGGTGTACGTGCCGCTCGCGGGCGCCGGCCCATCCCTCCAGCGGGCGGGGGCGATGGGCGCCGCGGGCCTGGTCGCGCTCGGCGCCGGGCGGCCGGCCTCGCGCTGGTACGCCCTGCTGCTCGCCGCGGCGATCACGCTCGGGGTCAATCCGCGCGTGGCGGGCGATCCAGGCTGGCAGCTCTCATTTGCGGCCGTGGTCGGGATACTGGTGCTGGCGCCTCCCCTTCGCCGCTCGCTTCGCGGGCTGCCCGCGGTCGTCGCGGAAGGGGTGGCCATCACGGTCGCCGCGACCCTCGCCACGGCGCCGCTGCTCGCTCACCACTTCGGGGCCGTCTCGGCCGTGAGCGTCCTCGCAAACCTCGCGGGACTCCCGCTGGTGGCACCGATCATGTGGCTCGGGATGGTTCAGGTCGCGCTCGGCATCGCGGGCGCGCCCGAGATCGCCGCGGTACTCGGCCACGTCACGGGCGCGCTGGTCGGCTGGCTCGACGATCTGGCCCGATACTTCGCCGAGCTGCCCGGCTCGCGTGTGAGCGTCGCCCTGCCCACGCCGCTGTCGGTCATCGCCGCGTACGCCGTGCTCGCGTGCCTGGTGATGGCGCTGTGGTGGCTCGGCGGGCGGTCGCAGCTGCGCGGGCAGGAGGTCGCCGCTGCCTGGCGGCGCACGCCGGCGCGGCGGCGGGTGGCGCTTGCGTCGGGCGTCGCCGGCGTTGCGGCACTCGCCTGGATATGGATCACCGGGCCGCCGGCGCCGCCAAGCCGGCTCACCGTCTCGTTCCTCGACGTCGGTCAGGGCGACGCCACCCTGATCCAGGACGGCGCCGGGGCCGCGGTCCTGTTCGACGGCGGGCCGCCGGAGGCGCGGGTGTACCGCAAGCTGCGCGAGGCGGGGGTCAGACGGCTCGACCTGATGGTGGCCACGCACCAGTCGCGCGATCACCAGGGCGGACTGCACGAGGTGCTCGCGCGCATACCCACCGGCGGGCTGCTCGAGAACGGCGACGGCACGACGAATCCGGACTTCCGGCGCCTCCTCGACGAGGCCCGGCGCCACGGCGTGCGGCGGCTCGAGCCGCGCCAGGGCGAGGTTCTCCGCGTGGGCCGGCTGTCGATCCGCATCCTCGGCCCGCCGCCGCGGCCGCCCGGACCGCCGCCCGACGACCCCAACGCGCGGGCTCTCACGGCCGTCGTCAGCGAGGGCTGGTTCGACCTCCTCCTGTCCGCCGACGCCGAGAGCCCCGCGCTCCTCCGCTACCCGCTGCCGCGGGTGGATGCGATGAAGGTTCCGCACCACGGCAGCGCCGATCCCGGACTGGGCGAGGTGCTGAACCGGCTCCAGCCGGCGGTCGCCGCGATCGAGGTCGGAGCGCACAATCCGTACGGCCATCCGGCGCCGTCCACCGTCGTCGCACTTCGCCACGCGGTCCCGCACGTGTACCGCACCGACCGCGACGGAACCGTGCGGCTCACGATCGATGGCGGACGGATGCGGATCGCGACGCATCGCTGAGTGGCCGCCCCCCTCCTTACACTCAGCCCGTGGCCGAGCTCAAGCCCGCCTACCTGGTCTCCGGCGACGACGACGCCAAGATCGATGCCTGGCGCGCACGGGTGCGCAAGCGCGCCGAGGACGAGAACGGGCCCG
>Ga0209577_10000872_pt1 | contig 30216 bp, 29 predicted proteins | sample GraSoiAngelo_109_FD_185874 | JGI IMG/M metagenome (GOLD analysis project Ga0209577, IMG submission 185874) | Grasslands soil microbial communities from the Angelo Coastal Reserve, California, USA - 14_0903_12_20cm (SPAdes) (version 2) | ecosystem: Environmental > Terrestrial > Soil > Grasslands...
TGCTGCCGGACGGAAAGGAGCGCACTGGAGATTTCTTTCCTTCTACGAAACTGCATCCTGGAGGGTTGAACCCGGAACAGCACCTTTTAAGGCAAGAGAGAACAAAGCTGGAATTCGCCGCGCTGAATCTCCTGCTGAAGGAGATCGAAGGAAATGACGACCTCGAATCGGTGTTTCTTGCACTTCATGAGACAGACAGCCCGAGTGAAATCGCCGCAAAGACGAATATTCCGATTCAGCGCGTGTACTCAGCACGCAGGGAACTCGACCGAATCGTGGCCAGAATTCCACTGGCTCGGGTCGTTCGAACCGCACGCAAAGAGAATGAATCATGACAGACAAGAATAAGAAATCCGATGAAGTAGCTAGGTTTTTAGATAACCTTATGTCCTTCCTCGCCGACGATGATCTTCGCGGGAAGGACTTGGCCGAAGATCTTCGCGCTAGGGGACTCAATCCCGATCATATTGCCGACGAACTTCGCGACCTCCTGAGAGAGCATGCGCCGACATGGAGCGAGAAAGCAGAACGTGAACGTCTTTCGGCCCTGGAAAGTTTCACCGGTGCTCGCGAAACTGTCCACCGTCCACGAATGAAGACCGTCGAGCTGATAAAACAGGTGGTCGAACAGATGCGAAGACTCGGAGCGCCTGTGACAGCGGGAGCGTACCACCAGAAGTTCCAAGAAGCGAGCGACACTGACCTCGAATCGCTCTTGGAAGATTTGCGAACCCAATACGAATTGTTAAATAGCCAGAAAAACAAGGATGCTCAGTAACTGGCAACAAAGAGCCGACGAATGGTAGGCTCGGTTAAAGGCACGCGAAGTGATCGGTTCACTCAAGATCAAACATCCGTCGGACATATCGATCGAGAACATTGCGTGGACTCAGGGGGCACTTGTGGTCGAAGCCGGTCTTCGTGGATGCGACGCACGACTCGTGTGCACACCGGGAGTTAGGCCTGCGATCCTCCGGGTCAAGAACTCACTTTCCCCGCCTGGGAAAAAGCGCTTCGCCATAGCGCACGAACTTGGACATTTGAAACTGTCTCACAACCCAGGTGAACCAACGGAGTGCGCGGATGAAGAATTTCACGCGTGGTACAAAGACCAACGGCACCAAGAAGCCGAAGCGAATATATTCGCCGCGGAGTTACTAATGCCGGAGTCCTTGTTTTCCCCACGGTTAGAGAATTCGGTTCCCAGCTTTGAAACCATCGAATCCCTTGCGTCCGAATTCCAAACGACCCTAACAGCAACTGCAATCAGGTACGTGCAACTAAGCGGACAGAAATGCGCCATTGTGTGTACAAAGGCGGGCGAAGTCCTTTGGTCTTGGCCGAGTTCAGACTTTCATCATTGGATAAAACGAGGAAAGAAGTTGAAAGCGAGCACCTACGCAGTAGATTTCTTCGAAAAGCGTTTGGCCACCCAGCAAATGCAGGAAGTGCAAGAAGTAACCAGGGATTCATGGATAGAAGGAGAATCCATGCAGGACACGATAAAGGAACAGTCGCGAGTTCTCTTCTCGTATGGCTCGGTTCTAACCCTCCTTTGGATCGATTACTAAGGGTGTCAACTTCACCTGCTTTTTTTCGGAAGACCGCCGAGTGTTCCATCCTTCGTTTCTTGAAGGGCGGGTTCCACGGTCGTCTTTCGCTTGGGATTTCTCGGTCCACTCCTGTGACTCCGGCCCTGCGCCCACTTCAACCCCTACTTTCCAGAGATACTTCCGAGGTCTTGACCTCATTTCTCAATCTCGCCATTCTGATTGTTTTAAATGACGCAGCTCATTGAAAATCATAACTACTACGCGCTCAAGATTTTGCGTGTAAGTCCCGCAAACTCAAAGATTTGACTTCTGACATGCACGCTAAATCTATGAAAAGCATAGATCAGGGGAGGGGTATACCACCCGATTCCCCAAACGGAAATCAATATCAATCTTCTTCCCGTACTCCCCTCTATAAAGGCGATAAAGGCGAAGCGCAGCCGATTAAAGCTGGCCGGAATGGCAATGGTTTAGGGATCGCGTGATCGAACTGCACGGCTGTAGAAGTCGCCGCCGGTCAGGCGACACAGGCACAACGGGAGGACGGTGCGGCGGCAGTCGCGACTGATGGGCGCGGAGTCGGCATTGGGTGGTGGCAGTTTGATTGTCATCCTGAAGCAAGCGTTCTTTGCGCAGCGAAGGATCTGGGCGAGCCGCGCGAAGCGTCGCGTTTCTTGCGACGCAATAATCGCGCGTTTTGCTCGCTTCCTTACCAAGCTGCACCACTACCCGGCATTGGGGATCCTGAGGTACAGGTAGAACGCTGCGGAAGGATGGGTTTGCTTACCTCAGGCGCTAAAAGCGTCTATCGCAGCGCTGAAAGCGCTGCGCCACCCAAACGCCGGCCGAGTAGGAACGGTGGAACGCGCTGCGGAAGGATGGGCTGGTTTACGTCTATCGCAGCGCTGGAAGCGCTGCGCCACCCAAACGCGGGGCCGAGCCACCCAAACTCCCGGCCGAGAATGTCAGGCTCGACGTCCTTGAGTCCGAGGCGGTGCTGCGAGAGCAACTGAATGAGCGCGCGCAGTTGGTCGTCGCTGAGGATGCGCTGGCCTGCAGCGGTCTCGTTAAAATCCTTTATATCAATGACGCCGTGCAGCCGCGGGTTCTCGCGGGAGACGGCGCGGACGGCGATCGGTGAGCAACTCGCCGAGTCCGGTGGTCTGCTGCTGCAGATAAGGCCAGCGCGCGCCGGGCGGGACATAGAAGCGTACGAGTTTGTGGTCCTGGTCAACGAAGCGGGAGCTGGGGCCGAGGCGCTCGAGGTCGTCCTCGTAAACGTCGGAGAGGCGCTTGAGGAAGATGAGCGGGAGGATGTAGTCCTTGAACTTGGGCGCGTCAATGGGGCCGCGGATGATGCAGGCGGCTTCCCAAAGCCAGGATTCGAGAGCTGAGATGTCGAGCACAGCGGCGGGCATGCGTGGCGGAATTATAGCTTGGGCAGTCGAGATTTCTGCTTAGAAAAGAGTCGGAATCCCCGCCCCTTCGACCGTTGCGAAATAGGGGTGACGGCGGTAAGCAACTGAAGTTGAGGCGTCTAGCGGGCCCATTCGACATTGCAACGCCGGCTCCCACTCGCAGCGCCGCCCCACCTCCCTCGCCGACCCGATGCCTTGGCTGTAGGCGTAGATCCACAAGCTGATCAGCAGCTGAGGATCGAAAGCCGGGCGCCCGCCGGCTTCTTCGCTGCACCCAATGCCCGCGTAGAAGCCCTCCAGATCCAAGCCTCCCACCAAATCCCAGATGGTCCGCGCCACGTGGTCTTGCTCGATCAACTGCTCCACATCCACCGCTCGCCAGCACATCTGCTCGCGGTTGATCCTGCGGATTAAGGGCTCGCTCATGCTCCGAGCTTACCCGCTCTTCCTTCTCTGTCAATTAACTTGCTGGGTGGTTTTTTCACAGCTTCAGAAGGAAGTTGTCCTTTCGTGTTGCGCCGAACCAAGCGGGCTGGCCCACGCTTTAGGTCCCTTCCCGACTGAGGGCTGCCCCACGCTTTGTGGTTTTCAAAGGGTTGGTGGGTATCACGGACCCCCGGGAGCCGGCCCACCCACAGCCGGACGAATGTGAGGTTACCACCCTTGCCAAAGGCGCAAGGCTACGGCAACCGCTGGCAGCAAAACGTGACCACAGGCAGCGGTCCGAATCCCTCTTATACGTTTGACGCTAACAATCGCATTAGGGAGCGCATTCTTGCCGATTTGCTCCAGAGCTGTTGCCGCAGGATAGATACTCTTGCCATCATGCTCTAGCACAAAGAGCCGCTGTTTCTGCCGCGCATTCACGGGCCAACGAAACTCCAAGAATTTCGTCAAGACAGGCACGGCGGGCTCATAACGCTGCTCGCCAATCTCGTTGATGGCGAATGCCACGCATTCCGCATTCCCCTGGTTCGGAATATTTTTGCGGAGATAAGAAACTAGTTCACTCGAAGCAGCGTTCTGTAATCCGTTGCACTCTAGGGCTGCGGCGTTGACCGTACTTAGCAGAGACAGGGCAGTCATCCATGTAATACTTTTAATTTTTGTCATAACTTTCTCCTGCGAATCATAACGCAAGCATGGACGAAGTTCATTCTTGGCAAGCAGATGCGTGCTCGTCCACGACTAGTAATGTCCCAAAGGACGTGCACCACAAATTCAGATTCTTACCAGTTTCTGGTTGGCCTGTTCGCGGGCGCGGCGGAAGGCTTCCGGCAAGGCTTTAAGCAGGTCGGTTGCGACGAGCGAATGCTCACCGACTGTTTCACGAGCCACATCCCCTGCCAGGCCGTGGAGATGCACTGCGGCGAGAACAGCATCCAAAATTCGCTCCGGATTTTGTGCGATAAAACCTGCAATCATCCCCGTGAGAATGTCCCCGGTTCCGCCGGTTGCCATTCCCGGATTGCCTGTCGTATTGACCCAAACCGTGCCATCCGGCTGAGCAATGAGCGTGCGATGGCCTTTGAGGACGAGAATCAGTTGATGCTCCCGCGCGAAGGTGCGAGCGATGTTCAAGCGGTCGTGCTGCACTGCTGTGCTTGTTGAGCCGATCAGGCGCGCCATTTCGCCGGGATGCGGGGTGAGTATCAACGGACGTTCGCTGCCGTTCAGTTCTGTCGCGTGGTTCGCGAAGGCATTGAGGCCATCGGCATCCAGGACGATAGGAGTGTGATGGTTCGCGACTACTTTTCGCACGAATTCTGTCGTGTCCGGATAATGGGAAATCCCGGGACCAACGGCCAGCACTGTTTTGCCTTCGACTAATTTACCCACTCTTTCAAGAGATCGCGTCGAGATTGTGCCCGCATCGGTTTCCTCGAGCGGCTCCGTCATGACTTCCGGATGAAAGCCAGCGACGGTGGGCAGAACGGATTTTGCTGTTGCTACCGTCGACAATCCTGCGCCAACGCGGAGAGCGGCTATGCCAGCCATTGCGGCGGCTCCGGCTTTCCCCACCGAACCGCCGAGGATCAGCACGTGCCCGAAGCTCCCCTTGTGTGCGTCAGGAACGCGTGGCGCGACGATGGGAGCAACATCGTGCGCCGTGATTACATTCAGCCCCAGAGAGGAAGAGATCGCCTCATCCGGAGAACCAATGGGAGCCACGTAGGTAGGCCCGGTACTTAGCTCGCCGAAAACATGTGCGGGACGCGGCGCGGTGAAAGTCACGATGGCGTTCGCCCGCGCGACTGCGCCGGTTTGGTGGCCCATGACATCGGCGTCGGCGCCCGAAGGGATATCCACCGCGACGACCGGGGTTGTACTCGCATTCAGGGTGGCGATAGCTTCCGCATACAAGCCGCTCACCGGCGGCTTGAATCCCGTGCCGAGGATGGCGTCGACGTACAAATCCGCATGCAGCGTGAGTTGTACGCGCTCAGTTTTCCACTCTTCGCTGGAGTGAACGGCCATCACTGGGACCGGAACTTTGGAAAACATCTCTCTCGCGTCGCCGCGCAGCTCCGCGGGATCGGCGAGCAGGACAACCTGAACATGTTTTCCTCTCTGGTGTAGTCGGCGCGCAGCCACGAATCCATCCCCGCCGTTGTTCCCTCTTCCACAGATCACAACAATGCGGCGCGCTGACGAATAGTGGGAAAGAACGAAATCGGCAACTGAGGCGCCCGCATTCTCCATCAGAGTGAGGGAGTGGACGTCGAAGCGCTCGCTGGTGGCGCGATCGATTTCGCGCATTTCGGCCGCGGTAACGATCTTCATGAAACAACCGCCGGTTTCCTGCCGAACGGGCGAGGCCGCCCGTCCCCACACGGCATGCGGTTAACGATCTTCATGAGCGCGCCACTGCCATCTGTTCGAGCTGACGGAGTTGTCCTGGCTCGCCCATCGCAATGAGGTAGTCGCCGGGCTCAATCCGGTCTTCGGGCGATGGATTGAAGCGCATGCCCTGTTCGCGCTTGATGGCCAGGATGATCACGCCCCGGTCCTGGCGGATGCGAGAGCTCTCAATTGTTTTCCCCGCGAATGAAGAGTGCTTGGGCACGGAGATTTCTCCGATTTCCAGGTCCATGCCTAGATGAGTAGTGGCGGTATCCAGAAAACTGACTACGTGCGGGCGGAGAAACGATTGCGCGATGCGCTGCCCGGCGAACAAATATGGCGAGACCACGGAATCCGCACCGGCGGTGAGTAGGTGCTTTTCGGCGTCTTCTTCGCTGGCGCGGGCAATTATTTTCAACCGCGGATTCAGTCCGCGAGCCGTGAGCACGATGTAGAGATTCGTAGCATCAGTCGTGGTAGCCGCAACTAGCCCACGCGCGCGTTCGATGTGGGCATCGCGCAGCGTCTGTTCCTGCGTGGCGTCGCCGATCATAATCAGCCACTCGCCACTGAAGCGAGCCGCCTTCGTCTCACTCTGCTCGATGATGAGAAAGGGAGCCGGACGGCGTGCCAGCTCACGCGCCGCGCTACGGCCAACGCGCCCGGCGCCGCAGATGATGTAATGATCGCTGAGGCGACTGATTTCGCGCTCCATTTTTCGCTTTCCGAAGAAGCTGGCCAGCTCGAATTCTAGCAAAGCCTGCGTGAGCGACCCGATGCCAAGAAACACGAGCGAGACGCCGGAGACAATCAAGGCCAGATTGAAAATGCGCCCGGCGTGCGAGAGCGGATGTATCTCCTGATAGCCGATCGTCGTAAACGTAGTCACGATCATGTAAAGGCCGTCAAACCATGTCCAGCCCTCGATGAAATGGAATCCAGCCGTACCGATCAAGGCGAGCAGCAGCAGAGCCGCGCCGATCAGCCGGAGGTTACGGAAGGCTTTCATGAGTCTGTCGTTTGTCGCTAGTTTTGAGCCTGATCGTTCGGTATTTTGCGGCACTTCCCTACGTTCAGAAAACCTTTAACCGCTACGTTCGCGGAGAGAGGCCGCAAAGTCCGCAAAGACAAAACGACTATAAAACAAAAAGGCCTTCCACGAATCGTGGAAGGCCTTTCTCGGACGCAATATTCTTAATCTGCCATCGACGGAGCGGGCTTCGGCTCTTGCGTCGCCTCCGCAAGCTGGACCCGGCTGTGGTGACGTCCGTAGCTAAAGTAAATGACCATGCCGATAATCAGCCAGATGATCAAACGCAGCCACGTGTCACCGGGCAGACCGGCCATCATCAGCAAGGAGATCAGCGCACCCATGATTGGCACAAACGGAACCAGGGGCGTTTTGAACGGCCGCGGCAATTCCGGATCAGTGCGTCGCAGCATCCACACGCCTGCGCAGACGATCACAAACGCCAGTAAAGTTCCAATGCTCACCAGCTCACCGAGAATTGCAATGGGAATAACCGAAGCGAAAATCGCCACAAAGATGCCCACAAAAATAGACGAAATGTAAGGGGTGCGGCACTTGGTGTGAACCGTGCAGAACCACTCCGGCAGCAGGCGGTCTTTGGACATGGAAAAGAAGACGCGTGACTGGCCCAGCAACATGACAACCATTGTGCTGGTAAGTCCGCAAATCGCCCCGAGTTTCACCAGCAGGCTGCCCCAGCGCACGCCGGTCTTATCGATGCCAATGGCAATCGGATCGGGGACATTCAGCGTGTCGTACTTTACGAGTCCGGTAAGCACTCCTGCGACCAGGATGTAAAGGATCGTACAGATCACCAGGGAGCCGAGAATGCCGATGGGCATATCGCGCTTCGGATTCTTGGCTTCCTGGGCCGCCGTGGAGACGGCGTCAAAACCGATGTAGGCAAAGAAGATCACACCCGCGGCACGCACCACTCCTGACCATCCATATTTTCCAAATTCGCCTTGGTTAGGAGGCAGGAAAGGCGTCCAGTTAGCAACGGCCTGGCTGGTGTGCCTCAGAATATACGCCGTCCCAAGGGCGATAAAGATCAACAGCACACAAACTTTAATAACAACGATAAGAGAATTTGCGTTCGCCGACTCCTTGATGCCGATAACCAGAATCGCGGTGACCGCGGCGATTCCGAGAAATGCTACAAGGTTGAAAACGCCTGTCTGGTGCGGGAGGGTGGAAGGATCAATACTGTTGGCGGCGAGAGTCTTGGAAATCCGGCCTAACGCTTCCCAGCGTCCGTTGTACATAACAAACGGGGCACCCGGAGTTCCCGCCAACCACGGCGGGATGTGGATATGAAAGTCCTGAAGCAGGCTAAGCACGTAGCCGCTCCATCCCGAAGCCACTGTGGCGGCGCCGAAAGCATACTCCAGAATGAGGTCCCAGCCGATGATCCAGGCGAATATCTCGCCGAGAGTCGCATAGCCATACGTGTATGCCGACCCCGCGATTGGGATCATGGAGGCGAACTCAGCGTAGCAAAGGCCGGCAAACACGCAACCGACGGCGGCTAGCATGAATGAAAAGACGATTGCTGGGCCAGCGTATTGCGCGGACGCTGCGCCGGTGAGCACGAAAATTCCGGTGCCGATTATGGCGCCGATCCCGAGTGATATGAGATTGCCAGGACCCAGCGCGCGCTTCAGGCTGTGCTCTCCCGTTTCGTGCGCTTCGGACATGATGAGGTTCAGGGGTTTCTTGGCCAGCAGGTTAGCCATCCAGTTCTCCGTTTTCCCAGCGGGTAAGCCCGCTTAAATGCGACTATTAGGGCACGAGTGAACTCGTACCTTCCCGTTCCTTATGGCTCCAGATCCCTGGCCGTATTCATCCTCGACCAGAGGAAATACACCGGGATTCCCGTCAACACAATGATCAATCCCGGCCAAGTGTACTGCGGTTTATAGCGTAATAGTACGACATCTATAAACATTGCCATCACAATGTAAACAGCCGGGAGTACAGGGTAACCAATGGCCCGGTAGGGCCGCTCGGCGTTGGCATGGGTACGGCGAAGCACAAAAAGCCCAAAAATCGTCAGAATGTAGAACACCAATACGGCGAAGATGATGTAGTCCAAAAGCTGGCCGTACGTGCCTGAGATACAAAGCACGCAAGTCCAAACCATCTGCACCATCAACGAGGTGACAGGTGTTTTATAAGTAGGATGCAGCTTGGCCACGCTGCGGAAGAACAGACCATCCTTCGCCATGGCGTAGTAAACGCGCGCACCTGAAAGGATCAGCCCATTGGCACAACCGAAACTGGAAAGCAGGATGGCGATGGCCATGAGCGAGCCGCCAAGCGCGCCCAACATCTGGGTCATGACTGCCGTGCCGACCCGGTCCTCAGCGGCATATTTGATGCCACGCTCCAGGATAGTCGCGCCGGTCGGACTTCCGTCCAGTGGCAGCGCATTGAGATAGATAAAGTTGCAGGCGATGTAAAGGGCGATCACAATGCCCGTTCCGAGCACAAGCGAGAGTGGCAGATTCCGGCTCGGATTTTTCACCTCCCCGGCTGTGAAGGTGACATTGTTCCAGGCGTCGGCGGAAAAGAGCGATCCGACTTGGGCGACGGCGATCACCGTGATAGTGCCGACCAGGACACCCCCGCCGATATCATGAAGTGTGTCCAGCCCTGCGTTATCCCAGAAGTGCCCGTGAAAATTGGCGGCGAGTGCCAGGGCATTGCGCCCACGGAACAATCCGAACAATGCCAATCCCAGCAGCGCAGCGACTTTCGCAGAAGTAAAAATGTTCTGGATTAGGGCTCCAGTTCTGACGCCGAAGATGTTGATCACAGAAAGTACAACCACCACAAGAATGGCAATCAGATTTTGCGTATTCAGCCCCACATCCATATTGCCCAGAACCATTGGGCCAATGTGAATTGGGGGCACTTTGGCGAGGTGCAAAATCCAGGCGGAAGAGGAAATGGAAGGAAAAAAGACGCCAAGAAACTTGCCGAATGCGACGCCGACGGCGGCAATGGTGCCGGTCTGAATCACCAAGAACAGAGTCCAGCCGTAAAGAAAACCCCAGAGCGGACCGAGGGCTTCGCGCAAGTAAACGTACTGCCCGCCGGCGCGAGGCATCATGGCGGCCAGCTCGCCGTAGCTCAGGGCACCAACGATGGTCAGGAAACCGGTTACAACCCAAGCACCGATCAGCAGCGCGGGTGAATTCACTTCTCTGGCGATCTCAGCGGAAACTATAAAGATCCCCGAGCCGATCATTGAGCCCATGACCAGCATCGTGGCGCTGGTCAGGCCTAGGCCTTTGACCAGTTCGTGATCCTGTTGACTATGAGTTTGCCAGTCGGTGCTAACCGCGGGTGCGGGCTGTCGAATGTCAGTGCTCAGTGGTCCTCCGAATGTTGGCGCGGCGTCTTCGCCGGTCGATTCTTACGATGAACAGGGGTAGCGGCGTTACTTTATCCTAATATTCGCAAGAATTCCTCTGCTGATTTGCGAGATTCGGATATCAGATCAGATATAACCGCTACGGAATCAGCCCCAGCCTCAATAACCTCCCGGCAGTTCGCCCTTGTGATTCCGCCGATCGCGACCAGGGGCTTGCGCGTAAGTCTCCGCGCCCGGCGCACGCCATCCACGCCGACGATTGGATCGGGATTTTGTTTGCTGGCCGTTGCGAATACAGGGCCGATGGCAATGTAGTCTGCCGAGGTCTGATCAGCTTCCGCGACCTGCTCGGGATTGTGCGTCGAAACTCCGAGCCAGCGGTTTGGCCCGATGACTCGCCTGGCACTCTCTGGCAAGAGGTCGTCCTGGCCTACGTGGACGCCGTCGAATTGAGCAGCGAGGCAAAGATCTGCACGATCGTTCATGATCAACTTGACTGAGGCACCAAGCCGCTGTCGTAAATTTGTTGCCTGGTCTAGAGCCTGCCGGGCATTGCTGTCCTTATTCCGATACTGCATCAACTCGCAGCCTGCGGCTCGCAGGTCTTCGCAGAATGACACTAGCTCGTTCAGTTCCGGATGGAAGCCGGAATCGACAATGGCATACAGCCTAGGCAAACTGAACATGCGTTTTTACTGACAACTGAGAACTCCAAACTGAGAACTCTTCTTAATTCGCAAATCTCGAGTTAAATGACGCGGAATTCGAAGGCAGGAACAGTTTTCCGATTTTCAGTTTCCAGTTCACAGTTTTCCCTTAACCTCCTATTCGGGCCGCAAGCTGGCTAACCTAAGCACTTACCTTCTCCTTCCCGTTCTTTGCAAGGAAGCGGTCAATGAAGGTTGTATCCAGCTTCCCTGCGCGAAAGTCGGCGTCAGCCAAGATCTTCCGATGCAGCGGAATCGTGGTGTAGATACCTTCAACAATGAACATTTCCAGCGCTCGGGACATGCGCGAAACCGCTTCTGACCGATCTCTGCCGCGTACCACCAGCTTGGCGATCAGTGAATCATAGTAAGGCGGAATCACGCCTTCTGCGTAAGCTGCTGTATCGATTCTTACCCCGGTGCCTCCAGGAGGATGGAAGGCGGTAATCTTGCCCGCTGATGGCGTGAACTTCTCCGGATGTTCAGCATTGATGCGGCATTCGATGGCATGACCACGGTGCACAATGGGCCCGTGCAACACATCTTCCATGCGCTCGCCGGCGGCAAGCAGAATCTGACTCTTGACCAAATCGACATCCGTAACCATCTCTGTGACCGGGTGCTCGACCTGAATGCGGGTATTCATTTCGATGAAGTAAAGCCGTCGATCCTCATCCATGAGGAACTCGATAGTGCCGGCGTTAACGTAGCCGATATCCGACAAAGTCTTACAGAGAACTCCCCCGATATTTTCTCGCAGTTCAGGCGTCATCTGGGTGGAGGGAGACTCCTCGAGCAACTTCTGATGCCGCCGCTGAATCGAGCATTCGCGCTCGCCCAGGCTTACCACATTGCCGTATTGATCGGCCAGAATCTGGAATTCAATGTGGCGCGGGCGTTCGATAAACTTCTCCATATAAAGATCGCCGTTGCCAAATGCTGCAGCCGCCTCGGATTGCGCAGCTTTGAAAAGTGCGGGAAGCTCTTCTTCATTGCGGACAATGCGCATGCCGCGCCCGCCGCCGCCGGCCGAAGCCTTAACGATCACTGGAAATCCAACTTGCCGCGCCCATTCCAAGGCCTCGCCTTCGCCCGCGAGAATGCCCTCTGATCCAGGCAGGATAGGCACGCCGGCATTCTTCATTGCCGCACGAGCTTTTTCCTTCTCCCCCATCAGACGGGTGATTTCAGGTGGCGGTCCAATGAATTTGATATTGCAGGTCTCGGAGACTTCGGCGAAATTGGCATTTTCTGCGAGCAGCCCGTAACCAGGATGGATGGCGTCGACATTAGCGATTTCGGCAGCACTGATGACAGCGGGGATGTTCAAGTAGCTTTGCCCAAGCTGAGGAGGGCCGATGCAGATGGCTTCGTCGGCAAACCGGACCGGCAACGAGTTGCGGTCGGCCTCGCTGTAGATCGCCACCGTGCGGATTCCGAGCTCTTTGCAGGCGCAGATGACACGAAGGGCAATTTCGCCTCGATTGGCGATGAGTATCTTCTTGAACATGCGTAGAACGAGATCCTTGCCGGCGTTGCCGCGGAGTTAACCGCGGGCAGCGCCAGTTACAGGCACAAAAATGGCGCGCTTCGCGCGCCATGGGTTTCCGTCCGCGGCTTTCTAGCTCTTCGGGCGTATGACAAACAGCTCCTGCCCATATTCAATCGGCTGGCCATTGGCTACCAATTTCTTAACCACCTCTCCGGCTACATCCGATTCGATTTCGTTCATCAGCTTCATGGCTTCCACAATGCACAAGACTTGGCCAACCTCCACCGCGTCCCCTGGCTTCACAAAAGGCGGCGATCCCGGCGACGGCGACTCGTAAAATGTTCCGACGATGGGCGAGCGGACGGTGTGGAGCGGCCCTTCACCTTTGGCCTCGGATTCTTTGGGAGTGCCGGGTACCGCAGGCGAGGTGATGGGCTGTGCTACTGCGTTCTCCGGTATCGATGACGCTGCTTGTACAGCGATGGTGCGAGTATCCTGCGCAGGTGCGCTTGAGTTCGGAGCGCGCTTGATACGGACCTTCACATCGCCGCGCTCCAGCTCGAACTCGGCGATTTCCTGTTCTTTTAAGAACTCGATGAGTTCTTTGATCTCTTTCAGATTCATCGTCTACGGTGGGACTAGTCTCTGCCCTGCGCGCCCGGCCGGAAAGAAGAGCAGAGCTGCCCGGGCAGTTTGTTCCAGGAAACTATGACTGTCATACGACAGCCGTTAGTTCCTTACTCGTGGCCGTCAGAATTTCGCATCCATGCTCGGTCACCACTACCATATCCTCGATCCGTACCCCGCATTTCCCAGGGATATAAACGCCCGGTTCAATCGTGATGATCACTCCCGGTCTGAGGGTTTCACTCAGCCCAGCGGCAACGCGAGGAGCCTCGTGGATTTCCAAGCCCACGCCATGGCCGGTGGAATGGGTAAAATACTTGCTTAAACCTTCTCTTCGCAATAGCTTGCGAGCAGCCTGATCGACCTCGCCGACGCTTACTCCAGGTCTGACAGCCTCAATTGCGGCTTGCTGGGCGTCCCGTACAGCCTGATAGAACTTGTGCGCCTCCGCAGTGGGCCTACCCACGTACACAGTGCGAGTCATGTCAGAACAATAGCCTGAGAGTATAACACCGAAGTCGCAGACCACGAATGCCTGCGGTGGGATAGCCGCTTGGGAGGCTCGGCCGTGAGGCAATGAGGACCGTTCGCCCGAGGCAATAATGGTCGGAAATGACATATCGTCGGCGCCCGACTTCCGCGCGGCGTACTCGAGTTCCCAGGCGACTTCGGCTTCGCTAATGCCGGGACGGATAGTTTCTAAGATTCGATCGAAAAGGCTGCTGCCCAGCCGGACGGCTCGCCGAATTAGCTCGATTTCTGCCGCATCCTTCACCATTCGTGCTTGCTCAATGATCGGCGGAGCTTCGCGGAGTAGAAACTTCGATGACAAGGTGTTTAGAAGGCGGGTCCGTGCTGCTACTGATAGGTGATCTCCTTCGATGCCAACCCTGATGCGGGACTTGCCCAGCTTAGGACGATTCCGGAGCATCCACTCGGCCGCGGTAAGAATCGGGGCTTTTCGGCTGATCATGACTTTCGCGCCTTGCACCTCGGCTTTGGCTTGTGCCGAGTAACGTCCATCACTGAAGAAAACGGATTTGCTCTCGGTGACCACGAGGATGGCTGAACTACCGGTGAAGCCCGAGAGGTAGCGAATGTTTGGGAGATGAACGATCAGCAGGCCGTCGAGACGATGACGGCTTAGCTTGCTCCGCAAATTTTGCTGCCTGCTCTCGTAGTCCATTAATCCGAGTGTAGCAGCGCAGCCCAGCGAAAGCTGGTTCAAGTCGGCGGCGGAGAAAGGGACTCAGGATTTTAGCCGCCATCGACAGACAGAGACGAACGACCCAAACAGAACCGCCGGCCCCCGTATTGCAGGAACCGGCGGCTGTCTTGCTGCTAACCCGAATTCTACGTCTGGATAATGCGCGGAGTAATGAAGAAAATCAGCTCCTGGTTTGCGGTGCTCACGGTGCGACGCTTGAACAGATTGCCGATAGCTGGAATATTTCCAAGCAGCGGCACCTGCGCGATGTTGACCGAATTCTGAGTCTGGATGACACCGCCAATAACGACGGTTCCACCGTCAGTGACCAGCACCTGCGTAGTCGCCTGCTGCGTAATCAAAGTCGGGTTGCCCTGAATCGTATGCCCGAAATCAGGTGTGGTGTTCTCGACGTCCACGTTCAGGAAGATCGTTCCTTCCGACGTGATCTGCGGAACCACGGTCAGACGCAGGAAAGCGTCAACGTAAGTAACTGTTGGCGGACCACCCAACTGTGCCTGCGTGACGATCGGAACGCGCACTCCCTGGCGCACCAGAGCCTGAATGTTGTTCTGAGTGACCACCCGCGGACGAGAGAGAATCTTCAGCAACCCGCGCGACTCCGCCATGGTCAAGATCGCATCTATGCGGTAGTTGTTGCTTTCGTTTGTGAAGCTGAATCCGCTCGTCGGGCTGGTGACCGGCAGGTTGGAGAACAACGGGATAGAATCGCCTATTGTGATGTATTTTGGAGCCAGGCCGCCCACTTTAATTGGTGAAGCGCCAGCGCTCGAGGCACCGCCAATCGCACTAGGCGAGTTGCCCCACCCGAATCCTAGTTGCGTTCCAATGTCGCGGGCGAAGCTGCGGGTAGCGGCTACGACGCGAGCTTCGATTTCGACTTCCTGCGTCTTGCGATCAAGCTGCGTCAGCAGGCGATCAACCGCCGGCATAACCGAAGGAATATCTTCGATGATGAGTGCGTTCGTGCGGTCGTCCGAGATTACGTCACCCCGCTGGGTAAGGAATTTCTTTACCGTCGGCACTACATCTTTCGAGTGCGCGTAGCTCAGGAAGCGAGTGACGGTGACCTTATCAACGGCCAGTGCTTCGGCTTCCTGCTGCGCGCGCTTCGCTTCGGCTTCCTTGCGCAGAGTATCGACAGTAGCGATGCGCAGCACATTCCCTTCGAGCTGCCGCGAAAGACTATTGTTCTTCAGAACGATGTCGAGGGCCTGATCCCAAGGTACGTCATCCAGGACAATGGTTAGACTTCCTTTGACGTTCGGATCCAGCACAACATTCAGTCCGCTGATTTCGTGAATCAGGCGGAAGAAGTCTTTCAAGTCGACATCTTTCAAGTTCACCGAAATCGGCTCGCCAGTGTACTTTGGGCCATTTACAGCCGGATTCTGCTGCGACTGCGACTTCTGCTCGGCGGCCAGGTTTACTGCGGGCTGCGATGGTACCGAGCCGGGCGCTTGCATCGCCGCGCTGGCCGTGGGCAGCAGATTGCCTTCCGGACGATCCACAAACTTACCGGCAGCAGCCAGAGCCCGGTCTGCGGGCTCCAGGACGGGAGTCTTCTGCTCTTCGGCCGTTGTCTTCGGCTTGTACGAGGGTTCGACGAATACAAAATCGTTCGCGGAATCAGGACGCTTGGTATCTGCAACTGCTGGGGGTTTCACCACGGACTGGCTTGCCGCAACCTCAAGGTTCTTGGTTGCAGGCGTAGAGATTGCCGAAGCGGAAGGTTGCGAAACGGGAGCGGTGGAACTGGGAGCTTTCGCCACCACCGGCCCGGTGTGCAATTTCAAGACCAGTTTATTCCCGTCGACGGGCATGAGTTCATACTTGCAGGCTTGCTGCAGATCAATGACGACTCGCGTGCTGGGAGGTTGTTGCCCGTTCATACCAACCCGTACGGTCTGAACTCCATTGCTCCCCACGTCGATGTGGGTCTGGGAAGTAGCCACCGATGTGTTAGGCAGGTCGAGCACGACTCGCGCAGGGTGAGCAAGAGTGCTTAACTGAGGCGTTAGTTGGCCACGAGCGGTTATCTCCAAACTCACGCTGTCATCGCCCCGCACGACGTCAACCTTCTGCAGAACAGCGTGCTTTACAGTCTCTGTGCCCGTGCTCTGCGTCTCGGCCGCTGCCGCGATCAATACCAACAAAAGCAGCGGTATGAAAACACCCAGCAATTGCTTTCGCATTTCGCTTCTCCCCACGGCGCGTGCTTGCTCGCCGGTTATCTTTCTTGCAAATTATCCGGCGCTGTAACCCGCCGTTCGCCGGATTACACGGCCGGCGTTGGAATCTTCTTCGTAACTTCACGCGTAAATGGCTTGCCCAGCTTATCCTGTAACGTCTCTTTGAAAATGATGGAGTCGCCTGTGATCTTCACCACATACCCGTTGAACACGGGATCGTTCTCTCGCAGGAAATAAGCTTTGTTCATGGTGTTGACGACAACCGCTATCATGCCGGTATCGGCTTTCACCACGCCTTTAAGATTCACTTCTCCGATCGACAAGCAGCGCTTACCTGTACTGCAGCCTGATCCGACCATACTGCGATTCACCACCGGACTGATAAAGGGATCGCGCCGGCCAGTCAGATTGATCACTTCGGCTTGTTTTTTCGGCTGAGCCGGTTTGTTTTTGTCCTCGACGGCGATCCTCTGTTTGGGCTGCGATTTCCTAGCAGCGCTCTTCGGGTTCGCACTCGCGGGCTTCGCATCTGCTTTCGGAGCGGCTGCGGATTTTATTGCCGGCGGTGTCTTGTGAGCTCCCGGCGTTTTTCCGGCATTCGCCTTGGCCGGAACTTGCTTGTTCGCATTCGCCGGCTTGGGTACAGGCGGCAGAGCGGTTACGGGCTTGCTTGTTGGAGACGCCTTAGCCGGCGCAGCTTTGGCTGGCTGGGATGGGGCAGGTTTCGATGCATTAGGCTGCGAAGCCGCCAACGCCGCGTCTGAGTCCAACGCTTTTTTCTGCTGCACCAACTTCATTGTCGTCCGCGTGTCCTGGATCACATCCGGGTTCTGCGCCCAGGCAGCTCCGCAGAATCCCAACAAAAGAATTGCTGTCATCAGCTTCATAGGTTCCCCTACTTTTTCCTCGCTGCTGGTTTGCCGGGCGCGCCGGGTTCGAGATCATGACTGAAGAAAGTGGTCGCCGTGTAGGTGGCAGCAACGCTCTCACCGGGCGCGTACTGGTATTGGTGCTTGACCTTCGCGTCGGAGGATTTCTTCGTGCTGGCCACCAGCAGTCCGGAGACATTGATGATTCGCTCGAGCTTGCCCACGCGGTCAAAGAAATTGAGCATCGAGTAATAGGGACCATCAAGTTCCATCTCGAAAGGCAATTCGCTATAAAAATCTTTGCTATTGACACCTTTCGCCGTATATCGGCGGAGTTCGACACCGGACTTCATCGCCTCAGAGTCCATCATGCGCATAAAGTTGTCGACTTCCTTATCATCCGGCACGATGCGCCGCTCGATTTCGAGTTGCTGCTTGAGGCTGGCAAGCTGGCGTTCGATTTCAGCCAACCGAGGCCTATAGGTTTCGAGTTCGGCATTCTCTTTGACCTTATCGTCGAGCCTTTGCTGAGCAGCTGTATTGGCATCCCGCTGTGATTTGAATAGCGTGAAATACAGAGCCATACTCAGCAATAGCGCTCCGCCTAATACCACTGCCCACTGCTTGATACCCGGCATGTCATTAAAATTCATGATTTCCCGCCTTAGGACTTGGTCTTTTCGCAGCTCAGGGTGAATTGAAACGCCTGCATGTCGCGAAAAGTCTCGTCCTGAAAGGTTTCCTTGATCTCAATATTCTTGAAGTACCCAGTCTTTTGCAGATTCGAGATCAGGTTGGCTACGGCATCGGCGCTCAAGGCCATGCCTTTAATATCCACGCTGTTCCCGGCATCGATCATCGAGTCCAGCCACACTGCCTCGGTACTGTTCACCGTACTTCCGATGGTATTCAGCAGATTGACCGGACCGGCCTGCTGGGCCCGGAGCTGATCGATGACGTCCACGCGGCGCTTGTAGTTCTCTGCTTGCTTTTGCCGCTCCAGATACCGAGCCTTCACGCCCGCAAGCTCGTGATTCTTCTGCTCGGCAGCCGTCATTTTGGTTGCGATGCTCTGCTTCTCCCGATCGAGCTTGTACCAGTATCCTAGGTTGAACACGACCAGCAGGGCCGCAGCGACCGCCACTTTCATTGCCGGCGAGCCGACATCACCCATATCCATGGCCGCGACCGTGGAAGCAGCGGAATGCTTATTTTTCGACTTCGGTGTTCCCAGCAAATTGATTCGGATCATAGGTCGTCAAAACTCCTCAGGGCCAACCCCACCGCAACTGCCAATTGGCCGGCGTTCTGCTCGATCAGTTCCACTCCCGGTCCTTGCGCTGGCGGCGCAATCCGCTGGAATGGATTAAAAATCTCCACCGGCAGCGAGAACTCCTGGCGCAGGGCTTCGACCAGGCCCGGGACCTTTGAAGATCCCCCCGCCAGGTAAATCTTCTCGATGTGCTCTCCTGCCGCGCTGGCACGGAAGAAATCGAACGTCTTCTGAATTTCCAAAACGATAATTTCAGTCACCTGCTGCAGGATGGGCGTTTTGGCATCTTCGCTGACGGTGCCCACCTTCTTGCCCAACTTCAGCGCTTCAGCGTCGTCGAAGCTCAGGTCAAGTTCTTTCTGCAGTGAGTCTGTGTACTGATGCCCGCCGACGCTGACATCGCGCGGGAACAGGGGAGTAGTGCCCTTCACGATGTTGATATTCATCACGCTCGCGCCCAGGTTCAGCAATGCGACCACCTGACCCGGCGCAGGCTCGTAGTTGTATTCGTAGCAGTTCTGCAGCGCGAGGGCATCGATGTCCACAATAGCCGGAGTTCTTCCCGCCATCGAGAGTACGTTGGTGTAGTTGAGAATCTTGTCCTTCTTGACGGCGACAAGAAGAACGTCCATCTGCGGATTGCCCGCGTCTTCGGAGAGAATCTGGTAGTCGAGATTCACGTCGGCTAGATCAAATGGGATGTGCTGCGCGGCTTCTTTCTCGATAGTTTCGGCAAGTTCCTGATCGCTCATCGAGGGCAGCGAGATCTTCTTCACAATCACTGAGTGTCCGCTTACCGCGGTTGCGACGGCCTTCGACTTGATCTCGTTGTCGGTAAACAACTTTGAAATCGCGGTCGAAACCGTGCCCGAGTCTACAATCATGGAATCGACCACGATATCGGGCGCCAAAGGCTCCAGTCCGAGATGGGCGACTTCAATTCCATCGCGTCCGCGCTTCAGCTCCACCGCCTTGATGCTCGAGGATCCCACATCCAGGCCAACAATCGTCTTCGCTCCGAATCCAAACATGTGCCCGCCTTTACGGTTGCCCGGCAGCTTTCACGGCTGCCTTCGGTTTCTTCTTGCTTCGTGCTTCCATCTGGTTCGACTTATCTTCCATCCACTGATCAAGCTTCGACTTCTTGAAGCGCCAGCGGTTGCCCAGCTTGAAGGCGGGGATTTTTTGTTCCCCGACGTACTTGTACAGCGTGTCCGGACTCACTCCCAGGTACTGCGAAGCCTGGCGAATGTTCATCACTTCCCGCGAGTCGGCCATAGTTTCAATCCCTTTCCACAGAATGAGGCCCTGCTCCCGCGGTTTGTCGCGCGGCCCACAAGGCAGACTTGGGAGAAAATTCCCCGAAGCAAAGGCTCAAAACTGCGTTCGAGTGAATTTTGGTGTCCAGAGCATATCTCAACCCCCAAAATGCTGAAGTCAAGGCGAATTTCCGTGTTTTTCCTGGTTTTATGGGTGTTTTCTGGAATCTCGGCTGGATGGAGTTGCAGATTGGTTCTATATGTTGTACCCATAACAAACAAACATCCAAGAGGATGTGGTGTTTATACAATCGGTTCGGATTTCCCGCGGTACCGGTAACCAAAGTACGACAGACGTTACCGCAGTGTGTGGACACGCGGAAAATACATCCGAAAGGCGTGAAAAAGAGGTCCAGGTTTCCCTGGACCTCCCGAATGCGGCCTGCGTTCTTTTATTAGTACGCTACGATTGGACCCGCTCTGGAAGACGCAATCTGGTTGAATGGAACATTGTTTGGAATCCCGTAATGCGCGTAAAGGTCCCGCATGCGTCTGTCCATGCTCTCCGCCTCGCTTTGATTGTTACTTCTGCGATAGCCGAGCCAGCGCGAGTAGTAGCTGTCAAATCGGCTCTGATCCTGCGCCGATAGGCGACCACGCCACTGGCTGTTTCGGCCGTAAGATCCTCCGCGGCCGTACGCGCGATTATCGCGGTCGTAATACGCGTCATTGTCACGATCACGGTCTCGGTCCTGATAGACGCGATTGCGGTCTTGATCCCGATCCCGATCGCGGTCTTGATCCCGATCGCGGTCCTGATCGCGACGGCGGTGCTTATCATCACGGTCGTGGCGGCGATGATCACGATCGCGGCGGCGATCGTCGTCGTCCTGATCTCGTTTGGCCTGATCATCGCGGTCCTGGGCGGCCACAGTTATTAGGCGAGCACCTTGAGCGGTTCGGCTCTGCTGAATTTGTCCCCAAGCCGGCCAATTGAGCGCCAGGGCTATTAATGAAAGCTGTACAAATCTGTTCATAAGGACCTCCTATGGGCAAAAGACACACCGTCCCCCAAATTGGAGACGTCCGTTTGGTGCCGTCAGTTGGCCTGGTTACCGGAAAGTTTTGTAAAGCGGAGTTGCAGCGCTTGGTGCGCTGCCTGTAACTCCTGCGAAATTGTTCTAATTCGTATCTTCAATATCATTCGATCAATGCGGTAATCTGTTCGTCTTGACGAAGGTACTCTTGCGCTACTTGGATCGCCTGCAACCGCTCGCTTTGCTCGCGCTTCGCGTTGTCTTGGGCGCGATTATGATCGCGCACGGCTATTCCAAGGTCTTCGGCGGCCTCTCCGAACACGTACATCACGTGAGCAACCTCGGACTTCCCGGCTGGCTGGCCTATTTTTCTGCGGCGGCGGAGTTCTTCGGTGGAATTTTGGTTATAGCCGGTCTGTTCACTCGCTTCGCAGCCTTGGCAATTCTTATCAACATGAGCGTGGCGATTTGGAAGGTTCACTGGAAAAATGGATTGTTGGGACAGGGCGGGTATCAATTCCCGCTCGCGCTGGGGGCCATCGCGTTCGCGCTGATCTTCCTCGGCGCTGGACCGATTGCGCTGGATGGCATACGGCGCGGAGGAGGCGCGCGATCAAAGAAGGACTGAGTTCCAGTCCGCGCGCTGACCAATCGCGACCTGTAAATTCGGAAGCAGAAGCGGAGCTATCGCCGCGATGCAATCTCGCCAAACGGCACTTCGCGCGGAATATTATTGTGATCCATCAAATCCCACATGCGTTTTTCCATGCTGCTGATCTGCTCGCGATTATTATCGCGGCGGTATTGCAGCCAGCGCGTGTAGTAGCTGTCGAAACGCGATTGATCGCCGGCTGACAGCCGCCCGCGCCAGCGGTTACGGCCCGAGTCGCGGTCGCGATCACCATCATCGTCGCGGTCATGCTTATCCCACCCGCGGTGTAATCCACGGTCGTGGTCGCCATCGCGATCGCGGTCACGATCCCCATCCCGATCACGGTCATCCCAATCTCCATCCGAGTCAGAATGGCCATTCGAAGCTACTTGCCAATAGGGAGTGTCAGACGGAACGCCGTAGTGGGCATAGATGTCCCCCATGCGCTTTTCCATGCTGACGGCTTCGTCCCGATTATTACTTCGCCGGTATTCTTGCCAGCGCGAATAGTAGCTATCAAAGCGGCTCTGATCGTCGGCTGACAAACGCCCCTGCCAGCGATTTCTCCAACGCCACCACTCGTTGTTGTCGCGGTCCCACTCTCCCCTTGCGTTCGACGCCACTCGCCAGTAGGGCGTGCCGGCCGGAATACCGTAGTGCGCATACACATCCTGCATGCGTTTTTCCATGCTGGCAATCTGCTCGCGGTTGTTGGTATGCCGGTACTCCTGCCAGCGTGAATAGTAACTGTCAAAACGGCGCTGATCCTCAGGAGAGAGCTGCCGCTGTGCTTGCGCCAGCACTGGGACAAACAGCGCGAATAACAATGCAGAAACCGCAAACAACTTTTTCATAGTCCCTCCAACGCCAGGAGAACTGAAAAACTGCAGTCACGACGAGAAAGCTTACTATGTCGGAACCAGAACCTCACGCAACTCGTTGGATGATGATGATACAGATTTTGGCAACCGTCTATCGAGGGATTGACAGGAATTTCGCGACACCGAATCAGAACTCCGCCAAGTCTTTCATCGCGCGGTACAAATCGCTGGTCTGCGGAAGGATTGCATTTTCCAATAGCGGCTGGTAAGCAACGTATGTGTCCAGGGCGGCGACGCGGCGCACAGGGGCATCAAGATGCTCAAAAAGTTGGTCGGAGATACGCGCGGCGATCTCCGCACCGTAGCCCCAGCTCAGTGAATCTTCGTACGCCACCAGCACGCGATTGGTCTTGCGAACGGAGGCGGCAATCGCTTCCCAATCGAACGGATTCAAACTCCGCAGGTCGATAAGCTCGATCTTTAAGCCTTGTTCCCGCTCCAGCTTTTGCGCGGCCTGAAGAGCGCGTGGCACCACAGCCCCGTACGTGATCACGCTGAGATCAGTTCCCGGCTGCACGATCTTCGCGTTGCCGAAGGGAATCATGTAATCGGGGCCGGGGTAAGCGGCGCGCCCGAATGTTTCACGGTAAAGGCGCTTGTGCTCTAGAAACAGCACGGGATCGTCACAGCGAATCGCGGTACGCAGCAGGCCGGCGGCGTCGAGTGCGTTCGACGGAAATACCACGCGCAGCCCCGGAATATGAGTGAAAATGCTCTCGCCGCATTGGGAGTGGTAGATGGCGCCGCCCGTCAGGTATCCGCCGATGGCAACCCGAATCACACAGGGAGCCGAAAATCCGTTGTTCGAGCGCCAACGAATGAGCGGCAGCTCGTTGCGCAATTGCATCATCGCCGGCCAGATGTAGTCGAAGAACTGAATCTCGACGACCGGCTTTAGGCCCCGCGTGGCCATTCCGGTCGCTCGACCCACGATCGCTGCCTCGGCAAGAGGCGAATTGAACACCCGGTCGGACCCAAAATCGCATTGCAAGCCAAAGGTCAGTTTGAACACGCCGCCTTTGCCTTTGACCATCTTCTGCTGCAAATATTGCTCGCGGCTACAATCGGCCACGTCCTCCCCGAAGATCACGATGCGCTCGTCTCGCTTCATCTCATCGCGCAACGTGGCGTTGATCAGGTCAGCCATGGTTTTCGCAGCTAGCTTTTTTCCATCAGTCGGCGTTGGTTCTGCCTTGGCAGGAGCTGGTTGAGTTTCAAATGCAGAAGATGTCGGATCGAGATCAGGCGAGTACACGAATCGCGTCACCGTCTCGGGCACTGGCGGAGCGGAGTGCAAGGCGCGGTCGATTGCGGCTTGGAGATCGTCGTCCACCTGCTTTTCCAACTTGTTAATTCCCGTTTCATCCAAAATGCCTTCGCGCAGTAAAAACATCTGCATGCGCGTGATCGGATCGCGCGCTGCGTCGCGTTGGCGCTCGACATCGGGACGATAGAGACGCTCGTCATCAGAAAGCGAGTGGGAGTAAGGACGGATCACATGAGCATGGATAAATGCAGGGCCGCGCCCGGCACGGCAGTGCTGCACTGAGCGCATAAATGCCGCATAGCTGGCGACAGGATCGGTCCCGTCCACCTCTTCAAAGTGGAAATCGGGGAATCCGGTCACCAGACGCGAAATGCTTCCGCCAGCGGTTTGCACTTCCACAGGCACGGAGATCGCATACTCGTTATCCTCAACCACAAATATCAATGGCAGCTTCAGATTGGAAACTGTGTTCATGGCCTCCCAGAATTCACCTTCGCTGGTGGTCCCGTCACCGAGAGAAACGTAGGTGATTTCGTCGCTGTGGAACTCGACGTCTTTGAACTGTCGATAGTCGCCTTCGACTTTTTTGGCGGCGTTAGGATGAGCAGTGAGATAACGCGCTACTTCAGCGCAGCCCACCGACTGCAAGATCTGAGTTCCAGTCGGGGATGAACCGGTCACGATATGGAGCCGAGGAAAACTCCAGTGCGAAGGCATCTGCCGCCCACCAGAGCTGGGATCGTCAGCAGCGCCCACCGCCTGCAAAAGCATGTCGTAGGGAGAAACACCCAACCCGAGGCAAAGCGCGCGATCGCGATAATAAGGATAAAACCAGTCGTAACCCGCTTTGAGCGCGAAGGCGGCGGCGACTCCGATAGCCTCATGGCCGGCGCCAGAGATTTGGAAGAAAATTTTCTGCTGACGCTTCAGCATGATCTCCCGGTCGTCTAGACGCCGGGAGGTGTACATGATCCGGTAGGCCTCGGTCAGTTGCTGGCGGGAAAGACCTTCGTAGGTCTTGCCCGCCTGCTTAATGTCGCTGTCGGCTACTCCGGCCGGTTTGGGATCGGTCTTGGTCGCCATGCTCAAATGCATTGTAAATCGAGATACGGCGTTCCGAATATACTGGATTTGAGGGAAGATTACTTCCTTCGAGAATGATCCAGTTCAACCGCCAATTCGATCCTCATAAAATCAAGCTGCTGGTGTTTGATCTGGACGGCACGCTGATTGATTCGCGGCTGGATCTGATTCACTCGGTGAATGCCATGGTCAGGCATTACGAGCGTCCCGAGTTACCCGGCGATGTGGTGGCTTCATACGTCGGAGATGGCGCTCCCATGCTGGTTCGCAGGGCCCTGGGCGATCCAAAGAGCGAAAAGTTTGTTAAAGAAGCTTTGGAGTATTTTCTCGGTTATTATCGCGTTCATAAATTAGATAACACGCATGTTTATGAAGGCGTTAAGGAGACCCTGGCGGCGATTCGCAGCTCGAACGGAGTGCAGCGACAAATGGCTGTTCTGTCGAACAAACCGGTGAACCCCTCGCGAGCCATTGTGGAGGCGCTGGGATTGTCCGAGTTCTTCGTGCACGTTTATGGTGGGAACAGCTTTCCCACCAAAAAGCCTGATCCGGAAGGGGTGCGCAAGCTGCTGCATGAGACGAAAACACACGCGCAGGACGCGGTGATGATTGGGGATTCGTCGATCGACGTAATCACCGGTAGGAATGCGGGCATGTGGACTTGTGGCGTGAAGTATGGATTTGCGCCGCATACGCTTTGTGAAGCCCCTCCAGATGTGGTAATCGATCAGCCCAAAGATTTGGCGGAACTGTTCGCAGCCCCTTGAGCGTGGCAGAGATACTTTCGAGTGAATCTCTGTGTACCTCTGTGCCCTCTGTGGTTAACGCTCTCAGCCGCGATCCTCGATTACACTCCACTATTAATGAACTCCATCCATGAATTCAGTGCCACTGAACTGCGCAAGCTGCGCAGCCTGAAGAACCCGCACGGCATTCAGCGCTTCATTGACGACATGCCCTACCGTCTCGCTGACACGGCATGGTCACCACAGCGCGTGCTGCGCGAGAATACGGCTCACTGTTTTGAAGGCGCCATGTTGGCGGCGGCTGCCATGCGGGTGAACGGATATCCTCCGTTAATCTTCGATCTGGAAGCGGATGAGGACACGGATCATGTGGTCGCGATTTATCGTGTACACGGGCACTGGGGTGCCATCGCGAAGTCCAATTTCACGGGATGCCGCTATCGCGAGCCGGTCTATCGCTCGTTAAGAGAACTCGCAATGAGCTACTTCGACGCGTATTTCAACCTGCGGCGCGAGCGCTCGTTGCGCACGTTTTCTCGCCCCGTAAATCTCGCTCGCTTCGATCATCGCCACTGGATGACTACTGATCAGCCACTGTGGTTTATCGCCGAATACCTGTTTACCATCCATCATTACCGGCTGATCACTCCCGCCATGGTGCGAAATTTGCATCGGCTCGACAACAGGTCGTTCAAGGCCGGCTGCCTCGGAAGAGCGGAGAAGAAAATTCAGAATGCAGAAGTAAGAGTGCAGAAGTAAGGCTTGCCACGTTAGCTGAAGCTATTTTCGAATTGTGGTTTCCACGCGAACCTCGGTGATCTCTAGGATGTTTCGAAAGGCGGACTAGAATTCATTCATGAAGCGCGCCGCCCTGTTTATCATGTTGTCGGCCAGCGTCCTGCTAGCGCAGCAGCAGCTTCCAATCGATATTGCGGCTGAGCCGCATCATCGTCTGCTGCTCGAAAACGACAATGTCCGCGTTTTTGCCGTTACAATCCCGCCGCGCGAAGCTACTGAACTCACGCGCCACGAGCATAATTTCCTGGTAGTCACATTTCAGGACAACGAGATCGCGTCCTGGGCGGAAGGCGAGGCTGGGGTCCTTACGTACCGCTTCCGGGCGAACGACATTCATTTCTATTTCGGCGGACGGGCGCGTGCAATGCGCAACGACACGTCTTCTGAGTATCGCAACGTAACAGTTGAGTTTCTGAATCCGAAAGTCACCACCTATGGCTACCAATCCAACACGCGCCGCTGGCAGTACGGAGGCAACACGCTGCTGCCGCCAGTCGATCCGAATGCCAAGTTTGCTAACCGAATGCCGTTGGGCGAGGCGGTCGTGAAAGATGTTCAGCTGTTGCCGGGAGACGAATTCCCGGCGCCCGAGAAAGGGATAGCCCAACTCGTGATTGCATTGTCGGATGTGCAATTGTTGGCAGGAAAAGAAAAGATCCAAGAGGATATCGGCGGAGTAGCTTGGATTCCATCAGAGAAGGCAGAGAAGCTCACAACCAAGGGCACCCAACCGGCACGGTTCGTGGTGGTGGAACTGCAGTGAGGGTTCGAAGCCGAAAATATGGCCTGTGCCGCCACAAAGTGAATCCAATTTATTTTCTCATCACGAGCGAAGCGAGGGATCTGCAGTTGAAGCGCTACAAAGGAACTGCAGATTCCTCGTCGCTATTGCTCCTCGGAATGACAACTCTTCTAATCGGGTAATTGTTCTCGGCGAGCACAAAGACCGCTAAATTAGGTCTTCTTTTCTGCCACCTGCAAGCGAGTATCGGCACGCTTCAACGCATCTTCCGCCCGCTCGTAATCCACTTCAGTTTTTCCGCTCTTGAGGAGTTCTTCGGCACGCTGGCGGGCTTCTTGCGCGCGTTTCACATCAATTTCTTCTGGCCGTTCGGCTGTTTCAGCAAGGATGGTTACTTTGTCCGGCAGAACTTCGGCGAACCCCCAAGCAACCGCCAGATGATGAGTTGACGCGCCGCTGCGATAAGTAATTTCGCCGACCGCTAACTCGGTAATGAGCGGGGCGTGGCCCGGAAGAATGCCAAGATAGCCATTCTTGCCGGGAATTTGGGCTTCTTCCGCGACATCGCGGACGACCATCTTTTCCGGGGTGACGATTTCGAGTTGAAAGGTGTCGGGCATGTGGACGTTGGTCGTTAGTCGTTTTACATATCTCTAACAGGTGTCATTCTGAGCGCAGCAAAGAATCCATGTATTCGAATTGTGACGGTAACAGTCCATAGATCCTTCGCTTCGCTCAGGATGACATCTCATATCGAAACTAGTCACATTAGCTACGCTGCGGCTTTCAGTTTCTCTGCCGCCTCGAGCACCTCGTCGATCGTTCCTTTCATGTAAAACGCCTGCTCGGGGATATCGTCGTACTTACCGTTGGCAATTTCCTTGAAGCCCTTTACCGTGTCAGCGATTTTAACGTAGCGTCCTTGCGCGCCAGTAAACTGCTCGGCAACGTGAAACGGTTGTGAGAGAAATTTCTGCATCTTGCGGGCACGAGCGACCGTCACCTTCTGGTCTTCGCTTAATTCGTCAATTCCTAGAATCGCGATGATGTCCTGTAGATCTTTGTACGTCTGCAGAGTCTTCTTCACAGCTTGCGCAACGTCATAGTGCTCTTGCCCGACGATGCGCGGATCGAGAATGCGCGACGTGGACGCCAGCGGATCGACGGCGGGATAAATGCCAATTTCCGTCAATGCGCGCGAGAGCACCGTAGTTGCATCGAGGTGAGCGAACGTAGTCGCAGGTGCCGGATCGGTCAAATCATCAGCAGGAACATAGATCGCCTGCACAGACGTGACGGAGCCTTTCTTGGTAGAAGTGATCCGTTCCTGCAACTCACCCATTTCTGTCGCAAGATTCGGCTGGTAGCCGACGGCGCTGGGCATGCGGCCGAGAAGCGCCGACACTTCTGATCCCGCCTGCGTGAACCGGAAGATGTTGTCGATGAAAAGCAGCGTGTCCGCGCCCTCGACATCACGAAAATATTCGGCGACGGTTAAGCCGGTGAGCGCCACCCGCAGGCGAGCGCCGGGCGGCTCGGTCATTTGTCCGTAAATCAACGCGGCTTTCGATTTTGAGGGGTCGCCCGGTTTAATCACGCCAGACTCGGTCATTTCCAGCCACAGATCATTGCCCTCGCGGGTACGCTCGCCGACGCCAGCGAAAACCGAAAAGCCTCCATGCTGCTTGGCGACGTTGTTGATCAGTTCCATGATGATGACGGTCTTGCCGACTCCCGCGCCACCGAATAAACCGATCTTGCCGCCCTTCAAAAATGGTTGAATCAGATCGATGACCTTCACGCCAGTTTCAAACATTTCGGCGGTGGTGGCCTGATCTTCAAAGAGCGGCGCTGGGCGATGAATGGGCATCTTCTCTTTGAACTGAATTGGCCCGAGCTGGTCTACTGGCTCGCCGATCACGTTCATCACGCGCCCGAGCGTACCCGGACCAACGGGAACAGAAATTGGCCCACCCTGATCGATGGCTTTCATGCCGCGCACCATGCCGTCGGTCGGCTCCATTGCGATGCAGCGCACGCGCCCTTCGCCGAGATGCTGCTGCACTTCGAGGATGACGTTGATGGCTGTGGGCACCTGAAACCCCTCGTCGACAACTTTGAGTGCTTCATAAATCGGCGGCATCGCCGATTCGGTGAACTGCACGTCGACGGCAGGCCCAGCGACTTGAACTACATGTCCGATGTTTTCTGGCATAAGACCTCAGCTACTGTGCTGCCGCTCCGCTCACAATCTCAATAATCTCTTTAGTGATCTTCGCCTGGCGCACGCGGTTCATAGCGAGCGTCAACGAATCAATCATGTCTGTGGCATTGTTTGTGGCCGCATCCATGGCAGTCATGCGAGCGGCGTGCTCGGCGGCAACAGATTCGAGCAACCCATGAAAGATCTGAATGCCCACGTACTTCGGCAGGAGCGCGTTGAACAACTCTTCCGGGGGCTGCTCGTAGATGTAGTCCACCTGTGCGGTTGCGAATCGGGCAGCTTCAGCGTCTATGGCCCGAGTGTCGATCGGGCGGACACCAACGCCGGCCCCCTTCGCCGCCTCGAGCGCGCGGTGACGTTCCTCCGCGGTCATCTGTTCCGCTTGCGCCACACCAACTTCGCCCACACGTTCGATCGGGAGTACCTTCTCGACGACCAGGCGTTGCGAAATGACTGACTTGAACTCGTTGTAGAGCAGATAGACGGAATCAACTCCTTGTTCGCTGTAACGGTCAATCACGCGCTGCGCGAACTCGGAAGCAATGGAGTATTCAAGCTTAGTTAAGACTCCGATCTGCTCGCCGACGATAAATATGCCGCTCTCGCGATCATTTGGCTGGGATGCCGAGTAGCGTCGCCGCATGAAATCGCGTCCCTTTCGGCCAATCGCGTCTATCTCTATTCTCTTAACCACTGCTCCGCGCCTGGCGCCTCCCTGCTCCGGGCGTTGCATGTCGTCTGCTGCCGTGACTGGGATCTCCGACTTTTCCACGATGAATCGCGTCGCGGCTTTGAGGATGTTGGTGTTGAACGCGCCTGCCAGTCCTTTATCGCCGGTAACGACGATCAGGAAGACGTTCTTTTCCGGACGCTGCGCGAGAAGCGGATGGCGCGGCTCGCCAGTTTCCGGATCGC